>Ga0207691_10000451_pt1 | contig 40686 bp, 32 predicted proteins | sample KBSM13metaG_FD_184327 | JGI IMG/M metagenome (GOLD analysis project Ga0207691, IMG submission 184327) | Miscanthus rhizosphere microbial communities from Kellogg Biological Station, Michigan, USA - KBS M1-3 metaG (SPAdes) (version 2) | ecosystem: Host-associated > Plants > Roots > Rhizosphere >...
TTCCCGCGCGGCGAAGTTGCTCCCGTACAATGCGGCGGCGGCCGCGGCTACGGACGGCCGATCCAATTCTCGCAGGAGGCGATGCATGCGACCTGGATTGCAGATCCTGACCGGCACACTGGTCTTTGCCTGCGGCGCGCTGCCCGGCGCGCTGGCCGCCGATCCGCCGCGCTTCGACGTCACGCCGATGGTGGGCTACCGCATGGGCGGCGAGTTTGAAGTCGTCGATCCGGAAGCAACCAGCGGGACCTCGATCGACCTCGACGAAGGCACCAGCTTCGGTATCGATCTGGGGCTGTACCGCGATTCGAACTCGTTCTACGAGCTGCTGTACAGCCGCCAGGAATCCGGCTTCGACAGCCCGGATGCGAGCATTGGCAGCGTCGACCTGGCGACCGAGTACCTGCATTTCGGCGGAACACTGCTGTTCCCCGACGAGTACTGGTATGTCCCCTGGATTTCACTCACGGTCGGCGCCACCAGGCTCGATCCGCAGGGTGGCGGTTATGACTCCGAGACGGAGCTTTCGGCGAGCTTCGGTGGCGGGGTTCGAATGCCCTTCAACGACAAGGTCGCCGCTACGCTCGGCGTACGAGGTTATGTAACGCTCGTCGATTCGGACACGGCGATTTTCTGCGTCGGCAGCGGCGATCTGAACTGTCTCGTCAGGACCTCAGGCAGCACGTTTTTCCAGGGCGAGGCCTTCCTCGGTCTCAACTTCCGGTTCTGAAGCCGAGGACGTCACGCCCAGCCAGGCGCCCGGCAGGTCCAGCTCACCAGCGATACGAACACCGGCCTCAACCTAGTCGGATTGCGCCTATAGATCAGTAGGTTAGGTCTCCGACGTGCGGCGGCGCACCGGGCGGGCTAGAACCCGAAGCGCCACCAGGGCTTGTCGGCGGGCTTGCCGTCGAGGTCGTCGGGTGAGCGGTTCTGCGCCAGGATCCCGTCTATCGCGACCGCCATGTCGTCGATGCCAAGCCGGCGATAGGCCTCGGCCATGACCGCGAGCGCATCGAGCGTGGCGGGTGCGCCGTCATAAGTCTCGATCACGCCCCGCGCCCGATTGGCGGCGCCCACGAAGGCGCCGCGCTTCATGTAGTACCGCGCGACCGCCAGCTCGTAGTCGGCGAGCTTGTTGCGAAGATAAATCATCCGCTGACGGGCGTCGGCCGCGTACGGGCTCTTCGGGAACTGCTGCACCAGCGTCTGGAAGGACTGGAACGACTCGCGCGCTTCCTGCGGTGGACGCTTCGAGATATCGGCGTGGAAGAGACGCTCGAGAAAGCTCGCGCCGCCCTCGAAATAGACCAGCCCCTTGATGTAGTGCGCGTAGTCAACCCGGGGATGAGTCGGGTTTTCGCGGATGAACTGGTCCGCCTGATCGATTGCCGATTCCGCCTCGCGGTTCTTGTAATACGCGTACAGCAGATCGAGCTGGCCCTGCTTGGCTTCCTCGCTGAAGGGATAGCGTGCCTCGAGTGCCTCGAGGCGCGTGACCGCGTTGTCGAAGTTGTGATTGCGCAGGTCCTTGCGCGCATCTGCATGGATGGATTCCGCCGAACCCGGGACCGCGGCCACCTCGCCGCGGCTGCGGCAGCCGGCGACGGCGATGGCCGTGACGAGCACGAGCAGGACGGTGCGGGTGGGAAGTGCGGACATGGTTTGGGGCGCGGCGGGGCCGGGCGGCGGCCGAAAGGGGCGAAGTATATAGAATGGTTTCGCCATGGCCACTTCGACCATCGAACTGACGTTAAAGATCCCCGATGCGAACGCCGGGCAGCGTCTGGATCAGGCCCTGGCCGCCCTGTTACCCGATTATTCGCGGAGCCGGCTCAAGGGCTGGATCCAGTCCGGCGAGATCCAGGTCGACGGGTTGGCGCGCCGCGCGCGGGACCGTGTGCAGGGTGGCGAGGCGGTCGTCGTCCGGGCGACGGTGGCCGCGGACACCGCAGCCATGCCGCAGGCCATGCCGCTCGACCTGCGTTACGACGACGAGCACCTGCTGGTGATCGACAAGCCGGCCGGGCTCGTGGTTCATCCCGGCGCGGGCAACCCCGACCGGACGCTGCAGAATGCGCTGCTCGCCCTCGATCCGGAGCTCGCGACGCTGCCGCGCGCGGGCATCGTGCACCGGCTCGACAAGGACACCAGCGGCCTGATGGTCGTAGCACGGAGCCTCTCGGCCCATGCGGCGCTCGTGCGGATGCTCGAGGCGCGCGAGATCCATCGCGGTTACGAGGCCGTCGTGCGTGGCGTATTGACCGCGGGCGGGACGATCGACGCCCCCATCGACCGTCACCCCGTCGATCGCGTCCGCATGGCCGTGCGTCAGGGCGGCCGCGAGGCGGTGACCCACTACCGCGTGATCCGCCGCTACCGCGCGCACACCCACGTGCGGGTCGAGCTCGAGACGGGGCGTACGCACCAGATCCGGGTGCACATGGCGCACGCCGGCTATCCCCTGGTTGGAGACCGCGTCTATGGCGGGCGGCTCGCGTTCCCGAAAGGCGCGTCCGAGTCGCTGCGACAGGCGCTGCGGGGATTTCCGCGACAGGCGCTGCATGCGGCGCGGCTGAAGTTCGACCATCCCGCGACCGGCCGTCCGCTCGAGTTCGCATCTGCGTTGCCCCCGGATCTGCGCGCGCTGCTCGATGAGCTGGCGCGGGATCTCGCCGCCGCATGAGCACTGCGACGCTCGCCTGGGTGACGCCGGATTGGCCGGTACCCGCGAGCGTGCGTGTGTGCGCCACCTTGCGCGGCGGCGGCGCGAGCGAGGGCGCGTACGCTTCGCTCAATCTCGCGAACCATGTCGGCGACCACGAGGATCGAGTCGCGGAGAACCGGCGCCGGCTGAGTGCCGCGCTCGAGCTGCCGTCCGAGCCGCTCTGGTTGAACCAGGTGCATGGCGTCTCGGTCGCGCGGCACACCGATCGAGATGCGTCCAGGACGGCCGACGCATCCGTGGCTTTCGAGCGGAACCAGGTGTGCGCCGTGCTGACCGCCGACTGCCTGCCGGTCGTGCTGGCTGACCGCGGTGCGACCCGCGTCGCCGTGGCGCATGCCGGCTGGCGCGGCCTGGCCGCCGGCGTCCTCGAGTCCGCGATCACGGCGCTCGATGTGCCGGCGTCGCAGCTTGCGGCCTGGCTCGGACCGGCGATTTCGCAGCCGGCGTTCGAGGTAGGTGCAGAGGTGCGCGCCGCCTTTCTCGCGAAGTCACCAGATTGCGGCGCTGCCTTCGCCGCGAATGCGCGCGGACGGTACCAGGCCGACCTGTATGAGCTCGCGCGCCTCACGCTCGAGCGGGCCGGGGTGGGCTCGGTTTACGGTGGTGGCTGGTGCACGTTCGGCGAGCCCGAACGGTTCTTCTCCTATCGCCGTGACGGTGGCCGCACGGGCCGAATCGCGACGGTGGCGTGGCTGGCATGACCGCCGTGTAAACTGCGCCGTCTGCGCTCCCCGGAACGCTCGCCGAATGCTCCCCCTCATCGTCGTCTTCACCGCGCTCGGCGGGGTGCTGAGCGCGCTCGCCGCCTCGAGCTTCCTGCTCATGACCCCGGCGCGCCGTGCGCTGCTGCTCCCATACCTGGTGAGCTTTGCGACCGGCACATTGCTGGGCGCGGCATTCCTGGGCCTGATCCCGCACGCGCTCGACGCGAACGGTCCCGGTGGCGCGCACCGCATCGGTGCGGCGCTCCTGCTCGGCATCCTCGGGTTCTTTCTGCTCGAGAAATTCGTGCTCTGGCGGCACTGCCACGACGACCCGTGTGAAATGCATTCGCCGAGCGACGCGACGCGCGATGCGGCGTCCGCGCGGCTCATCCTGGTCGGCGACGGATTGCACAACCTGATCGACGGCGTGCTGATCGCCGCGGCCTTTCTCACCGATCCGAGACTCGGGCTGGTGACCACCGTGGCCGTTTTCGCGCACGAGATCCCGCAGGAAGTCGGCGACCTCGCCGTGCTGCTGAACGGCGGTTATACGCGAAGGCAGGCGCTGGTCCTCAATCTGCTGGTGAGCCTGACCTCGATCGCGGGCGCGGTAATTGCCTATTACGCGCTGCAGGCGGCGCTGCCGGTATTGCCGTATGCGCTTGCCGTCGCGGCGGCGAGTTTCATGTATGTCGCAATTGCCGACCTGATCCCCGGTATGCACCGACGGGTCGATTTCCGGGCAGGCGCCGAGCAGCTGGTATTTATCATGGCCGGCGTGGCCGTCGTGTGGCTCACTCACCAGCAGATGCACTGAGCGCGACGCGCCGGACTTGACCTCCGGGCGGGCGCCCCCATCTCGGGGGGACGCCGCCCTCAGCAGCGAGCTACTGTCATGCGCCAGGACAAACTGACCAGCAAGTTCCAGATAGCACTGGCCGACGCCCAGTCGATGGCGCTCGGGCGGGATCACCAGTTCATCGAGCCCGCACATCTCATGCTGGCGCTGCTCGACCAGGAAGGCGGCTCCGTACGGCCGCTGCTCGATAAGGCGGGCGCGAACCTCAATGCGTTGCGCTCCCAGCTCGGCCAGGCGCTTGATCGCCTGTCCACGGTCGAGGGGACCGGGGGCGAGGTGCATTTCTCGAATGACCTGGCGAAGCTGCTCAACCTCACTGACAAGCTCGCGCAGAAGCGCGGCGACCAGTACATATCGAGCGAGCTGTTCGTGCTCGCGGCCCTCGACGACAAGGGCACGCTGGGCACCATTCTCCGCAATGCCGGCGTCGTGAAGGGTGCCCTCGAGCGCGCCATCGAGGACCTGCGCGGCGGGGAGAAGGTCAACGATCCGAATGCCGAGGAGAGCCGCCAGGCGCTCGAGAAATACACCATCGACCTGACCGAGCGGGCCGAGCAGGGCAAGCTCGATCCCGTCATCGGCCGCGACGACGAGATCCGCCGCACCATCCAGGTTCTGCAGCGGCGCACCAAGAATAACCCGGTGCTGATCGGCGAGCCCGGTGTCGGCAAGACCGCGATCGTCGAGGGTCTCGCGCAGCGCATCGTCAACGGCGAGGTGCCCGAGGGCCTGCGCGACAAGCGCATCCTCTCACTCGACATGGGCTCCCTGATCGCGGGCGCCAAGTTCCGCGGCGAGTTCGAGGAGCGGCTCAAGGCGGTGCTGAACGACCTCGCCAAGCAGGAAGGCCGCGTCATTCTCTTCATCGACGAGCTGCATACCGTGGTCGGTGCCGGCAAGGCCGAGGGCGCCATGGACGCGGGCAACATGCTGAAGCCCGCGCTCGCGCGCGGCGAGCTGCACTGCGTCGGCGCCACCACGCTCGACGAATACCGCAAGCACGTCGAGAAGGACGCCGCCCTCGAGCGGCGCTTCCAGACCGTGCTGGTCGACGAGCCCTCAGTCGAGGACACGATCGCAATCCTGCGCGGCCTGAAGGAGCGTTACGCCGTCCATCACAAGGTCGAGATCACCGACCCGGCGATCGTCGCGGCCGCGACGCTCTCGCACCGCTACATCACCAACCGTCAGCTCCCCGACAAGGCCATTGACCTCATCGACGAGGCAGCGTCGCGCATCCGCATGGAGATCGACTCGAAGCCCGAGGAGCTGGACCGACTCGACCGGCGGATCGTGCAGCTCAAGATGGAGCGCGAAGCGCTCAAGAAGGAGAGCGACGACGCGTCCAGGAAGCGGCTGCAGGCGCTCGACGCGCAGCTGAAGGACCTCGAGCGCGAGTATTCCGACCTCGAGGAGGTGTGGAAGGCCGAGAAGGCGGCGGTGCAGGGCACCGCGCATATCAAGGAAGAGCTCGAGCGCGCGCGCCTCGACTTCGATGCGGCGCGCCGCGCGAGCGATCTCGGGCGCATGTCCGAGCTGCAGTACGGAAAGATCCCCGAGCTCGAGAAGCGCCTCAAGGCCGCGCAGGATGCGGAGTCGAAGGCACCGACGCTGGTGCGCAACAAGGTGACCGAGGAGGAGATCGCGGAGGTCGTCTCGAAGTGGACCGGCATCCCCGTGTCCAAGATGCTCGAGGGCGAGCGCGAGAAGCTGCTCAAGATGGAAGGATCGATCGGGCAGCGCGTGGTCGGTCAGGACGAGGCGGTGAAGGCCGTGTCGGATGCGATCCGCCGCTCACGTGCGGGTCTTTCCGACCCGAACCGTCCCAACGGCTCGTTCCTCTTCCTCGGGCCCACCGGCGTCGGCAAGACCGAGCTCTCGAAAGCGCTCGCCGAGTTCCTGTTCGACACCGAAGAGGCGATGGTGCGCATCGACATGTCCGAGTTCATGGAGAAGCACTCCGTGGCGCGGATGATCGGCGCACCGCCGGGCTATGTCGGCTACGAGGAGGGGGGCCATCTCACCGAGGCGGTGCGTCGCCGCCCGTACTCCGTGATCCTGCTCGACGAGGTCGAGAAGGCACACCCGGACGTCTTCAACATCCTGCTGCAGGTGCTCGACGACGGCCGCCTCACCGATGGCCAGGGGCGCACGGTCGATTTCCGCAACACGGTGGTGATCATGACCTCGAACCTGGGTTCGCAGGTGATCCAGGAGCTCGCGGGCGAGGCCAACTACGCGAAGATGAAAGCCGCGGTCATGGAGATCGTCGGCCAGCACTTCCGTCCCGAGTTCATCAACCGGGTCGACGAGATTGTCGTGTTCCATCCGCTTGGCCGCGAGCACATCCGGCGCATCGTCGAGATACAGGTCGGCTACCTGCGCAAGCGGCTGGCCGAGCGCGACATCGGGCTCGTGCTCGACGATGTGGCGCGCGACCAGCTCGGCGAAGCCGGGTTCGACCCGGTGTACGGCGCGCGGCCGCTGAAGCGCGCGATCCAGCAGCAGCTCGAGAACCCGCTCGCGCAGCGCATCCTCAAGGGCGATTTCGCACCGGGCGACGTGATCAAGGTCTCCGCGCGGGACGGCGCCCTGCAGTTCGCGAAGAAGTAGGGGCGCTTCCATCTCAGGCTCGGCGGCGCCAGTGCCTGTACCGGAAAAGTAGAGCGTCCCCTTATACTGACTGACATATGCCCATATACGAATACCAGTGCCAACAGTGCGGCCATCACCACGAAGCACTGCAGAAGATTTCCGATCCCCAGCTCCGCCAGTGTCCGGAATGCGGGCGCAAGTCGCTCAAGCGCCTGGTATCGGCGGTGCGTTTCCGGCTGGCTGGCAGCGGCTGGTACGAGACCGACTTCAAGTCGGACAAGGAAGCGAAGCGCAACCTCCACGATAAGGCTGACAAGGCCGAAGCGAAGACTGACGGTTCGGGTGAATCGGAGGCCGGGAGCAAGTCCGAGGCCAAGGATGCCGCCAAGTCGGACGCGAAGGACGATTCTGCGAAGAGCGATTCCGCGAAGGGCGATTCCGCGAAGAGCGCCTCTTCCGAGCCGACCGGAAGCGGCAAGCGGAGCCGCGTCAGCCGGCCGGCCACCACTGCTGTGCGATCGAAATCGAACGGACGGACGAAGAAGGCCGCGCGCCGCGCGCCAGCGGTGCGCCGGCGCGGGCGCTGAGGAGCTGGTGTGGCCAGCGAACGACCGCTCGACGAAACGCAGACACTCGAACCACGCGAGCCCAGTCGTGCGCGGCGTATCCGCAATTACCTGATCGCGGGGCTTTTGATCTGGCTCCCGATCATGATCACCGTGTGGGTGGTCCGGTTTCTGTCCGGCATTCTCGACCAGTCGCTGGTGCTGATCCCGCCGCCGTGGCGCCCGGAGGCGCTCTTCGGCCGATATATCCCGGGTCTCGGCATCATCCTGTCGCTGCTGCTGCTGCTCGTGACAGGCGTCCTGGTCAAGAATCTTTTCGGCCGCCAGATCGTGCAGGGGCTCGAGAATCTTATCCGCCGCATCCCGGTTGTCGGCCCGATCTACGGCGGCGCCAAGACCTTCAGCGAAACTGTGCTCGCCGACAAGGGACGGTCGTTCAAACAAGTCGTCCTGATCCGCTTTCCGTACGAGGCGACCTACAGCATCGGGTTCATCACGGCCGAGGAGATCGAGGAAGTCCAGGCGAAGACCGCCAAGGACGTCATCTGCGTGGTCGTGCCACACACGCCGAACCCGACCGGTGGCTTCATCGTGCTGGTGCCGAGAGGTGAGGTGATCTATCTCGACATGTCGGTCGATGAGGCCGTCAAGCTGGTGCTGACGATGGGCGTCGTCGTGCCACCCTGGCGCAACAGGCCGACGGGTCCGCGTCTTGCACCGCCGCAGACCGGCCCGTAACATCCCGCCTCTTTTGCGAGTTCCGGCTCCGGGGCGCCGGTTATCCTGCCCCTGTCACCATGCCGATGCGCACTCATTACTGCGGCGAGGTCGACGAGTCCCTCGTCGGTCGTACCGTTTCCGTCGCCGGCTGGGTAAATCGCCGTCGGGACCATGGCGGCGTCATCTTCGTCGATCTTCGCGACCGCGAGGGCCGGCTGCAGGTCGTGTTCGATCCGTCCGAGTCCGCGGTGTTCGCGGAGGCCGAGCGGCTGCGCGGTGAGTGGGTGATCCGGGTCTCGGGGTCGATTCGGCCGCGGCCCGAAGGTACCGTCAACCCGAACCTGAAGTCCGGCGCGGTCGAGCTGCTCGCGCGCGAGATCGAGGTGCTCAACCGTTCGGAGGCCTTGCCCTTCCAGCTCGACGAGGACGTCAAGGAAGAGATCCGGCTCAAGTACCGCTATCTCGATCTGCGGCGCGACGTGATGCAGCAGCGGTTGCGGCTGCGGCATGCGGTGACGCGCGCGATGCGCGAGTATCTCGACGGTCAGGGATTCGTCGATCTCGAGACGCCGATGCTGACCAAGGCGACGCCCGAGGGCGCGCGCGACTACCTGGTGCCGAGCCGAACACAGCCCGGCAGGTTCTTCGCGCTGCCGCAGTCGCCGCAGATCTTCAAGCAGCTGCTGATGATGTCGGGCTTCGATCGCTACTACCAGATCGTGCGTTGCTTCCGCGACGAGGATCTGCGCGCTGACCGTCAGCCGGAGTTCACGCAGCTCGACGTCGAGACCTCCTTCCTCGACCGCGACGAGATCATGGGCCTGATGGAAGGTCTCGTGCGGCACCTGTTCCGCGCGGTGCTCGACGTCTCACTTCCCGATCCCTTCCCGCGCATGACTTACGCGGAGGCGATGCGGCGCTACGGCTCGGACAAGCCCGACCTGCGCGTGCCGCTCGAGCTCGTCGACGTCGGCGACCTCGTTCGCGACAGCGAGTTCAAGGTGTTCGCGGGGCCCGCGACCTCGGCTGACGGCCGGGTGGCGGCGCTACGCGTGCCCGCGGGTGGCGAGAAGCTCTCGCGCAAGCAGATCGACGACTGCACGGCCTACGTCGCGCGCTACGGTGCCAAGGGTCTCGCCTACGTCAAGGTCAACGACGCGGCGCGCGGCCGCGACGGGCTGCAGTCGCCGATCCTCAAGTTCCTGTCGGACGCCGCGATCGCGGGAATTCTCGAGCGCACCGGCGCGCACACCGGAGACCTGCTGTTCTTCGGCGCGGACCGCGCCAGGATCGTCAACGACGCGCTCGGGGCGCTCCGGCTCAAGCTCGGTCACGAGCTCGGGCTCGCCGAGCCCGGCTGGCGCCCGCTCTGGGTGATCGATTTCCCGATGTTCGAGTGGGACGAGCAGGCGGGGCGCTGGGGCGCGATGCATCATCCGTTCACCGCGCCGGTGAGCGACGATCCGGCGGTGCTGCGTGCCAGCCCGGGTGCCGCGGTCGCGCGCGCCTACGACTTCGTGCTGAACGGCTCCGAGATCGGCGGCGGCTCGGTCCGCATCCACCGCGAGGAGATGCAGTCCACGGTCTTCGAGATGCTCGGCATCGGCGCCGACGAGGCGCAGAAGAAATTCGGCTTCCTGCTCGAGGCACTCAAGTATGGCGCGCCGCCGCATGGCGGCATCGCCTTTGGCGTGGACCGCCTCGCGATGCTGATGGCGGGCGCGGACTCGATCCGCGACGTGATCGCGTTCCCCAAGACCCAGACCGCGACATGCCCACTCACCGACGCGCCGACGGAGATCCCGGACGCGCAGCTGCGTGAACTTCATATCCGCGTGCAGCTTCCGCCGAAGACTTGAAATAACAGAGTGAGCCGAAGACCCGGCAAGAACGGGGGGAGTGCCCGGGTCAGAACCGGATCAACCCCCGAGACGGTGATCCTGGTCCCCGGGCTCTGGATGACCGGGCTGGAACTGGGGCTTCTTCGCAGCCGTCTCGTGCGCGAGCACGGATTCGACGCGCAGGTGTTCGCCTACCCGACGATGCACGGCGATCCTGCGGAAATCTGCGGCGACCTCGCGGACGCCGTGCGCCGGGCCGCGGCAAAGCGGGTACATCTCGTGGGGCACAGCCTGGGGGGCGCGTTCGTGTTCCGTGCGCTGCAGCAGTGCTCGCCGACGCTTACCGGAAAGGCAGTCCTGCTGGGTGCGCCCTTGAACGGCAGCCGCGCGGCGCGTGGGGCACTGCGATGGCCGATCCTGCGGCCGCTCCTTGGATCGCACGTGGTCCAAGAGCTCGCCGAGCCGCGCGGGCGCGAATGGCATGGGACTACGGCACTCGGCGCGATCGCGGGCTCGCGGCCGTTGGGCACCGGGCAGTTCTTCGCACACTTCGACGAGGACAACGACGGAACGGTGGCGGTCCGCGAGACGATCATCCCGGGTCTCGCCGATCACGTCGTACTGCCGCACAGCCACATCGGGATGCTGTTCGCCGGAGATGTCGCCGCGAACGTGGCTCACTTTCTGAGGACCGGCCGATTTCTCGCATCGGAGCGTCCATAGCCGGGTGCCGGATCAATCCTTCGATGCCTCAGCCGCGGCATCGATAACGCGACGAAGCTCCTCTTCCGACCAGCCGCCGCCGAGCGCGCGGTAGAGCTCCACGTACGCGCGCAGCTGATCGAACTTCGCGCGCGCGAGCTCGATCTCCGCGTCGAAGTACTGCCGCTCCGCGTCCAGCACCTCGAGGTAGCTCACGACGCCACCGCGGTAACGCATGCGCTGCAGCCTGAGCACCTCGCCGGTGGCCGACACCCGGACCTCGTCCTGGGCGATGATCTCGCGCACCTTGTCGGTCGAGATGAGCGCATCGGACACCTCCCTCAGCGCCTGCAGCACTGTGCGGCGGTAGCTAAGCTCGGCCTGCACGGCCTGGGCACGAGCTGCCGCGACGTTGCCGGTGCCGGCGCCCGACTGCCAGATCGGCGCCGTGGCGAATGGGCCGACCGAGAAGAGCTCCTCCGCCGGGTTGTCCGCATGCAGGAGCGCGTCGAGGTCGGGACCGATCAGACCGAAGAACGACGTGATCCCGATGTCGAGATACGGGAACCGGGACGCGAGGGCGACCCCCACGCGCGCGGTTGCGGCGTGCAGGAGCTGCTCGGACTGCCGCACGTCCGGCCGTCTCGCGAGCAGGGTAGCGGGCAGCCCGACCGGGATTTCCGGCGGCACGGGGAACGTGCGCGGGGAGGTAATGCGGGAAATGTGATCCGGCGGATAGCCGAGCAGAAAACGCAGGCGGTTCTCGACCTGCTCGCGGCTGCGCTCCGCGGCGGGCAACCGCGAGCGGGTGGTCGCGAGCTGGCCCACAGCCTGCTGTTCCTCGGTGCCCGACGCGACGCCGCTGCGGTTCAAGGACTGCACCAGCGTCAGCGATTCCTGCTGGCTCTTGATGGTATCGCTGATGATCTGCACTTCCTCGTCGAGCTCGCGCAGCTCGAACCAGGTGGACGCGACGTCGGCGACCAGCGTGGTCATGACGCCCCGTGCGGTGTCCTCGGAGGCGAGCAGCTGTGCAAGCGCCGCCTCGTCCGCGCGTCGGAGCTTCCCGAACAGGTCGAGTTCCCACGACAAGCGGAAGCCCGCCGAATAGGATGCGTCTTCGTCGCTCTGCGGATTGGGGGCGGTCTGGAACTCGCCCGTGATCTGCGGCCCGAGGCGGCTGCGCTCGACGCGCGCGACCCCGCGAAACTCCTCGACCCGCGCAGCGGCGATCCTGAGATCGAGATTTGACTCGAGCGCTGTCCGGATAAGCTCGACCAGCTCGGGGTCGGCGAAGGCTATCGCCCAGCCGGTATCTGCAAAGGACAGCGCCTGCTGCGGCGTGAGCACGCCGCGGAATTCCTCGACCGTCATCGCGTCCGCGGGACGCTCGTAGTCCGGACCAATGGCGCAGCCCCCGGCCAGCGCGGCAGTTGCCGCGGCAACGAGGGCAGCCGGCGATCGATGACGGGACCTCACGAGTGCGAGCCCGGCGCAGGGGTAACCTGTCCGGGCGACGCGGCTGCGGGCGCTCCGCCCAGCCGCTCCGCGAGGCCCTGGATCAGCACGTAGAACGCGGGCACGGCGAGCGTGGTCAGCACCGTAGCGGCAATCATCCCGCCGAAGACAGCCGTGCCGACCGAGGTCTTGGACGCCGCGCCTGCGCCGCTCGCGACCATGAGCGGCACCACACCCATGATGAACGCGAACGAGGTCATCAGGATCGGGCGCAGCCGCAGCCGTGCCGCCTCGAGCGCGGACTCGACCAGCGGCATTCCCTTCTCGCGGTTGAGCTTCGCGAACTCGACGATCAGGATTGCGTTCTTCGCAGAGAGGCCGATCAGCGTCACCAGGCCGATCTGCCCGTAGACGTTGAAGGCGAGCCCGCCGAGCTTGATCGCGATCAGCGCGCCCAGGAAGCCGAAGGGTGTTGCGAGCAGCACGGCGAACGGCACCGCCCAGCTCTCGTACAGCGCCGCCAGGAACAGGAACACGACGACGATCGAGAGTCCGAGCACGACTACGGCGGTGTTGCCGGCCTCGACCTCCTGCCGGCTCTGACCCGTCCACTCAAAGCCGTAGTCGGCTGGCAGCACCTGCGCCGCGGTCTCCTCGAGTGCGCGCAACGCGTCGCCGGAGCTCGCGCCGGGTGCCGGGGCGCCGCTGAACGCAGCCGTGCGGTACAGGTTGAAGCGCTGCAGGAAGCGCGCGCCCGAAGACGGCACCGCCGTCGTCAGCGTGTCGAGTGGCACCATCGCGCCCTGTTCGTTACGCACGAAGAGGAGCCCGAGGTCGCGCACCTCCTGCCGGAACTCGGACTCCGCCTGCATGGTGACCTTGTAATTGCGGCCGAATCGCGTGAAGTCGTTGACCTGGTAGCCCCCGAGGAAGGTCTGCATCGTGGTGAACACGTCGTTGACCGGCACGCCGAGCTTCTTGACCTTCTCGCGGTCGACCTCGAGGCGGTAATTGGGGGTCGAGGCGGAGAACGTCGTGGTGATGCGGCCGATCTCCGGCCGCTGCTGCGCGGTCGTCATGAACTGCCCGGCGACCGCGGCCAGTTCCTCGGCCGTCTGTCCGCCGCGCGCCTGCAGCATCATCGAGAATCCGGACACCGCGCCGAACCCCGGCAGCGCGGGCGGGTTGAACGGCACGACGATCGCTTCAGGCAAGCCGCGGGTAGCTGCGGCGACCTTGCCGACGATCGTCGACGCATGCTGGTCCTTCCCCGGGCGCTCATCCCAGGGCTTCAGGCGGAGGATCAGAAAGGCGCCGTTCGACGCAGCCGTGCCCGAGATGAGGTCATAGCCGGCGATCACCTGCACGTTCGCCACACCGGGGATCGCCCTGACGATCTGCTGTACCTGGCGCGCGACCGCGACCGTTCGCTGCTGCGAGGCGCCCTCGGGCAGGATGACCTGGGTGAAAATGGCGCCCTTGTCCTCGTCTGGGACGAAGCCGGTGGGCGTGATGCGCTGCAGGCCGCCGGTCGCGAGGATCACCGCGCCCAGGATCGCGAGCACGACGAGCACGCGGCGCGCCCCGCGTTCCGCGATCCGCCCATAATGATCGTTGGTGCGATCAAAGGTGCGGTTGAACCATGCGAAGAAGCCCGCCAGCGGGCCGCCGCGGCGCTCGCCGGGGGCGTGCGGCCTCAAGAGCATCGCGCAGAGCGCCGGTGTCAGCGTCAGCGCGACGAGCGCCGAGAACATTGTCGACACCGCGACCGTGATCGCGAACTGCTTGTAGAGCTGCCCGGTCACACCCGGGATAAAGGCCATCGGGATGAAGACCGCCGCGAGCACCAGTGCGATCGCGACCACCGGACCCTGCACCTCGTCCATGGACTTGCGGGTCGCTTCGCGGGGCGCGAGTCCGTGCGTCTGCATGTTGTGCTCGACCGCCTCGACCACGACGATTGCATCGTCTACCACGATGCCGATCGCAAGTACCATGCCGAACAGCGACAGCGTGTTGATGCTGAAGCCGAGGAACTCGAAGGCCGCGAAAGTGGCTACCAGCGATACGGGCACGGCGAGCATCGGGATCAATGTCGCGCGCCAGCTCTGCAGGAACAGGAACACGACAATCAGCACGAGGATGAGTGCCTCGACGAAAGTGCGTACGACCTCCTCGATCGACGCCTTCACGAACTCCGAGGTGTCGTACAGGATCTGCAGCGCGAGGCCCTTGGGAAATCCCGCCTCGATCTGCGCGATCTGCGCCTTGACGAGCTCGGCCGTCTCGAGCGCGTTTGCGCCGGGCACGAGGAAGATTGCCATCACGGCCGAGGGGTGACCGTCGAGCTGCCCGGTGAAGTTGTAGTCGCGCGCACCGAGCTCGACCCGCGCGATGTCGCGAAGGCGGACGAACGACCCATCGGGCTTCGAGCCGACGATGATGCTTGCGAACTCGGACGCGTCGACCAGCCGGCCGCGCACGCGCAGTGAGTACTGGAAGCTCTGGCCGGATGCCGAGGGCGGCTGGCCGATCTGCCCGGCGGGTGCCTGAACGTTCTGCTCGCGGATGGCGCGCGCGACGTCCGCGGCCGTGATCCTGAGGCTCGCCATCCGATCGGGGCGCAACCAGATACGCATGCCGAACTCGGAGCCGAACACTCGTACATCGCCCACGCCCTTGGCGCGCTTCAGCTGATCGACGATATAGACATAAGCGTAGTTGACGATGAAGAGCCGGTCGTAGGTGTCGTCCGGCGAGTGCACTGCGAAGTACATGAGCACGTCCGGAGACTGCTTGCGCACCGTGACGCCCTGGGCGATTACCTCCTGCGGCAGCTGCGCCTGCGCCTGTGAGACGCGGTTCTGCACCTCGACCGCCGCCAGATCGGGGTTGCGCTCCAGCGCGAAGGTGACTGTCAGGTTCGCGCTGCCGTCGTCGCCGCTCACCGCGTTGATGTACAGCATGTCGGTCACGCCGTTGATCTGCTGGTCGAGCGGCACGGTCACCGATTCCTCGACCACGTCCGAGCTCGCGCCGAGGTAGTTGGCGACGACCTGCACGGTCGGCAGCGCGATAGGCGGGAACTCGGCGATCGGCAGCCGCACCAGAGACAGCGTGCCGATCAGCAGCAGGAACAGCGAGATAACGATCGCGAAGACCGGGCGATCGATGAAGAAGCGCGCCATCGCGGTGCCGGGTCAGCGCTTGACGGCGGCGGTTGGGTTCGCGTCGGCCGCGACCGGCGCGTCCAGTTCCGCCGCGGTGATGACCGTGGGCTTGAGCGGCGTGCCCGGGCGCGCCTTCTGCACGCCCTCGACGACGATACGATCGCCGACCGCAAGACCGGCCTCGACGACCCACTTGTTGCCGACACGAGGCCCGAGCGTGACCGGCCGCGCTTCCGCCACGTCACCGTCGCCAACCGCCGTGACGAAATAACGGCCGAGCTGCTGCTGAACCGCGCGATCGGGAACGACGATGGCGGTTGGGCGCATCTCCGCCGTGACGCGGATGCGGGCGAATAGTCCCGGCACCAGCTGATGATTCGGATTCGGGAACTCGGCGCGCAGGGTGTAGGTGCCCGTGGTCGGGTCGAGCGCGCGGTCGGTGAAGCTGATGCGTCCGGGATGCGGGTAGTGTGTGCCGTCGCTCAGGGTCAGGGTCACGTAGCGCTGCACGCTGTCCGCCGCGGGCTCGGTCACCCCATAGCGACGCATGTAATCGAGCAGCTCGCTTTCGCTCAGGCTGAAGTTGACCCAGGCAGGATCGTCGTCGGAGATGGTCGCGAGCAGGGTCTGCCCTGCGGTGATCAGCGCGCCTTCGAAGACCTGCGAGGCACCCATTTTCCCGGTCATCGGGGCGCGCACCTCGGCGTACTCGACGCCAAGCCGCGCTTCCGTGATCGCGGCGCGGCTTGCGCCGACCTGCGCTTCCGCTTCCTTGGCAGCGGCGACGGCGTTGTCGTAGACCTGCTGGCTGATCGCATTTTCCGCGAGCAGCGGCTCGTAGCGCTCGACGTCCTGGCGGGCACGGGCGAGATTGGCCTCGGCGGAGGCGAGATTCGCGTCGGCGGTCGCGACCTGCGCGCGGTATTCGCGCGCGTCGATCGTATACAGCAGCTGCCCCTCGTCGACCATCGCGCCGTCGGCGAAATGCTTGCCGGTCAGAATGCCGTTGACGCGCGCGCGGATCTCGACCTCCTGCGAGCCGCGCACCTCACCCACCAGGTCGCGGTAGATCTCCGTCGGCGCCGTCGCGACCACGACGACCTTGACGTCGACCGGTGGAAGTCCCGCGGTCGCCGTATCGCGTCCGCAACCCGCGGCGAGCGCGCAGGCGAGGGCAAGCAGGGTGAGTGCGCCGCGAACGGCTCGTGGCGATGCCTGGCTACGCACCTTGCGTTTCAGCCGCATCTGGCGGCTGCTCCCTGTCCGACCAATCGACCCGCCGCGCTTGCAGTGTCCCCGGAGCCGCGGCTGCGGAAAGCGGCTCGTCGCCAGTCTATCGCGAACTCAGCAGTTCCCGCAGGCGGTAGAGCGCGGCCTGCGCGTCGCGCGGCGACAGTGCGTCCAGGTCGAGCGCGCGTAGTTCGGCGACGACCGCGGTCTCCACCGGGTCGGACACGACATCGAGCGGCAGCCACTGCTGGCCATGCGCGGCGTCGGCTGCATGATCGCGGCGTTCGAGTCCCGCCAGGTAGCGGCGCGCTTCAGCGAGCACGTCGGCAGGTACTCCCGCCAGGCGCGCGACCTGCAGTCCGAAACTGCGATTGGCGGGCCCCTCGCGCACTGCGTGCAGGAACACGAGCTCCTCGCCATGCTCGATGGCATCGAGATGCACGTTGGCGCAGCCCGCGAGCTCGTCGGCGAGCGAGGTGAGCTCGAAGTAATGCGTGGCGAACAGCGTGAACGAGCCGAGCCCGCGCACGAGCTCGCGCGCGCAGGCCCAGGCGAGCGAGAGCCCGTCGTAGGTGCTGGTGCCACGGCCGATCTCGTCCATCAGCACCAGACTCTGCGAGGTGGCGTTGTTCAGGATGTTCGCGGCCTCGGTCATTTCGACCATGAAGGTCGAGCGGCCGCCGGCGAGATCGTCCGCCGCGCCGATCCGGCTGAAAATCCGGTCCACGGGGCCGATGGTCGCCGCCTCGGCAGGAACGAAGCTCCCCATGCCCGCGAGGATCACGATCAGCGCGTTCTGCCGCATGTAGGTCGACTTGCCGCCCATGTTGGGACCGGTAATCACGAGCGCGCGCCTGCCCTCGTGCAGTTCGAGATCGTTGGGCACGAACGGCGCATCGAGACACCGCTCGACGACGGGATGCCGGCCGCCTCGTATCTCGATGCGCGCTTCCTCGACGAGCCGCGGCTTCACCCACCTGAGCGCAAGCGCGCGCTCGGCGAGATTCGCGAGCACGTCGAGCGTCGCGAGCGCCGCTGCACTCGCCTGCAGCGCGGGCAGCACCGAGACCAGTTCGTCGAGAAGCGCCTCGTAGAGGGAACGCTCGCGCGCGAGAGCCCGGTCGCGGGCGCCGAGCACACGATCCTCGAAGCCCTTGAGTTCGGCGGTGACGTAGCGTTCCGCGTTGCGGATCGTCTGCCGACGGGTCCAGTCCGTTGGCACCTGGTCCGCCTGGCTGCGATGCACCTCGATGTAGTAGCCCTGCACGCGGTTGTAGCCCAGTCGCAGATTCGGGAGCCCGCTGCGCTCACGCTCGCGCTCCTCGAGGGCAAGCAGCGACTCGTCGCTCCGCTCGCTGATCTGTCGCAGCTCGTCGAGCTCGGCGTCGTGTCCGGCAGCGATGACGCCGCCTTCGCGCAGTAGCGCCGGCGGGCTGTCGACGAGCGCGCGCACGAGCAACATATGCGTCGCCGGGTGCGTCCCCGCCTGCTCCGCGAGGCGCGCGATTAGCGGCGAATCCATCTCCGCGAGCTGTGCGCCGAGCTCGGGTAGTGCCGCGAGTGCGTTTCTGAGCTGCGCCAGTTCGCGCGGGCGCGCCGAGCGCAGCGCCACTCGCGCGAGGATGCGCTCCACGTCGCCTACCCGGCGCAGGAGCGCATGCAGCGGCTCGTGATGAGCAGTGTCGAGCAGCGTCTCGATCGCCTGCAGCCGCAGCTCGCGTTCGGTCCGCTGGCGCAGGGGTCGCGACAGCCAGCGACGCAGCTCGCGGCCGCCCATCGCGGTTGCGGTGCGATCGATCACGCCGAACAACGTGCTGTCGGCCCGATCGAACAGGCTCATTTCGAGCTCCAGGTTGCGGCGCGTCGCGGCATCGATCAGGAGCGCGTCGCTGCGCTGCTCGCGGCGCAGTCCGCGCAGATGCGGCAGCGCGGATCGCTGTGTGTCGCGCACGTATTGCAGCAGGCAACCGGCGGCACCGATGGCGAGGCGCGCGTCGGTCAGGCCGAAGCCGGCGAGATCATGCACGCCGAACTGCTCGCAGAGCGTGCGCGACGCGGCATCGGCCTCGAAATGCCACGGTGGGCGTGAGCGGACCGAGGTCGACGACGATGTGTAGGTCTCGTCCTCCGTCACCAGCAGTTCCGCCGGACGCAGGCGCTCGAGCTCCGCCGCGAGTGCCTCGGCTCCTTCGTCCTCGAGCGTCGTGAACCGGCCGCTCGAGAGTTCGAGCCATGCGAGTCCGAATCGCGCACCGCTGCGCGAGAGCGCCGCGAGCAGCGTCGAGCGACGTTCCTCCAGCAGGGCCTCGTCGGTGACGGTGCCCGGCGTGACGACGCGCACGACCTGGCGCTCCACTGGTCCCTTTGCCTTCGCAGGGTCGCCCATCTGCTCGCAGATCGCGACCGACTCGCCCTTGCGCAGCGCGCGTGCGAGATAAGTGTCGACGGTCTGCACGGGGACGCCCGCCATAGGGATCGGCTCGCCGCCCGCCTGGCCGCGAGCGGTGAGCGTGATGTCGAGCAGCCGCGCCGCCTTGCGCGCATCGTCGAAGAACAATTCGTAGAAATCGCCCATCCGGTAAAAGAGCAGCTCGTCCGGGTGCTGCGCCTTGATGCGCAGGTACTGCTGCATGACGGGGCTGTATTCCGGCGATTTCTCGATATCGCTCACAACTCTCTGATTTTCAACGACAGTTGTGGACATGATTTGTAGCGCGATCCAGACCTCGGAGGTCGCCCCTGGGGGTGACGAGCCGGCATTCTGCCGCAAACGCCTTTGACCCATCGACGATGTGACCGAGCAGGCGTGTGCTCATACTGCTCAAACGCCGACCGGAAGAATTTACTTGAGCACACATCATTCTCCGTCCACTCGCGGCCCCGCGGCGGAGCAGGACCAGGCCAGATCGCCAGGCACGCGATTCACCTGCCCGATGCACCCCGAGATCATCCGCGACACGCCGGGCACGTGCCCGATTTGCGGGATGGCGCTCGAGCCGATGATGCCGAGCCTCGACGAGGGCGAGAACCCGGAGCTGGTCGATTTCCGCCGGCGCTTCTGGTGGACACTGCCGCTGTCGGTAATCGTCCTGGCGCTGGCCATGTTCGGCCATCGCTGGTCGTTCGTTGCCGCGGAGACGCGCACCTGGCTCGAATTCGCGCTATCGGCGCCGGTCGTGCTCTGGGCGGGTTGGCCGTTCTTCCAGCGCTGGGCGCAGTCGATCGCGAACCGCAGCCCCAACATGTGGACGCTGATCGGCACCGGTGTCGGCACGGCCTTCGGCTACAGCGTCGTCGCAACCGTTGCGCCGGGTCTTTTTCCGGACTCGTTCCGCGAGCATGGGCGTGTCGGCGTGTACTTCGAGGCGGCCGCGGTCATCGTTTCGCTCACCTTGCTTGGACAGCTGCTCGAGCTCAGGGCCCGCTCGAGCACTTCGGCGGCGATCAAGGCGCTGCTGCGTCTCGCGCCGAAGACCACGCGCCGGATCGTGGACGGGGGCACGGAGGAGGACATCCCGTTGACGCACGTGCACGTCGGTGACCGGTTGCGCGTACGACCGGGCGAGACGGTGCCGGTCGATGGCGTCGTGATCGAGGGCCGCTCCAGCATCGACGAGTCGATGCTCACAGGTGAGCCGATGCCGGTCGAGAAAGCCGCCGGGAGCAAGGTGATCGGCGCAACCTTGAACGGCAACGGAGCACTGGTGATGCGCGCCGAGAAAGTGGGCTCCGACACCATACTGTCGCAGATCGTGCAGCTCGTGGCGCAGGCGCAGCGCTCGCGCGCGCCGATGCAGCGCATGGCCGACAAGGTCAGCTTCTCGTTTGTGCTGGCTGTCTTTGCCGTTGCTATCGCGACGTTGCTGGTGTGGGGGTTCTTCGGCCCTGAGCCTTCGTGGACGTTCGCCGTCGTCAACACCGTTGCGGTGCTGATCATCGCCTGCCCGTGCGCGCTCGGGCTCGCGACGCCGATGTCGATCATGGTCGCGACCGGCCGGGCTGCACAGGCGGGTGTGTTGTTCCGCGACGCCGAGGCGATCGAGCGCCTGCGCACGATCGACACCCTGATCGTGGACAAGACCGGCACGCTGACGCAGGGCCGGCCCAGGTTTCGCGACGTGATCGGGTTCGGGGGCACGACGCAGGACGAAGTCGTGCGCCTCGCGGCCAGTCTTGACCAGGGGAGCGAGCATCCACTCGCCGCCGCAATCGTTGCCGAGGCGCACCGACGCGGCTTGACGCTGTCGCTGCCGGAGGAGTTCGAATCGGCCACCGGCATCGGCGTGCGAGGCCGTGTCGACGGGCAGGCGCTTGCGCTCGGCAACACGACACTGATGCAGGAGATGGGCGCCGACGTCGCGAGCATCGACGAGGTCGCGGAGCGCCTGCGTCGCGAAGGGGCGAGCGCGATGTTCCTCGCGGTCGGCGGGCGCGTCGCAGGCGTGATCGCCGTAGCGGACCCGATCAAGGACAGCACACCGGCGGCGATCGCTGCATTGAAGGCCGCCGGGTTGCGGCTCGTGATGGCTACCGGCGATGGCAGTACCACCGCCGAAGCCGTCGCACGCCAACTCGGGATCGCCGAGGTGCACGGCGAGGTCCGGCCAAAGGACAAGACGGACCTGGTGGCGCGCCTCAAGACCGAGGGCCGGATTGTCGCGATGGCCGGCGACGGCATCAACGACGCGCCCGCGCTCGCGGCCGCGGATGTAGGGATCGCGATGGGTACGGGCACGGACGTGGCGATGTCGAGCGCGCAAGTGACGCTGGTGAAGGGCGATCTCCGCGGCATCGTCCGAGCGTGCGAGATCTCGGAGGCCACCGTGCGCAACATGAAGCAGAACCTGGCCTTCGCGTTCCTGTACAACGCGCTCGGCGTGCCCGTCGCCGCCGGAGTCCTGTACCCGTCGTTAGGTGTGTTGCTGAGCCCGATGATCGCGGCGCTCGCGATGAGCCTGTCGTCGGTGTCGGTGGTCGCAAATGCGCTGCGGCTGCGGGGCGCCCGGGTATGAAGCGGACGACGGCTTGCGTTGACCTGGCGGGTCAGTGTGCCTGGTCGGTGCAGGCGCCGTACTCGACCTGAACCGTGACGTGGTGATAGCCGAAATGCTCGGCCAGGTGTGTCTGCACCCGCAGCACCGCGGAATCGGGCCCGAGGGATTCCGCCGCGCAGACGTGCAGCGTCACATACGAATCATCGGCGCCGACCGTCCAGGCGTGGACGTGATGCACGTCGTGGAGTTCCGGGATCGCGTCGAGCAGTGAGCGCTCGACCTTCCCGGCATAGAATTCCGGAGGGCTGCCCTCGAGAAGCGCGTGACCAGATTCGCGCGTCACGTGCAAGCCAGTACGCACGATCAGGGCTGCGACGACGATGGAGAGCAACGGATCAGCCGGCGTCCAGCCGGTCGCGAGGATGATTCCCGCCGCCACAGTGGCGGTCACCGAGCCGAGCAGATCGCCGAGCACGTGGGCCATGGCGCCACGCGTATTGATGTCCGTGCCACCGCGCAGGATCAGGTAGACGATCGCGTTCACCACGAAGCCCACGACAGCGACCGCCAGCATCGGTCCGGCCAGAATCGTGACCGGGGCCCGGAGCCGGCTCGCGGCCTCGATCACGATCCACAGTGCGATCACCAGCAACCCGAGTCCGTTGATGAACGCGGCGAGCACGCGCATGCGGCCGTAGCCGTAGGTGCGCCGTGCATCGGGCGGGCGTCGGCTGACGACCACGGCAATGAGCGCCAGCGCGAGCGCAGCCGAGTCGGTGAGCATATGCCCCGCGTCGGCGAGCAGCGCCAGCGAGCCGCTCCAGAGGCCCGCCACGACCTCGATCGCCATGAACATCGTCGTGAGTGCGAGCGCCCAGCGCAGGCGGGCGCCGCTCGCATGGTCGTGCTGGTGATCGGCGTGGCCGCCCGGACTCATCGGCAAAGTATGCCCGGTTCGACCCGCGCGCCGCGAAGAGGGGACATTCCCGCGAATGTCCCCTCCTGTTGAGGGCTTACTGGGCGGCGGGTGTGGGCACGGGGGCCGACTGGCCCGCGCGGAACGGGAACTTGGCGAAGATGGTGGACACGGCGCCGGTCAGCAGCGCCTCACGATCCTCAAGCATCTTTTTCGTTACGACGTCCTCGACGCCGCCCTGGAACACGACCTGCTGCTTCGTGCGATCGACCATGTCCATGACCAGCGTGCCGACGTTGTAACGCCGGGTCGAGACCTCGGTGCCGCCGTAACCGTACGCGCCATACGGTGCGCCGTAATAGCCGCGATACCCCCAGCCCGCGCCATACATCGGCGCCGGGGTGGATTCGATGTCGGTCTTTTCCTCGAGCTTGCCCTTGAAGTTGATCAGCAGGTCGGCATTGTCAGCCTTGGTGTAGCCGCGGGATTCCATCTCCCGCGAGGCCGCGTTCTGCAGGATCTGCTGCGCCAGCGACTTGGCGTCCGTCGAGCCCGTGCCGGTCGCAGCGACGAAGTTATAGGTGCGGTACTTGCCGAAGTCAGCGGCCTTGTCGTAGTCGGCTCGGACTTCGGGCCCCGTTTCGCAGCCGGCGAGCCACAGCGCCGCGATGCCTACCACCGCAGCTTTCATTGCAAATGAGCGCATGACTGGATCTCCTTAGTGTTTCGCAAGCGGGACGAGACGGACGGCTTCCATCTCGACCGCCGTGTCGAGCTTGTTCTCGATCTGCACGAAGCGCAGGACCTTTGGCGCGGGCAGCACCTTCTCGAAGCGCTTGGCGTACTTCTTGGTCACGTCAAGACGCGAATCCTCGAGACTGAGCCAGTCCTTGAGGATGCCTCTGGCCGCGTCGTCGGTCATCGATTCGTAGTTGGCCACGAACTTGTCGAGCAAGGCGACAGTGCGATCGGCGAGCTGCTTCCGCTCGGCCTCGTACTCGTCGTAGATCGGGATGAAGGCGGCCGATTCGGAAGCGGTGAGCTCCAGCCCTTTCAGCACGATCGCGCGCTTGTCCGTCTGGATCTGGCTCAGGAGGGCCTTGTTCTCGTCGTTGGTGCTCTGTGCCGAAAGCTGACCTGAGACGGCGCAGACGGCGAGCGCGGCGATAGCCACGAAGGACTTATTCATGGAGTTTCCTGCGGTTGGTGGTTTCGGATTCTAGTGCGCGAGCGGGATCAGCCCGTAAACGTCGCGCCGGATCATGTTCTCGATGCGGGTCTCGACCTGCGCATAGCGCAGCGCCTTCTTCGCCGGTATCGCCTTGGCGATGCGATGTGTATAGGACTGCTTGAGCGCCATGCGGTCCTTCTCGATGGCCATCTTTTCCTTGAGCATGTCAGCCGCTTCCGCGTCGGAGAGAGTGTCATATTCGGCGGCGAAGCGGTTGACGAGCTCGAGAAAGCGGTCGTCGAGCTTCTTGACCTTCCCCTCGTATTCGTCGTAGATCGGCCAGAACGCTCGGCTCTCGGAGTCGCTGAGCGCGAGGCTCGCCGCATAGACGGAGCGCTTGTCCTCCATCACCCGCTTAAGCAGGATCTGCTCGTCGGTGACGAGGCCGAGTTCCTCTGCGCTGGCGACGATCGGGCTGGTCAATGCAACCAATGCGAGGGCCAGCTCCGGGAGGTTCATCGCGGTATATCCATTGCCGGGATGGGAGCCGCACGGTAGACCAGCCCCGGACGGGTGTCCAGAGTGACCGGCGCGTCGATCGCGCCGCGCGTCTAGAATCCCAGGGTATGAGCCCGAGCGACGACGAGCTTCATCGATTGGCAGCGCAGGTAGGCGAGCGGATGCTCGCGCGCGGCCAGATGCTCGTCACCGCGGAGTCCTGCACGGCGGGCTGGATTGCCAAGCTGTGCACCGACTGGCCGGGCAGCTCCGCCTGGTACCGCGGCGGCGCTGTCGTATACGACGACGCGCTCAAGGTGGCGCTGCTCGGCGTTCGTCCGGCGACCCTTGCTGAGCACGGTGCGGTGAGCGAGACGACGGCGCGCGAGATGGCGACCGGCGCGCTTGCATGGCTGGGTGGCTCACTGAGCGTCGCTGTGACCGGGATCGCAGGGCCGTCCGGCGGAACCGCGGCGAAGCCCGTCGGCACGGTATGGCTCGCCTGGGCGGCTCCGGGGCCACGCGGTGACACGGTCCGGGTGCTTCGTCGCCGGTATGAAGGTGATCGCGATGCGGTGCGGCGGCAGGCCGTCGCCGACGCGCTCGGCGGGCTGCTCGGGCCGGACGGATGACCGAGGCCGGGTGCGCGCCGTCTGCACGCCGGCTCTTCTTCGCGCTCTGGCCGGATGCGACGCTTCGGAGCAATGCGGCCGAACGTGTTGCGGCGCTCGTGCCGAGCGGGGGTGGGCGGCCACAACGACCGGACCAGTTGCACGTGACGCTGGTCTTTCTCGGGCAGGTCTCAGAGGAGCGCCTGGACAACGTCCGAGGGGTGGCCGTCGAAGTCACGGGCAACCCGTTCACCTTCGCGCTCGATCGTCTCGAGCACTGGCGGAAGCCAGGAGTGTTGTGTCTCACGGCGAGCAACGTGCCGCCCCCGTTGACCTCGGTCGTGGAGCAGCTCCGCGCGGCGCTCGCTTACAGAGGCTTGCCGACGGAATCCCGTCCGTACCGTCCGCATCTCACGCTCGCACGCAAGGTCGGCCGCCTCGAGGGACCGGCGGAGGTGGAACCGCTGCTCTGGCGGGCAGACTCGATCACGCTCGTCGAGTCGCGAACCGACCGCGAGGGCTCGCGTTACGAGCCGCTCGCAAGCTGGCCGCTCGACGCCGAACGATGATTCTCGCCAGCAAGAAACTGTTGATTCACAGGCGTTTTTCCGCCTGCGGCACCGTCGCCCGTGTGGAATAATGCCCGCCTTCCGTTACCGACCTTTCTAATTCAGAGGCATCGCAGCATGGCAATCGAAGACAACCGCAGGAAGGCGCTCGCGGCCGCGCTCGGACAGATCGAAAAGCAGTTCGGCAAGGGCTCCGTGATGCGCCTCGGCGATGCCACCGCAGCCTACGATTTCGAGACGATCTCCACGGGCTCGCTGGGTCTCGACATCGCGCTGGGTGTCGGCGGGCTGCCGCGCGGACGCGTGGTGGAGATTTACGGCCCGGAAGCTTCGGGCAAGACGACGCTCGCGCTGACGGCAATTGCCGAGGCGCAGCGCGCCGGCGGTACGGCCGCCTTCGTCGATGCCGAGCACGCGCTCGATCCGACTTACGCCGAGAAGCTCGGCGTCAACGTCAACGACCTGCTGGTCTCGCAGCCCGACACCGGCGAGCAGGCGCTCGAGATCACCGACATGCTGGTGCGCTCGGGAGCGATCGACGTGGTGGTGGTCGACTCGGTCGCGGCGCTCACACCCAAGGCCGAGATTGAGGGCGAGATGGGCGAGATGCAGGTCGGCCTGCAGGCGCGGCTGATGTCGCAGGCGCTGCGCAAGCTCACCGGCAACATCAAGCGCTCGAACACGATCGTCATCTTCATCAACCAGATCCGCATGAAGATCGGCGTGATGTTCGGCAACCCGGAGACCACGACGGGCGGCAACGCGCTCAAGTTCTACGCTTCGGTGCGTCTCGACATCCGCCGTATCGGCGCGCTCAAGAACGGTGACGAGGTGATCGGCAACCAGACGCGGGTCAAGGTCGTGAAGAACAAAGTAGCGCCGCCCTTCCGCGAGGCTGAGTTCGAGATCATGTACGGTGCGGGCATCTCCCGCGAGGGCGAGATCATCGAGCTCGGTGTGCAGCAGAACCTGATCGAGAAGTCCGGTTCCTGGTACAGCTACAACGGCGAGCGTATCGGCCAGGGCAAGGACAACGCGCGCGTTTTCCTGCAGCAGCACCCCGAAGCGGCGCGGGACATCGAGAAGTCGATCCGCGAGCGACTGCTGAAGGTGCGCGGCGATGCAGCCCGGGCGGCCGAGGCGGCGAAGGGTGAGGCGGCCCAGGAAGCCTGATACCGACCCTGCGTCCGCGGATGAGCGCACGGTGCGCACGGCCGCGCTGGCGTTGCTCGCCGGTCGCGATTTCGCGCGCCGCGAGCTCACTGCACGGCTGATCCGCAAGGGTTTCTCCGAAGACACAGTTGACGCTGTCGTCGAGCGGCTGGCGGCTGAGCGGCTGCAGGACGAGGGGCGATTCACCGAGCAATTCGTGACCCGTCAGGCGCGGCGCGGTCACGGTCCGGTCCGCATTCGCATGGAACTGCGCGAACGGGGCATTTCGGACGCCGAGGCCGACGCCGCGCTCGATGCGAGCGGCGTCGATTGGGCCGGTCTCGCCCGGGCGCAACGGCAGCGGCGGTTCGCCGGGCCGCCGCCGCGAGGTTTCCGCGAGCGTGCAAAACAGGCACGATTCCTGCAGTATCGCGGGTTTTCCGCGGAGCAGATCCGCGCAGCCCTCGGCCCCGGGGCCGACCCCACGGCCGAGACGGCCGCGGAGGCCGCCGGACCCGACGACGACCTCGAACCATGAACGACCTGCGACCACCCTCGAAGCGGATGTCGAGCGCTGAGCTCCGCGCCGCCTTTCTCGAGTTCTTCCGCGAGAACGGCCACACGGTCGTGCCGTCGAGCTCGCTCGTGCCGGGCAACGACCCGACGCTGCTCTTCACCAACGCCGGGATGGTGCAGTTCAAGGACGTCTTTCTCGGCCAGGACAAGCGCGGTTACGTGCGTGCGGCGAGCTCGCAGCGCTGCGTGCGCGCGGGCGGGAAACACAACGACCTCGAGAACGTCGGCTACACCGCGCGCCATCACACCTTCTTCGAGATGCTGGGCAATTTCAGCTTCGGCGACTATTTCAAGCGCGAGGCGATCCGCTATGCCTGGGAGTTCGTGACCGACACGCTCGGCCTGCCGCCGGAACGGCTGTGGGTCACGGTGTTCGAGGACGACGACGGCGCGGCCGACATCTGGCTTCAGGACATCGGCATCGAGCGCAAGCGTTTCACCCGCATGGGCGCAGAGTCGAACTTCTGGGCGATGGGCGAGACCGGGCCCTGCGGCCCGTGCTCCGAGATCTTCTACGACCATGGCCCGGGCATCCCAGGGGGACCGCCGGGCTCGCCCGACGAGGACGGCGACCGCTTCGTCGAGATCTGGAACCTCGTCTTCATGCAATTTGATCGCAGCGCCGACGGCACGCTGACGCCGCTGCCAAAGCCATCGGTCGACACCGGCATGGGGCTCGAGCGCGTCGCCGCGATCATGCAGGGCGCGCACAGCAACTACGACATCGATCTGTTCGCGAGCCTGATCCGCGCGGCGGCGAAGGCGACCGGCACTACGGACCTCTCGTCGAGCTCGCTGCGCGTCATCGCCGATCACATCCGCGCCTGTTCGTTCCTGATCGCCGACGGCGTGCTGCCGTCAAACGAGGGCCGCGGCTACGTGCTGCGCCGGATCATCCGTCGCGCGATCCGCCACGGATTCATGCTGGGTCAGCGGCGGACCTTCTTCCACACGCTCGTGCCGGCGCTCGATGCCGTGATGGGCGAGGCTTACCCGGAGCTGCGCGCACAGGTCGCGCACGTCGCGCGCGTCCTCAGGCAGGAGGAGGAGCGTTTCGCCGAGACGCTCGCGCAGGGCATGGCGCTGCTCGACGGTGCGCTTGCGCGGCTGTCGGGCAGCACGATACCCGGCGAGACCGTCTTCAAGCTCTACGACACCTACGGCTTCCCGGTCGATCTCACGGCCGACATCGCCCGCGAGCGAGGCCTCGCGATCGACGAGGCCGGCTTCGAGACCGCCATGGAGGAGCAGCGCAGGCGTGCGCGCGCGGCGAGCCGATTCGGCGTCGACATGCGCGGTGACGCCCAGGTCGAAGGCCGCACCGAGTTCACCGGCTACGAGTACGACCGGAGCGAGGCGAATGTCGTCGCGCTCTTGAAGGGCAACGAGCCCGTATCCGAGCTGGCGGCCGGCGAGGAGGGGCAGGTCGTGCTTGACGCCACTCCTTTCTATGCGGAGAGCGGCGGGCAGGTCGGCGACACCGGGCTGCTGCAGGGCGCCAACGCGCGCTTTCGCGTCGCTGACACGCGAAAGCTCGGTCGTGCGTACAGCCACCTCGGCCGGGTCGAACAGGGGTCGCTCAAGGTCGGCGACCGCGTCGAGGCGATCGTCGACGCCGAGCGCCGCAACGCGACGCGGCTCAATCACACCGCCACCCACCTCCTGCACGCGGCGCTGCGCAAGGTGCTGGGCACTCACGTCACGCAGAAGGGCTCGCTCGTCGCGCCCGACCGCCTGCGGTTCGACTTCTCGCATTACGCGGCGCTTACGCCCGAGGAGCTTCGCGAGATCGAGCGGCAGGTCAACGCAGAGATCCGCGCCAACGCACCAGCGGAAACGCGGGTGATGAAGTTCGACGATGCCGTCGCTTCCGGCGCGATGGCGCTGTTCGGTGAGAAGTACGACGAGGACGTGCGCGTGCTGCGGCTCGGCGACTATTCGACCGAGCTCTGCGGCGGGACGCACGTCGCGCGGGCGGGCGACATCGGGCTCTTTCGGATCCTGAGCGAGGGCGGCATAGCCTCCGGCGTGCGCCGGATCGAAGCCGTCACCGGCCAGGGGGCACTCGATCACGTCGTCGCCACCGACCAGCTCCTGCGCGACGTCGCCGGCCTGGTGCGCGGATCGCGCGACGACCTTCATGAGAAAGTACGTCAGCTCGTCGATCGAGGCCGCCGGCTGGAAAAGGAAATTTCGCAGCTCAAGTCGAAGCTCGCGAGCGGCCAGGGACGCGATCTCGCCGAGGCTGCGAAGACGATCGGAGGCATCAATGTGATTGCGACCTCGGTCGATGGCGCGGATGCGGCCGCACTGCGCACCGCGGTCGATCAGTTGAAGAATCGTCTCAAGTCGGCGGCGATCGTACTCGGATCGGTCGACGCCGAAGGCAAGGTCACACTCATTGCAGGCGTGACGCCGGATGCGACCGCGCGTGTGAAAGCGGGTGAACTCGTGAACTACGTCGCACAACAGGTCGGCGGTAAGGGCGGCGGCCGGCCCGATCTCGCGCAGGCCGGCGGCTCGCAGCCGCAGAATCTCGCTTCAGCGCTCGAAAGCGTCGCCGCCTGGATCGCCGGGAAGCTCTCCTGACGCGCCGACTCGTTTGTACGCGCTGGAACAATCCGCTCCATATCGGTTCAAAGCCCGCCCACTTTGCTGACTTTTGCCGGTCAGACGCGTATGGTTTGCCGCATTGAATCACGCCCGTCCACGGACGGACTGATTCGCGGGGGGCAACGAATTAAGCCTGCGGCAATAATAGAAAAACATGCCGCCTGGCTTAGCCGGGGCTGATGGCGATTGATTCGCCCGGATTCGGTGTTTAAGGGCCGCTGAGGCCAGGAGCGAAAGATGTTGATTCTTACGCGGCGCGTCGGTGAGACCGTCATGATCGGTAGTGACGTGACGGTGACCGTGCTGGGCGTGAAGGGAAATCAGGTCCGAGTCGGCGTCAATGCGCCGCGTGACGTGGCAGTCCATCGCGAAGAGATTTTCGAGCGCATCAAACGTGAGCAGCAGGCGGGCCTTCAGGCCGGCCAGGTAGAGCACGCCAAGGCCAACGGCGCGAACGGCGCCGGCTGATTTCAGGAGCGCGGGCCGGAGGCGGCCCGCCAGCCCACTTTCTCAAGGATTCGACCCCGCGGCTTTACGCCGGCGGGGGCGCGCTTTATCCTTGCGCGCTCTTCAACGCCCCGCCGGAGAGATGGCCGAGTGGTCGAAGGCGCACCCCTGCTAAGGGTGTAAGGGTCAAAAGCCCTTCGAGGGTTCGAATCCCTCTCTCTCCGCCAGTTTCAGCCTGAAGGTTCCTCGCCGGACAAGGAAGCGATTTACTTTGTTAGCGGCCGCGCCGCCGTCGCCAGCGGCTCGTCCGGCGTGCTCACCAGCGCGTCGCGATCCAGTGCCTGATCCTGGAACTCAAAAGTCGCGTCGCCGCTTCTGCGCGCCGCCGGGCAGGGACAGCTTGTCCTCGTCGATGACCTCGCCGCTCTTTATGACCGCGACGATCGCCTTGGCATTGTTGATGTCGACCGTGGGGTCTGCGCTCAGCAGCACTGCGTCGGCGAACTTGCCCGGTTCGATCGAACCCAGTTCTTCGTCCAGGCCAAGATGCCGAGCGCTGTTGAGCGTCGCCATGCGGATGACCCTCGCCGGCTTCACGCCGGCTGCCTGCATCAGCTCCATCTCGCGATGTACCGCGGGCCCGACGGACTGATCCGTGCCTATGGCGATGACGCCGCCGGCAGCATCGATCTTTCGCAGGTTCTCCTGAGCGATCGGTGTCATCAGCTTCATCCACCAGGTCCAGGGGCGCTCCTTCCACTCGGCCGCCGTATTGCCCTTCATCTCGACGATCTGCGCCTTGGTGTAGGAGGCGCCGTAGAGCGGCTGGTCAAGATATTCGGGATGCTCGACCAGCCGGCTATAGCCCTCGCCGATCGTCAGCGTGGTCGCCATCGGCGTCCGCTTGGCCGCCATGAGCCGCACGAAGTCATCGCTCACTGGCCCCTGGATGACAGGATGGGCGAGGCTGTCAATGCCCGCGTAGATCGCCTCGGTGGCACGCAGCTCGCTCGACGTATGCGCGGTCGTGCGGATGCCGTGCGCGTTGTAGTAATGGATGATGTTCTCCATCAGTTCGAGCGGCAGCAGCGGGATCATCGGCCGCGAACCCCAGCCACGCTCCTCCAGCGTCAGCTTGACGACGTCGGGTTTCTGCTCGGCGATGTGCTTGTCGAGTGCGGATTTGGCCTGCGGCCAGCTATCGACCTCGATCGCGATCCCCAATTCCGAACCGTGGCTGCCCGGATAGGTGACGAGGTTGCCGGTCGCGAACACGCGCGGCGACAGGATTTTGCCCGCCCGTTCCTCTGCGCGCAGCGTCAGAATGAAGCTGGCGTCGTTGCCCGCATCGTAAACGGTGGTGACGCCCGAATAGAGGTAGCTCGCCAGCGACTGCACACCCTGGTCATGTGTCTTGTCCGGGTTCTGTGGTCCCCCCAGATGTATGTGAACGTCCATCAGCCCGGGTATCAGCCAGCGGCCCGTTGCGTCGATCCGCCGTCCTTTGAGATCCCCGGCGACCGCGGTTGGCGTAACAGTGACGAACCGACCGCCGTCGATCGCCACCGACATGCCCGCCTGGGCCGGCTGGCCAGTGCCGTCGATCAGAGTGACGTTGTCGATCACCATCGTATCGGCCGGCGCCGTGCCGGGCGCGAGGACTGCGGCGGCGAGCAGCGCACCGCGGATGAGCTTGGCGCACGCCAGTTGCAGCTTCATGTGTACCCCCGTTTCATTGATGGCCCGCGTCGAGCAAGCTCGGCTTGCAAAAGAATGGCATACGAACGTGTATATGAACACGCGTGATCGATTCGATCGGCTGACGATCCGATCCACTCGAGGAACACGGCGGTTGGTGGAACGCGCCGCTCCATCGCAGCTAATATGCATTGTCATATATCGTCGCCTTCCATTGATGCAGGTCGGCCATGTCAGAACCCCAACGCACGGACGCGGAAAAGACGCCGTTACCGGACTGGACGCGGATCCGCGAGCGCTTCCCTGTCCTGGAGCACAAGAGCTATCTCAACAGCTGCTCCTACGGCGCGATGTCCCTGGATGTGGCTCAGGCGGCGCAACGGTATCTCGACGAACGGATGCTGAAGGGCGTCGATTGGCCGGATTGGGTCGACCATAACGAAGCGTTGCGCCGCTCACTCGCCCGCCTGCTCGGCGTCGACGCCGATGAGGTCGCGCTCACCAGTTCGGCGTCCGCTGGGCTCAATGCGCTCGCGAGCGCGCTGCGGTTTGACGGGCGACGCAGGAAGGTGATCATCACCGACCTGGAATTCCCGACGAACGCGCAGATCTGGTACGCGCAGGAGTCGCGCGGGGCCCAGGTGCTTCGCTTGCCGGCGCCGGACGGCGTGATCGATCTTGCCCGGTTCGAGGGAGCGATCGACGACCAGACACTTCTCGTTGCGACATCACACGTCTGTTACCGCAACGGGAGCAGGCTCGACGTATCAGCACTTGCCCACCTCGTTCACCAGCGCGGTGCCTATCTGCTTGTCGACGACTTCCAATCGACAGGTACGAGCCGTCTGCTGCCGAGTGCGCTCGGCGCCGACTTTGTCGTCGGGGGGACGTACAAGTATTTGCTGGGCACGGCGGGCATCGCGTATCTGTTCGTGCGCGGCGCTCTCCTCGAATCGCTCGTTCCGACGGTTACCGGATGGTTTGCGCAGCGCGACATCTTCGCGATGGATGTGACCGGGTACCGCCCATCTCCGACAGCGCGGAAATTCGAGGCGGGCACACCGCCGGTGATCAATACGTACGCCGCAGCGGCGGGGCTCGAGATAGTGCATCAGATCGGGCTCGGCGCGATCGAGGCCCGGGTTGGCGAGCTCAGCGCGGCCATCAAGTCCGAGGCACACAGTGCGGGCTATCACCTTGCGACACCGCTCGATCCCGCACGCCACGGTGCGATGATCGCGATCCGCACCCATGACGAACAGCGGCTCGTGTCCGAGCTGCTGGCGCGGGACATCGTCACGTCCTGCCGGGACGGAAACATTCGGATTGCCCCTCACTTCTACAATGATTGGACAGACGTCGAGCAACTGTTTCGCGCGCTGCGTACACAGCACGAACTACTGGTGTAAGCGCCAAGCGCGCGCTCGCCGCAGCAACTAACCCGGTCTGGCGTTGGGGCTAGACCGCCTTCGCGGCCGGCGCGGCGAGCAGGCGTCGGCGTGTCACAAAATACGCGAGACTCACGATGACGACCCAAGGCACACCCACGATGATCGCGATGTTCCAGAATTCGGTGTCGAGCCCCATCGTGATCAGAATCGCGACCAGGAGCAGCAAGGCGAGCCACTGCAGATAGGGCGAAAATGGCGCGCGCGCGCTCAGCTGCGCAAGCTTCCCGGCAGAGTACTTGCGGCGAAACTGCAAATGGGTCGCGAGAATGATGAGCCATGTCAGGATCGCGCCGAATAGAGCAATACCGAACAGATAGTTGTATGCCTTGCGGCTCGCATATGCCGTCATTGCGGCGATCAGCACGCCGCAGGTCGACAGGACCGCGGCGCGCAGGGGCGTGCCACGCGCATTGACCTTCCCGAGCGCCGCCGGGGCGTGGCCCGAGCGGGACAGTGAAAAGATCATGCGGGTGCACAGGTACAGGTTGGTGTTCATGCTCGAGAGCGCCGCGCTCAGGATCACGAAATTCATCACTGTCGCCGCGTAGCCGAGTCCGAAGTTACTGAAGACCTTGACGAAGGGGCTTTCGGTAACGATTGTCGCGCCAGAAAGGGTCCAGGGCACGACGGCGAGAATCACGCTGAGCGCCAGGAAGTAGAACAGGGCGAGGCGCAGCAGCATGGTCTTCATGGCCCGCGGCACCGACTGATCGGGCTTCTCGGCCTCGCCCGCTGTCACAGCGATGATCTCAATGCCGGTAAAGGAGAACACCCCCATGATGACCGCCATCCACACGCCGCCAAAGCCGTGCGGAAACGGCCCGCCGTCGGCGAGATAGTTCGTCACCCCGGTTGCGGGGGCGCCGACGCCGAAGATATTGGCGAGGCCGAAGAGGATGAACGCGCAGATGGCGCTGACCTTGATCGTCGACAGCCAGTACTCCACCGTTCCGAAGTTGGCGACCGACCGGCTGTTGATGGCGAAGATCAGGATCCCGGCGACCAGCGCCGACATCCATACCGGCAACGCGGGAAGCCAGAAAGTCATGTACGCACCGATGGCGATCGCTTCACCGCCAATCGCTACCACCTGGCAGGCCCAGTACGAGTAGCGCACCAGGAACCCGGCCCAGGGATTGAGGTAGATCTCCGCGTAGGTGCCGAAGGATCCGGCCGTCGGATGGGCGACCGCCATCTCGGACAGGCTGTACATCACCGCAAGCGCGATGAAGCCAGCAATGACGTAGCTCACCAGGACGCCCGGCCCGGCGTACGCGATGGCGATGCCGCTGCCCATGAACAGGCCGGTGCCGATCGCGCCGCCGATGCCGATCATCGTCAGCTGCCGCGACGTGAGGCTGCGCGTCAGCCCCTGTTCGCGCGCGAGGACTTTGTCGGCCTCCACGATCAATCGCCGATGGGATCCCCGAACATCCCGGTGATATCCATGCTAGTAATTGATGCTGGGATTGTCGCCCGGATAGATCACGCCGACCACGTCCATGCCGTCGGCCGCAGTAGCCTGAAGAGAGTGCGACTGCTTGCGCGGCAGGAAGATCACGTCGCCGGCACGCACGTCGGCCTTGCCGTCCTCGGTCCACATGTATCCGGCCCCGTTGAGGACAATCAGCGCCTCTTCGTACAGGTGCCGATGGGGCGCTGGCTTGGATTGCGGAATGTGCCCGATGAACTGCGTGATGAGATCGGAGCCGATACGCCGGTCGACCAGGGTCTGAAAGTATCGTGGCCCCATCGCTTTCCGCTGCGCCGGGTCTACCGAGGCGATGCGCACCGGAAAGACCGCGTCGAAATTCATCGGCATGGATTCCAGCCACTCGAGATCGCCGAGCGGGCAGGCGGAGGCGAACACTTCGAGCGTGCTCCCGGAATCCGCTACCAGTTGAAACGCTTCGGTCGGCCGGATGTAGACGCCATCGGTCGGTGCGATACCGAACTGCCGGCCGGAGATGATCACCGACCCGCGCCCGGCCTTCACGAACAGGATTGCATGGCGCTCGCCACATGCCACGACGGGCGAGCGGGCCGCGGTCAGGCGGAGATAGAACTGCGCCTGGTACAGCGCCCCCGAATCGCCCGAAATTACAGCGCAGTACTGCAAGGCGCCCCGGATTTGCATGTTCGCCGCTGCGGGCGAAAGGACATAGCACCCGCCGTTCAGTATCCGGCGCCCATCGGCCCGTGCTTCGACCGTGGGTACGGCTCGATTCTGCTCACTGTACGGATCGTCGAGTGGCGAGCCGCCCGGCAGGTTGGTGTGCGTGCCGTCGCAAAACGGCGGCGTCCGTGTCTGTTTGCAACCGCAGAGCAGGACTTCTTCGCCGTCGGCCAGCGTGACGTACTGCATCGGCTCGAAGCCCGTCCCCTTGTGCGAACCATCGCAGAACGGCTGATTGGCGGAGCGGCCGCAGCGACACCAGTAGTAGACGCGCCCCGCCTTTGGCGTGACCAGACAAGGCTTGAGCTGAGCCACGATCGGTTGCATCAGCGTGGTGGGGGGTGGGTACTCTGCGAAAGCACGGCTGCGGCGCTACAGGCGATGCTAGCATCGTCGGATCGATTCGTCCTACGGATGCTTTCCGAACTGCCACTCGACATGACCGACGACATGGCTGCGATATGGCTGGTGACGTCACTCACGTAGACCCTCGACAGGCAGACGTAAAGCAGGGCAGCGTCCCGCCACGCGCTGATGACCGGGTCGACGTGAGCTCCGTGTTGGACAAAGCGCGCTTCGGGTCGCTGCAGTTGGTTGTGCTCGCATTGACTTTCCTCACGCTCGTCATGGATGGCTTCGACATCCAGGCGATCGCGTTCGCCGCGCCCGCGCTCACCGAGGCCTGGGGGATCGAGCGCAGCTCGCTCGGGCCGGTGCTGGCTGCGGCGTTGCTCGGGATGGCGGTCGGTGCGGCAGGGATCGGTGTGCTCGGCGATCGTTATGGACGCAAGACCGCGCTGGTCTTCAGTTGTGTGCTAATGGCGGCCGGGTCGCTCGCTTCGGCGTTCGCCCCGGGCCCGATGGAGCTCGCCGCCTTGCGTTTCGTCACGGGCATCGGGCTGGGCGGCGCATTGCCCAATTCCACGGCGTTGATGTTTGAGTTCGCACCGAAGACATGGCGCCAGGTTGCGACCTCCGCGGCGCTTGTTGGAGTACCGCTCGGCGGCATGCTGGGCGCGGCGCTGGCGCGATCGATGATTCCTGAGCTCGGCTGGCAGGCGTTGTTCGTGGTCGGCGGGTCAATACCCGCGCTGCTTGCGGCAGTGACTTGGTGGGCGCTACCCGAATCGCCGCGTTATCTTTCCGCGCGGCCCATGCGCTACAAGGAGCTGGCCGATCTGCTCAATCGCCTGGCCCACGCGGAACAGTATGTTCCAACTTCGCAATTCGTCGGGGGCGGCGCGGCGGATTCCGGGAAGTCGGCGGTCGCTGCGATCTTTGGGTCAGACTACCGCCGCGACACTTTGACGTTGTGGCTGATCTTCTTCACCAACGTCTTCTCAGTCTACTTCTTCTTCAACTGGCTGCCGACGGTGCTGGCCTCGGCCAGTCTTGATTTCCGCGTCGCCGTCACGGGTTCGCTTTTCTTCAATCTCGGCGGCGTATTCGGTGCGCTCGCCGCAAGCGGGCTGACCGGCCGTTTCGGTTCCAGGCGCGTCCTTGGTGTGGTGGGTGTCTCGGCGATCGTCAGCGTCATTGCGATCGCCACCAACGGCGTATTCACGCTCGATGCAGCGAGCGGCAGCATCACGGCGCTCATGTTCGCGATGGCGGCTGCCGGCGGCTGCATCAATGCATTGCAGATCGTCATGTTTTCGGTGGCGGCGCACGCGTACCCGACCTTCTGCCGCTCAACTGGCGTCGGCTGGAGCCTGGCCGTCGCGCGTTTCGGCGGGATCGTCAGCTCGTTCGCCGGAGCCGCGTTTTTCGCAATGGGCATGCGGCCCCGGCATTTCTTTTTCTTCATCGCCGGCGTGCTCACGCTCACCTTCATCAGCGTCGTCGCGTTCCGCCGCCATATTCCAGCGACTCAACGAGGAGCACCACAATGAACAACACGCGGGTGGGTTCGGCCGTTGTACTCTCGATGACACTAGGAGCGGCGGGCTGTGCGAAGCCGCCCGACGCGCCGGCGCAGTTGACCGAAGCCCAGGTGACGGAGCACTCAAAGTCGCTCGTGCCCACCGGGCCGTGGCCGCAGAACGACGAGCGCGGCATGTCGAATACGATCGGCAACGGCACGTGGATGAGATGCGCGTACTACCTTGCGCAACCGGGAGCGAAGTCATACGAGCTCTCGCACGTACGCTCCAACACGATGCCGATGTCGCCGTTCGGCCGGCCGCTCACATTCGAGGCTACACCGTCGGTCTCATTGCCAGGCACCAGGCACGTATTCAACGGCGAGCGGGTGACCGGCGGCGAGCCTGGAGCGCAAGGCACGCAGATGGACGCGCTCGGCCACTTCGCTTACTACGATGAGATATGGGACGGCAAAGGCGAAGCGCCGGTCAACACCGCGAAGTACTACGCCGGCTACACGCAGGCGGACGTCAAGCCTGAGCCCAATTCGCCGCTACTCAAGCTCGGTATCGAAAAGGCGCCGCCGATCATCACGTCCGCGGTACTGCTCGATGCGAAGACGTATCTCGGCAGAGGCGCGGCGCTTAAGCCTGGCGAGCTGGTGAGGGCTGCGGATATCACCGGCATGCTCAAGGCTCAAGGACTGGAAGCGCGCGGCATCCTGCCGGGCGACGTCGTCTACATCTACACGGGCTGGGGCGATGGCTGGTCGGATCCAGATACCGAGAAGAGCTACTACAGCAAAGGTCCCGGGCTCGCCGCCGATGCTGCTGCCTACCTCGCCGAACAGAAAGTCGTCCTGATCGCACTCGACAATCCGTTCACGGACGCCGTGGCGGAGGGGCAGCTCGCGCAGAAGGCGATGCCGCCGCAAGGTATGGATCAAGGGCTGCCCTTCGTCATTCACCACACCAATCTCGCCGTCAACGGCATTCACCAGATCCAGAACGCCAATCTGACCGCGATCGCGGCCGACAGGGTTTGGACTTCGTGCACGATGATCCTGCCGCTGCGTGAGCAAGGCCACGCGGGGTCGCCGGTGAGGCCGGTCGCGATCGGCGTGCCGCAGTGAGCCACCTGCTTATTCACCCAGCACCCAGAAGTCGGGCCCGCGCTCCGCTTCGAGCTTGGCCAGTTGCTGACGGTGAATCTCGCGCACCCGCGCCGGCGTGATGGCTTCCGTTCGATCGACCTCCTCGATGCGCAGGCTGGTCTTGTCCTCGTAGAGGTGCTCGCCGGCCAGTCGGGCGCGCTCGTCGTACGGCCAGATGAAGGCCTGGCGGCTGTACACGTGGTACAGACGATCCGCTCGCTCGACGTCATAACCGATGAGCCTGAGGTCCGATCCCATGGCCAGCTGGTGAAAGGTGATCTCATCGCAGACTCCCCAGTCCGCAACAGCCAGGCGATCGTCGGAGTGCCACAGCACCGCTTCCCCGACGCTGTTGTAGAACGAGCGCACGCCGTCCTTTCCTTCGATGACGGCGGGGTTCGCACCCCACGTCACGCGATACACCGGGCGATCCACGATCATGTCGGGCGCAAGGATCCTGTCGTACTCGCCCGCGCCTTCGAGGTGCACGTGCCGCCAGAAGTTCAGCAGGATCGCGCGATGCAGCGGCTTCGTCGTCGTTTCCAGCAGCTTTGCGGTGGGCCTCATGCAGTCATGAACCGCGTGCTCGAATCTATTCATCTCTGTCTCCTGATCCTCGAAAGCCTGGCGGCCGGCGGGAACCTGCTGGCTGCGTGGAGCGAGATCGTCGATGTGAATAAGAAAGGGCCAGGAGAAGACTCCTGGCCCCGATCATTCGCTCGTCAAACCTCGGATCAGAACTCCTTGGAGAAACGGAGTCCGAACTCGCTTGCATCATTGCTCAGCATGACCAGCACGTAGTCGCCCGTGTTGAGCCTCGCATTGTCATAGCGCTCGTCCGTGACATTGCGACCGTACGCGGCGACGGTCCAGTCGCCGTCGCTGGGCCGGTAACTGATGTCGAAATTGAACAGGTCGCGGCTTTCGATCAGCGTGAACCTGGCCGGATCGTTGCTGGGCTCGCCGAACATTTCGTCCCGGAATGACCAGTCAACGCGAGCCGTCACCTCACCGTCGCCAACGGGGATCGTCAGCTCGGGACTCACGGATGCGGTCAGTTCAGGTGTCAGTGGGGCGACCGCGGCCGGATTTGGATCGTCGACGTCAGCGTCGATGTACCCGAGGGTTGTGTGCAGACGGAAGTTGTCGGTCGGGACCCAGGTGCCTTCCCACTCGACGCCGCGGGAGGTCTGATCCACGATGATGGGCACCGTAGTGAAACCGCCTTCCGTCGTCGTGCTCACCTGGTAGGGCAGGTCCGTATAGTCCGTGTTGAACAGGGCGATGCTCAACTGCAGGCTGTCGAAGAACTCTCCTTTCATGCCCACTTCGTAATTGATCGCCGTGACGTTTTCGGTGGCCACGAAGCAGTTAGGGTTCCCAAAGAGGCAGAACGGACGCGCCGGGTACTGGCCGGCCTGGTAGCCACTCTGCACGGAACCATAGAACGTTATCCGGTCTGCGAATTTGTACGAGGCCGAGACGTCCCAGGTGGTTTCCGACCCATCGTTGGAATTGGACGCGCTGATCACTCCCACCACGGGCTCCGTGTCCGCTGATTTGTCGTCGTTCGTTTGCCGGATGCCGGCCGCGATGCGGAACTGATCGGTCAGGTGGAAGCCGACATTGGCGTAGATAGCCTGGCTGTCGTACTTCTGGTGAAGGAAAAAGTCGCTGCCGGGCGGGCTCGTGCAGGGCGTCGCCGCGGTGCCGCAGTTGAACTGCGTGTCGTTCTGGAAGTTCTGTCCTTCCTCCTCGAAATAGAACAGGCCGAACACGTAGTCGAAGGCGCCTGACTTGCCCGTGGCCTGCAATTCCACCGATTGCTGATCGGCAGAGCCGATCTCGGGGAACGACAGGAAGTCGTCGTTGAAGCTGTCGTCGTCGAGTCCGGCCTTGTATTCCGAGTGACGGTCGCTCGCGAGGAGCCTGAAATTGAGCGCGTCCGAAACCTCGAGATCGACGGTCAGTGAGACGCCGTAGGCCTTGTTAGTCACCTCGATCTGGCTGGCCTGGCCGGTGTTGTTGTCGTACGGATCGCTCGCCTGATCGGAATCCCGATAGCCGGCGTTGTAAACGGCGCCGTTAGCGGCATTGCAGGTTGCCGGGGGAGCAGGGGGGTTGGCTCGGCACGCCGCGCCTAACTCGTCGATCAGCGTGTCGTACGGACGCAGGCCGTTCTCGCCGTCGTTGCCGTCTCCGGTCAGCAGGAACGACAGGTTGTC
>Ga0207691_10000454_pt1 | contig 40505 bp, 37 predicted proteins | sample KBSM13metaG_FD_184327 | JGI IMG/M metagenome (GOLD analysis project Ga0207691, IMG submission 184327) | Miscanthus rhizosphere microbial communities from Kellogg Biological Station, Michigan, USA - KBS M1-3 metaG (SPAdes) (version 2) | ecosystem: Host-associated > Plants > Roots > Rhizosphere >...
GCGGCACGTACCAGATGGTGGGCGAGGACGGCACGACGTTCGAGGCGCCGATCGCCCCGTTCACGCTGTCGGTGCCGCGCACGCTGCATTGAGCGCTGCGGGGCAGGCGCGCGTCAGCGCGGCGCGTCGTCGCGCGGGGGCGGGGCGCCGGGCTTGCGCCGCGCCGCCATCGTCCACGCCACGATCCCCACGAACACCAGCAGCGCCAACGCCGCCTCGAGATAGATCCAACCCATCGTGCGTCCGCCTCGTCTCCTGTTGATCGCGATTGTGGGCGTCATCGCCGCCGGTTGCCAGACCGTGCCGCGAGCGCCGCCGCCCGCGCCGGCGCCGCCCGCGCCCCCCGTCGCACCGGTGGCGGTGTTCACGCCGGTCGGCTTCGACGCGCTGCCAGGCTGGCGCGACGATCGTCTCGAGTCGGCCTGGCCTGCGCTGCTCGCGAGCTGCCGGCGTCTTGCCGCCGCGGCGCGGACGCAGGCCGTATGGCGCGCGCCATGCGACGCCGCGCAGCGCACGGACGGACGCGACGCGCGCGCCGTGCGCGCCTACTTCGAGACGCAATTCCGGCCGCTCGCCGTCACCGCCACCGACGGCGCCGCCACCGGCCTCGTCACCGGCTACTACGAGCCCGAGCTCGCGGGCTCGCGCACGCCCACGGCGGCGTTCACCGTTCCCCTGTACGGCGTGCCGGACGACCTGCTGATCGTCGACCTCGGCGATCTCTATCCCGAGCTCAAGGACAAGCGGGTCCGCGGCCGGCTGGAGGGCCGCCGCGTGGTGCCCTACTGGCCGCGCGCCGACATCGAGAGCGGCAAGGCCCGCCTCGACGGCAAGGCGCTGGCCTACGTCGCCGATCCGGTCGACGCGTTCTTTCTCCAGGTGCAGGGCTCGGGCCGCGTGACGCTCGCCGACGGCACGTCGCTGCGCGTCGGTTACGCCGACCAGAACGGCCATCCGTACCGGTCGATCGCGCGCGTGCTCGTCGACCGCGGCGAGCTCACGCTCGAGCGCGCGTCCAAGCAGGCGATCGAGGCCTGGGGACGCGCCAACCCCGACAAGCTCGCCGCGCTCCTGGACGAGAACCCGAGCTTCGTCTTCTTTCGCGAAGTGGCGCCGCCTGCGCCCGGCACGCTGGAGGCCGAGATCGACGGTCCCATCGGCGCGCTGGGCGTGCCGCTGCTGGCAGAGCGCACGATCGCCGTCGATCCGCGGGCGCTGCCGCTCGGTGCGCCGATGTACCTCGCGACGACGGATCCGCAAACGACGACGCCGCGCAACCGGCTGACGCTCGCCCAGGACACCGGCGGCGCCATCCGCGGCGTGGTGCGCGCGGATTACTTCTGGGGCTTCGGCGATGCGGCGGGCCGGCAGGCGGGCCGCATGCGCCAGGACGGCCGCCTGTGGGTGCTGTGGCCGAAGGACGCGCCGCTGCCGGGGTCCTAGCGGCCGCGCGCGGGCGGCGCTACTTGGTGAGGATCAGCTTTCCGAACCGCGTGCGGCGCAGGTAGTAGAGCGTCTGCTCGTGGAGGATCGCGAGCTGCGAGTCGCCGCGCAGCAGCGCGTCGCTCGACACCATCCGCGGCGCCGCCGGCAGCACGGCGTCGGCCGGGGCGTCGGGCTGCGCATCGGCGGCGGTGTCGCGCTCGCTCATCGGCTTACTCGTGGACGCCCATCTGCGACTGCTGGTAATTGGCGATGCCGACCTTGTCGATCAGCTCCAGCTGCGTTTCCAGCCAGTCGATGTGCTCCTCCTCCGAAGCGAGGATGCGGCGGAAGAGATCGCGCGAGACGTAATCGGCGGCGTTCTCGCAGACGGCGATCGCCTCCTTCAGCACCGGGTGGCCTTCGAGCTCCAGCTTGAGGTCGCAGGAGAGCGCCTCCTTGACGTCCTCGCCGACCAGCAGCTTGTGCAGGTCCTGCAGGTTGGGAAGGCCTTCGAGGAACAGGATGCGCTCGATCAGCGCGTCGGCGTGACGCATCTCGTCGATCGATTCCTTGTACTCGTACTCGCCAAGGCGCTGCAGGCCCCAGTGCTTGAACATCTTGGCGTGCACGAAGTACTGGTTGATCGCCGTGAGCTCGTTCGTGAGCACGGCATTCAGCCGCGCGACCACATTCGCATCGCCCTTCATGCCGCTCCCCTCGTGGTGTTCGTCAGGCGGGGGCGACGTCGACGGCGGCCTTGCAGCCCAGCCGTCCCACCGCCTCCACGAGGATCGATTTTGCGCACGACGTGCATCGGCCGCAACCGAGGCCGACGCCGAGGTTGCGCGCCAGGTCCTCCTCGGACCGCGCGCCCTCTTCCGCCGCCCGCGCGATGTCGCGGTCGGTGATGGCGTTGCAGATGCAGATGTACATGCTTTCCTCGACCGTCAGTGCGCCGCCGAGGGCGACGCGGTGGCGCGGTCCTTCAGCCAGACGGCGAACAGCCACGCAGCCGGCACCAGCACCATCAGGTACGTGAGCCATTGGCCGTACACGCCTTCGGGACCGTACGGCTCCGTGGCGATGTGCCAGTACTCGTTGTCGACGAGCGGAACGACGCCCGCCTCGAACAGCTCGTGGAACGTGTAGATGACGAGCTGGACCGAGAAGATCAGCAGGAACACGGCGGTGACCTGGAAGAAGCGGGCGAGATTGATGCGCCGGCCGTAGCGCGTCCATGCCCAAGCGACGCCCGCGGCGCCCAGCACGCCGAGCAGGCCGCCGATCAGCAGCGTGTGCTGGCCTTGCTGCACGAACAGCGCCGTGAGCAGCAGCGCGGTCTCCATGCCCTCGCGGACGATCATCAGCAGCACGAACACGAACACCGCCCACCACGCGGCGGCGGTGGCCTTGTTGTGCGTCACTTCCTCGATGCGCGCGCCGATCGTCTTGCGCATCGTGCGGGCCGTGCGCCACATGTAGATCGTCATCGAGATGACCATCACGGCCGCCGCGGCGGCGAGGACGCCTTCCCACAGCGGCTTGTTCTCGGCCTCGGCGAAGAAGAGGCTGGCGATGAAGCTGGCGAAGACGGCGATGCCGGTGCCCCAATAGACGGCGGGAAGAAGCGCCTGGCGGCCGGTCTGCCGCAGGATGCCGGCGGTGATCGCGACGATCAGGAAGGCCTCGATGCCTTCGCGCATGGTGATGATCAGGATCTGCAGCACGTCTTCCTCCGTTCGCCGCGGCGCGCCGGCGCGCCTTCCATTTGCGGCAGCAAACACTAAACGTAATGCGAATGGTTCTCATTTTTGCATGAACCGGCACGGGGCGCAACCGGAACCGACCGGCGGCGCCGGGTACCCGGCGGCGGATGCGCCGCAGGGGGCGGCCAAGGCGGTGATAGCGCTGAGTCAGTAACCGCTTACTTCTCGCCGACGACCCACCGGGCCATGGGCACTAGATGACGCGAGCGAGCGCCCCGACGTCGATCTGAAAGTCGCGGTCCCGCGCCCGCACGCCCCACGGCACGCGCTGCCGCCCGTCCAGCACGCATGCGTACGGGGCCTCGACGAGCGCCGCGAGGCGGCGGAACAGCGGCGACGGATAGCCGTCGGACATGAGCTCGACGATGCGCGTCCCGGGCCGCGCGAACGCCAGGTTCGCGAGCCCGGCGCCGTGCGGCGCCACGACGATCTCCGCATTGGCGAACGCGCGCGCCTGGTCGTCGAGGGTCATCGTCTCGAGCGCCAGCACCGCGAAGCCACGTGATTCGAGGAACGCGCGCACGGCCGCGTCGTTCACGAGCCGGCGCCGCGGCGCGTCCCGCCGCGAGACGAAGACGCGCGCCGGGAGCGTCGCATCGCGACGCAGGCAATCGGCGAAGAGCCGCCGCAGCGTGTCGACCGCGGCCGGTCCCGGCGCCTCCGGAAGCGACGCGAACGACCCGAGCAGCGCTTCCCGCATCCGGTACTGGCCCTCCCACGGCGGCGCGACGAGCGCCGCCGGATCGATGCGCAGGCGCGCCAGGCAGGCGCGCTGCGCGGACGTGGCCGACGGCGCGATCACCTTTCGCCACCGCAGCCCGGACCGGGCGACGATGTCGTGCCGCGGCAACGCGTCGAACAGCCAGTGGTAGTGATTGCGGAGGTCGATGCCGGTGAGCACGAGCGCCGGAGCGTCCAGCCGCACGGGCGGCGGGCGCCGCCACCGCAGCAGCGCCGCATGGTCGCGCGCGTCGCGGCCGATCTGCGGCGAGAGATCGAGGACGAGGCGGCCGCCCGCGATCACGTAGCCTTCGCCTTCGAGCAGCAGGACGTCCGGCAGCGCGGTGGCATAGGTGGCGGGGAAGCTCAGCGTCTCGGGCCGTGCCAGCGACGCCGGGAGCCCCCCGGCGTCGCACCACGGCGCGGGCACCTCGACGGTGGTCGCGGTCGCGACGTCGACCACCGTGCCGCGCGCCGTGGCGCGCACGATCTCGGCCGCGGTGGCGACCGCGCCGCGCAGCGGGCCCGTATCGGACGGGCGTTGCAGCGCGGCGGCCGCGCGCACCAGGGACTGCTGCAGCCGCCGGGCCGCGACGGAGATTTTCACCGTGCCAATGAAGCGGGTCCCGCGGGCGCGGGGGATCCGCGCGAACATCGCACGCGGCGCGCGGGAAAGCAACGCGCTATCCTGAAGGCATGATGTCGCGACTCGGGCTCTGACGGCACGTGGCAACTTCGCCGCCCGCGGCCGGCCCGGTCACGCTCGACGATAAATATCTCGTCGAGCGCGGGCGGATCTATCTGACCGGCGTGCAGGCGCTCGTGCGGCTGCCGCTCATGCAGCGGCAGCGCGATGCCGCCGCCGGGCTCGACACGGCGGGCTTCATCTCGGGCTATCGCGGCTCGCCGCTCGGCACGTACGACAACGCGCTCGTCGCGGCGCGCGAGCACCTGGCGAAGCATCGCGTGACGTTCGTTCCCGGCGTCAACGAGGACCTCGCGGCGACGTCGCTGTGGGGCACGCAGCAGGTCAACCTGTACGACGACGCCACCGTCGACGGCGTGTTCGGCATCTGGTACGGCAAGGGCCCGGGAGTCGACCGCTCGACCGACGCGCTGAAGCACGCCAACGCCGCCGGCACGTCGCGCCACGGCGGCGTGCTGCTCCTCGCCGGCGACGACCACGGCTGCCAGTCGTCGACGAGCGCGCACCAGAGCGAGCACGTGCTGATCGCCGCGATGATCCCCGTGCTGAATCCCGCCACCGTGCAGGACTATCTCGACTTCGGGCTCATGGGCTTCGCGCTCTCGCGCTACGCCGGCGTGTGGGTGGGCTTCAAGACGATCGCCGAGGCGGTCGAAAGCTCCGCGACGGTGGACGTCGGTCCCGACCGCGTCGGCATCGTCGTGCCATCGGACTTCGCGCCGCCGCCGGACGGGCTCAACCTGCGCTGGCCGGACCCGCCCCTCGCACAGGAGCGCCGCCTGCACGGTCCGAAGATGGACGCGATCCAGGCGTTCGCGCGGGCGAACGCCTTCGATCGGGTCACGCAGGACGCGCCCGCGGCGCGCTTCGGGATTGCCGCCACCGGCAAGGCCTACCTCGACGTGCGCCAGGCGATGGACGATCTCGGCATCGACGCCGCGCGCGCCGCCGCGCTGGGGTTGCGCGTCTACAAGATCGGGCTGTCGTGGCCGCTCGAGCCCACGCGCGCGCGGGCGTTCGCCGCGGGGCTGGAGGAGATCCTCGTCGTCGAGGAGAAGCGCCCGATCGTCGAGGACCAGCTGGTGCGCCTGCTCTACGGGCAGGCGCAGCCGCCGCGCATCGTGGGCAAGCGTGACGACGCGGGCGCGCGGATGCTGCCGTCGGAAGGCGAGCTGTCGCCGGCCGCGGTGGCGGGCGCGCTCGTCGCGCGCCTCACGCGGATGCACGGCGAGCTCGCCTGGCTGCGCGCGCCGCAGGAGCGGGTCGCGGCGCTGCAGCGGATCGCGGACGCGCCGGCCGCCTATCCGCTGCGCGCGCCCTTCTTCTGCTCCGGGTGCCCGCACAACACGTCGACGCGCGTGCCCGAGGGCAGCCGCGCGCTCGCGGGCATCGGCTGCCACTACCTCGCGCTCCACATGCCGCGGCAGACGAAGACCTTCAGTCACATGGGCGGCGAGGGCGCGGCGTGGATCGGGCAGGCGCCGTACCTCCGGCAGCAGCACGTCTTCCAGAACATCGGCGACGGCACGTATTTCCACAGCGGCCTCCTCGCGATGCGCGCCGTCGCGGCGTCGGGCGTCAACCTCACGTACAAGATCCTGTTCAACGACGCGGTGGCGATGACCGGCGGGCAGCAGGTGGAAGGCAACCTCACGGTGCCGCGGCTCACACACCAGGTGCTGGCTGAGGGCGCGCGCCGCGTCGTCGTGGTGAGCGAGACGCCGGAGCGTTTCGAGAACGGCGAGCCGCTGGCGCCCGGCGTCACCGTTCGTCACCGCGACGAGCTCGACGCGGTGCAGCGCGAGCTGCGCGAGATCCCGGGCATGACGGTGCTCGTCTACGACCAGGTCTGCGCCGCGGAGAAGCGCCGCCGCCGCAAGCGCGGCCGCATGCCGGAGCCGCCCGAGCGCGTGTTCATCAACGAGGCCGTCTGCGAGGGCTGCGGCGACTGCTCGGAGAAGTCCAACTGCGTGTCGATCAGGCCGGTGGAAACGCCGCTCGGCCGCAAGCGCGCGATCGACCAGTCGGCGTGCAACAAGGACCTCACCTGCCTGAAGGGGTTTTGCCCGAGCTTCGTCACGGTGCGCGGCGCCCGCGTGCGCCAGGCCAGCGCGACGGCGCCGGCCGGCGACCTCCCCGCGCCGCGGGCGGCGCCGCTCACCGCGCCGTGCAACATCCTCGTCACCGGCATCGGCGGCACCGGCGTGATCACCATCGGTGCGCTGCTCGGCATGGCGGCGCACATCGAGGGCAAGGGCGCGAGCGTTCTCGACTTCACCGGCATGGCGCAGAAGAACGGCGCGGTGACGAGCCACGTGCGCATCGCGGCGGCGCCCGAGGCGCTGCACGCCGTGCGCGTGGGCGCCGGCGCGGCGGATGTCGTGCTCGGCTGCGACATGACGGTGGCGGCGAGCCCGGCGTCGCTGTCGCGGATGGCGCGCGGCACGACGCGCGCCGTCGTCAATGCGAACGTGACGCCGACCGCGGGCTTCGTCGTCGCGCCGGATCAGGACCTGCAGCAGGGCGCGATGCAGCAGGCGATCCAGCACGTCGTCGGCGCCGATGCCGTCGTCTTCCTGCCCGCGGGCGAGCTCGCGACGGCCCTCCTCGGCGACTCGATCGCGACCAATCTCTTCGTGCTGGGCTACGCGGTGCAGCGCGGCTGGATTCCGCTGGCAGTCGCATCGATCGAGCAGGCGATCGAGCTCAACGGCACGGCGGTCGCCGGCAGCCATGCCGCGTTCCGCTGGGGCCGGCTCGCTGCGCACGATCTCGCGGCGGTCCAGTCGCGCGCCGGGGCAGGCGCCGCGCCGGCGCCGGCCGCCCCGGTCACGCTGGCCGAGCTCGTCGCCGACCGCATGCGCCGTCTCGCCGAGTACCAGGACGCGGCCTACGCCAATCGCTTCCGGCAAAGCATCGACCGCGTCGCAGCGGCCGAAGCGCGCGTGCGCGGCCAGTCGCGCATCGCCGAAGCCGCGGCGCGCTCGCTCTACCAGCTGATGGCGTACAAGGACGAGTACGAGGTCGCGCGCCTCTACACGGCGCCGGCGTTTCGCGCGGAGCTCGCCGCGCAATTCGAAAACGCGGGCACGCTGCGCGTGCACCTCGCGCCGCCGCTCCTCGTGCGGCGCGATCGCGCCACCGGCGAGCCGCGGAAGTCGTCGTTCGGGCCGTGGGTGTTCACGCTGTTCCGTGCGCTGGCGCCGCTGCGGCGCCTGCGCGGCACGCCGCTCGACGTCTTCGGCCGCACGGAAGAGCGGCGGATGGAGCGGCGCCTGATCGTGCGCTTCGAGGCGGTGCTCGAGCGGATCGCCGGCGAGCTCGACGTCCGCAACGCTGACGTCGCGCTGGAGATCGCGCGGCTGCCGCAGGACATCCGCGGCTACGGCCACGTGAAGGCGGAGCGCGCCGCCACCGCGGAGGCGCGTCTCGCGGCGCTGCTCGCGGACTTCGCGCGCGAACCCGCGGTGGCCGTGCCGGCCTAGCCTGCCGCCAGCACGTCCTCCGCCTGCCGGTCGGCGTGGTACGACGAGCGCACCAGCGCGCCGACCGCCGCATGGCGGAAGCCCATCGCGTACGCCTCGCGCTCGAACACCCCGAACGTCTCCGGCGGGACGTAGCGCAGCACCGGCAGGTGTCCGGGCGATGGCTGCAGGTACTGCCCGATCGTCAGCATGTCGATGCCGTGCGCCCGCATGTCGCGCATCGCCGCCAGGATCTCGTCGTCGGTCTCGCCGAGGCCGACCATCAGGCCCGACTTGGTGGGCACGGCGGGGAAGCGCGCCTTGAACGCCTGCAGGAGCCGCAGCGAGTGGGCGTAGTCGGAGCCCGGCCGGGCCTGCTTGTACAGCCGCGGCACCGTCTCGAGATTGTGGTTCATCACGTCCGGCGGCGCGGCGGTGAGGATGTCGAGCGCGCGGTCCATCCGGCCGCGGAAATCCGGCACGAGCACCTCGATCTGCGTCCCCGGGGAATGCGCGCGAACCGCGCGGATGCAGTCGACGAAGTGCTGCGCGCCGCCGTCGCGAAGGTCGTCGCGGTCCACGCTGGTGATGACGACGTAGCGGAGCTTCAGCGCGCCGATCGCTTCGGCGAGATGCAGCGGCTCGTTCGCGTCGAGCGGCTGCGGCCGGCCGTGGCCCACGTCGCAGAAGGGGCAGCGCCGCGTGCAGATGTCGCCCATGATCATGAACGTGGCGGTGCCCTTGCTGAAGCACTCGCCGATGTTGGGGCACGACGCCTCCTCGCACACCGAGTGGAGGTTGCGCTCGCGCAGCAGCTGCTTGATCTCGTAGAAGCGCGGGGACGTGGCCGCGCGCACGCGGATCCACGGCGGCTTTTTCAGCGTTTCCGCCGCGATCACCTTGATCGGGATGCGGGCCGTCTTGGACGCGCCCTTGTGCTTGACGCCTGCGGCGTTGGCGGCGGGTGGGGGCGGTGGGGTGGCGTTGTCCATCATCGCTTTTCGAGCCGCGCCGCCAGGACCGGCGCGAGCTCCTCGCCGGCGGCTTCTACCGAACGCGCCACGCCGAGATCGGCGAGCTGCGTGACCGCGAGGCCCGGATAGCCGCAGGGATCGATGTCGGCGAACGGCGCCAGGTCCATCGCGACGTTGACCGCGAGGCCGTGGTACGTGCAGCCGTTCCTGACCTTCAGTCCCAGCGCGGCGATCTTCGCCTCGCCCGCGCCATCCGGCCGCGCGACGTAGACGCCGGGCGCCGCGGGCTTGCCATGCGCGGCGATGCCGAGCGTGCCGAGCCAGTTTACCACCGCGTCCTCGAGGCGCCGGACCATGTCGCGGACGCCGAGCCGCGCGCGTTTCAGGTCCACCAGCACGTAGACGACGAGCTGCCCGGGCCCGTGAAACGTCACCTGTCCGCCCCGGTCGACCTTCAGCACCGGCACGCCGTTGGCGCGCAGCAGGTGCTCGCGCCGGCCGGCGAGCCCGAGCGTGTACACGGGTGGATGCTCGGTCAGCCACAGCGCGTCCGGCGTGGCGGGCGTGCGCGCGTCCGTGAACGCCTGCATCGCGCGCCACGTCGCCTCGTAATCGGCAAGGCCCAGCCGGCGGAGGTCGAACGCGCGCGTCACGGGCGCTTGCGCGGCGACGCCACGGGCGCGCGCCAGGTCGCCGCGTCGAACAGGAACGCCTGCTCGCGCGTCACCGCCGTGCGCTGCCACACGACGCGCTCGCGCGACACCGACAGCATCCACGTCTGCTGGTCCAGCGGGCTCACGCGCGCGAACGCGGCCGGGTCCAGCACGGCGGCGCATCCGGCATGCTCGGGATCGCGGACCGACTCGTAGCGCACCGTGGCCACGGCGGCGTCGCGCGCCGTCCGCGCCAGCGCCTGGCACGGGGCGTAATCGGCGGGATCGGTCCAGCGCGACCGCGCCGTGGCGAAAGGAGCCCGGCGCAGGTCGATCGCCGCGCCGGCGAGCGCCGCGCGGAACACCGTCTGCGGCTTCGTCGGCATCGCGGCCAGCGCGGGCGTGTCCTGCAGGTGGCGCCAGCGCCAGTAGCCGAGCTCGGCGCAGGCGGTGCGGATTTCGTCGGCGCCGTAGAACACGCCGGGATCGTTCGGCCCGCGAAAGCGGGAGCCGCGCGGCGGCGGCGGGTAGCGGAACGGCGTGAACAGCAGCCAGTGCAGCTTGCGCGCGGCGGGCGGCACGGGCGGCTTGGTGTCGTCGAGGATGCGCTCCAGCGCCTGCTGCTCCTCGAGCGAGTCGACGAGCGCCATCGTCGCGGCGACGTGCTGCGCCTCCACCGCGCGCCAGACGTCGAAGCGCGCCGCGCGCGCCTCAGAGGCGACCGCGCGCGTTGTCCAGGTAGGTGACGACACGGACGAGCCCCGCGACCGACGACAGCAGCGCGGCGGGCGGGGCGCCGAGCGCGATGTTCTCGCTCCCGAGCCAGGCCCGCGCCGCCTCGCCGTGCCCCCACAGCGCGTCGAGCGAGCGAAAGAGCCGCACCAGCAGGACGGCGAGCTCCCATTCCTTGGCGCGCTCGCGCGACAGCAGGTACTTGCCGCCGCACAGGCGCGACGCGGAGGCCTCCGAGATGCCGAGGACGTCGGCCAGCGTGCGCTGCGAAAGGCCCATCAGCTTCGCCGCCCGCACGGCGGCGCGGCTCAGCACGGCGGCGTCGCCCGCGCGGGAGAGCGGCGCCTCGACGGCGTTCACGGCGTGTTTTGCTTCAGCATGACGAGAGGCATAAGTTTGCTGGCGAAAGGCACGGCCGTCAACGCCGCCGGACCGGAAGCGGGCGCGTCACGACTTTCGCGTCACAGCACCATCTGCACCATCGGGTGGGCGACGAGCTCGCGGTAGAGGTTGTCGAGCTGCTCGCGCGAGCTCGCGTTCACCGTCGCGGTGACCGACAGCCAGTTCCCGGCCTTGGACGCGCGCATCTCCAGCGCCGCGGGCTCGAAATCCGGCGCGTGTTTCTGCACGACCTCGACGACCGCCTGCGCGAAGCCATCCTGCGTGCGGCCCATCACCTTGATCGGGAAGGCGCAGGGGAATTCGAGCGCGGAGTTCTGCTGCGTGGTGTTCGGGGCGGCGGCGTTCATGGGCGGCTCCTTGGCCGAGCCATCGGGGCACGGCGGCGATAGCGGGGAATATGCGGGCGCTAACGCAGCGTTGCAACCGTGCTAGGACCTGCAGAGGCAGCCCGTCGGGCCGAAGCCCGGCCTGCGGCCTGGCGCGGCCGGCTTCAGCCGGCCGGCGTGTACATGTACTCGCGGGTGAGCGGATGCGGCAGCCGGCCGTCCGCGTGCGGCTTGCCGGCGAGGAGCTGCCACAGGGACAGCCAGCCGCGGTCGAACGCGTGCGCCGACCCCGCCATGTAGATCCGCCAGACGCGGTAGCGCTCCTCGCCGACCTCGGTGCGCGCGGCGTCGGCGTTGTGCTCCAGCCGGTCGACCCAGTTCCACAGCGTCTTCGCGTAGTGCTCGCGCAACGCCTCGGCGTCGACGAGCTCCAGGCCCTGTGCCGCCATGCCCTCGATCACCCGCGACACGTGCGTCAGCTCGCCGCCGGGGAACACGTATTCCTCGACGAAATCGCCGATGCCGCTGCCGAGGCTGTCGGCGCCGAGCGCGTTGTGGGTGATCCCGTGGTTCAGCACCATGCCGCCGGGCTTCAGCACGCCGTGGATCTTGCCGAAATAGCGGGCGTAATTGCGCGTGCCCACGTGCTCGAACATGCCCACGCTCGCCACCTTGTCGAACTGGGCATCGTCGGGCAGGTCGAGGTAGTCGCGCAGCTCGACGCGCACGCGGCCGGTGAGCCCGCGCGCGGCGATCTCGCCGGTGACGTGGTCGAACTGGTTCTGCGACAGCGTGATGCCGGTGGCCTCGACGCCGTAGTTCTCGGCGGCCCACAGAATGAGCCCGCCCCAGCCGCAGCCGATGTCGAGGAACCGCTCGCCCGGCGCGAGCCGCAGCTTGCGGCAGATGTGGTCGAGCTTCTGCGCCTGCGCGACGTCGAGCGTGTCGTCGTCGCGATGGAAATAGGCGCACGAATAGACCATTCGCGAGTCGAGCCACAGCCGGTAGAACGCGTTCGAGACATCGTAATGGTGGCTGATGTTCGTGCGGTTGCCGCGACGCTGGTGCCAGTACTGGCGCAGGCGCGTGCGCGCGGAATCGCGGCCATGGGCGACCGACCCGACCATGCCGTCGGCGATGGCGAGGATCCGCCGCGCGCTGCCGGTGAAGTCGATGTCGTTGTGGACGTACGCGCGCGCCAGCGCGCCGAGCGCCGGGCGGGCGAGCGCCTTGACGCCGCGCCACGAGCGCGCGACGACGTCGACTTCGGGCGCCGCCGACAGCGGCACGCGGCCGCCGTCCGGGAGCACCAGCGCCACGGGAAGGTTCTTGCCGCCGTAGCGGTTCTCGATGATGCGCTTGAGTGGGGGCGCCATGGTTCGAAAGGCGGGCCGCGGACACGAAAGGCTCGTGTCCCGTGGAGTACGCCGGGTCGGTCGTGTCCCAAAAGTGTACAAGAGTCGGGGGCGGCCCGCAGTTTTGACACGGGCAGGCTTGGGCTCCTACCATCCGGGGTCGCCTCACGCGCCGTTCCCGGCGCGCCCCCCACTCCCATGTCCTCCCACGGCCGCGTCCCCGCCGACGATCGCCCGGCGTTCGACGAGCGCCAGTTCCGCGACGCGCTGGCGCAGTTCGCGACCGGCGTCACGATCGTCTGCACGCGCGCGGGCCCGCAGCGCTACGTGGGCTTCACGGCCAACTCGTTCAACTCCGTGTCGCTGGAGCCGCCGCTCGTCCTGTGGACGATCGCCCGGCAGTCGGCGAGCCTCGCGGCCTTCGAGGCGGCGGAGCGCTACGCCGTCAACGTGCTGGCCGCCGAGCAGGCGGAGCTCGCGCGGCGCTTTTCGCGGCCGCACTCGGACCGCTTCGCCGGCGTCGCGCATCGGCTCGGCTGGTCGGATGCGCCGCTCATCGAAGGCTGCGTGGCCTGGCTCGAGTGCCGCCACCATGCCCGCCACGATGCCGGCGACCACGTCGTGTTCATCGGCGAGGTCGTGACCGTCGAGCGCGCCCGCGGCGACGGGCTCGTGTTCCACCAGGGCCGGTTCGGCCGCTCGGTGCCGAGCGAGCCGTAGCCGCCGAGCGGCGGCTCAGCCGCGGCGGAGCCGGGTCCAGGCCATCAGGCCGAGCGCCACCGCCAGCACGGCGGCGAGGCGCGGTTTGCCGCGGAGTCCGGCATCAAGTTCGAATCCGGCCACTTCGCCGGTGACCCCCGCCGCGGGCGCGAGTTCGGCCATCAGGCCGGGCGTGGCTTACCGTCCTGGAAGGCTTGCCAGACGCGCCGGAACACCGGCCCGGGGGCACCGCCGCCGAAAGGCACGCCGTCGACCCGGGTGACCGCCAGCACTTCCTTGGAGGACGACGACAGCCACATCTCCTCGGCGGACAGCGCCTCGTCGCGCGTCACCTTGCGCACCTCGAACGGCACGCCGGCGGACCGGGCGAACTCGAGCGTCGCGTCGTAGGTGATGCCGGGCAGGATCAGATGGTCCTTGGGCGGCGCCACCACGGTGCCGCCGCGGACCACCAGAACGTTCGAGGCGGACGCTTCCGTCAGCAGGCCGTCGCGGAACATCACCGTCTCGACGGCGCCGCCGTCCACGGCGAGCTGGCGCATCAGCACGTTGCCGACGAGCGACGTGGTCTTCAAGTCGCACCGCTGCCAGCGGTTGTCGTCGGCGGTGACGACCGCCACGCCGCGCTCGACCTGCTCGCGCGACGGCAGCGGCAGCGGGTTGCTCATCATGAACACGGTGGGGGAGACGCCGGCCGGGAACGCATGGTCGCGCTTCGCCACGCCGCGCGTCACCTGCAGGTAGAGCGCCTGGTCGGCGATCGGCTGCCTTTGCGCCAGCGCGCCGATCAGCGCCTCCCACTGCTGCGCCGTGTGCGGATTCGCGAGGCGGATGCCGTCGAGGCTGTGCTGGAGCCGCGCCAGGTGCTGCGCCATGCGGAACGGCTGGCGCGCGTAGATGGGCACGACCTCGTACACGCCGTCGCCATAGATGAAGCCGCGGTCGAGGACGGGAATGCGCGCTTCCGCGAGCGGCAGGAACTCGCCGTTCAGGTAGACGATCTGGTCGGGCTCAGCCATCCGTGGACTCCGCGAGGAAAAGGATCGGGACCGGTCACTGCTTGAACCACAGCCGGACGGTGTCGGCCGCGCGGCCGAAGAAGCCGCCGATCGGCACCTCCTCCAGTGCGATCAGCGGGAACTCGGCCATCGGCTTGCCTTCGAGCGACACCTTCACCACGCCGACGCGCTGGCCGCTCGCGACGGGCGCCACCAGCGGCTCCTGCGCTTCGAGGGTGAGCGCGAGGCCGGCGGCCTTGCCCTTCGGCAGCGTGAGGTAGCGGTCGGCGAGGAAGCCCGCCGGGACGTCGGGTTTCGCGCCCTTCCACACCCGGAGCGTCGACACGGGCTTGCCGGATTGGTAGAGCGCGACGGTGTCGAACGACTGGAAGCCCCAGTTCAGGAGCTTCTGCGCCTCCGCCGCGCGCGCGCCGTCCGAGCTCGCGCCCAGCACCACCGCGAGGAGCCGCCGGTCGCCGCGCTTGCCCGACGCCACCAGGCACCATCCGGCGGCGTCGGTGTGCCCGGTCTTCATGCCGTCGACGTACGGGTCGGTCCACAGCAGCCGGTTGCGGTTCGGCTGCGCGATCTTGTTGTAGCGGAATTCCTTCTCGGAGTAGATCGGGTAGTACTCCGGATAGTCGCGGATCACAGCGCCCGCGAGCGCCGCGAGATCGGCGGCCGTCGAGTAATGCTGCGGGTCCGACAGTCCGGTCACGTTGACGAAGTGCGTGCCCTTGAGGCCGAGCCGCGCGGCCTCGGCGTTCATCTTCTCGACGAACGCCGCCTCGCTGCCCGCGACGAGCTCCGCGAGCGCGATCGACGCGTCGTTGCCCGATTGCACGATCATGCCGTGGACGAGATCGTCGACGGACACCGGCTTGCGCGGCTCGATGAACATCCGCGAGCCTTCCGCTTTCCACGCCTTCTGGGAGACGTTGACCATCTGCGACGGCGCGATCGCCTTGGCGCGGAGCGCGCCGAACACGACATAGGCGGTCATCAGCTTGGTGAGCGAGGCCGGGTCGCGGCGCGCGTCGGGCTCGGCCATCGCGAGCGTCTGCCCCGAGAGCGTGTCGACGAGCACGTACGCCGCCGCGGCGATCGATGGCGCGGCCGGCGCGGGCGACTGCGCCAGCACCGGGGCGGACAGGAGGGAAAGCGCGGCGAACCACGCCGCGAGCTGCATGAAAGGGCGCATGAACACCGCGCTGAAACATCTGATTATACTGGCCCGCATGTCCCCGACCCTTCGTAATCCGACCGTTCACTCCGCGCGCCGCGCCCTCGCGATCGCCGCGCTCGCGCTCGGTTGCGCGGCATCCTACACGCCGCTAGCGCGCGCGCACGATGCCGATCCCGAGGAGCAGGCGCTCTCGTCGCTGATCGACGCCGAGCTCGCGTTCGCCCGCCTGGGCTTGGAGCAGGGAATCCGCGCCGCGTTCCTCGCGAGCTTCGCGCCGGACGGCGTCGCATTCGAGCCCGCCCCCGTGCGCCTGGTCGAGGTGTGGACCGCGCGGCCCGCGGCGCCGAACCCGAAGGCGCTGAAGCTCGAGTGGCATCCGGCGCAGGCGGGCGTGGCGCGGAGCCTCGACTTCGGCTACTCGACCGGGCCGTTCAAGCTGACCGACACGACGCGCGACGTGCCGCCCCGCCACGGCGTGTTCTTTTCCGTATGGCAGCGCGACGGGGCAGGCCCGTGGAAGGTGATCCTCGACATGGGTGTCGCGGTGCCGGAGCCGGCGGACTTCGTCGCGCTCGGCGCGGCGCCGCGGCCGCGCTTCAAGGGCAGCGGCGACGCCGTCGCGCAGCGCAAGGCGCTGCTGTCGCGCGAGACGCGCCGGCTCGCCACGGGCGGCGCCGCGGCCACCGCCGGCACGTACGCCGACCTCCTCGCGCCGGACGTGCGGCTGCAGCGCGACGGCATGCCGGTCGTCGCCGGCCGCGCGGCCGTCGCCAAGGCCGTGCGCGACCGCGCAGCGCGCCTCGTGTGGACGCCGCAGGACGTGCGCGTCGCCGCTTCCGGCGACATGGCGGTGAGCTACGGCAAATACCGCGAGATCGCGCGCTCCGGCAAGACGCAGGACGGTTACTACACGCACCTGTGGCTCCGCGACCCGGGAGGACGCTGGCGCATCGCCTACGACATCGCGCTGGCCGCGACGTGACGCTGTGATGACAGTGGAATAAGCGCGGCCCGCCGGTTGTTTGTCCTCGGACTACAGGCGGGACGAGCGCGTCCCGCCTACCGGAAAAGGAGTGCGTCATGATCCTGCGTCCGTCCGGCCGCCGCGCCGCTTCAGTCCTGCCATCCCAGGTCCCGCTGCTCGCCCCGCTTCTTGCCCTGCTGTTCGCGCTCGTCGCGCTGCCCGCGCAAGCCGCGTTCCACCTGTTCCGCATCTCCGAGGTGTATTCGAACGCCGACGGCACGCTGCAATACGTGGTGATCCGCGAGGCAACGGGCACCAACGGCGAGGACCAGTGGTTCAACAACCAGCTCGAGACTACCAACGCGGCAGGGGTCAAGAAGGAGTTGACGTTCACCAAGAACCTGCCGTCGCCGCAGACGGCGAGCCGCAGCGTCCTGATCGCCACGGCGGGCATGGCCGCGCTCGGGCTCGCGCCGGACTACACGATTCCGGACCGCTTCATCCCCACCGACGGCGGCAAGCTCCAGTACGCGGGCTTCACCGACCAGATCACGCTGCCGGTGCTGCCGACCGACGGCGCCACGGCGATCGATCGCAATGGCGCGCACGTCACGCCGGCGCCCAGGAACTTCGCGAACGCGACGATCGGCATCAGCGCCACCCCCGTCACCAGCGTCGAGTTCTTCAATCCTGCGCTCAATCACTATTTCATCAGCGCGCTCGCCCCGGACATCGACGCGCTCGACACCGGCCGCATCGCCGGCTGGACCCGCACGGGGCTGTCGTTCAAGGTGCATCCGAGCGCCGCGTCGGGCGGCGCGGGCGTCAGCCCGGTGTGCCGGATCCTGATCCCGCCGCCGGCCGATTCGCACTTCTTCTCCGCGTCGCCGCAGGAATGCGCGGAGACGCTCGCCAAGTTCCCGTTCATGATCCAGGAGACCGACGACGCGTTCTTCATCGCGCTTCCGGTCACGGCGGGCCCCACGGCGGGGACGTGTCCCGCGAGCACCGTGCCCGTCTATCGCGTGTTCAACAACCGCACCGACGGCAACCACCGCTACACCACCGACCGCGCGATCCGCGACATGATGGTCGCGCAGGGCGGCGTAGCGGAAGGCTACGGCAACGACGCCGTGATCATGTGCGCGCCCGCGGCGACGATCGTGCTCGCGGTGGTGACGCCGCCGCCGGTGACGCCGCCGCCCGCGCCGCCGCCGCCGGCCTGCTACTACCCGCCCTGCTACGACGGCGGCTGACCCGCGGTGCCGCGGCCGCTACGGCGCGGCGAACGTGAAGTCCACCTCGGGCTTGCGCCCGGCGACGACGTCGGCGAGCGCCTTGCCCGAGCCGCACGCCATCGTCCAGCCGAGCGTGCCATGGCCGGTGTCCAGCCACAGGTTGCGGTAGCGCGTGCGGCCGATCAGCGGCACGTTGCCCGGCGTGGCCGGTCGCAGCCCGGCCCAGAACTGCACGTTGGCGCGATCGCCGGCGTCCGGGAAGAGCTCGAACGTGCGCCGCGCGAGCGCTTCGCAGCGCAGGCGGTTCAGATCCGTGTTCCAGCCGGCGAGCTCCGCGGTGCCCGCCACGCGCAGCCGATCGCCGAGGCGCGTCATCACGATCTTCCATTCGAGGTCGGTCAGCGACACCACGGGCGCGCCCTGGTGCTCGCCCACGGTGATCGTCGCGGAATAGCCCTTGGCGGGGTAGACGTTGCAAGGGATGCCGAGGCCCGCGAGCAGCAGCGGCGTGTAGCTGCCGAGCGCCGCCACGTAGCCGTCGGCGACGAGGTCCTCCGGCACGTGCTCCTCGTCGAAGACGCGCACGCCGCGCACCGCGTCGCCGTCGGTCATGATCGAGTCGACGTGGATGCCGTAGCGGAAGCGCACGCCGCGCGCCGCGGCGAGCGCTGCGAGCGCGACGGTGAACTTGTGCGCGTCGCCCTGTTCGTCCGTCGCCGTGTAGATGCCCCCGGCGAGGCGCCGACGGCACTGCGCGAGCGCGGGCTCGATCGCGACGCATTCGTCGACGGTCTTCACGTCCCGGTCGCAGCCGTACTGGCGCATCAGGTCGGCCGACGCCACGCCGTGCGCGAATTCCTTCGGGTCCGTATAGAACGTGAGGATGCCGCGGGCGAGCTCGTCGTAGCGGAGTCCCGTCTCGCGGCGCAGCGCCTGCAGGCAATCGCGCGAATAGAGCGCGAGGTTGAGGCACTGGATCGTGTTGTGGCGCGTGCGCGACGGCAGGCACTCGTACAGGAACGTGAGTCCCCACGCCCACTGCCGCCAATCGGCGCGCAGGCGGAACAGCAGCGGCGCGTCCGCCTGGCCCAGCCACTGCAGGATCTTGAGCGGCGCTTCGGGATTCGCCCACGGCTCGGCGTACGACGCCGAGATCTGTCCGCCGTTGGCGAAGGACGTCTCCAGCGCCACGCCCGGCTGCCGGTCGACGACCGTCACCTCGTGTCCGTCGCCGGCGAGATACCACGCGGCGGTGACGCCGATCACGCCGCCGCCCAGCACGACGAGCTTCACGGGGCGGCGGCCTCGGCCGGAACGGCGCCGTCGGCGTCCGCCGCGGCGGCCTCCTCGACCGGAATGCAGCTGCAGAAGAGGTTGCGGTCGCCGTAGACGTTGTCGACCCGCGCCACCGGCGGCCAGTATTTCGCGTCGCGCGCGACGCCCGCCGGATAGGCGGCTGCGGTGCGCGAGTACGCGTGCGGCCACGCGTCGGCGGTGACGAGCGCCGCGGGATGCGGCGCGTGCTTCAGCGGATTGTCGGCGCGGTCCGCCGCGCCGGTCTCGATGGCGCCGATCTCGCCGCGGATCGCGATCATCGCGTCGACGAAGCGGTCGAGCTCGGCGAGCGACTCGCTTTCCGTGGGCTCCACCATCAGCGTGCCGGCGACCGGGAAGCTCATCGTCGGCGCGTGGAAGCCGTAGTCGATGAGCCGCTTCGCGACGTCCTCCGCCTCGATGCCGGACGTGGCCTTCAGCGGCCGCAGGTCGAGGATGCACTCGTGCGCGACCAGACCGCCGGGCCCGCTGTAGAGCACCGGATAGTGCGGCGCGAGCCGCCGCGCGACGTAGTTGGCGGCGAGGATCGCCGATTCCGTCGCGGCGGTGAGGCCCTCGCCGCCCATCATCGCGATGTACATCCACGAGATCGGCAGGATCGAGGCCGAGCCGTACGGCGCGGCGCTCACCGGCCCGATGCGCGTCGTGCCCGGGAACGCCTCGCGCGGCACCCAGGCGTCGCCTTGCGGGAGGGCCAGGTGGCGATGGCTCGGCAAATACGGCGCGAGGTGCGCCTTGCAGGCGACCGGGCCGACGCCCGGCCCGCCGCCGCCGTGCGGGATGCAGAACGTCTTGTGCAGGTTGAGGTGCGACACGTCGGCGCCGAAGTGCCCGGGCGCCGCGAGGCCCACCAGCGCGTTCAGGTTCGCGCCGTCGACGTACACCTGGCCGCCGTGCGCGTGGACGATGTCGCAGATCTCGACGATGCCTGCCTCGAACACGCCGTGCGTCGACGGGTACGTGACCATGATCGCGGCGAGGTCGTGCGCGTGCGCCTTCGCCTGCCGCGCGAGGTCGGCGAGGTCGACGTTGCCGCGCTCGTCGCAGGCGACGACGACGACGCGCATGCCGGCCATCTGCGCCGACGCGGGATTGGTGCCGTGCGCGGAGGCGGGAATCAGGCAGACGTCGCGGTGCGCGTCGCCGCGCTGGCGGTGGTAGGCCTCGATCATCAGCAGGCCGGCGTATTCGCCCTGCGAGCCCGCGTTGGGCTGCAGCGACACGGCGTCGTAGCCGGTGGCGGCGCAGAGCATCCTCTCGAGGTCGGCGACGAGCTCGCGATAGCCGTCGGCCTGGTGCGCCGGCGCGAACGGATGGAGCGCGCCGAACGCGGGCCACGTCACCGGCACCATCTCGGACGTGGCGTTCAGCTTCATCGTGCACGAGCCCAGCGGGATCATCGAGCGGTCGAGCGCGAGGTCGCGGTCGGCGAGCGCGCGCAGGTACCGGAGCATCGCCGTCTCGGAGCGGTGCCGGTGGAACACCGGATGCGTGAGGTACGCCGACGTGCGGACGAGCCGCGCCGGCAGCGCGTCGTCGACGGTGGCGTCGAGCGCGTCGACGGTGAACGGCGCGTCGCTGCCGGCGACGACGCGCCACAGCAGCGCGACGTCGGCGCGCGTCGTCGTCTCGTCGAGCGACACGCCGAGCGTGTCGGCGTCGATCCGCCGCAGGTTGACGCCGGCGGCCTCGGCGCGCGCCACCGCCGCGACGGTGCCGCTGCCGGTCGCGAGCGTCAGCGTGTCGAAGAACGCGCCGGTGACGACGCGCACGCCGAGGCGCTCGAAGCCGGCGCGCAGGATGGCGGTCAGCCGGTGCACGCGCCGGGCGATGGCGGCGAGGCCGTCCGGCCCGTGATACACGGCGTACATGCTCGCCATCACCGCGAGCAGCACCTGCGCCGTGCAGATGTTCGACGTCGCCTTCTCGCGGCGGATGTGCTGCTCGCGCGTCTGCAGCGCCAGCCGGTACGCCGGCGCGCCCTGCGCGTCGACCGTCACGCCGACGAGCCGGCCAGGGAGCGAGCGCTTGTACGCGTCGCGCGTCGCGAGGAAGCCCGCGTGCGGGCCGCCGTAGCCCATCGGCACGCCGAAGCGCTGCGACGAGCCGACGACGGCGTCGGCGCCCCATTCGCCGGGCGGGCGCAGCAGCGTCAGCGCCAGCAGGTCGGCGGCGGCGACGACGAGGCCGCCCTTCTCGTGGACGGCGGCGGCGAGCGCCGCGTAGTCGCGGACGTCGCCGTCGGCGCCCGGATACTGGAGCAGCACGCCGAAGGCGTCCGCCCCGGCGGCGTCGTCGGCGGGGCCCACGACGACCTCGATGCCGAGCGCGCCGGCACGCGTGCGCACCACGTCGATCGTCTGCGGCAGCACGTCGGCCGCGACGAAGAAGCGAGGGCTCGCGTGCCGGCCCATCCGCTGGCACAGGGTCATCGCCTCGGCTGCCGCGGTGGCCTCGTCCAGCATCGACGCGTTCGCGATCGCCATGCCGGTGAGATCGCACACCATCGTCTGGAAATTGACGAGCGCCTCGAGGCGGCCCTGCGAGATCTCGGGCTGGTACGGCGTGTAGGCCGTGTACCAAGCCGGGTTCTCGAGGATGTTGCGCTGGATGACGCCCGGCGTGTGCGTGCCGTAGTACCCCTGGCCGATGAACGACCGGGCGACGACGTTGCGCGCCGCGAGCTCGGCGAGGCGCGCGAGCGCCTCGGGCTCGGACATCGGCGCCGGCAGCGGCAGCGGCGCGCGCTCGCGGATGGCCGCGGGCACGAGCGCGTCGATCAGCGCCGCGCGCGACGCGAACCCCAGCACGCGGAGCATCGCCGCCTGGTCGGCCGGCGACGTGCCGATGTGCCGGCCGACGAAAGCGTCGTGCGCCTCGAGCGTGGTGAGCGCGGGTCCGTTCACGCGTCCTCGGCGGTCTTCGAGTACGCGGCGGCGTCCATGAGGCCATCGATCGCGCCCGCGTCGGCGGGCCGCATCTTCCACAGCCAGTTCGCGTAGGCGTCGGCGTTGATCTGCTCGGGCGCGTCGCGGACGGCGTCGTTGGCGCCCGTCACCTCGCCGGCGAGCGGCGCGTACACGTCGCTCGCCGCCTTCACCGATTCGACGACGCCGCAGGCCTCGCCGGCCGCGAGCGTGCGGCCGACGGCCGGAAGCTCGATGAACACGAGATCGCCGAGCGCCGCCTGCGCGTGGTCGGTGATGCCGATGGTGACGGTGCCGTCCGCTTCGGCGCGGACCCACTCGTGGCTGTCGGTGTACTTGAGATCGGTCGGGACGTTCATCGCGGTTCCTCGGGAAAGTCGTTCAGGGTCGGTCGACGAGCGCCTTGCCATGGCGCACGAACGGCGGCTTCACCACGCGCGCCGCCACGCGCTTGTCGCGGATCTCGACGTCGACGAGGTCGCCGGCGGCCACGCCGGCCGGCACCCGCGCGAGCGCGATCGACCGGCCGAGCGTGGGCGAGAACGTGCCGCTCGTGATCTCGCCGGCGCCGGCGGCCGTGTGCACCGGCTGGTGCGCGCGCAGGACGCCGCCCGCGCCTTGCTGCAGGAGGCCGACGAGCTGGCGCCGGGGCGGCGCGCCGGCGAGCGCGGCCTTGCCGACGAACTCGCGCGGACTCGCGAGATCGACGGTCCAGGCCAGGCCGGCCTCCAGCGGCGACGTCGTCTCGTCCATGTCCTGGCCGTAGAGGTTCATGCCCGCTTCGAGGCGCAGCGTGTCGCGCGCGCCGAGGCCGCAGGGCAGCACGCCCGCGGCGGCGAGCGCGCGCCACGCCGCGGGCGCGCGCCCGGCGGGAAGCATCAGCTCGAAGCCGTCCTCGCCGGTGTAGCCCGTGCGCGCGACGAACATCGCGCCGCCGACGGCGCTGTCGACCGGCACGGCGTTGAATGGAGCGAGCCCGGCGGTGGGCGCGGCGGTTTCCGGCAGCGCCTGCCATGTCCTGGCGCGCGCGTTGGGGCCCTGGACGGCGATCATCGCGAGATCGCCGCGCGGCGTGATGGCGACCGTCGGCGCGAGGCGGGCCCGCAGCGCGTCGAGCCAGGCGAGATCCTTGTCGGTGGTCGCCGCGTTCACGACGACACGGAAGTCGTCGCCGCCGATCCAGTACACGATGAGGTCGTCGAGCACGCCGCCGTCCTCGCGCAGCAGGCACGAGTAGAGCGCCTTGCCCGGTGCCTTGAGCTTGTCGACGTTGTTGGCGAGCGCCGTGCGGAGGAACGCGCGCGCGCCGTCGCCTTGCACGTCGACCGCGCGCATGTGCGAGACGTCGAACATGCCGGCGTCGCCGCGCACCGCGTTGTGCTCGTCGATCTGGGAGCCGTAGTTGACGGGCAGCGCCCAGCCGCCGAAATCCACCATGCGCGCGCCGGCGGCGCGGTGGACGGCATCGAGCGGCGTGGTCTTGGGCACGTTCTCTCCGGCAGGAACCAAAAAGGGCGGCGCGGACTGCTCCGCGTCGCCCCATCTGTCCTTTTACCTGAGAGATTTGCCAGCGCCGCCGGTGTTCGTCGCCGGCCGCGCAGCGTGCCCCTTCGGTGGGCCCGCGCGCCGCCATCGCGCCGCGTGAGCCGCTCTCCAGATTGTCCTCGTTCCCCGCAGTCCTTTTGCCTGAGCGATTTCGGGATTACGCCTTCGGCGGCGCCGGCATCGCAGTGCGGCGCGCTCTCCAGCGAGGAACGAGGCGAAGGTTAGCAGGGGGCGCGCGGCCGGTCAAAGCGCCCTGCGCGGGGCTGCGCGCCTTCGCGCTGTCGCGTCACTTCTTCTGCGCGAGAATCCAGTCGACGAGGCTCTTGATGTCCGCGTCCGGCACGGTGACGTTCGGCGGCATCGGCACCGGGCCCCAGACGCCCGAGCCGCCTTCCTTCACCTTCTTCACGAGCTTGGCCGCGGCGCCGGCGTCGCCCTTGTACTTGGCGGCGACCTCCTGGTACGACGGGCCGACGATCTTCTTGTCGAGGGCGTGGCATGCCGAGCAGCCGTCCTTTTTCATCATCGCTTCACCGGCGGCATTGTCCATCGCGGCGTGCGCGGTGCCGGCGGCAAGAGCGGTGGCGGCGATGATCGATGCGAGTGCGAATTTCATGATTTCTCCGTGGCTCGAGGCTCGAAAAAGCCGGCCGATGGTACCCGAAGGGCCATCGCGGCGCCAGTCGACGAGACCGTCCTGAACGGCCGGCGCGGCGTGGCCGTTGACGCGCGCTCAGCGGCCCTGTGCGAGCGCGCGCAGGATGTCGTCCACCGACGCGACGGGCGGCAGGCACGTGGTTCCGCGGCAGACCCAGCCGACCGCGCCGCGCGCGGGCCGGCGGCCCTTGACGAGCGGCGGCGGCGGCGCGTCTACAGGGCCGAGGTCGAACACGCGCACGCCCGGGCGGAACTTCGCCTCCAGCGCCTCCTGCCAAGCGGCGGTTTCCGCGGGATCGCCCGCGAGCACGACGAACGACGGCGGCACCTCGAGATCCTCGAGCGCCGCGAGCAGCGTCGTATGGCCGCCCGGCGCCTGCGCGAGCGTGGGCGCGAAGACGCGCACGGCGCGCTCGGCCGCCTCGAGATAGCGCGACTCCGACGCGAGGTGCGCCAGCGCGATCAGCGCCTGCGCGGCGACGCCGTTGCCGGACGGCGTGGCGTTGTCGCGGCCGGGCTTCGTGCGATGGAAGAGCCGCTCGTGATCGTGGCTCGTGAACCAGAAGCCGCCCTTGTCGCGGTCCTCGAAATGGACGAGCAGCGCATCGGCGAGCTCGCACGCGAACGTCCAGTCCTGCGGACGAAAGCGTGTCTGCATCACTTCCAGCAGCGCCGCCAGCATGAACGCATGATCGTCGAGATAGCCGGGCAGCCCCGGCGCGCTGTCGCGGCGCGTCGCGTACAGGCGCCCGTCGCGCCACATCGTCGCGCGCACGGCGTCCACGGCGGCTTCGGCGAGGTCCGCCCACCGCGGCTGGCGCTGCGCCCGGGCAGCCCGCGCGAGGCCGCCGATCGCGAGCGCGTTCCACGCCGCCAGCACCTTGTCGTCGGTGGCGGGGCGCACGCGCGTCTCGCGCAGCGCGAAGAGCGCCGCCTTCGCGCCCGCCAGGCGCGTCTGCGCGTCGGGAAGCGTGATGCCGAGCCGGTCGGCCACGGTCGGGAGCGGCGCCGCGACGCGCAGGTGCCAGCGGCTTCCCTCGAAGTTGGGCGGCCCGTCGAGCCCGAAGTGGGGCGCCGCCGCCGCCCATTCGGACGGCGACATCGCGCCTTGCGCCTCGTCGGGCGAGAAGACGTAGAAGCGGCCTTCCTCGCCTTCGCTGTCGGCGTCGAGGCTCGCGAGCCACGCGCCGTCGCCGGCCTGCATCTCGCGGGTCATCCAGCCGACGACGTTGCGGGCGACGTCGCCGAACGCGGCGTCGCCGCTGGCCCGCGCGAGATCGGCGTAGAGGGCGAGCAGCGGCCCGTTGTCGTAGAGCATCTTCTCGAAGTGCGGGATCGTCCATTCGGCGTCGACGCTGTAGCGGAAGAACCCGCCCCCAAGGTGATCCTGGATGCCGCCTTCGGCCATGCGCGCGAGCGTCGTGCGCACGACGGCGAGCGCGTCGGCGTCGCCGGCCATGCCGTAGGCGCGGAGGCAGAACTCGAGCTCGGCCGGATGCGGGAACTTCGGCGCGCCGCCGAACCCGCCGTTCACCGGGTCGAAGCTCGCCTTGAGCTCGGCGAGCGCGACCCCCGGCGCGCGCGCCGGCAGCCCGGCCGCGGCGCCGGCGGACGGCTCGAGCGAGCCCATCGCCTCGGCGAGCCGGCGGGTCTGCTGGACGATCGCCTCGCCCTGCTGGTGGTACGCCTGCGCGACGCGCGGCAGCAGCTCCAGAAAGCCGGGGAGCCCGTAGCGTCCTTCCTTCGGGAAGTAGGTGCCCGCGTAGAACGGCGCGCCGGCTGGCGTGAGGAACATCGTCAGCGGCCAGCCGCCGGACTTGCGCGTCAGCAGGGCGTGCGCGGTCTGGTAGATCTGGTCGAGGTCCGGCCGCTCCTCGCGGTCGACCTTGATGTTGACGTACCGCTCGTTCATCTCGGCCGCCACGGCCGGATCCTCGAACGACTCGTGCGCCATCACGTGGCACCAGTGGCACGCCGAATACCCGATCGACAGCAGGATGGGCTTGCCTTCGAGGCGCGCGCGGTCGAGCGCCGCGGGGCCCCACGGATACCAGTCGACGGGATTGTCGGCGTGCTGGCGCAGATACGGGGACGCGGCGGCGGCGAGGCGATTGCGCATCCCGCTATTATCGTCCCGAAGCCGGGAGGCGCTCTACGCGGGCTACGACCCTTCCTCGAACGCGATGCGCTCGAAATCGGCGCCGCGCTGCACGAGCTTGGTGAGCCGGAAGCGGCGCTCGCCGCCGCCGTCGACCGAGCGGAACTGCCGCCCCGGCGTGAAGGCGCGCGGCTGCATGACGAGCGTCGGGCGGTCGTCGGGCGTCTCGCCCAGCAGCAGCGCCGCCACCGGCGGCTCGTCGGAGTACGTGCCCGATTGCGGGCGCAGCGTCAGCGCCTTCGGCGAGCCGGCCCAGAGCTTCAGCGCCATCGCCAGCGTGCCGTCGCCGCTGCGCGCGACGCGGGCGACGTAGGCGAGCCGCAGCCGCTCTTCGTCGCGGACCACGACGAGCTGGTCGAGCAGCCAGTGGTAGTGGCCGTCGTCGTCCCGGCCGAGCATCGCCTCGCGCCACTCGTAGCGGCCGCGCCAGCGCTCCCAGGGCCATTCGCGCTCGGCCTCCTCCTTGTAGCGGTCGTAGTCGGTGAGGGCGCCGAGCGTCTTCAAGTGCTGGGCGCCGTGGAACGTGCGGCCGATCGGATCATGGCGCTCGAACGTGCGCCCGCCGATGCGGAAGAACGCGGCGAGCAGGCCGCCGGTGGCGACGTCGAGCGTCGTGTCGGCAGGACCCGTGCCCGCGCGCGCGACGTGGCACCACCGCGCCTCGAGATGCGACAGCAGCGTGAAGCACTGCTCGGTGGACACGTCGGCGCCGAGCTGCAGCTCCGCCGGCGTGGCGCCCGCCGACAATCGCTTCAGCCGTCCCTTGACGCTGGTGGCGAGCTTCCCCGGATAGCCGAAGCGCATCGCTGCCGGCGGATCCTTGGGCGGGCCCGGCACGACGATGGCGCCCGCGGTGCTGTCGAGATCGACGATGGCCACCGGGCCTTCGCTCTCGCGCTCGCGCGCATACGGAAAGAGCTTGCGGCTCCACTGGCCGAGCCAGCGGTCGGCGAGCTCGATCTGCCGCACGGTCATCGCGCAGGGGTCGGCGAGACCCAGCAGCAGCGCGTGGCTGTACGTCGAATAGCACGACGTGCCGACCCCGAGGGGAATCAGGTCGTCGGAGACCGACGTCACCGCGCAGTCGAGCATCTCCGCCAGGCGGAAATACGCGTGGAGCTCCTGCCAGACCTCGGGCGGCGTCGCGCGGCGCGCGAGCCCGTGCACGAGGATCAGCTCCTTGCCGACGAAGAGGCCGCGCTGGACGATCTTGGCCTTCACGCCGGCGAGGTCGGGGTCGCCTTCGAGCAACGGCTTCAGGCACGCCGAATACTGCTCCCACAGCGCGCGCCACAGCGCGACGGCCTGGTCGATCGCCTCGCGCTCGCGCTCGCCTTCCGGCTGCGCCTTGCCGGCATAGCGGCGGGCGAGCTCGGTATGCAGGTGGCTCACCTGGTCGCGCAGGATCTCGGCGATCTTCGCGCGCTCCCGCGGCGCCATCGGGGCGGCGGCGAGGAGGCGCAACTGGCCGACCAGCGCGTCGTGCGCCTGCCCCACCGGCAGCAGCGGCAGCGTCTGGGCCCAGCGCGCGGCGGTCTCGCCGTCGGTGAACGCGGCCTTCGGCGCCGCTGACGCCGGCGGCGTCGCGGCCAGCGGCACGGCAGGCACGGGATTCTGGAGCGTCGTGTCGGTCATGGCATCGACATCGCGTCAGCGCGGCGCGCCGAGCGCCGTGGCGAGACGGCTCGCCAGCGCGGCCTCGAAGCCGGGCGGCAGCGGCCGCGCCGCGGCGTCGCGCTGACGCGGGCCCCACACGGGCTGTGGAAAGTGCGAGTCGTCGGTGAACCGCGGGATAACGTGCCAGTGGACGTGCGTCACCAGGTTGCCGAAGCTCGCGAGGTTGATCTTGTCCGGGCGCAGCAGCGCGCGCAGCGCCGCCTCGGCGGCGAAGACGAGGTTCATGACGTGTGTCCGGTCGTCCGGAGCGAGGTCGGTCATTTCACGCACATGCGCCTTCCAGATGACGCGGCAGAAGCCCGCGAACGGCTCGTCGGCGACGACCACCCGCGCGCGCCCATCCTCGTACACGACGCGGCCGCCACTGCCGGCGCAGTACACGCATTCAAGGTCCCCGTCGACCATCCGCGCCTTATAGCACGCCCCTCCCGCGCTCATGACTGCCGCGCAGGGGCATTGATCGGCGCGCTGCGCCACCCGCAACGCGGTTGCAGCCGCTCCTGCTCGTAGCGCAGCAAGGAACGCGCCAGCCTGCCGCCCCGCGCACGCCCACGCCGGGGAAATTATGACGGGCGAATATTCCGCTGCGGCGGCGCGGAATGCTCCGGTGCCGGGCGGAAAACGCCCCGGTAGCCTTCGATCCCATGATGCTGACTCGAACGACGCCCGTCGCTGTCCGGATGTTCCGGCCGGGCGCCGTCACACGGTTGCCTCCACCCGCGGAGTACCGCGCTCCTAGGAACTGCGCGACGGACTCCCTGCACGAGAGCGGACTTCGCGGGCTTTTTTTGGCGACCCGGCTTCATGCCCCAAAGGACACTGCAATGACGAACGACCCTGACACCCCAATTCGAATCGACAAGCCGTCGCGCGCTGCCGAGTACATCGCGGCGCTGTACGTCGCGCTCGTGCTCTGCACGCCGTGGCTGCTGCGCGAGGCGCCGTGGCTCACGCCGCCGTCGAAGGGCGTCGAGATCCAGATGAGCAACACCGCGCAGATGCAGGCGGCCGCCGAGCACGACGCCGTCCTGGCGCGCCGACCCGCGCCCGCCGGGGCGACGGGCGGCAATCACGGGGTGCACGCGAACGCCGCGCGCTAGACGAGGACGCGCTCGATCCCGCCGCCGTTGGCCTTGGCGACGTAGTCTTCCATCCACGTGGCGCCGAGCAGGCGCCGCGCGATCTCGACGACGATGTAGTCGGCCTGGGTGCCGGCGTCGTCGTCGAAGCGGGACAGCCCCTGCAGGCATGACGGGCAGGACGTCAGCACCTTCACGTCGCCGTCGAAGCCGTCGGCGCGCCTGGCCGCGGCGCCCTTCCGCATCTCCTCCTCCTTGCGGAAGCGCACCTGCGTGGAGATGTCCGGCCGCGTGACCGCGAGCGTGCCGGACTCGCCGCAGCAGCGGTCGGACAGCGCGACGTCGCCACCCATCAGCGTGTTCACCACCTTCATGGGCTGGTAGGTCTTCATCGGCGTGTGGCAGGGGTCGTGGTACATGTAGCGGGTGCCCGTGACGCCCTCGAGGCTCACGCCCTTCTCCAGCAGGTACTCGTGTATGTCGAGCAGCCGGCAGCCGGGGAAGATCTTCTCGAATTCGTACTTGGCGAGCTGGTCCATGCACGTGCCGCAGGACACGATCACCGTCTTGATGTCGAGGTAGTTGAGCGTGTTGGCCACGCGGTGGAACAGCACGCGGTTGTCGGTGATGATCCGCTGGCCCTCGACCTGCTGCCCCGCGGCCGTTTGCGGGTAGCCGCAGCAGAGGTAGCCTGGCGGCAGCACGCACTGCGCGCCCACGTGATAGAGCATCGCCTGCGTGGCGAGCCCCACCTGCGAGAACAGCCGCTCCGAGCCGCAGCCGGGAAAATAGAACACGGCGTCGGCGTCCTCCGCGGCGCGCGCGGGATCGCGGATGATCGGCACGACCTTGTCGTCCTCGATGTCGAGGAGCGCGCGCGACGTGCGCTTCGGCAGCTTGCCGGGCATCGGCTTGTTCACGAAGTGGACGATCTGCGCGCGGAGCGGGGCGGCCCCGGTGGTGGCCGGCGGCGCCGCCGTCTGCTTCTGCGCGAGACCGAGGCGCTTCACGACGCCGTAGGCGAGGCGCTGCGCCTTGTAGCCGACGCCCACCATCGCGCGGCGCGTCAGGCGGATCGTGGCGGGATCGGTGGCGTTGAGGAAGAACATCGCCGCCGCCGTGCCGGGATTGAACTTGCGCTTGCCCTCGCGCGTCAGCAGGTTGCGCATCGCCATCGACACGTCGCCGAAGTCGATGTCGACGGGGCACGGGTTCTTGCACTTGTGGCAGACGGTGCAATGGTCGGCGACGTCGCCGAACTCGTCGAAGTGGCGAAGCGAAATGCCGCGGCGCGTCTGCTCCTCGTACAGGAACGCCTCGATCAGCAGCGACGTGGCGAGGATCTTGTTGCGGGGCGAGTACAGCAGGTTGGCGCGCGGCGAATGCGTGGCGCACACCGGCTTGCACTTGCCGCAGCGCAGGCAATCCTTGATCGAGTCGGCGATGCCGCCGATCGCGCTCTCGTCGAGGATGAGGCTCTCGTGGCCGATCAGCGAGAACGACGGCGTGTACGCATTGGTGAGGTCGGCCGGGAACGCCGCGTCGCGGACGAGCTTGCCGCGGTTGAAGCGACCGTGCGGATCGACGCGGCGCTTGTAGTCGGCGAACGGCGCCAGCTCGGCGTCGGTCAGGTACTCGAGCTTGGTGATGCCGATGCCATGCTCGCCCGACACGACGCCGCCGAGCGAGCGCGCGAGCGCCATGATGCGCGCCACCGCCGCGTTGGCGGTCTGCAGCATCGCGTAGTCGTCGGAATTCACCGGCAGGTTGGTGTGGACGTTGCCGTCGCCCGCGTGCATGTGCAGCGCGACGAACACGCGGCCGCGCAGGATCTCCTTGTGCAGCTCGTCCGCGTGCGCCAGCACCGGCGCGAACGCTCGGCCGGCGAAGATCTCGGCGAGCGGCGCGCGCAGCTCCGTCTTCCACGACACCACGTCCGTGTGGTCCTGCAACGCGGGGAACGTCGTGTCGAGATCGTCGCAGAGGCGCTGCCAGCGCTCGCGCACGGACGCCAGCAGCGCCTGCGCTTCGGCCACCTTCTCCTCGACGAGCTCGGGCGCGGGCCTCGCCTCGGCATCCGGCCCCCACAGGTGCGCGAGCGTGGGCGCGCCCAGGAAGCCTTCGAGACGCTGCGCGAGCGCCAGCTTGTTCGCGAGCGACAGCTCGATGTTGATCCGCTCGATGCCGTCGGTGTAGTCGCCGAGGCGATCGAGCGGAATCACGACGTCCTCGTTGATCTTGAACGCGTTGGTGTGCCGCGCGATCGCCGCGGTGCGCGAGCGGTCGAGCCAGAACTTCTTGCGGGCCTCGGCGGACACGGCGACGAAGCCTTCGGCGCCGCGCGCGTTGGCGAGGCGGATGACGGCGGACGCGGCGCGCGCGACGTCGTCGTCGTTCTCGCCGACGATGTCGCCGATCAGCACCATCTTCGGCCGGCCGTGGCGCTTGGCTTTCGTGGCGTAGCCGACCGCCTTCACGTAGCGCTCGTCCAGGTGCTCGAGGCCCGCGAGTATGGCGCCGCCGGGACGCGTGTCGAGATAGCGCTTGATCTCGACGATCGCCGGCGTCGAATCGCGCACCTGGCCGAAGAACTCGAGGCACACGGTGCGGATCGCCGGCGGCATCCGGTGCAGGATGAAGCGCGCGCTGACGATGATGCCGTCGCAGCCTTCCTTCTGCACGCCGGGAAGGCCGGCCAGGAACTTGTCGGTGACGTCCTTGCCGAGCCCTTCCTTGCGGAACGTGCGCCCGGGAATCTCGAGCGTCTCGGAGCGCTTCACGCGGCCGTCGGCGGTGCTCCAGCGAAGCTCGAAGCGCGCCGCGTCGGCGTCGTGGATCTTGCCGAGGTTGTGGCCGATGCGCGTGACGTCGAGCCATTCGGCGTCCGGCGTGACCATCCGCCACGACGCGAGGTTGTCGAGCGCCGTGCCCCACAGCACCGCCTTCTTGCCGCCCGCGTTGACCGCGACATTGCCGCCGATGCACGAGGCGTCGGCGGACGTGGGATCGCACGCGAACACCAGCCCCGCGGCGTCGGCGGCGTCCATCGCGCGGCGCGTGACCACGCCGGCGCCGCAATCCAGCGTGGGCGTGGGTGTCGCGTGGCCGCGCAGGATCTGCGGCTCGACGTCGGACATCCGCTCGAGCTTTTCCGTGTTGATCACCGCGGAGCGCGCGTGCAGCGGAATGGCGCCCCCGGTGTAGCCCGTGCCGCCGCCGCGCGGGACGATCGTGAGGCCGAGCTCGATGCAGCCTTCGACGAGGCCGCGGATCTCGTCCTCCGTGTCCGGATACAGCACGACGAACGGATACTCGACGCGCCAGTCGGTGGCGTCGGTCACGTGCGAGACGCGCGCGAGACCGTCGAAGGCGATGTTGCCGGCGGCCGTGTAGCGCTTCAGCACGCGCGCCGCCGTCTTGCGAAGCTGCGCGGTGGCCGGAAAGCTGACGGCGAACGCGTCGACGGCGCCCCGCGCGGCGTCGATCAGCTGCTTGACGCTGGCGTCGCGCGCGGGCCCGGCGTCGCCGTGCGCGGCGCGCCGCTTGTCGATCTCATTGAGCCGGTGATTGAGTGCGTCTACCAGCAGCTTTTGCCGCGACGGATTGTCGAGGAGATCGTCCTGCAGGTAAGGGTTGCGCTCGACGACCCAGATGTCGCCCAGCACCTCGAACAGCATCCGCGCCGAGCGGCCGGTGCGGCGCTCGCCGCGCAGTTGCAGGAGGAGCGCCCACATCGGCGCGCCGATCAGCCGGATGACGATCTCGCGGTCGGAGAACGACGTGTAGTTGTACGGAATCTCGCGCAGCCGCGGGGCGTCGGCGGGAAGCGCACCGGTGTCGAGAAACGTGTCGGCGACGGCGTTCATGGCGCGCCGATGATACCGCAGCGCAGCATGCGCTTCGGATTACGCGCCCGCGCCGCGATCGGTCATGAAACTGCGGCGGTGGGCGCCGCGGCGAACTTTGGCGGCGTTCGGCTACTCTATGCCCACGTTGCGGCGCGCGCTCGCGCGCTCGCGCGACTGAACTCGGCGGGAGAGCGAATCGATGTCCGTCATTCAACGAATCTCGGCGTGCGCATGGCTGGCGTGCGCGATCGGCGCAACGTCGGGGAGCGTACCCGCGCGCGCCGCAGATCCGCGACCGGAGGAAAAGGACGCCGACGTGCGTCGCTGCGTGGAAACCGCGAAGAAGCGCTTCGTGCGCATCGGCTACGACCATGCGCAGGTGCTGCACGCGGAGCCGCGGCGCGCGGACGCCTGCATCCTGCGCTGGGAAGCGCCGTTCAATCCGGCCAATCCCACCAAGGTGGCGACGATGATCGTGGTGCCCGTCGACCTCGACCTCAAGGGCGACGACGCCGTTCGCTCCGCCAAGGTGCACCTGCGCTGCGGGTACAGCGACGGCACGATGAAGGCGTTCGAGATCGTCCCCGCCGACAAGCCCTGCTAGCCCGCGCGCTCGAAGCGCCGGAACTGGATGGCTTCGGCGACGTGCTCGGCGACGAGCGCGTCGCTGCCGGCGAGATCGGCGATCGTGCGCGCCACCTTCAGGATGCGATGGTAGGCGCGCGCAGAGAGCGACAGGCGCGCCATCGCCTGTGCCAGCAGCCGCTCGGCCGCGGCCTCCGGCCGGCAATGCTGCGCGACTTCGGCGGCGGCGAGCCGCGCGTTGGCCTTGCCCTGGCGCTCCACCTGGCGCCGGTGCGCGGTCGCGACGCGCGCGCTCACCGTGGCCGACGTTTCGCCGTCGCCCTGCACGCCGCCGGAAAGCGCGAGCGCTTCGGCCGCCACGGCGGGCACTTCGATCGCGAGATCGAGGCGATCGATCAGCGGTCCCGACACGTGGCCGCGATAGCGCGCCACTTGATCGGGCGCGCAGCGGCAGCGTCCGCTCGCGTGGCCGAGCCACCCGCACGGACACGGGTTCATCGCGGCGATCAGCTGGAATTGCGCCGGGAACGTGCTTTGCCGCGCCGCGCGGGAAATGTGGATGACGCCGGACTCCAATGGCTCGCGCAGCACCTCGAGCACGCGCCGATCCCACTCCGGCAACTCATCCAGGAACAGCACGCCGTGATGGGCGAGCGAGATCTCGCCGGGACGCGGGTGGCTGCCGCCGCCGACGAGCGCGGCGCCGCTCGCCGTGTGATGCGGCGCTCGGTACGGACGCTCGCGCCATCGCTCGGCCGCAAACGAGCCGGCGAGCGACGCCAGCGCGGCCGACTCCAGCGCCTCGTCTTCCGACAGCGGCGGCAGCAGCGACGGCAGCCGCTGCGCGAGCATCGACTTGCCGGTGCCCGGCGGCCCGACGAACAGCAGGCTGTGCCGGCCGGCCGCCGCGATCTCCAGCACACGCTTCGCCTGCGCCTGGCCGCGGACGTCCGCCAGGTCCGGCAGCGCGCGGGGCGGCGGCGGCTCGCCGGCAGCCACCGTGGGCAGCGGCGCACGGCCGGTGAGGTGGCCGCAGACCGCAAGCAGATCGCGCGCGGGATGCACGACGGCGTCCCGCACCAGCGCGGCCTCGGCGGCGGACGCCGCGGGAAGGATGAACGCGCGACCGTCGCGGCGTGCAGAGAGAACCATCGCCAGCGCGCCCCGGATGGCTCGTAACTCGCCAGTGAGCGCCAACTCCCCGGCGAATTCGTAGGCGGCGAGCGAGGGCAGCGGCAGCTGTCCGCTGGCGGCCAGGATGCCGAGCGCGATCGGGAGATCGAAGCGGCCCGATTCCTTGGGCAGGTCGGCCGGTGCAAGGTTGACGGTGACCTTGCGGGCCGGAAATTCGAACTGCGCATTCTGCAGCGCGGCGCGCACGCGGTCTCGCGCCTCCCTCACCTCGGCTTCGGGCAGGCCCACCACGTTGACCCCGGGAAGCCCGCCCGCGAGATGGACCTCGACGGTGACGATGGGCGCCTCGACGCCCGCGAGCGCGCGGCTGTGGACGATGGCGACAGGCATGGCGCTCGGGCATGGCGATGCGTTGGCGAGGCGATGCGCCAGCGTGCGCGCGCGGCCGGCGGCCCGCATTCGGCCATTCGGCCGATCGCGGGGCAGCGAGCGAAGTGAGCCCCGGCCAACCGCCGATTCGGCGTCGGACGGCAGTGTAATCAGCCCTTTGGACGACGCGCGTCAGACCCGCACCGTCGCGCCGGACGCCCGAGGGAACTCGATCGGCACCGCAGCCTCCAACGGGACGGCGTGGCGCAGCGAGGTGCGCGACCCGCGCCGATACTGGTCATGACTCTGCCTTTCAACTGCCCCTTCTGCGGCCACGACAATCCGCGCGGCGCGCGCTTTTGCAACGAGTGCGGCTCGCCGCTCCATCTCGCGCCGTGCGCGCATTGCGACGCGGTCAACGACGTCGAGTTGCCCGCGTGCTACAGCTGCGGCGCGCCGCTGCCGCGCGTGCCGCACGACGCCGAGACGGCACTCGACGCGCCGCCGCTCGCCGAGTCCGGCCGGGCGGACGACAGCGCGAGCGTGCGCGCATCCGCGCTCCTCGCCGACGAGCCGGCGCATTCAATTTCCGGCGACGTCGACATCGACACGCTCGGCGCCGCGCCGCGACGCGACGGGCGCCGCGGCGTGATGCCGGCGGCGCTGGCCGCGCTTCTGCTGCTCGTCGCGTCCGGCGCGGTCGTGGGCTACGTCGCGTACCGGCAAGGCATGCTGCCGTGGGTCGACGCAGCCGTGACCCCCGCCGCCCCGCCGGAAAACGTCGCGGCGCTGCGCGGCGAGGCCGCGAAGGACCTGCCGCTGACGCACGACGAGGTCGCGTCGCCGCCCGCGCCGGCCGCCGAAACGACGACACCGCCGGAGACGCCCGTCACGGCGCCGGCGGAAGGCCCCGTCGCCGCGGCGCGCGGGACGAACGCGACGACCGCATCCCAGCCCGACGCGCCCGCGAGCGCCGCCACCCGTGCGCCGTCCGCCAATGCGACGCGACTCGCGCGGCCGGCACCAGCGACCGTTCCCGTACCGGCCCCGCCCCGCCGCACGCCGGGAGCGAAAGCGGAGTCGCCCGCGGTCGACAAGGACGCCGCGGCGACGCAGACCCTCATTCAGCGCGAGATCCGCGGCTTCGGCCCGCCGAAGCCCCCACCCCCGCGGGCACCGCCCGCGCCTCCCGAGCGCTAGAGGCCGGCGGGCACCGGCGCCGCTTCGGCGATCAGCCCTTCCGTCTTCAGCTCGCGCCAGAAGTCCGCGGGGATCGCCGCGCGCAGGTGCGCGAGGTTCTGCTGCGCTTCGGCGGGGTTGCGCATGCCGGTGACCACGCTCGACACCGCCGGATGCGCCAGCGGAAACTGCAGCGCCGCCGCCGCGATCGCGACGCGGTGGCGCGCGCACACCGCCTCGATCCTGCGCGTGCGCGCCATGACCTCCGCCTCGGCCTCCACGTAGAAGAACGTGGCGCCGGGGCGCGCCCCGGTGGCCAGGATGCCGGAGTTGAACGGCGCGGCCATCAGCACGCCGATGCCGCGGCGCTCGCACTCGGGCATGAAGCGGTCGAGCGCGGTGTGGTCGAGCAGCGTGTAGCGGCCCGCCAGCATGAAGCAGTCGAAGTCGCCGTCGGCGGCGAAGCGCAGCAGGATCTCCCAGTCGTTGACGCCGACGCCGATCGCCTGGATCACGCCCGCGTCGCGCAGCTCGGTGAGCGCGCGATACGCGCCGCCCATCGCTTCCGCGTAGCGCTGCTCGACGAGGTCGCCCTGCCAGCGCCGGTTGACGTCGTGGATCAGCGCCACGTCGATCCGGTTGGTGCCGAGACGCTGGAGCGTGTGCTCGAGCGAGCGCAGCGTGCCGTCGTAGCTGTAGTCGAATGCCACCTCGAACGGATACCTGCCGCCGGACGCCCCTTGCGCCACGCTATCGGCGAGCGGCCGCATCAGCCGGCCGACCTTGCTCGACACCACGAGCGCGCGGCGGTCGATGCCGCGCATGCACGCGCCGAGCCGATGCTCCGCGAGCCCCAGGCCGTAGAACGGCGCGGTGTCGAAGTAGCGCAGGCCGGCAGCGAAGAGCGCGTCGAACGCGCCGCGCACCGCGGCGTCGGAATCGGTGGCCGCCGCGCTGCCGAACGGCGCGGTGCCCACGCCGAGCTGCGACACCTTCGCGCCGCGCCGCCCGAGGGGACGAGCGGCCGCGGGGTCGTAGCTCACGTGGCGGCGGTGCGCACGTGCACGCCCACCGCGTCCTCGCGGAGCTTCAGCAGCGCGCCGACGTCGGCATCGGCGAGCCCTTTCGCCATGCCCTCGTCGAGGCTCGCGAGTGCCGCGCGCCCCGCGGGCGCTGCCACGCCGAGCCCCTCCACCATGGCGAGCGCCAGGCGGCAATCCTTGTGCGCGAGCTTCAGCATGAAGCCCGGCTCGAAGTTGCCGGTGAGGGCGCGCCGCGGCAGGTTGACGGCGAGCTGCTGGCTCCACGCCATCGTCGTGCGGAACACGGCCAGCATCCGCTCGAGCGTGATGCCGGCCTTCGTGCCCGCGACCAACGCTTCGATCGACGCCTCGGCGATCACTGTGGCGAGCAGGTTGTTGATGAGCTTGACCGTCTGCCCCGCGCCGAGGTCGCCGCAGTGGAAGAAATCGGTGCCCATGCAGTCGAGCACCGGGCGGCACCGCGCGATGTCGGCGGCGTCGCCGCCGACCATCAGCGTCAGCGTGCCGGCGACGGCGGCCTCCACCGTCTTGCCGACCGGGCTGTCGATCATCGCCGCGCCTTTCGCGCGCACCGCCTCGCCCACCTTGCGCGTCGTCGCGGGATCGATCGTGCTCATGTCGATGTACGTCGCGCCCGCCTTCAGCCCCTGCAGGATGCCATCGGGACCGAGCGCCACGCGCAGCACGTCCGGCGCGTCGGGCAGCATCGTGATCACGACGTCGCTCGCCGCCGCCACTTCCGCGGGCGAGCCCGCGGCGCGCGCACCCGCGGCGACCAGCCCCGCGACTGCCGGCGCGATGACGTCGAACACGGTGAGCGCGTGTCCCTTGGCAAGGAGGTTGCGCGCCATCGGGCCGCCCATGGTGCCCAGTCCGATGAACCCGACGTTCATGATCGCCCGCCCGCGCCGCGGGATCGCGGGGACGGCGTCATCACGTGCGCTCCTTCCATTGCGTCATGTCCCATGCCGGCGCGCCGCGAAGGTCCTTCGCGTCGGCCGCGCTGAAGGCCGCGGCGTCCGGCTTCCTGCCGGTCTTGTCGTACGCCTCCTTCAGCAGCGGCGCGGCGGGCGCGAAGCTGTCGCGCACCTGCGACCACGCCAGCGGCTTCGGAATGAGGCGGCCCTCGACCATCACCTTGGAGATTTCCAGGACGGCGGACGCGTCGCCCTCAGTGGGCCAGCACCAGCCGCGCGCGAACAGCACGTCGTCGCGGACCACGAGCGCGCCGAGCTTCGGATCGAGCTCCCAGTATTTCTTCGACATGTCCGACACCTGGCCGGGATCCATCACCGAGAGCTTCGCCACGGCGTCCTGCTGCGCCATCAGGAACGCCGCGGTGACCGCCGGATGGTTCTTCACGATGTTCGCGTGCCCGATCCAGAACGAGCGGTGCAGGTAATAGCCGTCCGGGTAGAACGGCGACTTCTTCACCGACTCCAGCAGCTTGCCGGCGCCCTCGCCCGCCGGGCCCTTGTAGTGGCTCTCGGTATAGCCGAACGAATTCATGATGCCGACGGTGCCGAGCTCGGCATTGGCCTTGAGGTAGGCGGGATAGATCAGCACCGCGGCGTCCATGCCGGTGGGAATCGTCGCCGCCTGCGCCTGCGTGGGGGTGTTGACGATCGTGATGTCGAACGCGCGCGGGTCGGGGTTGCCCATCTCGTAGCGCAGCATCTGCGAGAACGCGTTGTACGGGTCGCCGCCGAGCAGCGCGCCCACCGTCTTGCCCTTGAGGTCGGCGATGTTGCGGATCGGCGAGTCCTTGCGCGTCGCCAGCACGAAGCGGAAGTGGCCTTCGCCAACCGACAGCAGGTTGATCGGCTGGCTCTGCGAAATGAGGCGCACGATCGGCGTGTTGCCCCACATGCCGTAATCGAGGTTGCCGGACACGAACGCCTCGACCATCGGCAGCGCCGAGGGGTAGTCGCGGTAGTCGACGGTGAGGTCGTAGCCGGCGTCGGACGCGAACTTCTCGAACGTCTTGTTCGCGATCATGTATTGCGTCACGGGCGAGTTGCCGGCGGCCCACGGCTGCCGGCCGACGGACACCTTGAGAGGCTTCCTGCCTTGCGCGCGCAACGCAGCCGGCGCGGCGAGGATCAGCGACGTGGCGCCCGCGGTGGCGAGAAAGCGGCGCCGCGACTTTGCATCGTAGGGGTGTGCCATGGACTCCTCCTGGTGGTTCGAAGCTCAGGTGACGGTGGCGCGGTACGCCTCGTCGCGGATGAGGCCCCAGATGTGCTGCGCCAGGGCCTGGAAATCGGGATGCGTGCGGGTCATGTCGTTGCGCGGCCGCGCGAGCGGCACGTCGAGCAGCGCCTTGAGCCGGCCCGGATGGCTCGTCATCACCGCGACCCGGTCGGCCAGGAACACGGCCTCGTCGATCGCGTGCGTGATGAAGACGACGGTGCGCCGCGCCTCCGCGGGCCGGTCCTGGCCCCAGATGCGCAAGAGCTCGTCCTGCAGGATGAGGCGCGTCTGCGCGTCGAGCGCCGCGAGCGGCTCGTCCATCAGCAGCACCTCCGGCTCGTTCGCCATGAGCCGCGCGAGCGCCACGCGCTGGCGCATGCCGCCGGAGAGCTGGTGCGGATACTTGTTCTCCGAACCCGTGAGGCCGACGAGATCGACGTAGTGGCGCACGCGCGCGTCGCGCGCCGCCCTGTCGAGACCCCGGCCGGCCGGTCCGTAGACGAGCCCGTACTCGACGTTGCCCCACACGGTGCGCCACGGGAACAGCGCGTAGTCCTGGAACATCACGCCGCGGTCGGCGCCGGGTGCCGCGATGGCGCGGCCGTCGATGGCGAGGGTTCCGCTCGTCGGCAGCTCGAGTCCCGCGAGGAGGTTCAGCACCGTGGTCTTGCCGCAGCCCGACGGCCCGACGATCACCAGGAACTCGCCGCGGCGCACGTCCAGCGTGAAGCCGTCGAGCGCGACCGCATCCGCGCCGCTGCGAAGCGCGAAGCGCTTGCCGACGTCGTGCAGCCGCAGCTTCGGCGCCGCGCTCAATGGCTCCATGGCATCAACCGGGCGAGGATGGCGCGAAGGCCGCGGTCGAGGACGAACGCGACGAGGCCCACCGCGATCATGCACACGACGATGCGGTTGAGCTCGATGCTGTACGCGTAGAACACGAACATCATCTGGCCGATGCCGCCGGAGCCGCCGCCGCCGGCCTTGGCGCCCACGGCGAGCTCGGCCGCGATGATCGCGGTCCACGCGACGCCGAGCGCGATCCGCAGGCCGACGCCGATCGACGGCAGCGCGCCCGGGACGATCACGGTGCGCAGCACGGTGAGCCGGTCGACGCCCATCGTCGCCGCCGCGCGCAGCAGCGTCG
>Ga0207691_10000461_pt1 | contig 40281 bp, 34 predicted proteins | sample KBSM13metaG_FD_184327 | JGI IMG/M metagenome (GOLD analysis project Ga0207691, IMG submission 184327) | Miscanthus rhizosphere microbial communities from Kellogg Biological Station, Michigan, USA - KBS M1-3 metaG (SPAdes) (version 2) | ecosystem: Host-associated > Plants > Roots > Rhizosphere >...
CGCCGGTGAGTTGGCGCTGCCCGGCGTCACGTACGGGATTTCCGTCCCCTGTTCGATGTGCGCCTTCTGGTTGTCACCGGTGATCACCCGCGGACTCGACACCACCTTGCCGCGGTTGTCGGCTTCGAGTGCCGACAGTTCGAGGTTGATCAGGTTGCCGCTGCCGAGATTGATCAGCGTCAGCGCGAGCTGGCCCGCGGCGTTCGCCACCGGCAGGTTCACGTTGAGCTGCGGCGAATCCGAATAGCCCGGCGTCGCGATTCCCGATGCGAGCTCGAACGGCGTCTGGGTCCGCGTTTCCCGCGTCACCGTGCCGCCGGTGCCACCGGAAAGCGACACGACCGGCGTCGTCGACAGCGAGCCACCGGTGCCGATTGAATACCGACGGTTCGCCAGCGTCGCGCCCGTCTGCTGGCCGAACCGGATGCCGAGCTGGCGGCTGAACGTGTCGTTGGCGATGACGATTCGCGCCTCGATCAGCACCTGGCGAACGGACGTGTCGATCTGGCGGATCACGCGGCGCACTTCCTCGAGCCTCGCACCGATGTCGGTGACGAACAGGATGTTGGTGCGCGGATCGACAAACGCGGTTCCGCGCTTGGACAGGAAGCGCGCGCCGCCGGCGCCCTGCCCGGCCGTCCCCCCGGTCTGGACATTGACGATGTTCAGGATGTCCTGCGCCTTCGCGTAGTTGAGCTGGAACATCTCCGTCTGCAGCGGCTCGAGGTCGTTGATCTGCGCCTGCGATTCGAGCTGCTGCTTCTCCTTCAGCGCCAGTTCCTCGCGTGGCGCGATCAGAACGATGTTGCCGTTCTTGCGCATGTCGAGGCCCTTCGTCTGCAGGATGATGTCGAGCGCCTGGTCCCACGGCACGTCCTTCAGCCGCAGCGTCAGGCTGCCCTGCACGGTGTCGCTGGTGACGATGTTGAGACCGGTGAAGTCGGCGATCACCTGCAGCACCGAGCGCACTTCGATGTTCTGGAAGTTGAGCGACAGCTTCTCGCCCTTGTAGCCGGCACGCGTGCCCTGCACGAGCTTGTTGGGGTCGTCCTGGACCGGCTTGATCTCGATGATGAAGCGGTTGTCTGCCTGGTACGCCGAATGTTCCCAGATGCCCTTGGGCTCGATGATCATCCGCGCGTTGCCGCCCACCTCGGTCGTCTCGATCGAGACCACGGGCGTGTTGAAGTCGGCAACGTCCATCCGCCGCTCGAGGTTGCGTGGCACGCTGGTCTTCTGGAAGTCGACGATCAGTTGCCGGCCCTGCTGACGGATGTCGATGCCCGCGTTGCTGTCGGACAGATCGACGACGATGCGACCTTCACCGTTGCGACCCCGGCGGAAATCGACGTCGCGCAGCGCGTGCTGCTGATCGGTGCCGCGTGCTTCGGCGAAGCGCTGCAGAACGGGCGGCGCCACAGCAGCTTGCGCGCTTCCTCCGCCGCTGTCGGCCAGCGTGACCACGACTGCGTTGCCTTCGATCTTCGTGTCGAACGACTGCGGCTTGTTGAGGTTGAACACGACGCGCGTGCGGTTGCCGGCCTGCACAAACTGCAGGCTGCGCAGCGCCGGGTCATCGACGGCGCGCTGGTTGTTCGGCAGCGCGCTCGACGTGTCCAGAAAATCGAGTGCGATCCGCGGCGGGCTCGTGATCGCAAATCCGGCCGGCGGATTGGTGGGCGGTGCCTTCAATGTGAAGCGCACGACGGTGAAGCCCGCGGCGCCTCGCGTGACGGTTACCTGCTCGATGCTGTTCGGCGCCTGGGCAAGTGCCAAGCCGGCGGTCAGCAGCACGGCGAATCCGGCAAGGCGAGCAATCCACGCCCGGCAAATGGCGAGGCCTCCCAAGCCTTGCCGTTGAGCGACGCGATTCGCGTTCATTTTTTCTGCTCCTGTTTCTGATCTGCCTGCAGCAGGTTCAGTGTGCTGGACCGCTCGGACCAATCGCCGGCGCCGTCCTGCATCAATTCCTTGAGCTTGATGTCCGTGTCGCTGATGCCGACGACGACGCCGAAGTTCTGCCCCATATGGTTGCCCTGACGGACCTGGTAGATGTCGCGCTCGGGCGTTTTCACGAGCGCGTAGCGTGTCTTGCCTTTCTCGAGCGTGCCGACCATCGACAGACCCTCGAGCGGATATGCCTCGAGCGGTTCCTTGCGGCGATTGAGGTCGGGTGCCAGCTTGCTCGTGGCCTCCGTGCCTTTCACCGGCTCGATCTTGCGGGGCTTGAACGGATCGGGCAGGTCGAAGTCCGCATAGGCGAAAGGCTCGTACGGCTTGATCTGCGGCAACGGGTCGAGCTTGCCGCGCACGCCCTTGCCCTGCTCGCCCATCCAGTTGCGCAAATCCTGGTGGCTCTGCCCGCCGCATCCGGCGAGGAGTGCTACGGTGATCATCGATATCCAAGCGACGCGGTTCATTATTTCTTCGCCTTGTCCTTGGCAGCCTTCTGCAGCGCCCGCTGTTTCGCGATCTCTTCCTCGTCGAGATAGCGGAACGTCTTCGCGACGGCGTCCATGCTGAGCGTGCCCTTGTCGTTCGAGATCGCGACGTCGTTCAGCGTGACGATGCGCGGCAGTGCTGCGACGTCGCTCGCGAACGCGCCGATGTCGTGATAGTTGCCCGTGATCCTGATGCTGATTGGCAGCTCGGCGTAGAAGTCGGCCATCTTCTCCTGCGGCGCCGGCCTGAAGAGGTCGAACTGCAGTCCGCGGCCGAGCCCGGCCTGGTTGATGTCGGTCAGCAGCGCATCGATCTCCGAGCGGTTCGGCAACTGCTTGACCAGCGCGCCGAACGACTGCTCGACCTCGGCGAGCTGCTGCACGTACAGGTCGTAGTTGATCGCCCTGGCCTTCTTCTGCGTGTACTGCTCCTTGAGCTTGACCTCTTCCTGCTCTGCGACGCCGAGCGCCTCCCACTGGTCCTTCCAGTCGAAGAACGCGCCGAGGCCGCAGATGAACAGCACGAGCAGCGCGAGCACGATCACCTTCGGCAGCCACGGCCACGAGCCGACCTCGCGGAAATTCAGCCGGCGGAAATCGTCGAGGGTCATGTCTTGCCTCCCTTGGCGGCCGGCTTCGCGGGCGTTCCTGCCGCCGGCAGCGCCGTCGGCGGCGTGCCGCGCCGGATTTCAAAGGTCATCGTGAATTCGTTCATCCGCTGCGGCTCGACCTTCGGCGCGGCGGGCATCGAGACGAGCTTGATCTCGACGAGCGCCGGCTTCTCGAGCCACGGCGAGCCCTCGATGTTGCGCATCAGCGTCGACACGCGAGCATTCGACTGCGCGTAACCGACGACGGTAACCTTCCTGTCGACCTGCTTGACCGACCGCAGGTAGATGCCTTCGGGCAACTGGCGCACGAGCTGGTCGAGCAAGTGAACCGCCTCGTTGCGATTCGACTGCAGCGTCTCGACGACAGCCTTGCGCGCGAGCACCTGCGTGATCTGGTCGCGCAACTTGTCGATCTCCTTGATCTGCTCGTCGAGCTTCGCGATCTCGGTCTTCAAGAGCCCGTTGCGCGACACCTGGTTGTCGATGCGCGCCGCGAGAATGCCGTGGACGAGGGCAACAATCGCGACGCCGAGCACGGCGAGCGAAATGGCGAGCGTGACGAACTGCCGCTGGCGGGCCAGCCGCTTCTGCTCGCGATGGGGCAGCAGGTTGATGCGCATGGCTCGGTCCCCGTTATTCGAAACTGCGCATCGCCAGCCCGGTGGCGATCATCAGCATCGGCGCTTCCTGCGCCAACTGGCGCGGCCGGATGCGCTCAGACGTCTGCATCGCCGCGAACGGGTTGGCGACCACGGTGGCCACGCCGGCGCGCTTCGCGACGAGCTCGTCCAAGCCCGGGAGCAGCGCGCAGCCGCCGGCCAGCACGATCTGGTCGACCTGGTTGTACGACGTCGACGTGAAGAAGAATTGCAGCGCACGCGTGACCTCGAGCGCCAGCGATTCCATGAACGGCTGGAGCACGTCGTGGTCGTAGTTCTCCGGCAGTCCCTGGTTCTTGCGCGCCGACTCCGCTTCCTCGGAAGAGAGGTTGAACGCGCGCTGGATGTCCTGCGTCAATTGATTGCCGCCGAACGCCTGGTCGCGGGAGAATAGGATCTGGTTGTTGCGAAGGACATAGAAGTGGCTGACGTGCGCCCCGATGTCCACCAGCGCGATGTTCTGGTCGCGGCCGTTGGCCGGCAGCGACGGGGCGATGAGGCGAAAGGCCTCCTGCGTCGCGTACGACTCGACGTCCATGACGCGCGCCTTGAGGCCGGCGGATTCGGCGACGGCGACGCGATCCTCGACCTTCTCCTTCCGCGACGCAGCGATCAGCACCTCGACCTCGTCCGGGTTGTTGGGAGCGGGGCCTATTGCCTGGAAATCGAGGTTGACCTCGTCGAGCGCAAACGGTATGTACTGATTGGCTTCGGCCTCGACGGTCAGCTCGAGATCCTCGTCGCGCTGGCCTGCGGCGACGATGATCTTCTTGGTGATGACCATCGCGGCCGGGAGCGCAAGCGCCGCGTTGCGGTTGCGCGTGCCGAGGCGCTTCCAGGCGCGTTTCAGCACGTCGCCGGCGAGTTCGATGTTCAGAATGTTGCCGTCGGCAACAACGTCCTTGGGCAGCGGCTCGATCACGTAGCGCTCGAGGCGGTACAGCCCCTTGCCAGCGTCGGACAGCTCCACCAGTTTCAGGGACGTCGAGGCGATATCGACGCCAATAAGGCTCGGCGACTTGGTTTTGAACAAGTCGAGCGCGGACGAGAGGTTTTCGGCGAGCATGTCTTGATGGGCCCCGTTGCTTACAATCTACATTAAACTCTGGCGGCAAGTGCAACTGATGTCAAATTGTTTCCTTTTTCGCGTGCCAGTGTTGCATGCACGCCTATAACCAGGGGCGGGCACCCGTCCCAAACATGGGTTTTATTCCATTGTGCTAAAGCGCTGGCTACTCTATATTGCGTCGGTCGGCGTCGGTCTTGCCGTCGTCGGCGCCCTGCTCGGGGCATTCGTGCTGGCGCTGCTCTGGCCGACACTTCCCCCTCTCGACGCCCTGACAGACTACCAGCCGAAGATCCCGCTGCGCATCGTCTCCGCGGACGGCGACCTGCTCGGCGAATTCGGTGAGGAGCGTCGCGCAATCATTCGGATCAGCGAAGTCCCGGATGTCATGAAACACGCCATTTTGGCCGCCGAAGACGAGCGGTTCTATCAACATGGCGGCGTTGACTATTTGAGCGTGTTGCGGGCCGCGGCGGCAAACGTCACGTCGGGCACGCAACAGGGTGCTGGCACGATCACGATGCAGGTCGCCCGCAACTTCTTCCTGACCCGGGAGAAGACCGTTTCGCGGAAGCTCCGCGAGGTCATGCTGGCGTGGAAGATCGAAGCCAGCCTGCCGAAGGACGAGATCCTCGAGCTGTACGTCAACCAGATCTTCCTCGGCCAGCGCGCGTACGGCTTTGCGGCGGCCTCGCAGACGTACTTCGGCAAGCCGCTGGCCGACGTCACCGTCGCCGAGGCGGCGATGCTCGCCGGGCTTCCCAAGGCGCCCTCCGCCTACAACCCGGTCACCAACCCGCGCCGGGCGAAGAGCCGCCAAATGTACGTGCTGCGACGAATGCATGAGCTGCGCTATATCAACGACGACGAACTCCGCGAAGCACAAAATGCGCCATTGACGGCGCGACCGGTGACACGCGAAGCCTTGGCCGTGCACGCCGAGTTCGTGGCCGAGATGGCACGGCAGGTGATCTACGACGCGTACGGCGACGAGGCGTACACGCGCGGCATCACCGTGTGGACGACCATCCGCCGCGCGGATCAGGAGGCCGCTTATGCCGCCGTACGCAAGGGAGTGATGGACTACGACCAGCGCCACGGCTACCGGGGGCCCGACGGCTTCGTCAACCTGCCCGAGGACCAGGCCGAGCAGGACGTGGTGCTCGACCGGGTGTTCCAGGAGAATCCGGACAGCGACAACATCCTGACGGCGGTCGTCCTGCAGGCGACGCCCGCGCAGGTACGCGCCGTGCTTGCCAACGGTGATCAGGCAGAAGTGACGGGCGTCGGTCTGAAGTTCGCCCAGCGCGCGCTGGCGGACAAGGCGCCGGCCAACCAGAAGCTTCGCCGCGGTGCGATCATCCGGCTGCTGCGGGAGGACAAGAAGTACGCGATCACCCAGATGCCGCAGGCCGAGGCGGCCTTCGTGGCGGTCAGGCCCGACGACGGCGCCATCGTCTCGCTGATCGGCGGCTTCGATTTCGACCGCAACAAGTTCAACCACGTGACGCAGGCGCTGCGTCAGCCCGGCTCGGCGTTCAAGCCGTTCATCTACTCGGCGGCGCTGGAGAAGGGCTTCACGCCGGCGACCATCATCAACGACGCGCCGTTCTTCGTGCCGGCGGAAAAGTCGGGCGGCGAGGCGTGGGAGCCCAAGAACTACGACGGCAAGTTCGACGGGCCCATCCGCCTGCGCGTCGCGCTCGCCAAGTCGAAGAACCTCGTGACGGTCCGGGTGCTGCAGGCGATCGGTCCGCAATATGCCCAGGACTACATCACGCGCTTCGGCTTCGATCCGAAGCTCCATCCGGCCTACCTGACGATGGGGCTCGGTGCCGGGTCCGCGACGCCGATGCAGATGGCCACCGCGTACTCGGTCTTCGCCAATGGCGGCTACCGGATCATGCCGTATCTGATCGGCAAGATCACCGACAACCGCGGCTCACCCCTGTCCGAGGCGAAACCGACGCTGGCGCGCAAGGACGCCGAGCGCGCGATCGATCCGCGCAACGCGTTCATCATGACGACACTGCTGCGCGAAGTGGTCACGTCCGGAACGGCAACGCGCGCGCTCGATCTGAAGCGCAAGGATCTGGCGGGCAAGACCGGCACCACGAACGAGAACGTCGATGCGTGGTTCTGCGGCTTCAACGCGGCGGAGGTCGGCATCGCCTGGATCGGCTACGACCAGCCACGATCGCTCGGCACCAACGAGACCGGCGGCGTCGCGGCGCTGCCCATCTGGATCTCTTACATGCAGCGAGCGCTGAAGGGCGTGCCCGAGCAGACGTTGGAGGCGCCGACGGGCGTGGTGTCGATGCGGATCAACCCCGACACGGGATTGCGCGACGACTCGAGCCGCGTCTCCGACTGGTTCCTCGCCGAATTCGCGCCGCGGATGGCGCAGGATGCGCTCGCACCGGCTGCTATGCCGGGCGCAACCCCTGCGCGCGACGTGCGCGACCAATTGTTCTAGCACCTGTTCGCACCCTGTCCGACGTTAACAGTCGCTGACCCGCGGTCACGCGCAGCAACGAATCCGGAAGGCTCGAGACTACTTTGGGAGACCGCATCGAATCGCTGGCCGGCCGCATGGGCGACAGCTCGCGCGACGCCGAGGACCGCGCGCGCATTGCCGACGTCGCGGCGCGGCTGATTGCCGAGCACGGGATCGCGGACTGGTCGCTTGCCAAGCGAAAGGCGTTACGGCAACTGATGCTGCCCGACCGCACGGCGCTTCCCGGTGACGACGAGATCGAGGCTGCGCTTGTCACCCATCACGCGCTGTTCGGCGGCGACGAGCACGTGGTCACGCTGCGGCGCCAGCGCGAGGAGGCGCTGACATGGCTGCGCGAACTGGCGGAATTCTCGCCGGTGCTTGTCGGCGGCGTCGCCGCCGGATGGGCGACGGAGCACAGCGACATCCGCATCGAGCTGATCGCCGACGACTCCAAGGAAGTCGAGCTGATGCTCATCAATCACTCGATTCCCTATCGCGTGGCGCCCGGCAATGCGCAGCATGGCTCGGCCGAGCTCTTCGTCGACACGCGCCGCGGCGGCGTGGCACTCGTCATCCGCACGCCGGCCGTCGCGCGGCAGCGGCCGCGCCGCGATCGTCGCGGCAATGGCGAGGAAGTGCGGCTTACCGCCGTGGCACTCGCGGAATTGCTCGGCCGCGACGCTGGCTGAACGCCCGGCCGCGCCGAACCGCCGACCGGCGTCGAGGCGCGCTAGCGCCGCGCCAGCCAGTCGGCCGCGTCGAGCGCGAAGTAGGTCAGGATCGCATCGGCACCCGCGCGTTTCATGCCGGTCAGCGCCTCCAGCACGCACGCGCGTTCGTCGAGCCAGCCGGCTTGCGCGGCGGCTTTCAGCATCGCGTACTCGCCGGAGACCTGGTATACGGCGGTCGGCATGCCGAACGCATCCTTGACCCGGCGAACGATGTCCAGGTACGGCAGGCCCGGCTTCACCATCACCATGTCGGCGCCCTCCTGGATGTCCAGGTACGTCTCCCACATCGCCTCGTCGCTGTTGGCGGGGTCGATCTGGTACGTATATTTGTCGCCGCCGGCCAGGTTGGCGGCGGAGCCGACGGCGTCGCGGAACGGTCCGTAGAACGACGACGCGTACTTGGCGGAATAAGCGAGGATCCGCGTATGAATGAAGCCCGCGCCGTCGAGCGCGCCGCGCAGCGTGCCGATGCGGCCGTCCATCATGTCCGACGGCGCGACGATGTCGACACCCGCCGCCGCGTGGCACAGCGCCTGGCGGGCGAGCGCCTCGACGGTTTCGTCGTTCATCACGTAGCCAGCCGCGTCGATCAGGCCGTCCTGTCCATGGCGGGTATACGGGTCGAGCGCGATGTCGGTGATGACACCCAGCGCCGGAAAGTGCGACTTCAGCGCGCGCACCGTGCGCGGCACCAGGCCTGCGTCGTCCCACGCGTTCGCGGCATCGTCGGATTTCTGCTCCGGCGGAATAACGGGAAAGAGCGCGATCGCCGGTATGCCGGCGCCTACGCAGCGCTCGGCGTCACGCAGCAGCAAGTCGATCGACTTGCGCGCAACGCCTGGCAGCGACGGGACGAGCACTTGCCGGTCCATACCGTCATGGACGAACACCGGATAGATGAAGTCGTCGGCGGTGAGCTTCGTCTCGCGCGCGAGACGCCGCGAGAAATCGTCGCGCCGCATCCGGCGCATTCGCTTGGCGGGGAAGCGGCCGGTGAAATCGAAGCCCATGCTCGTCGATCCTTTTTACTGGATTATGGAACTCGCAAAATCGAGTACGGTCACATTCGTTGGACGGTGAACGTCTCCCGCTTTCCTCCCTGAGCGGGTGCCCGTGCCGGCTTCGCCGGCACGGGCGTTTCGAGGCCCCGCGTCACTCCCCTTGATCGCGGGGCCTTTTTCTATTCCTGTCGTTCTGCGACGACGCGGTCCTCGCGTTCAACTCGCGAGCCATCGCTCCAGTGCCGCATCGGCGTCGTCGACACCTTGCCGCGACGATGCCGAGAAGACGATGACGCGCACGTCGTTGACATAGCCCGGAAACGCGTCTCGCAACTGCCCCTCGATGCCCGTGACGGCAGCGCGTCGCTCCGCCTGATTCAGCTTGTCCGACTTCGTCGCGAGGACAAGCACCGGCCTGCCCGACGGGAGAAATCCGCTGAGCAGCTCCACGTCGAGCGCCTTCAACTGATGTCGTGCGTCGACGACGAGCACCAGCCCGATCAGCGTCGTTCGCGTCGTGACGTACAGCCACAGGAAATCCTGCCAGCCCTGCTTCAACGCACGCGGAACGGCCGCGTAGCCATATCCCGGCAAGTCCGTGATGACGGCGCCACCGTTGCGCAGCCCGAAGAAATTGATCTGCTGCGTGCGTCCCGGCGTGCGGCTCGCATAAGCCAGGCGCGACTGGCGCGCGAGCGCGTTGATCGCGCTCGACTTTCCCGCGTTGGAGCGGCCGGCAAACGCGATCTCGCGAGCGGCGGGGGCCGGAAGTTGGGATGCCTGCGCTGCGCCAAACTGAAACGTCGCGCCTTCGAGCGGCCCCGGCGCGCGGCCGGCCCGATCGGCTTTGGCCGCCCTTGGCGAGTCCGCTACAATAGACTGTTTTTTCATCTGCAACGCTCGCCCGACGCCGTTCTGACGCCCGCACCTCGCGGCGCCAGACGCCAAGGCGTAATCCATGGAGCCCGAATACATGACCCGCACTTGGCGTGTTGCGATCCTTGCAGCGACCGCGCTCGTTTCCGCCGCCGCGCAGGCGCAAGAACACGCAGCGGCCGCAAAGCCCGACCTCGCGAAAGCGCAGCAGATTGCTTCGACGGTTTGCGCCGCGTGCCACGGCGCAGACGGGAACAGCGCTGCAGCGGCGAACCCCAACCTCGCAGGCCAGGATGCCGACTATATCACCCTGCAACTCGCTCACTTCAAGGCGGGAATCCGCGCCAACGCGACGATGCAGGCGATGGCGGCGACGCTGAGCGACGCGGACATGCGCGCGCTCGGCGTGTACTTCGCGCAACAGAAGCCAAAGGGGTTGGCGGCGCGCGATCCATCGCTCGTCAAGGCGGGCCAGCGACTGTGGCGCGGCGGCGACGCGGCGCGCGGCGTGCCGGCGTGCGCGGCGTGCCATTCCCCCACCGGAGCCGGCGTACCGAAGAATTACCCGCGCCTCGCGGGGCAGTACGCCGATTACACGTTTGCGCAGCTGAAGGCGTTCAAGGCGGGCGAGCGCGGCGCCGATCCCGGCGGCAAGGACGTCAACGGACGCGTAATGAACACGGTCGCGCAGCAGCTGACGGATGCGCAGATGAAGGCTATCGCCGACTACGCCGCCGGCCTGCGGTAAGCCGCTTCATAGTCAGCTGCCCGGCGCGATTGCTTCGTTGTGTGCTCGCTCGCGCTTCGCTGTAGGTCCATGTACTAGCTCAGCGCTCGCTGCGGGCGCCTCGCACTCCCGCGCTCGCGACGACTCTGAAGCGGCTTACGACGCTCGCACGATCAGAAAGCGCTTCAGACCTTCGCGAGCATCCGTAAACCCTTCTACCGCATCACGTACCGACCGGCGCGCACATGATCACGCTGTCGGGGCCGTAGCCTTCGGGCAGCCACGTTGCCGGATCGCTGCGCATGTCGTCGCGGACCGTGTGATCGGTCGTGTAGCGATGGTTGGTCGTCAGCTGATTGAAGAACCGCCACACCGGCACGGTGCCGGCAGCGCACGCGCCCGTCGTCGTATCGGGCAGCGCGATATAGAACGCATTCGAAGTCTCGAGCGTCCAGCCGGGAAACTGCTGCGGATTGGCCGTCACGGCGGCGCATTCGGACACGCTCGCCGAGTAGAAGTGCGAGTCGCCGAATCCAGGCGTGCGGTAGTAGCGGCAGGCCGGGCTCGCGCCGGCAACCGGCGCGTTGTACGTCATGAAGAGCAACCCGGTGCGCTCCCAGCCGGGATGAACGCCGGCGTCGAGGTCGGCGATCTCCTGCGCCGCAATCGTGATGAAGTAATGATCGAGCCCACGATTGTAGAACTCGACGGCGACGCTCTGCGCCTGTGATCCGGCGGTGTTGGGTGTCAGGTACTGTCGCGTCAACGGCAGCATGTTGTCGAGCCGCGAATACTCGTCGGTTCCGGTGAGCAGCGAGCACGACGCGGTTCCCGTCCACAACCCGCCGCGCACTTCGTAGAAGCCGCCGCTGTCGGAAAACGTCAGCAGCCCGGCGCCGCTCGAGCCGGGCTCCGTCGTTCCCTGCGAATACGTGACGAGCGCGTAGCTCGAGCCGTCGGTGTACACCTGGTAACCCTGGGAGGTCCCCTGGCTCCACTTCGTCAGGTCACCCTGCGGATGGTGAATGACAGAAATCGTCGCACCGTTGGGAATGGGCTCGGCGCGCCATGCCGAAAAATGCGTGCCTGCCGGTGGCGCCGCATTGAGCCGCACCAGTGCCCAGTCCCAGTCGGTGCTCCGTGCAAGCAGAGCAGCCCCGCTCGCCTGCTGGATGAAGGCCGGCACCGTCTTGCTTCCGCACGCGACGGCGTCGAAGAACCAGAACGTGTTGAGCGTGCGTGCCGCCATTGCCGAATCGATGCAGTGGCTCGCCGAAAACAGGTACGGCGTGTTGCTCGCGAGCGAATCGTTGAGCAGCGTCCCCGTGCAGAGATAGGTGAAGCCGTCTTCCTTCGTCATCTCGGTTGCGGCGACGGCCTTCGTGCTGTCGACGAACGCCTGCGTCCTCGGCGTCACGCAGGCGACATCGATGTTGCACGCCCCCGACGTGCCGATGTCCTGCACGGCCTTGGCGTCGAGCTTGGCGAGCGACGCCGGCGCGACGACCTGGTGGGAAATCCGCGAGAGCGTCAGCGACACATCGGGGATTCGCGCACCGGACGGGACGTGCAATTCGATCGTTGCGGTGTCGCCGTCGAGCACGGGCGACCAGAACGCGCCAAACCGCACCACGTCGGCGGCAACGTCGGTCGCGGCGATCGGACCGAACGTCTGCGCATTCAGCCCATTGCCGCTGAATCGCAGCACGACGCCGGACGCGCTCGTCGGCATCGCAAGCGCGACACGCAACGCTGCGGCACCCGGGGATACGACGGCAAGCCTCGCGGCGCGGCCGCCATCGGCCAGCGCTTGCCAGCGCAGGCTCGACAACGCGACGACTTGCGAGCCGGCCGGAATGTTACGCGGGAATGCAACGGCGAGTCCTTTCTGCTCGGTCGCCTTGTTGCGTTGGCCTCCCGGCGGCGCATTCCGATCGCGCAGCGTCGCGCGCTCGACGGCTGTCGGTTCGGGCAACGTGATTCGAAGTGCAGGCGTCGCCTGCGGCAGCAGCATCGTCGCAACGGCCGCCTTTTCCGTTGTCGGCGGTCGGAATGCCGCAGGCGGCACGGCCGTGATCAGCCCTTGGGCAAACACGGTCGCAGCGACGCTCATCGCCGCCGCGAACACGATGCCGCGTAGCGCGGGCCGGTGAACTCTCGTCATTACGACTCTCCTCGGAACGCGCGCCTTTTCGAGGCTTGCGCGAACACCGCTGGCTGCTTTGAAGCAACGCGCCGGCAGTGAGGACAGGCGTTGCAATTCGTACACGACGAAAGGCAGGCTCGCGTAGGACGATTTCTCCAACGCGCGCATGCGCGCCGTCGCCGACTCGAACCGACGAACCGTCAGTTGACCGGAAATCCGGCCGGCGGTTCCGCAGGCGCGCGCAGGCACTCACCCAGCATCGATCGCCAGTCGGGAAGTGCGAGGCCGAACGTGCGTGCAAAGCGCGACGAATCGAGCACGCCGTACGCGGGCCGGCGTGCAGGCGTCGGGTAGTCAGTTGTTGCGATCGGCGTCACGCGTACGCTCGTGTCGGCGAGGATTGCGCGCGCGAACTCGTACCAGGTCGCGGCACCCTGCGCGCTCAGATGATAGAGCCCCGCACGATCGGCGAGATCCGCACGCCCGCGCCGCAGCAATTCCACCGTCGCGGCGGCGAGCGCACGCGTCCAGTTCGGCGCGCCATGCTGATCGGCGACGACGCGAATCTCGTCGCGCTGCGTGGCGAGCCGCTGCATCGTCAACAGGAAATTCTGTCCGTGGCGGCCGTACACCCAGCTCGTGCGCAGCGTCAACGCAGCAGCACCCGAGCGCGCAATTGCCTGCTCGCCGGCAAGCTTGCTCGCGCCGTACGCATTGACGGGATTGGTCGGCGCGTCCTCGTCGTAAGGTGTGTCGCGCGTGCCGTCGAACACGTAGTCGGTCGAGTAGTGGATCAGCACCGCGCCAGCACGCAGCGCCTCGGCCGCGAGCACGCCGGGCGCGTCACCGTTGATCGCGAATGCGAGCCCGCGTTCGGTTTCGGCGCGGTCGACAGCCGTGTACGCGCCGGCGTTGACGATGAATTGCGGGGACGCGTCGCGGACCACGCGTGCGATCGCCCGCGCGTCGGTGAGATCGAGCGCTCTGCGGTCGCAGGCGAGCAGCGTTCCGCACGACGCCAGCGCGGCAGCAAGCTCGCGACCGAGCTGCCCACCCGCGCCCGTCAGCAGTATCGTCGGGCGGCTTGCGCTCATGGAGCTTGCGTCAGCGATAGCAATCGGCGGACGCGAGCGGTACGCCGGCGGCGTCCTTCGCCGCAAGCGCTGGCACAACGCCTTGCGGCCAGTCGATGCCGAGCGCAGCGTCGTTCCACAAGAGCGTCCGCTCGTGCTCCGGATACCAGTAATCGGTCGTCTTGTAGAGAAATTCAGCCGTATCGGAAACGACGAGGAAACCGTGTGCGAATCCGGGTGGGATGAACAGCATCCGGCGATTGGCGGCCGACAGCGCGACGCCGATGTTGCGCCCGAAGGTCGCCGACGATCGCCGCAGGTCCACGGCGACGTCGAACACTTCGCCTTCGATGACGCGGACGAGCTTGCCCTGCGCATGCTCGATCTGATAATGCAGCCCGCGCAGCACGCCGCGGTGCGATCGCGAGTGATTGTCCTGCACGAACGACGCGTCGATGCCGGCGGCGGCGAACGCGCGCGCGTTCCAGCTCTCGAAGAAGAATCCCCGCGAATCGCCGAATACCTTCGGCTCGATCATGAGCACGTCGGGGATCGCAGTTTCCGTAACGTGCATCAAAAGCTGTCCGGCTCGTCGAGTATCTGCAACAGGTAGCGGCCGTAGCCGTTCTTCGCCATCGCCGAGCCAAGCTTGTGCAGTTGCGTGGCGTCGATGTAGCGCATCCGGAACGCAATCTCCTCCGGACAGGCGATCTTCAGCCCCTGCCTGCGCTCGATCGTCTCGATGTACTGCGACGCCTCGAGCAGCGATTCGTGCGTGCCGGTGTCGAGCCACGCCATCCCGCGGCCCATCACTTCGCACGCGAGCTCGCTCCATTGCAGGTATTGCCGGTTGACGTCGGTGATTTCGAGCTCGCCGCGCGCGGAAGGTGCCAGCGATTTCGCGACGTCGACGACGCGGTTGTCGTAGAAATAGAGGCCGGTGACCGCGTAGCGCGATTTAGGCGCCCGCGGCTTTTCCTCGAGGCTCACGACACGGCCCGCACGATCGAATTCCGCGACGCCGTACCGTTCGGGGTCGGCCACCGGATACGCAAAGATCGTCGCGCCCGTCGTGGTCGCCGACGCACGCTGGAGCTGAGGCTGCAGGTCGTGACCGTAGAAGATGTTGTCACCGAGCACCAGCACGCAGCTGTCGCTGCCGACGAAATCGCTGCCGATGATGAACGCCTGCGCAAGGCCATCCGGTGACGGCTGCACGGCGTACTGGATGTTCAATCCCCAGCGCGAGCCGTCGCCGAGCAGCTGCGCGAAGCGCGGCGTGTCCTCGGGTGTGGAAATCAGCAGGATGTCGCGCACGCCGGCGAGCATCAGCGTCGACAGCGGGTAATAGATCATCGGCTTGTCGTATACGGGCAGCAGCTGCTTCGACACGACCTGCGTCACCGGGTACAGCCGCGTGCCGGACCCGCCGGCGAGGATGATGCCTTTGCGCTTCACCCGATCACCTCGAGGCGTCGTAATGCAGGTCGACCCATCGCCGGTACTCGGCGGTCTCGACGCTGCGTAGCCAGTCGCCGTTCGTCATGTACCAGTCGACGGTGCGGCGCATGCCCGACTCGAATGTCTCCGACGGCGTCCAGCCGATCTCGCGCCGGATCCGGGAGGCATCGATCGCGTAGCGGCGATCGTGCCCGGGCCTGTCGGTCACGTACGTGATCAGCCGTTCGCACGCGAGCCCGGGCCTCGCTGCATTGACGAGGTCGCAGAGCGTGTGCACGACGTCGATGTTGGCCATTTCGGCACTGCCGCCGACGTTGTAGGTCTCGCCGGGTCGGCCGCGTTCGAGCACTGCGCGGATCGCGCTGCAGTGATCGCCGACGTACAGCCAGTCGCGGACGTTGCGACCGTCGCCGTACACCGGCAGCGGCTTCCCGCCGAGCGCATTGACGATCATCAGCGGAATCAGCTTTTCCGGAAACTGCCGCGGGCCGTAGTTGTTCGAGCAATTCGTCGTCAGCGTCGGCAACCCGTATGTATGGTGGTACGCGCGAACGACGTGGTCGGATGATGCCTTCGATGCCGCGTAGGGGCTGTTCGGCGCGAATGGCGTGGTCTCCGAGAACGCCGGATCGTCGGGCCCGAGCGAGCCATAGACCTCGTCGGTCGAAACATGCAGGAAGCGGAATGACTGCCGTTCGCCGGGGGGCAGCGCGCTCCACCATTCGCGCACGCATTCGAGCAGCGAGAACGTGCCGACGACATTCGTTTCGATGAATGCGGCCGGGCCGTGGATCGACCGGTCGACGTGCGTCTCGGCGGCGAAGTTGACGATCGCGCGCGGCCGGTGTTCCGTCAGCAGCGCACGGATGGCGCCGGCGTCGCCGATATCGCCGCGCACGAACAGGTGCCGTTCATCGCCTGCAAGCGACGCCAGGCTTCGCACGTTGCCGGCGTACGTGAGCTTGTCGAGATTGACGAGCGGCTCGCCGTGCTGCGCGAACCAGTCGAGGATGAAATTGGAGCCGATGAATCCGGCGCCGCCGGTGACGAGGATCATGAGGCAATCAGCGCGAAGACGGCGGCGAGTTTAGCATCGCGACGATGCGCGCCCCCACCAGACAGCGGCTCGCGCGGAGCTCAAGGCGACGGATAATAGCGGCGGTACCAGTCCACGAAGCGCGCCAGTCCGTCGGCGAGCGGCGTGCTCGGCGCGAAACCGGTGTCGCGCTGCAGTCGTTCGATCGACGCGTACGTCGCCTTGACGTCCCCCGGCTGCATCGGCCGCTCGTTGCGCAGCGCGCGGCGGCCAAGCAACGCTTCGAGCAGCCCGATAAATGCGTCGAGCGAAACCGCCTCGTGGTTGCCGATGTTGTAGATGGCATACGGCGCATTGCCGTCACTCGCCCGCGGCGGACGTTCGAGTGTCCGCAGCACGCCCTCGGCGACATCGTCGATATACGTGAAGTCGCGCGCCATGTCGCCGCGATTGAAGACGTCGATCGGCCGACCCTCGACGATCGCCTTCGTGAACAGCATCGGCGCCTGATCCGGTCGCCCCCACGGTCCGTACACGGTGAAGAAGCGCAGCCCCGTCGTCGGCAGGCCGAACAGGTGGCTGTAGCTGTGCGCCATCAGCTCGTTCGCCTTCTTCGTGGCCGCATACAGGCTCACCGGGTGGTCGACCGACTGATCTTCCGAGAACGGCAGGTCGTGATTGGCGCCGTAGACGGACGACGACGACGCATAGACGAGATGCGCGATGCGGCAATGGCGGCAGCGCTCCAGCACGTGGCCGAACGCGACGAGGTTGTTGCGCACGTACGCGTCCGGATTGACGAGCGAGTAGCGCACGCCCGGCTGCGCGGCGAGGTGGACAACACTCGTGAACGTGTCTGGCGACAACAGTCGTTCGCACGCGGCCGCGTCGGCGAGATCGGCATGCTCGAACGCGAATGCGGGTCGCGCCGCGAGCTCGGCGAGGCGCGCCTTCTTTAGCGACACGTCGTAATACGGATCGAGATTGTCCGCGCCGGTGACACGTGCACCCGCATCGCACAGCGCGCGCGCGACGTGCATGCCGATGAAGCCGGCGGCACCGGTGACGAGGACATGCTGGCCCGTGAGTTGCGCCATCAGGGATTGCGCGCGGCACGCTCGAGTGCGCGCAGCTTCGCATGCTTCAGGAAGCTTGCAAACGCGCCGATGGCGATGTGCGCGAACCCCGGCGCGCCGTCGAGGAAGCCGAGTTTCAGCACATAGAAGCGGAAGAAGCGCGCAATGGGCGACGCCGCCATCGCGAAGCCGGAGCTGCGCTTCCCGCGTGCATGCAGCGCATCGGCCTGCAGCGTCGTGTAGCGGTTCTGCTTGGCGATGTAGCGCTCGATCGATTCGGCCGACGCGTGCATCAGGTCGCCGTCGAGGCGGCCGACCGGTCCATTCGCCAGCACCTGCTCGTGCACCGGATCGTCGCTCCAGCGCGCTCGGCGCCGATCGAAGAGGCGCGTGGTCCAGTCCGGATAGCCTTCGCCGTGTGCCAGCCAGCGGCCGAGGAAGCGGTTGCGCCGCGCGAGCGCATACGCCGGATGCGGCGGTGCGCCGGCCGCGAACAGCGTGACAATCGATTCACGCAGTTCCGGCGACAGCCGCTCGTCGGCGTCGAGGCACAGCACCCAGTCGTGCCGCGCTTCCTGCACGGCGAACTGCTTCTGCGGCCCGAACCCCGCCCATGTATGCGTGACGACGCGCGCGCCGCAGCGACGCGCGGTTTCTACGGTATGATCGCCGCTCCCTGAATCGACGACGAGCGCGTCGGCGCAGAACGGTGCCGACAGCAGGCACTCGGCGATGTCGGTCGCGGCATCGCGCGTTATCACCACCAGCGAAACGGGAAGCGGCCCGGTCATGCGCATGTCGAATCGCCGCGTTGCGTCGTGCGCGCCACGGCGTCGCTCCATCCCTGCAGTCGATGAGCAGCCGCGATTTTACGTGTTTTGCGAATCGCTCCCGCGACGGGTGCGCGGCTCGCGCCGCGCGGCAATGAGCGCCGCGACGCAGACGCTGCCTGCCGGATGAGCGGCACCGCCGCAGCATCGGCGAGCAGCGTGCTCGTCGTTCGGCCGTCGTCGCTTGGCGATATCGTCTATGCGCTGGCGGTCGTTTCCGACATCCGGCGCGCACATCCGGACCTTGCAGTCGACTGGGTTGCCGAGCCCGGCTTCGCGCCCCTGATCGCGCTTTGCCCCGACGTAGGCCGCGTGATCCCGTTCGGATTGCGCAGGTGGCGACGCGCGCCATTCACGGCTGCCACGTGGCGCGACGTCGATGCGTTTCGCGACGCGCTGCGCCGGACGCGGTATGCCGCGATCCTCGACCTTCAGGAGCAGGTGAAAGGCGCGCTGATCGCCCGCGCGGCGCGCGGCGTGCGGCACGGCTTCGACCGGTCGAGCATTCGCGAGCCGCTCGCAACACTCTTCGACGACATCCATCACCGCGTTTCGCGAGACCTGCACTTCGTCACGCGCTGCCGGAAGCTCGCCGGTGCAGCGCTCGACTATCCGACCGACGCGCCGCCGCGCTGGAACCTGCGCGTGCCGGCGCCAAGGCCCGGCACGCCCGACGAGCCGTACGTCGTCGTGCTGCACGCGACGAGCCGCGACGACAAGCTGTGGCCGGAGGCGCATTGGCGCGCGGTGATGAATGCTTGCGGCGACGCCGGATTCGCCATCGTGCTGCCCTGGGGAAGCGCTGCGGAGGAAGCGCGCAGCCGCCGGCTCGCGGAAGGCAACGCGAAGGCCGTGCTCCCCGCGTGGCTGTCGCTGCCGGACGTCGCAACGCTGCTGGCGAACGCGACGCTCGCCATCGGCGTCGACACTGGCTTCACGCATCTCGCCGCGGCGCTCGGCACGCCGACGGTCGCGCTCTTCACTGTGACCGACCCGCGCCGCCACGGCGTCGAAATCACGGGCAACCACGGCCGCGACGTCGGCGACGTGGGGGTGGTGCCTTCGGTCGACGACGTGCTGAGCGCGGCCGGCGATCGGCTGCGACTGGCGCCGCGCTGCTGACCCGCGGATGCGCCTCGTCTATACGCTGCTGTGGTGGCTGCTCCTGCCGGTCCTGCCGCTGCGCCTTTGGTGGCGCGGCCGGCGCGAGCCCGGCTACCGGGCCAACGTGGGCGAGCGCTTCGGCTTCTACCGCGGCGCTGCGCACGCGACCGGAGCGCTGTGGATCCATGCGGTGTCGCTCGGCGAAACGCGTGCGATCGCACCGCTGATCGAGCGGCTGCAGCGCGAGGCGCCCGCGCGCCCAATCCTGCTGACGCACATGACGGCCACGGGTCGCGAAGCCGGACGCACGCTGTTCGGCGATCGCGTGATGCAGGCGTGGTTGCCTTACGATGTTCCGTTCGCAGTACGACGCTTCCTCGAGCATTTCAGGCCGCGTGCGGGACTGCTCGTCGAAACCGAGCTGTGGCCGAACCTGACGGCAGCGGTCGCGCGCACTGACGTCCCGCTGCTGCTGATCAACGCGCGGCTCTCCGAACGCTCGGCGCAGGGGTACCGGCGCGTCGCGCTGCTATCGCGACCGCTGTTGCGTGCGATTGCCGGAATCGCCGCGCAATCCGAAGCCGATGCGGGCCGCTTGCGCGATCTGGGTGCGCAGCACGTCGTCGTCACCGGCAACCTGAAGTTCGATGTCGCCGTAACGCCCGCGCAACGGCATCAAGGCGCTGCGCTGCGCGCCCTGTTCGGTGCGGACCGACCCGTGCTGATGCTCGCGTCGACGCGCGATGGCGAGGAAGCGTTGCTGCTCGATGCGCTCGCGCGCACGGATGCGCTGCCGGCGGCGACGCTGATCGTCATCGTCCCGCGCCACCCGCAGCGCTTCGACGCGGTCGCCGCGTTGCTCGACGAGCGCCGGGTGCCGTACGCGCGCCGCAGCGCGAACGCGCCGATCGGTGCGTCGACCCGCGTCGTGCTCGGCGATTCGCTCGGCGAGATGTTCGCCTACTACGGCGCGTGCGACGTTGCGTTCGTCGCCGGCAGCCTGCTGCCGCTCGGCGGCCAGAACCTGATCGAGTCCATCGCCGTCGGCGTCCCCACGCTGATCGGACCGCACATGTTCAACTTTGCGGAGGCGAGCGAAGCGGCCCTTGCCGCCGGCGCTGCGCTGCGGATCCGCGATGCCGACGAAATGTTCGCCGTCGCGGCGAGGCTGCTCGGCGATCGGGGCGAGCGTGAGCGGATGCGTGAGAACGCGCAGACGTTCATCGCCGCCCACCGCGGCGCGATCGATCGGCTGTGGGCATGGCTCGAGCCGCGGCTGGCAGTTGCCGACGCGAAAGCTAACCGCTCAACCGCCGATTGACCGCTTCCAGATCCTGCTCGTCGAGGGCGCCGACGGCGGACTTGAGGCGCAGCACGCCCACCAGGTAGTTGAAATAGGCCTGCGCGAGATCGCGCCGGGTCTGGAACACGTTCTGCAGGGTGTTCAGCACATCGAGGTTGGTGCGCACACCCACTTCCTGGCCCGTCTTGTTCGATTCGTACGCCGTCTGCGCCGAGACGAGCGCCTGCTCGAACGCCTTCACCGATGCCGCGGCGCTGTTGACGCCGCTGAATCCAGTCTGTGCGTTGAACAGCGCATTGCGGCGCGCGACCTCCACGTTCTGCCGGGCGCTTTCCTGCAGTGCCAACGCCTCGCGGACCTTCGAATCGATGAACCCTCCCGTGTACAGCGGCACGTTGAGGGCGAGGCCGATCAACGCCTGACGCGAATCGTTGAAGACACCGAGGTTGACCGAGCCGGATCCGGCCTGCGCGTTCGCGCTCGCGACGAGATCGATCGTCGGCAGGCGGGCGGCGCGCTGGCGCTCGATCTCGAGCGTGGCGATCTCGCTGTTGTACCGCGCGATCCGGACGTTCAGGTTGTCGGCAAGCGCGCGATCGACCCACACGTCGAGCGAATTCGGCGACGGCAACGTCGGCTCGAAGCCCGGACCCAGCCGTTTCAGATCCTGCGGAAAGCGGCCGATGATCGCGCGCAATGCCGTCCGCTTGTTGTCGAGGTCGTTGCGTGCGGAGATCTCCTGCGCGACGATCGAGTCGTACTTGGCCTGCGCTTCGTTCGTGTCGGTGATCGTCGCCACACCCACCTCGAAGTTCCGCTTCGCCTGCGCGAGCTGCTCCGATACCGCGGCCTTCTGGCTTTCGGCGAGCTCGACGTTGAACTGCGCGAGCAGGACGTCGAAATAGGCGGTCGCCACGCGCAGGATCAGGTCCTGCCGCGCGGATGCGAGCGTGTAATCGGCCTGCTCGACCTGCTGCACAGCCTGGCTGTACGCGACGGTGTTCGCATAGCGGTACAGCGGTTGCGACGCGGATACCGTGAGACCACCTGCGCCGAACCCGCGGTCGATCTGCACACGGGGATCGGTGTCGGCGCTCGTGCCGAAGTAGTTCGCATTGGCGCTGGCAGAAAGGTTCACGCTGGGCAGCAGACCGGCACGCGCCTGGGGCACGCGTTCCTGCGTGGCCTCCCAGTTCGCGCGCGCAGCAGCGAGCGTCGGATCGTTCCGTTGCGCCTCGCGGTAGACCTGCAGCAGATCCTCGGCGCGAGCCGGAGCGACTGTAGCGAGCGCGAAGGCGAGCGACGCAGCGATGATGGACGACGGGCGGATCATTGGGAGCGTAGTCTCGGCAGGTTGGCGTGCGGCAGGCAAAGAGCTATCGCCATGCGCGTCGTTCGCGCGCCTGGCGTTCGGGTAGCGGGCGTCAAAATGCGAAGCGCGCGGGCGACAACGCGTTGGTCAATGGGGCGACCACCGTCTCGAAGAGGTCGATCGCGACGCGAGCGCCGGGTGCATCCGAGCGGATCAGCCGCGCGGCCATCGCCGGTGCCTCGCCGATCACGACGAACAGGCGACCGCCGGGTGCGAGCTGCTCGAAGAACCGCTCCGGCAGCAACGGCGTCGACCCGGTCAGCACGATGACGTCGTACGCTTCGTTGCCGAATCCGCGCGCGCCGTCACCGACGTCGACGCGCGCATTGTCGAATCCGAGTCGCGACAGCTTGCGCGCAGCGTCCTCGGCGAGCGACCGATCGATCTCGACGCTCGTCACGTCGCCGGCGCAACTCGCGAGCAACGCCGTCAGGTAGCCGCTGCCCGTGCCGATTTCGAGCACGCGATCGTTGCTGCGCAGCGTGAGCTCCTGGATGACCCGCGCCTCCATCTTCGGCGTCCACATCCGCGCGCCGTTGCCAAGCGGCAGCTCGAGATCGCCGAACGCCAGCGCCTTGTAGGCCGGCGGGACGAAGTCCTCGCGCTTGACCGCGAACAGCAGGTCGAGCACGCGTTGATCGAGCACGTCCCACGTGCGGATCTGCTGCTCGACCATGTTGTAGCGGGCCTGCTCGTAGTCGAAGGGAGTCATCGCTTGACCCTGTGGCGCTGGATGGAATGCGGAGCCATCGCGGTGGTCGGCGTGCGCTTCGCGCTGCCGCGCGGCCGCGCGATGAAGCCCGAGATTATAGCAATCGCGCATTCGTTCAATCGAGTGTCTGCCGGTACCGCCACATCGCGACGGAGCCGACGGCAACGAGGAACAGGGCGATTGGCCACACGTGAGCCGCAACGTCCGCTGCGTTGTTGCCTTTGAGCAGGATGCCGCGGACGATCCGCAGGAAATGTGTCGCGGGAAATATCTCGCCGAGCGCCTGCGCCCAGAGCGGCATCCCGCGGAACGGGAACATGAATCCCGACAGCAGCATCGTGGGCAGGAAGAAGAAGAACGTCATCTGCATCGCCTGCAACTGGTTCGCCGCGAGCGTGGAGATTGCGAAGCCCAGACCCAGCAACGCCGCGATGTACAGCATCATCGTCGCACCGAGCAGCAGCAGGCTGCCGACCATCGGCACGTTGAACAGATAGCGCGCGGCGAGCAGGATGATCACCGACTGGATCAGTCCGACAACGATGTACGGCGCGATCTTGCCGGCCATCACCTCGAACGGCAGCACCGGCGTTGCGAGCAGTCCTTCGTACGTGCCGCGCTCGCGTTCGCGCGTGACTGCGAACGCCGTCATCATCACCATCGTCAACTGCAGGATCACCGCGAGCAACCCCGGCACGATGTTGTATTCGGTGACGCCTTCCGGGTTGTAGCGGCGCTGGATGTCCAGCGTAAAGGGCAGCGGTGCTGGCGCCAGCGCCGACAGCGGCCCGCTGAGATCGTGCGAGAGCGCAACGGTCGACACCTGCGACAGCGCCGCCAGCGCATTGCCCGTTGCGGACGGGTCGGTCGCATCGGCGGCGACGAGCGCCGAAGGACGCTCGCCGCGAACGAGCTCGCGCGAGAAGCCCGCCGGGAACACGATCGCGAACTGGATCTCGCCGCGCGCGAGCATCTCGTCGACCTCGGCCACGCTGGCCGGGGACGGAACGAAGGCGAAGTAACCGGTGTTGGCGAGCGCGGCCGCGATGCTGCGCGTGAATTCGGTGCGGTCGTAGTCGACGACGGCCGTCGGCAACGACTTGGGATCGGAATTGATGACGAACCCGAACAGCAGCACCTGCACGATCGGTATGCCGACGATCATCGCGAACGTCAGCCGGTCGCGCCGCATCTGCACGAATTCCTTCAGCGCGATCGCATAGGTTCTCGCGAACGAGAATCGCGTGCGACCGCTCGGCGGATCACCGGGCATCGGCGGTTGCGTGCTGCATCAGGTTGACGAACACGTCCTCGAGTGTGGTCGGCGTGCGCGCAATGTCGAACGTCCGCCGTGCACGTGCCGGTTCGAGCGCCGCGTCGAGCGCCGCCGCGTCACGGCCCGATACCCGCAATGTCGTGCCGAATGGAATCACGGTGTCGACGCCCGCGACCGAGCCGATTTCGCGCGCGAGGCGCGCGAGCTCCCGCTCGTCGCCCGCACTGCGCAGCGCGACGCTCCACGTCGACAGCCTGGAGCCGGCGATCACCTCGTCCGGCGTTCCTTCGACGAGCAGCCTGCCGAGATTGATGTACGCGAGGCGATGGCAGCGCTCCGCTTCGTCCATGTAGTGCGTACTGACGAGCACGGTGATGCCTTCTGCGGCAAGCTCGTGGATCTCCTCCCAGAAGTCGCGGCGCGCCTTCGGGTCGACGCCGGCCGTCGGCTCGTCGAGCAGCAGCAGTTGCGGCGAATGCAGCATGCACGCGGCAAGTGCCAAGCGCTGCTTCCATCCGCCCGATAGCGTGCCGGCCAGTTGCGCGCGGCGCGCGGTCAGGCCGAGGCGGTCGAGCGTCGCGTCGATCGTCTGCTTGCGGTCGGCAACGCCGTACATGCGCGCGACGAAGTCGAGGTTCTCCTCGATCGACAGATCCTCGTACAGGCTGAAGCGCTGCGTCATGTAGCCGACCTGGCGCTTGATCGCCGCCGCGTCGCGACGCAGGTCGTAGCCAAGGCACGTGCCTTCACCTTCGTCGGGCGTCAGCAGTCCGCACAGCATGCGGATCGTCGTCGTCTTGCCGCTCCCGTTGGGCCCGAGAAAGCCGAAGATCGTCCCGCGCTCGACTCGAATCGAGAACTTGTCGACGACGGCGCGCCCGCCATAGCGCTTCGTCAAACCGTGCACGTCGATGGCGGTGCCGCGCGGCGCGTCCGCGACATCGGCTGCGCGTTCGGCTGCGGCCGGGGAATGTCTAGGTGGTGCCGTCACCGCGCCCGGGCCGACACTGCCACCTCGACCGGCAGCCCCGGGTGCAAGGCCGGATTGAACGCGGCCGGCCTCGCCTCGACCAGGAACACAAGGTTCGCGCGATTCTCCCTGCTGTAGATCACGGGCGGCGTGAACTCCGCCTGGGGTGCGATGAAACGTATCGTCGCCGCGATGTCCGACCCGCAGCCGTCGCACCGCACGGTCACCGCGTCGCCCATGCGCAGCGTGCCCACCGTCGGCTCCGGCACGTAGAACCTGATCTTGACGTTCGCCGGCGGCAACAAAGAAACGACAGGCGAGCCCGCCGGCACCCATTCGCCGGGCCGGTACAGCGTATCGACGACGAGACCCGCTGCCGGTGCTACCTGCGATTTCTGAGCGAAGCGCCACTGCGCCTGCGCAAGCGTGTCGCTGGCCGCCTTCACTTCGGCGTTCGCGCCCGCGATCTCGTCGCTGCGCGCCGGCAGGTTGGCGATCTGCACCTGCTGGTTCAACTCGGCCACGCGCGCCCGGTCGCGATCGCGCGTCGCCAGCGCCTCGTCGCGTCGTTGCGGTGCCAGAAACTTGTCGGCGACGAGTTTCTCGGTCCTGATGAGATCCGCCTCGCTCTGGCGCAGCGACGCCTGCGCCTGCGCAAGCTGCGCACGGACGGCGGCGATCTCGGGTGGCCGCCGCGCTTTTTCGAGATTCGCGAGCGAGGCCTGCGCCTGGCGCACGCGCGCTTCTGCCTCGGCGCGCGCAGCACGCTCCTGCTCGCTTTCGAGCGTGAACAGCGGCGCATCGAGCGCGACCTGCGCGCCGCGCTCGACCGTCAGCTGTAGCAGCGTTCCGGACAGCGGCGACGCCACACGCACGTATTCGCCCTCGACGTAACCGGGAAAGCCCGCCGGCGTGCGCTCGCCGCAACCGACGAGTGCGAGCGCGCACGCGAGCGCCGCCAGGCGCGAGGTCACCGGAGGAGGTGCTCCATGGGCGCATCATAGCGTCCGGCTCGCGCGTGTGGCAGCGAGCTGCCCGATGCCGTCGTCAGTCGTCCGCACCGCGCGGCAGCGGCGCCGACGCAGCCGCCGTCCGACGCGCGTGCGATTGCTTGCGGCGCTCCTTCCAGCCGTCGAGATACGTATAGATCACGGGCACGACGACCAGCGTCAGCAGCGTCGACGTGATGACGCCGCCGATGATCGCTCGGCCCATCGGCGCCTGGTTCTCGCCGCCTTCGCCAAGCCCCAGTGCGAGCGGCAGCATGCCACCGATCATCGCGGCGGTCGTCATCAGGATCGGCCGCAGCCGTACCTGTCCCGCGTCGAGCAGCGAGTCTTGCAGGCTTGCTCCGGCGCGGCGCGACCGATTGGCGAAGTCGACGAGCAGGATGGCATTCTTCGTGACAAGACCCATCAGCATGATGAAGCCGATGATCGAGAAGATGTTGAGCGTCGTGCCCGTCAGCAGCAGCGCGAGGAATACGCCGATCAGCGAGAACGGCAGCGACGCCATGATCGCTACCGGCTGCGTGAAGCTCGCGAATTGCGATGCGAGGATCAGGTAGATGAACACGATCGCGAGCCCGAGCGCTGCGACGGCGGCCGAGAACGACTCCTGCATGTCCTGCTGCTGTCCGGCGGCCGCGAGGCGATAGCCCGCAGGCAGATCCATTGCCGATGCGATCTTCTGCACGTCGGTGCCCACGTCGCCGGCGGGGCGGCCTTCCGCGTTCGCGTAGATGCCGATGCGCCGCTGGAGGTCCTGCCGCTTGATGATCTGCGGGCTCGACGTTTCGACGAGCTCGGCAACCTGGCGCAGCGGCACCATGCGCATCTGCCCGTCCGGACCGCGCCGGTTCGACGTCAGGTACAGGTTGCCGAGGTCCGACGTCACCCTGCGGTCGTCCTTCGACAACTGCACGTTGACCTCGTAGTTCTGGCCATCGGGCCCAAGCCAGTAGCTGATCGTGTCGCCGGCGAGCAGCGGCCGGATCGTCGCACCCACCTGCTGCACGGTAATGCCGAGGTCGGAGGCGGCATCATTGTTGAGCCGGACCGACACCGCGGGATTCGCGGCCTTGTCGGATGTCTCGAGGTCGGCGATCCCTCGCACCTTGGCAACCTTCGCAGCGAAATCCGCAGCGATCTTCGACAGCGTGTCCGCGTCGGGCCCGAGCAGGTTGAACCAGATCGGACGGTCGTATCCGATGGCGAGCTCGATGCCCGGCACCGGACGGATCGAATCGCGGATCAGTCCCTCGAGCTGCATCTGCGACCGGCTGCGCTTCGCGCGCTCGACGAGCTTCAGGTTCACCCGCGCATAGTTGCGTCCGTCCTCGATGCCCACCGACGTCATCGCGAGCTCGATCTCGGGAAACTTCTGCAGCACGCTTTCAACCTCGCGCACCTTCGTGTCCGTGTACTCCAGGCTCGACCCGACGGGCGTGTTGAGGCGAAGCGAGATGAAGCTCTGGTCGGTCTGGGGCATGAATTCGGTGCCGACCAGCGGCACGATCGCGAAGCTGCCGAAGAAGGAGACGACGGCGATGCCGATGACGGTCTTGCGATGCGCGAGCGCCCAGCGCAGCACGCGGCCGTAGATGACGTGCACGGCATCGATGCCGCGCTCGATCCACGCCATGAACCGGCCGAGCCACGGCGCATACTTGAAGCGCGTCGCCGCCGGGTCGTGCCAGACCGACGACAGCATCGGATCGAGCGTGAAGCTGATGAACAGGCTCACGAGCACAGCGACGGCGACGGTCATGCCGAACTGGAAGAAGAAACGGCCGATCACGCCACTCATGAAGGCGATCGGCACGAACACGGCGACGATCGCGAACGTCGTCGCCATGACGGCAAGTCCGATCTCGTCGGTACCCTCGCGCGCAGCGGTCGCGTGGTCCTTGCCGAGCGACAGATGGCGCACGATGTTCTCGCGGACGACGATCGCGTCGTCGATCAGGAGGCCGATGCACAGCGACAGCGCCATCAGCGTCAGGAAGTTGATCGTGAAGCCGAACGCGTAGAGCGCGATGAACGTCGCGACCACGGTCAGCGGCAGCGTCAGGCCCGTGATCACCGTGCTGCGCCAGCTGTGCAGGAACAGGAAGACGATCAGCACCGTCAGGAACGCGCCTTCGACGATGGTCTCCTTGACGCGATCCACGGCGCGCTCGACGTTCTCGGCGGTCGAGAACGTCACGCGAACTTCAACGTCGGAGGGCAGGCGGTCCTTCAGCGCCGCGACGGCCGCCTTCACGTTGCGACCCGTGTCGACGATGTTCGCGTCCTGCGCTTTCTGAATGTCGAGCGTGATCGCGGGCCGGCCGTTGATCCGCGCGTAGCTCGTCATCTCCTTCTCGCCGTCGATGACGTCGGCCACCTGCGACAGGTACACGGCACCGCCGCCCTGCTGCGCGACGATGACCCGGTTGAATTGCTCGGGATCCTTGATCTTGCCTTCGATTCGGACCACCGAGTCGTTCTGGCCTCGCGTCAGCCGTCCGGCGGGCACGTCCTGGTTCGCGTTCTGGATCGCCTGGACGACCTGATCGACGCCTATGCCAAGCGCCGTCATGGCGTTGGGCTTGATCTGGATGCGGATCTCGCGTGTTACGCGCCCGTTGACGTCCACCCGCGCAACACCGGGCTGGTTCTCGAGCGCCTTGACGATCGTCTGGTCGGTCAGCGACGTGAGCTCGCGCAGTCCGGTCGTCCGCGACATCACGGCGAGCGTCGCGATCGGCTGCGCATTCTCGTTGTCGACGCGATTCACCAGCGGATCCTTGACGTCGCGCGGGAAGCTCGGCCGCACGAGCGCGATCTTGTCGCGGACGTCCTGGATGGCGACGGCCGCGTTCGTCGTCAGCCGGAACTCGACGAAGACCTGGCTCGAACCCTCGCGCGAGTTCGAGAAGATCCGCTTGACGCCGGATACCTGGTTGACGGCGTACTCGATCGGCTTCGTGACGTCGGCTTCGACAGCCTCGGGCGCCGCACCGGGATACGACGTCATGATCTGGACGAACGGCAGGCTCACGTCCGGCATCTGCTCGACCTTGAGACGCTGGTACGAGGAGACGCCGAGCACCGTGATCGCGATCATCACCATCGTCGCGAACACCGGATTCCTGATCGACGTGCGGGTAATCCACATGATGGGTCACATTTCGTTGATCGGTGGAGCGAATCGCGGCCGGATCACGCGCGGCGGCGGCCGGCGTTCTTCAGGCGGCGCCCGCGGGCTTGCTGCGCGTGGCGTTCTGCGACGACGTGGGGGCCTTTACCAGTGCGGGCGCGCCTTCCTTCAGGTTGTCGAACCGCGCGGCCAGCACCGGCACCTGCGCGGGCAGCGCAGTCTTGATCTCGATACGCCCGTTCGTGTCGTCCCGGCGGCCCGTGATCACGATGCGCCGCGTGAGCTTGCCGCCATCGACTGTCCACACGAAGCTCTGCCCCGCCTCGCTGCGCACGGCGGCAATCGGCAGCGTGGGCGCCGGCGCGCTTGCCGACAGCGCGATGCGGCCGGTCGAGAACATGCCACTCTTCAGCGCGGCGTCGGGGTTGGGCAGGCTGACATAGACGAGGATCGCGCGCGTGCCGGGTTCCGTCGACGGATTGATCCGTTCGACGCGTCCCTGGAACCGGCGTTCGCCATAGCCGTCGACGTTGAGCTGCACCGGCATGCCGACGCGAAGCTCGGGCACGTCGAGCGCCGGCACCATCGCCTGCACTTCGAGATCCTTGAGGTCGATGATCGTGACGACGGGCGCCTCGATCGCGACCTTCTCGCCCGGCTGCACGTGACGCTTCGCGACGATGCCCGTCAGCGGCGCCGTCACCTCGGCGTCGCGCAGCGCGTTCTGCGCAAGCTGCAACTGCGCTTCGGCGGACTTAAGCGTGCCGCGCGCGACGCTGAACGACGACTCGGTGCTGTCGAACGCGTTCTGCGAGATGAACTTGTCGTTCAGCAGGCGCACGTTCATCGTCCGCGTCTTCTCCGCAAGTGCGAGTTGCGCACGCGCACTCTCGACGGCGCCGATGCGATCGACGAGCCGCGACTGGAGGTCAGCCGAATCGATCCGCGCGATCTTCTGGCCGGCCCGCACGGCCTCGCCTTCGCGCACGGTGAACTCGGCGAGATCGCCGGCAACCTTCGCCTTCACGATCGCCTGGCGCATCGGCTGCAAGGTTCCAGACACCTGCAGCCACCGCGACAGCGCCGTGCTCTCCACATAAGCGAGATCAGTAGCCGAGAATTGCAGTGCCGCTGGTGCGGTCGCCTGCGGCGCGCCGCCGTCGGAGTGCTTCGAAGCCCGTAGCGCGACGGCGCCGGCAAGACCGCCAGCCAACGTGAGCAGGACCAGCCCGCCCACGATTCGACGGCGCGACATGCGGATACTCATCGATCTCCCCTCGCGTCCTCGTAGGTCGCGTTTCCACTCAAAAGGCCCGGCGTCCGCGCGTTCGGCGCGAACGGCCGCGCTTCGCCGCACCCCGTTTGGATGCGACGGCAGGCTGCCCCGGATTCAGGCGCCTCGTGGCGGACATTAAGCGTACACCCGCGCACGGGACAAGGCGCCTGCGATGAAATGCGGCCGCGGGGGACAGGATGCATAACGCGCCAACCGGCCGGGCAAAACGCTCGCCGCTGCGCGGGGCAGCGCTCGGTCCCCGTCCGCGCATCGCTCGCACGCGGCGCCATCCGGCTCCGCATTGACACTCGATTCCCAGAGGAATCATAATGCTACGTTATTCTTTTCCCCTGTCACGCCCTCCGGAGAACTCAAGATGCGTGCACTACCCGTCGTTGATCGCAAAACCTATCGAATCGGCTTGACGCTGGTCGCTGCGGCAGTCGTTGCCCTCTACGGCTGCGGCAAGGAAGAGCCCAAGCAGGCACCGGCCGCGCCGAAGGCCGCCGCCCCCGCTGCGGCACCGGCCCCGGCTGCGGCCGACACGGTGACCGTCACGATCGGCCACGCGGGACCGCTGACCGGCGGCATCGCGCACCTCGGCAAGGACGACGAGAACGGCGTCCATCTGGCCGTCGACGAAGCCACCGCGAAGAAGCTCAAGATCGGCGGCAAGACGATCGAGTTCAAGATGATGAGCGAGGACGACCAGGCAGATGCCAAGCTCGGACCCACGATCGCCCAGAAGTTCGTTGACGCAAAAGTGGCCGGCGTCGTCGGCCACCTGAACTCCGGCGTGTCGATCCCCGCGTCGGCGGTGTACAACCAGGGCGGGATCCCGATGATTTCGGGATCGGCCACGAATCCCAAGCTCACCGAGCAGGGCTTCAAGACGATATTCCGCACGGTAGGCCGCGACGACCAGCAGGGTCCCGCAGTCGCCGCTTACATTGCCAACGAGCTCAAGCTGAAGAAGATCGCGATCGCCGACGACGCGACCGCCTACGGTGAGGGTCTCGCCAACGAGGTCGAGAAGACGCTGAAGGCCGCCGGCGTGCAGATCGTCGCGCGTGAAAAGACCAACGACAAGGCGACCGACTTCAAGGCGATCCTTACCAAGATCAAGGGCAAGGCGCCGGACGGAGTCTTCTACGGCGGCATGGACGCCACCGGCGGTCCGATGCTGAAGCAGGCCCGGGAGCTCGGCATCAAGGCCCCGTTCACATTCGGCGACGGCGCATGCACGGCGGAGATGAGCAAGCTCGCTGGACCCGCGTCGGAAGGCATGATCTGCTCGCAGGCCGGCATTCCTACGCAGATGGCGTCGAAGGCGTTCACCGACGCGTTCACGGCCAAGTACGGAGAGGTCAAGCAGTACGCGCCGTTCTTCTACGACGGCGCGAATATCCTGATCGCCGCGATGCAGAAAGCCGACTCGACCGACCCGGCCAAGTACCTGCCGGAGTTGCAGAAGATCAGCTTCGACGGCGCGACGGGCCACATCGAGTTCGATGCCAAGGGCGACCGCAAGGACGCCGAAATGACGATCTTCCAAATGAAGGGCGGCAAGGTCGAGCCGGTCGCGATCATCAAGTCCGGCAAGACGACGAAGATCGGCGGCGACACGGCCGCCGCAGCTCCGGCGGCACCGGCCGCGCCGGCAATGGCACCCGCGATGGCGCCGAAGAAGTAAAGCTGCACCCGCAAACCGAGAACGGCGCCCGCGAGGCGCCGTTTTCTCGTCGGGGCGTCCGCCGCGACTCGTCTCGCCTGTTCCGGCCACATTCGGCGGCTGATCGCACGGGTAGCGCAGCACAACCATTGCCGTAACTCGCCGGCTGCCTGCACAATCCGTCACCGTCCGCCTTTCCAGTCAGCAGCCCCTCGTTCACTTGGACATCTTTCTCCAGCAGCTCGTCAACGGGCTGACGCTCGGCAGCGTGTACGCGATCGTCGCGCTGGGCTACACGATGGTCTACGGGATCATCCAGCTCATCAATTTCGCGCACGGCGAAGTGGTGATGATCGGTGCGATGGTGGCGCTCACCGTCATCAACGCGATCGTCGGTGCGAACACCGGGCTGCCGGCGATTGCGGTCGTCGTCGCCGGCGTCCTGGTGGCGATCCCGGTGTGCATGGCCGTGGGTTACACGCTCGAGCGGGTGGCCTACCGGCCGCTGCGGCGGGCGCCGCGGCTCGCGCCACTGATCACGGCGATCGGCCTTTCGATCATCCTGCAGCACGTCGCGCTGCTCGTGTTCAGCCGCAACCCGCTGTCGTTCCCGCAGGTCGTCGAGGTCGTGTCGTATCACGTGACCGGCAATCCGGACGGCGCGCGGATCACCAACGTGCAGATCGCGATCATCGGCACGTCGATCGCAATGATGGGCCTGCTGCTGCTGCTCATCTACCGGACCAAGCTCGGCATCGCGATGCGGGCGACGTCGCAAAGCCAGCAGGTGGCCGGGTTGATGGGCATCGACATCAACCGCGTTATCGCGCTGACGTTCGTCATCGGCGCGGGCCTCGCTGCCGTCGCCGGCGTGATGGTGGGAAGCTACTACGGCATTGCGCAGTACCAGATGGGCTTCCTGCTCGGCCTCAAGGCGTTTTCCGCCGCGGTGCTGGGCGGCATCGGCAACCTTGGCGGCGCGATGCTGGGCGGCGTGCTGCTCGGCCTCATCGAGGCGCTCGGCGCGGGCTACGTCGGCGACCTGACGAACCTGTGTCAGCTGTCGGACTGGTCGACGGCGATCGCTGAACGCTGCGTCAGCGATCCGAATCTGACCCTGTTTGGCAGCAACTACCAGGATGTGTTCGCGTTCTTCGTGCTGATCGCCGTGCTCGTGTTTCGTCCGTCGGGCCTGCTCGGCGAGCGGATCTCCGATCGCGCATGACAACCGGGACACTCGACCGATGCACGCGCTGATCGACACGAAGCACCCGGCGATCGCCAAGGTTGGCGTCGTGCTGATCGCGGTGACGCTCGCCGTGCTGCCATTCGCGCTCGCCGGCATCGGCACCGCGTGGGTCCGGATAACGAACCTCGCCGTGCTCTACATCCTGCTGTCGCTCGGCCTCAACATCGTCGTCGGCTTCGCCGGGTTGCTCGATCTCGGCTACATCGCGTTCTACGCAGTCGGCGCCTACGTGTATGCACTGCTCGCGAGCCCGCACTTCGATTTGCACTGGCCGTTCTGGGTCATCCTGCCGATCGGCGCGCTCGTGGCCTGCATGTTCGGCGTGCTACTCGGCACGCCCACGCTGAAGCTCCGCGGCGATTACCTCGCAATCGTGACGCTCGGCTTCGGCGAGATCATCCGCATCTTCCTGAACAACCTGTCGCAGCCGATCAACATCACCAATGGCCCGCAAGGCGTCACGCTGATCGATCCATTCCGCTTCGGCACCTTCAGCTTCGCGAAGACCGAGACGGTCGCCGGCCTGACGTTCTCCGGCCCGATCAAGTACTACTACCTGCTGGTGATCGTGCTGCTCGTCGTCATCGTCATCAACCTGCGCCTGCAGAACTCGCGGATCGGCCGTGCGTGGGAAGCAATTCGCGAGGACGAGATCGCCGCGCGCTCCATGGGCATCAACACGCGCAACATGAAGCTGCTCGCGTTCGCGATGGGCGCGTCCTTCGGCGGCGTGGCCGGCGGCATGTTCTCGGCGATCCAGGGCTTCATCAGCCCGGAGAGCTTTGTCCTCGTCGAGTCGGTCAACATCCTCGCGATGGTCGTGCTGGGCGGCATGGGCAACATCTGGGGCGTGATCCTCGGCGCGCTGCTGCTGTCGTTCGTGCCGGAGGTGCTGCGCTACACCGTCGGTCCCGCGCAACAGGCGGTCTTCGGCCGCACGCTGATCGACCCCGAGGTCATCCGGATGCTGCTGTTCGGCATCACGCTCGTCGCGATGATGCTGTTCCGGCCCGCCGGAATATTGCCGTCGGCGCTGCGCAAGCGCGAGCTGGAGACGGCTCGCGCATGAGTGCGGCGGGCGAGACTCGCGCATGAGTTCTCCGGATCTGCTCCGAGGTTCGGGCATCGCCAAGCGTTTCGGCGGCGTGCAGGCGCTGTCGGGCGTCGACTTCTCGATTCGCCAGGGCGAGATCTACGGACTGATCGGCCCGAACGGCGCGGGCAAGACGTCGCTGTTCAACGTGCTGACCGGCATCTATCCGGCCGACGGCGGCGAGTTCATCTTCGAGGGCAAGTCGCTCGCCGGCCTCAAGCCGCACGAAGTCGCCGCGCGCGGAATCGCCCGCACGTTCCAGAACATCCGGCTGTTCGCGAACCTGTCCGCGCTGGAGAACGTGATGATCGGCAGGCACGTGCGCACGCACGCGACCGTCTTCGGGGCCATTTTCCGCAATGCGCGCACGCGCGCCGAGGAGCGCGCGATCGAGAAGCGCGGCTATGCGCTGCTCGAATACGTCGGCGTGGCCCGTCGCGCCAACGACCTCGCGCGCCACCTCGCGTACGGCGACCAGCGCAAGCTCGAGATCGCCCGCGCGCTCGCCACCGATCCGCGGCTGCTCGCCCTCGACGAGCCGGCGGCGGGAATGAACGCCACCGAGACCGCCGCGCTGCGCACGCTGCTCGAGAACATCCGCCGCGACGGCACGACGATCCTCCTGATCGAGCACGACATGAAGCTCGTGATGAACCTCTGCGACCGCGTGCTCGTCCTCGACTACGGCAAGAAGATCGCCGAAGGCGTGGCGGCGGCCGTGCAGAAGGATCCGAAGGTCATCGCGGCGTACCTGGGAGGCGACGTCGAGCTCGACGTTGCGCGTGCGTGACATGGCTCACGCGACGACGCCCTCGGCAACCTCATCGGCGAAGCCGCCGCTGCTGGCGCTCGAGCGGCTCGCCGTTTCGTACGGCGGCATCCAGGCGGTCAAGGGCATCGACGTCGTCGTGGGCGACGGCGAGCTCGTGTGCCTGATCGGCGCCAACGGCGCAGGCAAGACGACGACGCTGAAGGGGATCTGCGGCCTGTTGCCGATCAAGTCGGGCACGATTCACTACGACGGCGACGACATCACCGGCGCCGCATCGTTCAAGCTGGTTCGCCGCGGCCTCGCGATGGTCCCCGAAGGTCGCGGGATGTTCGGCGCACTGACGATCGAGGAGAACCTGGCGATGGGCGCCTACACGCGCACCGATCGCGCCGCGATCAAGGCCGATGCCGATCGCGTGTTCGGGCTGTTTCCTCGCCTCAAGGAACGCCGCCGCCAGACGGCCGGCACGCTGTCGGGCGGCGAGCAGCAGATGCTGGCAATGGGCCGCGCGATGATGTCGCGGCCACGGCTCCTGCTGCTCGACGAGCCGTCGATGGGGCTTGCGCCGCTGATGGTGCAGAAGGTCTTCGAGACGATCATCGCGGTCGCGAAGGAAGGCGTGACGATCCTGCTGATCGAGCAGAACGCGAAGCTGGCGCTCGAAGTGAGCGACCGCGGCTACGTGATGGAATCCGGCGTGATCACGCTCGAAGGCGAAGCGGCCGCCCTTCTGCACGATCCCAAGGTGCGGGCCGCATACCTCGGCGAAGCGGCATGACAGGTCGCCGGCGCACGTAGCGGCAGGCTCGCATTCCCGGCAACGATAGTCCTCCACCGGCACCGGCGCCCGACGCGTTGCGGCAACCGTCGCGGGTGATACGGCGCGTGCCCGTCGCCAACGCAGGTGCGTGGTACTCCGAAGCGATGCGGCTGTGGAAGCGGGGTCCCGTCGTATTCACGGTGCTCGCACTGGTGATGCTCGCCTGCAACCTGGCGCTCAATCTCGTGCCGACCGTCGGCATCGTGCTGGCCCAACTGCTGCTCCCGCTGCTCGAATGCGGGCTCCTCTATGCCAGCCTCGCCGCCGACAGAGGCGAGCCGCCGCGCCTGCGACACCTGATCGGCGTTGCGGCCGCACCACCCCGGGCGCTGGCGGCCGTGATCGCGGCGTCGCTGGTCATTTTCGCCGTCGAATCGCTTGCCGCGCAGGCATTCGGCGACGTCAACATGCTGGTGCCCGACGGCGACGAGGCCGCGTCTATGTCTGCCGGCGTGCTCGTCGCGACCTACGCCGCCGGCATCCTCGCGTCGCTGCCCGTCATGTTCGTGCCGTTCATCGCGCTGTTCGACGGCGCCGGGCTGCGGACGGCGTTCGCCCAGAGCTTCGCAGCGTTCGCCCGCAATCCGGGCCCGCTGCTGTTGTTTGGAGCGCTGTCGTTCGCGCTGCTGATGCTCGGGATCGCGACGAGCGGCTTGGGTCTGCTGCTCGCGTTGCCCTGGTCCGCCGCGGCGTCGTACGCGGCGTGGAAGGAGATCTTCAGCGTCGGCTGACCACCCCGCATGTCGGAGCATTCCTACATGAATCTGGTCGTTCGTCCTCTACGTCGAAAAACTGCAGTGGTTAGGATAACTTGACCATTCATGCAGTTTCACCAGGACCCGCGATCATGCCCCTCGACCACGTACTCGCCGTGCAAGCCGACGACTCACCCCGCACCGAACGGCGGCGCGGCGACGACACTCGTGGACGGCTGCTCGATGCCGTAGAAGCGCTGATCGCCGATCATGGGTTCAAGCCGCTGACACACCGGACGATCGCGTCTCGTGCGGAGGCGCACGTTGCGCTGCTCAACTATCACTTCGGCAGCAAGGAGCAGTTGATCGAGGAGGCGCTTGCGCGCCGCGCATCGCAACTGCTCGCGCTGCAGCACGAGGCGCTCGCAGCCCTGCGCTCCCGCATCAACTGGACTGTCGAGGACGTCCTCTGGGCCTATGGCGGCCCGTTCTCGTCGCTGAACGACGAGGCGCCGTCGCCGTGGCGCAACTACCTGTGCCTGGTCGCTCGGCTGGCCGGGCACGACCCTTCCGACACGATCCTGATGCGTCATTTCGGCAGCGTCCATCGCGAGTGCCTGCTGGCATTGCGCCACGCGCTGCCCACCGCAGACGAAGCGGCGCTCACCGCCGGCTTCCGCAATTGCCGGCTGCTGCTCGAGCACGATGCTCTGGCGCGCTGCAAGGCCGGCGGCAATGCCCCAACGGTCGTCGCGAACTTCGAGCAACTGATTGCATTCCTCGCCGGCGGATTACGCGCACTGGCCCCCGCCTCCAACGGCGAAGGCAAAAGCATCGCGCACTGAGCGGCCGTTACCCCCGCAGGCGGTTGAAGCGCGCCTGCGCGCTAGACGGTCGGGCGCTGGTCGAATTCGGTCAGTTCCGGGTCGTGTGGCTGCGCCATGACCACGACGCGGGCCACCCGCGCGGGGCCCGGGCCTTGCAGGCATGCCTCCGCGACGGCGTCGCAAGCGTCTCGTTCGCCCTGGACTCGGAGCTCGACTGAGTCGTCGCGGCGGTTCCGAACCCATCCCGCAACGCCGGCGTCGCTGGCCGTGCGCCGCACCCAGTCGCGGTACCCCACCCCCTGGACGGTGCCATCGACGCGAATCGTGATGCTGCGTCGCGTCGCTATCAGCCAGCGCGAATGCATCGCGAGCGCTGCGATGGTCTTCGCATCGGTGAGTCGGCCGCTGTCTTGTGCCGCGTAGAGATCCGCTTCGGTGCAGCGCACGACGTCGAGGAATTCGCCCGGGTCGAGCTTCGCGCCGACGTGACGAAGGCCCCGCGCAACGTAGATCTCGATCGCCTCGGTCGAATACGAGATGACCGGATGGATGACACCGAGCCGCGTCCAGTGTCGCGCCGCATAGCCCGCTTCCTCGACGAGCTCGCGCTCGGCGGTTGCGAGCGGGGACTCGCCGGCGTCGAGCTTGCCGGCCGGAAATTCCAGGAACGCACGGTTCTGGGGATACCGGAACTGGCGCACGGCGATGAACGCACCATCACCGAGCACGGGCACCATCAGCACCGCCCCGGGATGCACGATGTATTCGCGTACAGCCTCGCTGCCGTCGGGAAGGCGCACGCGATCGCGGCGAACGTCGAGCAGTGCGCCGGCATAAACCTGCTGGCCTGCCAACCGGCGTTCGATCAACGCGTCCGCGGCGGAGTCCACCGCTAACTCGGGGCGGGGATCATCTGCGGCTACGGTCACAGCCACTCCTTCGCCGGCAGAAAATCGGTGTAGAGCCGCGCCTCGGGCGTTCCCTGCGCGGGCGCCCAGTCGTAACGCCATTTGGCAAGCGGCGGCATCGATAGCAGGATCGCCTCCGTGCGGCCGTTCGTTTGGAGTCCGAAGAGCGTGCCGCGATCCCAGACGAGGTTGAACTCGACGTAGCGCGCCCGCCGGTAGGCCTGAAAGTCCCGCTCGCGCTCGCCGAACGGCGTGTCGCGACGCCGTTCGAGGATCGGCAGATACGCCGGCAGGAACTGCTCGCCGACGCTGCGCGTCATCGCGAATGCCTGCGACAGGCCGCCCTCGTCGAAGTCGTCGTAGAAGATGCCGCCGATGCCGCGCGCCTCCTGCCGGTGCTTCAGGAAGAAGTAGGCGTCGCAATTGCGCTTGAAGCGCGGATACAGATCGTCACCGTATGGGGCGAGCGCGTCGCGGCATGCGCCGTGGAAATGGCGCGCGTCCTCGGCGAATCCGTACACGGGCGTCAGGTCCATGCCGCCGCCGAACCACCCCACCGGCGACTCGGCAGGCTGATCGCCCCCGCGGGGCCACGCGACGAAATGACGAACGTTCAGGTGCACGGTCGGTGCATACGGATTGCGCGGGTGGAGTACGAGCGAAACGCCGAGCGCTTCCCAGGCCCGCCCGGCGAGTTGCGGCCGATGCGCCGTCGCCGAAGGCGGCAGCGCGGGTCCGGTGACGTGCGAAAACAGCACGCCCGCGCGCTCGAGCACGCGACCGTCCTCAAGCGACATCGCGATGCCGCCTCCACCTGCAGGCCGTTGCCAATCGTCGCGGCGAAACGCAGCACCTTCGACATCCGCAAGCGCTGCGACGATCGTCGCCTGGAGGCCGACGAAGAACGCGTGGATGTCGTCGATCGCGGGTTCCGCTTCGGCGGCAGCGGGCTTGTCGGCGGTCATGCGCGTGCCTTCAGCGCGCGGTAACCGATGTCCGTCCGGTACTGCATGCCGTCGAAATGAATGTCTGCGACCGCGCCATAGGCGGCGCGCTGCGCCTGGCGCAGCGTGTCGCCGAGCGCCGTCACGCCGAGCACGCGCCCGCCGCTGACCTCGATGCGCCCGTCCGCCGCTTGCGTGCCCGCGTGGAACACCGTGACGTTCGAATGCGCAGCAGCAGTGATTCGATCGAGGCCTTCGATCGCGGCACCACGGCGCGGCGCATCGGGATAGCCAGCCGCCGCCAGCACGACCGTCAGCGCGGCGCGGCGGTCCCACTCGGCCTCGACGCGATCGAGCGTCCCGGCGAGCGCATGATCGACGAGGACGGTGAAGTCGGAGGTCAGACGCGTGAGGATCGGCTGCGTTTCCGGATCGCCGAGCCGGCAGTTGAATTCCAGCACGCGCGGCGCGCCGTGGTCGTCGATCATCACCCCCGCGTACAGAAATCCGGTATAGGGCATTCCCTCGGCGGCCATGCCCGCGATCGCCGGCGCGATCACTTCGCGGATGATCCGCGCGTGGACGGTCGGCGTGACGACGGGCGCGGGCGAATACGCACCCATGCCGCCGGTGTTGGGACCGCTGTCGCCATCGCCAAGCCGCTTGTGATCCTGGCTCGATGCGAGCGCGAGCGCGGAAGCGCCGTCGGCCATCACGATGAAGCTCGCCTCCTCGCCGTCGAGAAATTCCTCGATGACCACCCGCGCGCCTCCGCTGCCAGCGCCGCCGGCCGGCAACATCGCGTCGATCGCCGCGTGCGCGTCCTCTTCGCGCATCGCGACGACGACACCCTTGCCGGCCGCGAGGCCATCGGCCTTGACGACGATCGGTGCGCCGCGCGACGTGACGAA
>Ga0207691_10000466_pt1 | contig 39979 bp, 34 predicted proteins | sample KBSM13metaG_FD_184327 | JGI IMG/M metagenome (GOLD analysis project Ga0207691, IMG submission 184327) | Miscanthus rhizosphere microbial communities from Kellogg Biological Station, Michigan, USA - KBS M1-3 metaG (SPAdes) (version 2) | ecosystem: Host-associated > Plants > Roots > Rhizosphere >...
TGGGTTCGCGGTTTCTCATGCGTTCATCGATGTCGGTCCGACGGGTGCCGTAGTTATCGAGGTAGAGCTGTCGGACCTCTTCGTCGCTGCGGACTCCGTCACCGCCTGCGCGCCACGGCATGCGGAGATTCTATGCCTCCGCGGGCCTCACCGGGCCGGAGGGAGCGCGGAAAGGAACTGGGTATCGCTGCGCCAGACGGTCTCTTCGCGGCGGGGGCCGGTGGAGATGATCACGGCGGGAGCGCCGACCGCGTCTTCCAGGGCACGCACGTAACGCTGCGCAGCGGAGGGGAGCTCTTCGTAGCGGGTCACGCCGGTCGTCGTGGCCTTCCAGCCCGGAAGCTTCTCGTACTCGGGCTCGAGCCGCGCGACATCCTCGGCGAGCGCCGGCAGGTCGGAGATCGGCTTTCCATCCAGGCGATAGCCCAGACAGACGGGGATCTCTTCGAGCTCGTCGAGGCAATCCAGCTTCGTGAGGGCGAAGGCGGCCGCGCCGGAGAGCTCGACCGCCGTGCGAGCGACGACGGCGTCGAACCAGCCCGTCCGCCTCGGACGTCCGGTCGATGTCCCGTACTCGTTCCCACGCTTGCGCAGAAATTCGCCGGTGTCGTCTTTCAGCTCGGTGGGGAAGGGGCCCTCGCCGACCCGCGTCGTGTAGGCCTTGATCACGAGGAGGCTCGCGTCGAGGGCCCGCGGCGAGATCTCGAGTCCGCACGCGACCGAGCCGGCCGTGCAGTGGGACGACGTGACGAACGGATACGTGCCCGCGGACAAGTCCAGCATCGCGCCGTGCGCGCCTTCCGCGAGCAGCGTCGCTCCGGCCTTGAGCTGGTTGCGCAGGTATCGGCCGGTGTCGGCGACGTGCGGTCGGATGCGCTCGGCCCGCGGCGCGAGCTCCGCCAGCACGGCGTCGGCCGACGGGACGTCCGACTCCCCGAGGGCGCGGAGGAGCCCGCCCGTCTCTTTGGCGATGGCCTCGACCCGGGCCGCGAGCGTGGCGGGCCGGTAGAGCTCCGCGACGCGGACGGCGCGCCGGGCGGCGAGAGACTCGTAGGCCGGCCCGATTCCGCGGAGCGTCGTCCCGATCTTGGCGTCGCCGGCGGCCCGCTCTCGGGCGGCGTCCAGCAGGCGGTGGTACGGAAGGATGACGGTCGCCCGGTCGGAGAGCCGGAGGTTCTCGCCGATCTCCACGCCGGCGTCCCGCACCTTGTCCATCTCCGACAGAAGCGCCTCGAGGTCGACGACGACTCCCGGTCCGATGACGGACGGGCGGCCGCGCACGATGCCGGCAGGGAGCAGGTGGAGGGCGAAGTGTTGCGTTCCGAACTTGACCGTGTGGCCGGCATTGTGGCCGCCGTGGTAGCGCGCCACGATGTCGAAGCGGTTCGAGAACAGGTCGACGAGCTTTCCCTTGCCCTCGTCTCCCCATTGCCCGCCCAGGACGGCCAGGACCTTCACGCTTTCCTCTCCTCTTGCTCGAATCGCTCGCCGGCGGAAAAGCAGCGCAGGCTAACAGAGTCCAGCCGCCCTGTCAGCTTAGAATCGGCCCCCGATGAGGATCATACGGCTCTCCGGCGAAGGCCTGACACTCGCCGATCTCGTCGCGGTGGCGGAACGCCGCGCGCGCGTGACGCTGTCTCCCAAAGCCCGCCGTGCAATCGGGGCGTCGCGCCGCGTGGTCGACCGCGCGGTGCGCTCGGGGGAGACGGTCTATGGCGTCACGACGGGCTTCGGCAAGTTCGCCGACGTGCCCATCCCGCCGGGAGAGATCGAGACGCTCCAGCGCAACCTGATTCGAAGCCACGCCGCGGGCGTGGGATCCGCTCTGCCGGATCCCGTCGTGAGGGCGATGATGGCGCTGCGCGCCAACGCGCTGGCGCGCGGGAACTCCGGCATTCGCGTCTCGACCGTCGAGACGCTCATCGCGATGCTCGCGGCCGACGTCCTGCCGATCGTTCCGGCGCAGGGTTCGGTGGGGGCGTCGGGCGATCTCGCTCCGCTCGCGCATCTGGCGCTCGGCCTCATGGGCGAAGGGCGCGCGCGGGTGCGTGGCCGGGAGCGGGCGGCGGCGGAGGCGTTGCGGCGCGCGCGCATCCGGCCGGCGGCACTGGGAGCGAAGGAAGGGCTCGCACTGATCAACGGAGTGCAGATGTCGGTCGCGGTCGGCGGCCTCGCGCTGAGCCGCGCGATCGATCTGGCGAAGACCGCGGACCTCATCGGCGCGGCGTCCCTGGACGCCTCCCGCGGGTCCGACGCCGCGTTCGACAGCCGCATCGTGGCGGCGCGCCCGCATCCCGGAGCGCTGAAGAGCGCGGCCAACCTGCGCGGTCTCCTGCGCGGAAGCGCGATCCGGGAGTCCCATCGCGGCTGCGGCCGGGTGCAGGACAACTACGCGCTCCGCTGCATGCCCCAGGTGCACGGCGCGGCGCGCGACGCGTTCGTTCACGCTCGCGAGGTGCTCGAGCGGGAGATGAACAGCGCGACGGACAACCCTCTGGTGTTCGCGGCGCGGGGCGACATCGTTTCGGGCGGAAACTTTCATGGCGCTCCCGTCGGATTCGTCCTGGACTACGCCGCGATCGCGGCCACGGATCTCGCGTCGATCTCGGAGCGCCGCATCGAGAAGCTCGTCAACCCGGCGCTTTCGGACCTTCCGGCGTTCCTGGTACGCGAGGGTGGCCTGAACTCGGGCCTCATGATGGCGCAGGTCACGGCCGCCGCGCTGGTCTCGGAATGCAAGGTGCTCGCGCATCCCGCCTCGGTCGATTCGATCCCGACCTCGGCGGCCAAAGAGGACCACGTCTCGATGTCGCCGATCGCGGCGCGCAAGCTCACGGCGATCGTGGAGAACCTCGAGCGCGTGCTCGCCATCGAGCTCATCGCGGCATTTCAGGCGATGGAATTCCTGCGGCCCCTGACCTCCTCCCGGCCGCTGGAGCGCGTGCGGCGACTCTTCCGCCGGAAGGTGCGCGCCTGGACCGCCGACCGGGAACTCCATCCGGATCTGGAGAACGCGAGGCTGTTTCTCTCGAGCGAGGCGGTGACGGAAGAGATCGCCCGCCTGCAGTAGGCTCGCAGGGAGGCCGGCGGCCCAACCGCCGCGCCATATAATCCGGCCATGAGCGCGACCGTTCTGGCGCCCTCCCGCACGATTCGCGCGGCCCGTGGAGCGCAGCTCCGGTGCCTCGGCTGGCCGCAGGAAGCCGCCCTCCGGATGCTCGAGAACAACCTCGATCCGGACGTGGCGGAAAAGCCCGAAGAGCTGATCGTCTATGGCGGCACCGGCCGGGCCGCGCGCAGCTGGCAAGCGTTCGACACCATCGTCGCGACGCTGAAGCGCCTGAAGGCCAACGAGACGATGCTCGTCCAGTCCGGCAAGGCCGTCGGCGTGTTCGAAACCCACGAAGACGCCCCGCGGGTCCTCATCTCGAACTCCATGCTCGTTCCCGCCTGGGCGACGGGCGACGAGTTCCGCCGCCTGGAGGGCCTCGGCCTGACGATGTACGGCCAGATGACGGCGGGCTCTTGGATCTACATCGGCAGCCAGGGCATCGTCCAGGGGACGTTCGAGACGTTCGCGTCCGCGGCCCGGGACTTCGGGGGCGATCTCGCGGGCCGGCTGGTCGTGACGGCCGGTCTCGGCGGGATGGGCGGCGCGCAGCCGCTGGCCGCGACGATGAACGGAGCGGTCGCGCTGGTCGCCGAGGTGGATCCCGAGCGCATCGAGAAGCGGCTGAAAACCCGCTACCTGGATGAGAAGGAGACCGTCCTCGATCGTGCCATCGATCGGGCCCTCGCGGCGAAGGACGCGCGGCAGGCGGTCTCGATCGGCGTCGAGGCGAATGCCGTGGATCTGCTCGAGCGGCTGCTCGCGCGCAACATCCTGCCCGATCTCGTCACCGATCAGACGTCCGCCCACGACGAGCTCCACGGCTACGTGCCGCGGGGCGGCTCGCTCGAGGAGCTGACGCGCCTGCGCACGGCGGACCCGAAACGATACATCGAGCGGTCCTACTCGACCATGGCCGATCACGTGCGCGCTCTCCTCGAGCTCCGGCGGCGCGGCGCGATCGTCTTCGACTACGGCAACAATCTCCGGGGGCAGGCGCAGAAGGCCGGCGTCGCCGACGCCTTTGCGATCGGCGGCTTCGTGCCGCTGTACATCCGGCCGCTCTTCTGCGAAGGAAAGGGGCCTTTCCGGTGGGCCGCGCTTTCGGGCGATCCGGAAGACATTCGGACGACCGACCGCGCGCTTCTCGAGCTTTTCCCCTCGGATCGCGCGCTGGAGCGCTGGCTCGGGCTCGCTGCGGAGCGCATCGCGTTCCAGGGCCTTCCGGCCCGCATCTGCTGGCTGGGCTACGGCGAGCGTCACCGCGCGGGGCTGCTCTTCAACGAGCTCGTGCGCGACGGCCGCGTCCGCGGCCCGATCGTCATTGGCCGGGATCACCTCGATTCGGGCTCGGTCGCTTCGCCAAACCGCGAGACCGAGGGCATGCGCGACGGCTCCGATGCGATCGCGGACTGGCCGATCCTCAACGCTCTGATCAACACGGCCGCGGGCGCGACCTGGGTCTCGGTCCATCATGGCGGCGGCGTCGGAATCGGATATTCCATCCACGCCGGGATGGTCGTCGTCGCGGACGGCACGGAGGCCGCGGCGCGCCGGCTCGCCCGCGTCCTCAAGTGCGACCCGGGCACGGGCGTCATGCGCCACGCCGACGCGGGGTATCCCGAAGCCGTCGAGGCGGCGCGGACGCGGGGAGTCGACCTGCCCTTTCTGAGCTGACGCAGGCGCAGACGGCGTTGAAGCAGCGGGTGCTGGTCGCGGCTCTGCTTCTCGCCGCGCCGGCGCTCGCCTGGCTCGACGGCTGGTTCATGCTTCCGGTGCGTCCCCCGGCGACGGGCGACGCGCCGCCGGAACTGCGCCGGGCGCTCGCGGACGTCGCGCGCGACCTGGCGGCCCGCACGCGCGCTTTCGCCGAGAACCCCGACGTCGGGCGGTCGCTCTCGGGCGGCGGCATCGCCGTCGAGCGCGAGCGGCTCTTCGCGAGCGCGCGCCAGGCCGTGGGAGACGCTCCCGCCGGGACGTGGATCGCTCTCGCGGATCCGCGAGGGAACGCCCTCGCCTGGTTTGGCGATGCTCCGGCGCGCCTGCCGCCGATTCGGCCGTCGGGCACGCTCGAGGCGCGATGGTCGGCCACCCGGATGGAGCTCTTGCACTGGGGTCTCGCGGGAGATCCCCCGTTCGCCGGAGTTGTCTGCGCCGGCCGCACGCTTCCCGTAGAGAGGCCGGCCTTCGCCGGCGCGCTCGGCCTCGGCCCCGAGACCGCGGGGTGGGAGCCCATCGCTCCCGGCGGAGCCGCGCCGAGTCTCCTCGAGGAGCCGGGTGGACGAACGCCACTCGTTGCCGGGCGACTCGCGCCGGTGCCGGGGCATCCTCCGGCCTGGTTCCGGGGACGCGCCGCCGCTCTCGTTCTCGTCCTGGCCCTCGCGTTCGCGCTCGTGGCGTTCGGCAGCGGCTCGGCCGCGATCGGCGCCGGCCTGATGCTCGCATTTCTCGGCGCGGAAGCGGCGGCGGGCCGAGGTCACCGTGCGCTCGGCGAGCCGCGCGTCTGGCTCCTGGCGGCCGGGCTGTTCTTTCTTCCGATCGGTCTTGCGCAGCTCCGCGGATTCTCCCGGACGCGGCCGGTCCTTCGCCGGATCCTCGGCTTCACGCTGTTCGCGGCCGCGCTGGTCGCCGCGCACGGCGCGACCCTTCCCGATCTGGGCTCGCCCTTCCCGATTTCCGGCCGGCCGTTCTACGAGCTCGTGGCCCTGGCGGCTCTGCTCGCGTCGGCGCTGGCGATCGGCGCCTCGGCGTCGCGTCGTCCCGGAGCCGGAGCGCCGGGATGGGGAACGATCGCCATCGTCGTCACTCTCGCCGGCCTCATCGCCGCGCTTCTCTTCGTCGACCCATCGCCCGCATTCCGCCCGGCGGTCGCGGCGGTGAGCCTCTTCGCGTTCGAGGCCTGGCGGAGAACGATCGCGAGGGCGCCGGAGACCGGGGCGCTCGGGCCGTTTCGACTCGCCGCCGGGACGACGCTTCTGCTGCTTCTGGTGGCCTCGCCGGTGCACGAGAACTCCCGGGTCGTCGAGGCCTATCGCGTCGCCCGCGCGATTCGACTGCCGGCGCCCGACCGGATCTCGGCGACGGCCGTGATCGCTGTGCGGCGGGCCGTCGATCACGTCGAACGCTTCGATCTGGCGACGGAGCTTCCGGCGCCCGTCCACGACGTCGACATCTCGGACCTGGCGTATCGGCTGTGGCACGAGGGGGAAGCTCGCGCGCCCTCCGCGTCTCTGATTGCATACGAAGTGTTCGACCGTTCGGGGACGCTGGTCAGCCGCTTCTCGCTCATTCCGGAGGTGGACGCGGCCGGCCCGGACGGCCGTCCCGGTGTGCGCATCGAGCGGCACCTCGTGGCCATCGTCCAGCAGGCCGCGGTGCTCTCCGACGGCGGCGCGCCGTGGGGCCGGGCGATCGTTTCGGTCGCCGACTGGCCGAGCTGGGACCCGCTGCCGCCCCGGCTCGAGGTGTACCGCCGGCTCGTCGGCGCGGCGCCGACGGGAGCGCAGCTCCGCCCCGTGCTCGTGTTCTACGGACCGGACGGAGCTCGCCGGGAGGAGGGCCCCGATCTTTCGCCCGAGACGTTTGATCGCGTGCGCCGCGCCCGCCACGAGCAACGCATCCGCATCCGGTACCGCGGGGAAGTGCTCTGGGGTGAGCTGCGACCCATGCCGGACGGCTTTCAGCTCGTCGCCATTCCCGGCCCGGGGTTTCTGCAACGCCTGCTCACAGCGGTCCTGCTTCTTCCCGCGGCCGGCGCGCTGTACTTGCTGGGCGGCGGGATCGTGCTGATCCGCGCCGCGGGCGCACGCCGGAGCATGCGCGATCTGCTGCCTCCGGGCGCGCGCACCTTTCGAGGGAGGCTCGTCGCGCTCTTCGTGCTCACGGTCATGGTTCCGCTGCTCGCGGTGACCTTCTTCCTTCGCGCCTCGATCACGGCGCGCTCCCGGCAGGACACGATCGCTCATGCCCGGACGGGGCTGGAAACCGCGCGGCGCGTGCTCGACGACTACCTTCCGTCCGCGTCCGCGGCGCGCGGGCGGCTCGGCCTGATCGACGACGCGCTGCTCTCGTGGCTCGCGAACGCGGTCGGCTTCGACCTCTCCGTGTATTCGCCGGAGGCCATCCTGGCGGCCACGTCCCGCCGGGATCTCTACGCCGCGGGTCTGCTGCCCGAGCGGGTCCCGGCCTCGAGTTACGTGGCCGTCGGCCTCGCCGAAGCGCGGGAGACGACCGACGCGCGCATCCTGGCCGGGAGGCCCTACGAGGAGGTCACGACGGCCCTTTCGGCCCTTCCCGGCGTGCCGGGGGTCCGGAGCCCCGTCCTCTTGTCGCTCCTCCTGCTCCCGCAGCAACGCACGGCGGAGGCCGAAGCGTCGCAGCTCACGGCCGCGGTGACCGCGTTCGCTCTTCTGGTCTTCCTCATCTCGGCCGCGATCGCGGGGCGCCTGGCGGTTCGCGTGGCCAAACCCGTGGCCGATCTCGCGGCCGGCACGCGTGCCGTCGCGCGGGGCGACTTTTCGCCGCAGCTTGCCGAGCCCCCCGACGAGGAGTTTCGCGAGCTCGTGCGGGCCTTCCTTTACATGTCGCGGAGCCTTCACGAGCAGACGACGGCCCTTTCGCGGGAGAAGGAGCGGCTCGCAACTCTCCTCTCGCAGCTCACTGCGGGCGTGGTGGCGTACGGCGTGGACGGCCGCGTTCTCCTCGCCAACCCGGCGGCCGCACGGCTCTCGGGCGGACGAGTCGAGGGCGAAACCCTGGATGAGGTGTTCCCGGGCGAGGCCATGCGTCCGGTGCGAGACGCGCTCTCCCGCGTGGGCGACGGCCACGCGTCCGAGGAGATCGAGCCCCGCCCGGGGGAGCGCTGGCGCGTCGTGACGGTGCCGCTGCCCCTCGCCGGCACGGGAGCGCGCATGGCGGTCATCGAGGACGTGTCCGACGTCGTGCGTTCGAACCGACTGGCGGCGTGGGCCGAGATGGCGCGGATCATCGCCCATGAGATCAAGAATCCGTTGACTCCGATCCGACTCTCGGTCGAACATCTTCGAGAGGTGTGGAGGCGAAAGTCTCCCGACTTCGAGCGCGTGCTGGAGGATTGCGTGTCCAACGTGTTGCGTCAGACGGAGGAGCTGCGTCGCTCGGCCTCCGAGTTCGCAGACTACTCCCGGCTTCCGCGGCCGGAGATCCGCCCGACCGACGTCGCGGCGCTCCTGCGCGATGCGGCCGCGGCCTACTCGGCGGCGCCCGGCGTTCGCTGGCTCGTCGAGGCCCCCGCCGGTCTGGAGGCGATGGCCGATCCGCGCCTGCTGTCGCGCGTGCTTTCGAACCTCGTCGGCAATTCCGTGGACGCCCTGAAACAGGGGGGACGGATCCGCCTCGCCGCCGCCCGCCGGGACGGGCGTATCGAGGCGTCGGTCGAAGACGACGGGCCCGGAGTTCCCGCCGAGATCCTCCCGCGTCTCTTCGACCCGTACTTTTCAGCGAAGAGCGGCGGGACCGGACTGGGGCTGGCGATCGCGAAGAAGATCGTGGAAGAGCACGGCGGCACGATCGGCGCAGCGAATCGGCCGGAGGGCGGCTTCCGGGTCCGCTTCGACCTTCCCGCCGCGACGGGAGAATCCCCTCCGGGGAACACCATTCCGGGAGTCGAGACTTGAGCCCTCGCGCGGCGTCCCGGCTCAGGGCGGGGTTTGTGCTTCTGCTTTTGTCTCTAGCCGGCGCTTGCCGCAAGGGGAACGAGACGTCGTCGTCCGCCGCGCGTCCGGGTGGTCCGCCGAAGGGCGACGCCGTCTGGTTCACGGACACGGCTGGCGCGATCGAGGCCGGGATGGAGGAGCGGCTCGCTCGCGTTTCGGCCACGGCGGTGTTTCTGCCGGCCGGCGTGCTGACAACTCAGGGCGGGCGGCCGACATTCACGGCCGGTTCGCCACCGCCCCGTCCTGTCGCGGCCCCTTCGGTCGTACTCGTCGTCGGGGGAGCGCCGGTGATTGCAGCCGCGCTCGCGACCGAAGCGGGCCTGGATCCCGAGCCCACGGCCGCGGCGATCGCCGAGGGGCTCCGTCCGTTGATCCAATCCGGCGGCCCCTTCGGACGGGTGGCCGGCGTGCACCTGGACTTGCCGTTCCGGTCGGAATCGGCAAAGCGGTCCGGAGAGCTGCTCGCGGCCATCCGGGCGAAAGTGCCCGGCGTGTTCCTCTCGATCGCCGCGCCTTTTTCGCCGGCGACCGAAGAGGCGCGGAAGGCGCTCCTGCCCCTGACGAGCAAGGCCGACGCGATGGTGGTCCCTTTCTTCGGCCTGGACGCAAGGGCCGACGCCGCCGCGATCGACCTTCTGGGACCGCCCTGGTGGGCCGCCTTCGGATCGGCGGCGCGCGGCACGGTGCAGCCGGCCTCGACGGAGGGCGGCGGGGAGCAGGGGAACCTCGCGGCTCCCGAGAAATGGCTGAACGGGTTGACGGGCAATCCGAACGTCGACTTCGAATACGACCTGTCGGTGCCCGACCCGAGCTTCGCGGCGTTTCACCTGACCGCTCGCGGACCCGTCAAAGTCGAGGAGCGGAGCCTCGAGCCGGGCGACCGGCTGACATACCGGATCCCGGCCCTGACGGAGATGCTCTTCCAGCTCGGTTCGGCGATGGCGGGCAAGCGGCACGTCCTCGGCCGGCTGCTCATCTTCGACGGAGCGGAAGAATCCGGCCGGATCTTTCCCGTGGGAGCGCTCGAGGACGTCATCCTCGGCCGCTCACTCGTTCCCGTCCTCGAGACGCGCGTGTCTCCCGCCGGCAGGAACGCGATCGCGGTCGAGGTCGTCAACCGCTCCACGCACGCGTCGATCGCCTCCCGGACCGCAAACTGGGTCGAGGTGGACGTCGCGCCCGCCCACGCGGGCGACGTCGCGCTGGGGGGATTCGATCGCTACGCCACTTACGACGCCGAAGGGCGGCCCGTCACCCCCGGCCGCGCCACACGCGTGCGTCTCTTCGAGACGCTGGTCGTGCCGGGCGAAACGATCTCGCCCGCCCGCATCGTTCTGCGGGGAAAACCGCCCGCCGCCTGCTGCCGCTGGCGCGCGGAGCTCATCGCCGCCTCGGGCAGCGAAGAGAAGTCGGAGTGGCACGAGCCTCCCGTGCCGCCGACACCGACTCCCGCGCCTAAGAAGAAGCGGAAGTAGGCGCCGGCGGGGCAGGCTCGGAGCGCCGGGTCAGCGAGAGCAGCTTGCCCACGGGCCCCGACACCACGAAGACGAGGGCGAGTGTGGCGAGGGCGATCTCCGGCCGGTACGCGACGATGGCGAAAAACAGCGCGATGGCCGGCAGGATCCAGGCCGGCCGCCGCCGCCGGAGGTCGAGGTCCTTGAAGGACCGGTACCGAATCGTCGAGATCATCAGGTAGGACAGGATGATCGTGAGGCCGAGCAGTCCCCCCATCCACACGCGGGAAACGAGGCGTTCGGGAGTGGCGAGGACGACGGTCGCAATCGTGCCCGCGCCCGCCGGGATCGGCAAGCCGACGAAGTACCTCTTGTCCACGACGTGCGCCTGGATGTTGAACCGGGCCAGGCGCATCGAGCCGCAGACGACGAAGAGAAACGACACCATCCAGCCGAGGCGGTGGAAATCCGCCAGTCCCCACGAGTACGCGAGGACCGCCGGGGCGACGCCGAACGAAACCAGGTCGGCCATCGAGTCGTACTGCTCGCCGAACGCCGAGGTGGAGTGGGTCATCCTCGCGATCCGACCGTCGAGCGCGTCGAGGATTCCCGCCGCGATGATCAGGTACGCCGAAACGTCGAACGTGCCGCGAATCGAGGACCAGATCGACAGGTAGCCGCAGAAAAGGTTGCCCACCGTGAAGAGCGTGGGCAGAACGAAGAGGCCCCGGGAGAGCCTCTCGCGCGTCAGCGAGGCCATTCAGGAGGCCGGGCCCCAGCGGGCGATCGCGGACTGGCCGGCCTTGAGCTTGTCCCCCCGGGCGACGAGGACCTCGGCGTCGTCCGGAAGGAAGAGGTCGACCCGCGAACCGAACTTGATCAACCCGATCCGCTGGCCGCGCCGGAGCTCGTCCCCCATCCGCGGGTAGAACACGATGCGCCGCGCGAGCGCGCCGGCGATCTGCTTGAAGGTCACCTGGCCCTTGGGGCTCGCGAGCGTGATCCGGTTCTGTTCGTTCTCGATGGACGCCTTGTCGGCGAACGCCGCCTCCTTGCGCCCGCGGACGTAGGCGTAGTCGGAAAGACGGCCGTCGACGGGCGAGCGATTCACGTGGCAATTGAACACGGACATGAATATCGAGAGGCGGCGGCGGGCGCCGGCCGGGGCTTCGGGCGGCTCCGTGATGGAGAGGACCGTTCCGTCGGCGGGCGACACGAGCGTGTCGGATCCGCCTTCGGGAGTTCGCTCCGGGTCTCGAAAGAACTGGAGCAGAAACGCGGTGACCGCGTAGAAGAACGCGGCGGCGGGCCAGCGCCCGGCGAGTGCCAACAAGGTTCCGACGCCCAGCGCCGGAAGGATGAAGGCCCAGCCCTCCCGGGCGATCGGGATCCTCAGTGGGCGACCCCCTCGCGATGGTTGCGTGCGATCGCCTCCATGCGATCCTTCAGGAGAAGCTTTTCCTTCTTGAGTCTCTTCTCTTCCAATTCCTCGTCTTCGGAGAGGCGGTTCTTGGCCGCCAGAAGCTCGAGACGTTCCTCGTGGTGTCGGTGTTCCTCGCTCAGGCGGCGAAACTCCGGATCGGCGACGGTCAGTTCCTCTCTGTTCCCGTATTCCATCGGGTCAAACCTCCTTGTCTTGCGGTTGGGTTTGTCTTCGAGGAGAGATGCCGGAAGGACCACGGCCTAAGTCTAGCCCCGCCGTGGAGGGCTTTCAACCGCCCGATGGAGCGCCGCGAAGCGGCAAAACCAGGACCAGCGCGTCCTCGCCGTCCTGGTAGTAGGAGCGGCGCCGATAGGCCTCGGTAAACGCGTATGATCGATAGAACTGGCGGGCCGCGGCGTTGCCGACGCGCACTTCGAGCGTGATGGCAGCGGAGCCCATCGTGCGCGCCCGCGCGATCGCATCCTCGAGGAGCCAGCGGCCATAGCCGCGCTTGCGCATCCGAGCGTCCGTCGCGATCTTGTTGATGTGGAACTCTTCGTAGAGGGAAACCGCGAAGAGATATCCGCCGATGCGGGGAAGTCCGCCGTCGTCGCGACCGAGAACGCGGATGTAGCGGTGCGGCTCGACCAGCTCGCTCGCGAAGAACTCCCGCTTCCACGGGACGGGGAACGATTCGGACTCGATCCGCGCGACCTCGTCCAGGTCGAACGGCCCGGCGGGCCGCAGCCGGTACGCTTCCTCCCGCGGCTCACGCAGGGCCATGCTTCTCCTCGGCAGCGCTTGGCCGCGCATAGATCGCGCTCGGAAGCTCCGTGCCCGCGCGAGGCGAACGGGAGACCGCGTGAGCGAGGCTCGCGGCGAGGCTCGCCGGCAGCGCGCGTCCCGCATGGGACACGAGATCGCGCGGCAGGGAGACGATCCCCGCGCCCGCGGCGAAGCGCGGAACGTCGGCCCCGGTCATCCGCGTCGGCGAAACGAGTGGGCGCGCCCGCTCCCCGGACAGGTCGTAGAGCGCGCCGACGATCTCCCCGCGCCCGGCGTCGAGAAACGCGGCGACGCGCAGATCGCCCAGGGGCCGCGCGGCCTCGGCCATCGCTTCCAGCGTCGGCACCGCCTCCACGGGGATTCCGACGGCGCGTCCGAGGCCCCACGCCGTGGCCAGTCCCACGCGCACGCCGGTGAACGAGCCGGGGCCGGCGCAGACCGCGATGCGCTCGCAGCCGGTCAGTCTCAGCCGCGCCGCTGCCAACGCGCGTTCGATCGCCGGGAGCAACTCCTCGGAGGCGCGGCCTCCGGCCGGAAGGATCTCTTCGAAGATCCGCCCCCCGGAGAGGACGGCCACCGACGGATCCGGTCCGGCCGTGTCGAGCGAGAGTACGCTCATGCGCCATCGCGCGCCCGGAGGTTTTCCTCGCCCGGACGCATCTGGGGCTATGCTAGCACCGGCGTGAGCACAGCTCTTCCCCGCGTCACACCCATGCTCCGGCAGTACTTCGAGATGAAGAGCCGGCACCCCGACGCCATCCTTTTCTACCGCATGGGCGACTTCTACGAGATGTTCTTCGACGACGCGAAGGACGCGGCGCCGCTGCTCGGGATCGCCCTCACGGCGCGGCATCGCGACTCGGACATCGAGGCGCCCATGTGCGGCGTGCCCCACCAGGCGATCGACCATCACGTGGCGAAGCTCGTGGCTGCCGGCCGCAAGGTCGCGATCTGCGACCAGGTCGAGGACCCGAGGGCGGCGCGCGGGCTGGTCCGCCGGGACATTACGCGCGTCGTCACTCCGGGGACGGTGCTCGACCCCGAGTCCCTCGTTCCCAGCGCCCCGTCGTACCTGGCGGCCCTCGTCCCGGGACCCGCGGAATGGGGGGTCGCGTTCCTGGATCTTTCGACCGGGCGGTTTCGAGCGGGAACGGTGCCGGCGGCGCGCGTCGAAGACGCCCTGGCGCTCTTCCGGCCCCGGGAAATCCTCCTCCCGGAGGAAGCTCCCGTACCGGCGTTCCCGGCCGCCCTGTCGCGCCGCGGAGCCGCGTGGTGGACCGCCGCGGGGGAGGGAACCGGCGCCGCGATAGCGGCAGCAGCGGCGGCAGCCGCGCGCACGTACGCCTCCGAGATGCGCCCCGGAGGGATCGCGCACGTCGGAGAGCCGGACCCGCTCTCGTTCGACCGGCGGATGGGGCTCGACGCGTCGGCCGTCGCCACGCTGGAGCTTTTCGAATCGTCGGACGGCTCCTCCGCGCGCAGCCTCTTCGCCATTCTCGACCGGACGCGAACGCCCCTCGGGGCGCGGGCGCTGCGGGAGGCGCTGGCCCATCCGTCCCTCGATCCGGTCGACATCGAGTCGCGCTGGGATGCCGTGGACGAGCTCGTCCGCCGTCCGGAGATTGCGGAAGGTCTGCAGGAGGCGCTCGAGGGCGTCGGCGACCTCGAACGGAGGTTCGCGCGAGTCTCCGTCGGGACGGCCGGTCCACGGGAGGTGGCGGCCCTTGGCGCCGGGCTTCGGGCCGCCCCGGCGGTCGCCGTCGCGGCCGGCGCGCTCTCGGCCGGTCGCTTCCATTCTCTTCTCGAGACGATCCCGGACACAACGGATTGCGTCGCGGCGATCGAGGCGACGCTGTCTCCCGAGCCTCCCGTGCTGGCTTCGGCGGGCGGAGCGATCCGGGATGGCGCCGACGCCGAGCTCGACCAGCTGCGCGCTCTGCGTCGCGACGCGCAGAGCGCCATCCTCGCCATCGAGGCCGAAGAGCGCCGCCGCTCCGGGATCTCCTCGGTCAAGGTGCGCTTCAATCGCGTCTTCGGCTACTCGCTCGAGGTCTCGAACGCGCACCGTGACAAGGTTCCCGCGGACTGGGTCCGCAAGCAATCGCTGGCCAACGCCGAGCGTTACTTCACGACGGCGCTGAAGGAGCTCGAGGAGAAGATCCTCGGCGCCGAGGACCGCATCGCCGAGATCGAAGCGCGCCTCTACGGAGCGCTGCTCGCCGAGCTCGCGCTCGCCGGAGACCGCGTCCAGCGTACGGCCCAGGTGATGGGGGAGCTCGACCTCTTCGCGTCGTTCGCGGAGATCGCGCGGTCCGGCCGCTGGGTCCGGCCGCGACTTTCGGAAAAGCCGCGGCTGACGATCGTCGAGGGGCGTCACCCCGTCGTCGAGCGGCTGCGGCGCGAGGAGATGTTCGTTCCGAACTCCACCGATCTCGACCTCCAGCACCGGATCCAGGTCGTGACCGGGCCCAACATGGGAGGAAAGTCGACGTACCTGCGGCAGGTGGCGACGATCGTGCTCCTCGCCCAGGCCGGATCGTTCGTCCCGGCCGAAAGGGCCGAGCTATCCGTGTTCGATCGGATTTTCACGCGCGTGGGCGCCGCCGATCATCTCTCCCGCGGCGAATCCACCTTCATGGTCGAGATGCTCGAGTCCGCCGCGATCCTCCGCGAAGCCACCTCCCGCAGCCTCGTCATCCTCGACGAGGTGGGCCGGGGAACCTCCACGTTCGACGGGCTCTCGATCGCGTGGGCCCTGCTCGAGTACCTGCACGACGCTCCCGGGAAGGACGCGTTCGTCCTCTTCGCCACGCACTACCACGAGCTGACCGAGGTCTCCCTGGTCAAGCCGGCCGTCATCAACGCCACGATGGCCGTGAAGGAAATCGGCGGGAAGGTCGTCTTCCTGCGCAAAGTCGTGGCCGGAAGCGCCGACCGGAGCTACGGCATCCACGTCGCCGAGCTCGCCGGCCTGCCGCAGGAGGTCACCGCGCGCGCTCGCGAGGTCCTGGCGAATCTCGAGAAGCAGGAGCTCGACGTGCAGGGCGCCCCGGTCCTCGCGCGCCGCCAGGGCGAGAGCGCCGGCAGCGGGCAGTTTCTCCTCTTCTCGGCGGAGGAGGAGCTCGCCCTCGAGAAGCTGCGGTCCCTCGACATCGAGCAGATGACTCCGCTGGCGGCGCTGTCCCTCCTCGCGGCGCTCCAGTCCCGCGTCAAGCGGCCGTGAGCTCGCGTCTCTTCGGCGTCGGCGTCGAGGGCCCGGAGCTCTCGCCGCGCGAGCGGGAGATTCTCACGGCGCATCCGCCCTTCGGCGTCATCCTCTTCCGGCGGAACATCGAGAGCCCGGGCCAGCTCGCGGAGCTCGTCGCCAGCCTGCGGGAGCTCGGGGCGCGTTACCTCTTTCTGGACCAGGAGGGCGGGCCCGTCGATCGCCTGCGCGACCTGCTCTCACCCGCGCCGTCCTTCGCGCGGGCCTCGCGTGCCGGTGCCGCACGGCGGGCGGGGGAACTTGCCGGGGAGGCGCTCGCGCGCCTCGGATTCGACGTCGATCTCGCCCCGGTCGTGGATCGGTCCGTGCCCGGCGCCGGCGCCCTCGTTCTCGGCGAGCGGAGCGCCTCGGCGGATCCGGGCCCGATCATCGCGGCCGCCGGCGACTTCCTGGCGGGGCTCCACTCCCGTGGGATCGGAGGCTGCCTCAAGCATTTCCCGGGTCTCGGTCGCGCCCGGCTCGACACCCACAACAAGCTCCCGGTGATCGAGTCGGATTCGCACCAGCTCGCCCTGGACATCGCGCCGTTCGACGCGCTCATGTCGGACGCGGGGGCGATCATGATCGCGCATGCCGCTGCGGACGACGGCGTACCGGCGTCGCTCTCTCCGACCTGGGCGCGGACGTACCTGCGCGAGATCGTGGGCTTCGAGGGCGCGGCGTTTTCGGACGACCTCGAGATGGGGGCGCTGTCCGCCTTCGGCGAGCTCCCCGAGCGGAGCTCGCGCGCCGCCCTGGCCGGATGCGATCTTCTCTTCGTCTGCCGGCGTCTCGACGCGTTGCCGGCCTGCGTCGAATCCGTCGAGCGGACCGTCCCCGTGGAGCGCCGCACCGAAGCGGCCGAGCGCCTCGAGGCTTACGCGTCCCACCTCGAGAGGATCCGGGGGAACCGCGTCCCGGAAGCGGTTCCGCTCGAGACGGTCGCGGCTGCGATCCGCGGGTTCGACGCGTCCCTGGGCTGAGTCAGACTCCTTCGACGACGATCATGTTCGTGCGGGCGCAGGCCTGGCGCAGCGCCTTGCCCTCGGCGTACTCGGCGGAGGCCCACCAGGCCCTGGCCTTCTCGAGGCTCGGAAACTCGAGGACGACGGCGCGCTTCGGCGACCAGCTTCCTTCGAGGACCTCGGTCCGGCCGCCGCGCGCGAGATATCGCCCGCCATGCGCCGCGATCGCCGGCGGTGCCAGCGACTTGTATTGCTCGTAGACCGCCGGATCCTGGACCTCGATGTCGACGATGACATAGGCCTTCATGGCCTGTTCACTTTCGCCCCGCCATCGTCTAGAAGGGAACGTCGTCGTCGTAAGCCCCGGCTCCGCCTCCCGCCACCGCGGGCTCGGGCGCTTCGGCGACTTCGCGCGCGCCGCCAGAGCGCATTCCCTCCTCGCGGCGTCCGAGCATCACGACGTTGGACGCCTTGATTTCGGTCTTGTAGCGTTTCTGGCCGTTCTGGTCCTCCCAGCTTCGGGTCTGGAGGCTGCCTTCGACGTAGACCTGTTTTCCCTTTTGAAGGTACTCGCCGCAGATCTGCGCGAGCTTCTCCCACGCCACGACGTCGTGCCACTCGGTCCTCTCCTGCTTGGCGCCGGAGGCGTCCTTCCAGGTCGTCGAGGTGGCGACGGAGAATCGCGCGAGGGTCGTGCCCTGCGGCGTCGTCCGGACCTCCGGGTCCTTGCCGAGGTTTCCGATCAGGATCACTTTGTTGACGCTGGCCATGTATTCGCCCTCCTTTCAGGTGCTGGAACCATATTCCACTTCGTGCGGGACAGATGATGTCCGAGGCGGCGGACGGCTAGAATCATCCAAAAGCATGACCGACAACGAGATCGAAGCGACCCGCCGGCACCTGGTCCGCTCGGCCTCGCTCATTACCCCCCTGACGTTGCTCTCCCGGCTGACCGGCTACGTCCGCGAGAAGGCCATCGCATTCACCCTCGGCGCCGGGATGCGCTCGGACGCGTTCTTCGTGGCCTTCCGCATCCCCAACATGCTGCGGGAGATCATCGGCGAAGGCGCGATGTCCTCGGCGGTCATCCCCGTCTACACCGAGGTCTCGGCGCGCCGCAGCGAGGATGAGGCGCGCGCGTTCGTGGGGCGCGTGGCCGCGACGTTCGCGCTCATCCTCGCGGGAATCACCGTGGCCGGAATCGCGGCCTCGCCGTGGCTCGTTACGCTCCTCGCCGGCCAGTTCCGCGAAACGCCCGGCAAGTTCGCGCTGACGGTCCTCCTCAACCGGTGGATCTTCCCCTACATCTTCCTGGTTTCGCTGGCGGCGCTGTGTCAGGCGCTGCTCAACGCGCACCGCCGCTTCGCGGCGGCGGCGGCGGCGCCGATCCTTCTCAACGTCGCGATGATCGTGGCCGCGCTATTCGTGGCTCCCCACCTGGCCGAGCCGACGTTCGCCCTCGCCGGCGGGGTCCTCGTCGGCGGTCTCCTGCAGATCGCCGTCCAGGTCCCGCAGCTGCGCCGTCTGCATGCCGTGGGACGCCCGGCGCTCGGCTGGAAAGATCCGTCGGTGCGCTCCGTGCTCCTCCTGATGGCCCCGCGGCTCCTGGCCTACGGCATCAGCGCCGTCAATACGGTCGTCTCGACGCGATTCGCCGCCGGCCTTTCGAACGGCAGCGTGTCGCATCTCTACTACGCGAACCGGTTGAAGGAGCTGGTGCTCGGCGGCTTCGCGGTGTCGATCGCCACCGTCATCCTGCCGCTGCTCTCCCGCCAGGCGCTCCAGCCCGACCGCGGGCCGTTCAAGGAGAGTCTGGCCTTCGCGCTCCGCCTGATCGCGTTCGTGACCATTCCCGCGACCGTCGGCCTCGTCATGTTGCGGGAGCCGATCGTCCGCGTACTGTTCCAGGGCGGACGCTTCGGGGCGGCGGACACGGTCGAGACCGCGGGTGTCCTTGCCGCCCTCGCCGCCGGTCTCTTCTTCTTCGCCGGCATTCGAATCGTGGTTCCCGCTTTTTATGCGCTGAAAAACACGACGCTGCCTGTCGCCGCGGCGATCGCGGATGCCATCGTCTTCGTGACGCTGTGCGTCGCGCTGACCGGTCCGCTGGGACTCCCCGGAATCGGGCTGGCCGCCTCGGCCGCGGCCGCGGTCAACGTGATCGTCCTCGTTGTCGCGCTTCGGCGCCGCGAGGGGCGGCTCCACGGCCGGGCCATGGCAAGTTCCTTCGGGCGCATCGCGCTCGCCGCGACGGTGATGGGCGCGTTTCTCGCCGCTTTCCTGAGGTTGGTCCCGGAGCAGCGCATCGCCGGGTGGCCGGGCGCCGGGATTCTTGCCGCGACGATCGTCGCGGCCACGGTGCTCTACGGGTTCGCCGCGCACCTGCTCGGCGCCCCCGAACCCGCCGAGCTGCGTCAGGTCGCTCGGAAGCGACGCCAGTGAAACTCGTCATCCAGCGTGTCTCCAGCGCCTCGGTGCGCGTGGACGGGCGCGTCGTGGGCGAGATCGGCCGAGGATTCCTGGTGCTGTTCGGTGCGGAAACCGGAGACGTCGCCGGGCTCGCCGAAGAGGCCGCGCGCAAGGTCGCCGGACTGCGTGTGTTCGACGACGAAGCGGGGAAGATGAATCTCGCCCTCGCCGACGTGGGCGGAGGAGTCCTCGTCGTCTCCCAGTTCACACTCGGCGCGGACCTTTCGCGCGGGCGCCGGCCCGGATTCGAGCGCGCGCTCCGGGGCGCGGACGCCGAGCCTCTCTACGAGGCGTTCGTCGGTGCCCTGCGCGGACAGGGTGTCGTCGTCGAGACGGGCCTGTTCGGCGCTTCCATGCAGGTGGCGCTCGTCAACGAGGGCCCGGCCACGTTTCTGATGGAGCTGCCGAAGACGCCCTGAGGACGACTCTGAAGACGACCCTCCGGGTCGATTCTGAAGGCGACCCTCAGGGTCGACGCTACGGCGTCCGGAGAGGCGTCAGCGAGAAACAGAGCAGGAAGACGGCGACGCAGGCGAGGGCGACCAGCTTGCGCCCGAAGTCCAGCGGTTCCTCATCGTCGGGCATCGGAGGATGTGCGAGCCCCATGACGAGGACCGAGAAGGCCGCGAAGACGAGCCAGGTCGGCGGACCCGCCAGGGCTCCCGCGACGGCGAGGGCCACCGCCGCGCCGGCCGCGAACGGCTGCCGCCGGCCCAGAAGCGCTCGCATCACGTGGGAGCCGTCGAGCTGGCCGATCGGAAAGAGGTTCATGGCCGTGACGAGCAGGCCGAACCACGCGGCCATGAAGGTCGGATGCTCATGAACGGAAGCGCTCGTATACGGGCCGACCCCGGTCCAGACCTGAGCCCATCGGACCAGCAGCGGATAGTCGAAGAGCAGGGTGTTCTCGGTCAGCGCCGTCGTCGACGGACGAGGATGCGCCACCCCGTAGAGAAGGAACGGGATTGTGGCGACGAACCCGGCCAGCGGGCCCGCCGCGCCGACGTCGAGGAGGACGCGCTTCGACGGGATCGGCTCCTTGATCTTGATCAGCGCTCCGAAGGTCCCGAAGGACAGGAACCCCGGGAAGAGCACGGGCGAGGGCAGGAAGATCGGCAGTGTCGAGGCCAGGTGGTATCGGCGGCACATCAGGTAGTGGCCGGCCTCGTGGACGCCGAGGATCACCATGACGGGGATCGAGAACGGAAATCCGTCCGAGAAGCGGCCTTTCCCGAGCCAGCCGCCGTCCGTCGTGAACGCGGCGCCTCCGGCGAGCGTCGTCGTGACGAAGGTCAGGAGGAACAGCGCGAGGTGGAACAGGGGATGCGACGTGATGCGCCGCCAGCGCGACGGCGCCTCGGCGGGCTCGACGTTTCCGGCCACGTCCGGGCGGGGATGGTCCGTCAGGCTGTCAGCTCGCGGGCGCGGCTTTCCGGAGCTCGAGGAGGAGCTTCGCCAGGGAACTGCCGAGCGTGCTGGCCGCCGCTTCCATCGCCCGATAGTCCTCCTCGGACATGGGGGCGCCGGCGCGGTCGGCATAGAGGAAGGCCACGAGCCGGTCCTTGATTCGGACCGGGAAGACGGCGCACGAAGAAGTGCCTCTGTCGCCGAGGAGATCCATCATCGCGGGAGGCAACAGGATGCGCGAAAGCCCTCCGCGATGCGGGGACCCCGACAACTTCACGAAGGCGAAAATCGAGGGCTCGCCCCACGGGATCCGAATCTGAGCGACGCGTCCGCGCGTGAGTCGTCCGCCGCGGCCGGTCCATCCCTGGACCGCTTCCTGTCCGGACGACAGAAGCAGGACCCTCGGAAAACGCGCGGCCAGCGCGTCGAGCGTGCTTTCGGCGAGGTGGTCGCGGCCCGACATCGGCGGGATCTCGCCGAGCCCGCTTCTGGATGACTGCGAAGGCGGGGCTGGCTCCGCAACCGGCTCCGGCCTCATCACCACGGGCGGCGCGGGCGAGGGCGGCGTGTCCTCGCCGGGCACCGCGTCCCTCCACATCCCGGCGGCCATCTCTTCGGGCGATTCGGAGTACGGCGGCGTGAAGTCGGGAAGAAACGCCGGAGCGTCGGAGGCGTCGGCGATCTCGGACGCCGGGTGCGGCGTCTCCGCCTGCGCAAATGGCGCGGCGAAACTCGGCGGAGGCGGCGGCATCGTGGGAACGGCCAGGCGGTCTCCGAGCGAAATCGGGATCTCGCGGCCCGGCTCACGCACGGGTGCGGCCGGCGAGCGCCGGGGAGGGATCGGCGCGGCCCGCACCGTGGCGCGCGTGCGGTAGAGGCGTCGCTCTTCGTTGCGTTCCAGTTTCTGGAGCACGCTGCGGAACTCGATCGGGACGGGGCGGCCGAAAAAAAGGTGCAGCGCCTGCAGCAGGCGGACCTCGCTGATCACGGCCGGGATCACCGGGCGACCGGTCAGCGCGGAGACCTCGTCGACGGCGGCGAGATTGGATGGGTTCTTGAAGGCCACGCGGACGCCTCGCCCTTCGAAGGCGTAAGGAACAGCGGCGAGACGCACGGCGGCGCGCTCGGGCAGGATGCGCACGATCTGCGGTCCGGCCTTCAGGATCTGGGGCCAGGTGGCGTAGTCGCAGCGGTGGATCGCCGACAGGGCCTTGAGCAGACTCTCTTCGGCGAGGAGGTCCCGGTCCAGGAGGATCGTGCCGAGGCGGAACGGTTCGCCGGTGTGTCGCTGAAAACCGAGCGCGCTCCGAACGGCTCCCTCCGAGAGGATTCCCTCGGCTATGAGCAGTTCGCCGATGCGCGGCATCCGTCTATTCTATGTCTCTCTCGCTCGACGCCGCCCGTGGCGACGCTCAAGGCAAATCGCGGAGATCTTTGCCTGGCTTGAAACGGATGGTGTTGCCGGGAGGAATCGAAACTTCGACGCCGGTCTTGGGATTGCGGCCGATCCCGCGCTTGCGGCGCTTGACCTGGAAAACTCCGAAACCACGGAGCTCGATGCGATCGCCGGCCCCGAGCGCCGAACGCATCGCTTCGATGACTGTTTCGACCGCGGTCGCGGCCTTCGCGCGCGGGATCTGCGCGAGGTCCACCACGCGGTCGACGATGTCGGCTTTGATCATGCCTCCTCCGGGGTTGGGATGAATTATATAACCTGCTTTTTCTTCAAGCGGATGGAGGCCGCCAGGGCTGCCGCCGCGGCGCCGGCCAGCTCCCGGGCGAACGTCAGATCGGCGGGGGTCGCCCCTTCGCCGGCGGGGCACTCCGCATAGAAAAAGGCCACAGTTTTGTCCCGCATCAGGACGGGCTGGACGAGACATTCCGCCGGCCAGCCCCCGAGCGCCTCGGCCACTTCGTCGTGGCGGGGGAGCGGCGGCAAAGGACCGAGATAGAAAGACCGGCTCATCCGGATATTCAGGAAAAGGGAAGGCTCCGACCACGGAAGCTCGAGCCGGCGCAGCTTCTCCGCGTCCACCCGATCGCCGGCGCCCGACCACCCGGCGACGCCCTCGCGGCGGGCGACGAACACGGCGGTCTTCGGGAAACGCTTCGCGAACGCGGTGAGTACAGCGTCGAAGATCTCGTCGCGCCCGCCGCCTCCCGCAGCCAGGATCCTGGAAAGCTCCGCGGGCGCCGGCATTCCGCCGGGAGGTCCCGGCAGCGTCACGGGCCGGTCCGACGGCGGGAGTGCCGGGGGAGGGCTCGTCTGGCGCCAGACTCCAGGCGGCGGGGCCGCCGGAGGACGAGGAGGCGCCACTCTCTCGGGCAGGTCGGTTTCTCCTCGCGGGGCGTCTCCTCGCGGGGCGGGCGGCGGCGGGCTCTTCCAGCTGGGCGCGGGCGGAACTTCCTCCCAGGCGATCGTCTCGGGCTCGTCGTGGGGAGAGACCGGCGGTTGAGGAAGGCCTCCCCAGCCCACCGGGGGCTCGTCGGGGACTCGCCACGCGTCGATCAGGCTCGCGTCCTCGGGGGACGACGCGAGGCCCGGCGGAAGCTCGCGGGGGTTGATCGAAAAATCGGGAGGCGGCGGAAGCGGCTTCTTGATGACCGACGGGGCGATCGGGCGCGACAGCTTTTCCGCCAGGATGGCGAATCGCGGCGTGCGGCGCTCGCCGTAGTACTTCTCGAGGGCCTGGTAAAGACGAACCTCGGGGGCGACTGCCGGCAGGATCTTCTTGCCCGTGACGAAGAAGAGCTCGTCCAGGATCCGCAGGTTCGCCGGATCCCGCAGGGCGATCCGGATGAATCCTTCCCCGAGCTCGACCGGCACCGCCGAGTGGCGGATCGCGAACTTTGCCGGCAACGCCGCGGTCACGGTGCCTGGCACCGCGCCGAGAACGCTCCAGGGAATGTACGGGCACCCGTGCTGCTCCGAGAGGGCCTTGCCGATGTCGTCCTCGGAGGCGGAGCCCCGTTCGATGAGCAGGGTTCCCAGCCGTCCGCCCGCGAAGCCCTGAACGGCGAGGGCGCGCGCGACGCTCTCTTCGCCGACGGCGCCGGAGCGGAGAAGGATCGTTCCGAGTCGGGGCATCGGTGCTCGATTATCGCGTAGCGGCGGGCCAGAGGAGCCGCTCGTCGCCGGGAGCGTTCTTCTCCCAGTAGCGAAAGCGTTCGCTTTTTTTCAGGCGCATCGAGCCGCCGTCGCTCCGTTTCCAGAGGGTCAACTGATGGGGGAATTGTCTCTCGAAATCCAGAGTGTCGGTACGGTCTCCCCGCCGGACGGCCACGCGGTAGGGGCCCGCGGATCCCGAGGGCCGTGTGATCTCGAGCACGGCATCCTCGACCCGCGGGGGCTGAGGCCTCGAAGAGAAGAGGCTCTCGATGATCCGCACCTTCCCGGAGCGCGGGCGCTCGAAGTCGAGGGCGCGCAGTTGCAGCGGGAGCGCATCGTAGAAGACGGCCCCGTCGGCGGAGAGCGGGACCTCGGCATCGCCGGGCGTTTCGAAATAGGAGCGGATCTCGAGCCGGGACCGGTCGCGCCGCCACTCCGCGAAACTGTTGCCGCACCATTCGTGGCTCGTCATCGTCAGCTTCACGGGATCGAGGGCATCGCTGCCGGCGGCGCCGAACACCGAGAGCATCTGCTGGTAGGTATAAACGCCGGTCGGAATCGACCGCACGTGATTGAGCTTCAGGACACGCTGGGTCACGGGCTCTCCGGCGGGATGGTCCGCCTTCACGAGGCGGGCGCGGTCGAGGTCCTCGGCCACGACGATCAGGACCCCGCGCGATGTTCGGGGAATTCCGTACTCGACGTCGACCGTTTCGTAGACGGAGACCTCTGCGGCGCCGTCGTTCCAGACGGCGGCGCGGCCGAAGCCAGGCCTCCATGCGACGCCGTTGCCCGTCTCGGCTCGAGCCGGAGACACGGGGACGGCGAGCACGGCGGCCAGAAAGAAGGAAAACATTCGACCTCCAGCGCGGACACGGCGCGGAACACCGCTGCGGCGCGATCCTCGGAGCATACCGCCGGGATCGCGCCCCGGCGGGGAACCCACGTGCTACATTCCGGGAGTGACGAGACCGGGAGTTTTCGAGGTCCTCGAACGGCCGCGCCGGCCGGCGATCGCGAGAGTCTTCCAGGCCGCCGCGTTGCTCATCCTCGGGCTCGCCGCCCTGGTCGCGCCCGCGACGGCGCAGTCGGCACAGTCCTCGCCGTCGGGCAAGTCGCCGGATTCCGCTCCGACGGCGCAGCCCGTTCGAGAGACGAGCCTCGCCGCGAGCCGAAAGTCCTTCCTCGCCGCGCGCACCGCCGTCGCGGAGGGGCGATACCAGGAAGCGCTCACGCTTTACCGGAAGGTGCTCGCGCAAGTGCCGGACGACGCGGTCGTGCGTTTCGAGTATGCCCAGCTTCTTCGCGACCTGAACGTCGTGCCGGAGGCCGAGAAGGAGGCGCGCGAGGCCGTTCGTCTCGACCCCACGCTCGCGGAGGCACAGCGCCTGCTCGGCGCCCTCGACCTCGCCGCGGCCGAAAAGGACCCGTCGCGGCTCGACGCCGCGATCGAGCATCTCTCGGCCGCGCGGAGGCTCGCGCCATCGGACGTCGGAAGCGCCGTCAGCCTCGCCCGCGCGCTGCTCGCCGCCGATCGCGCGACCGAAGCCGCGGCAGTGCTCGACGAGCTTCCCGAGCTCTCCAATCAGCCCATGATCCAGCGCCTGACGGCGGAGGCCAAGGCCAAGGCCGGCCGCACGCGTGAGGCCGAGAAAATCTACCGCGCCCTCTACGAGGCCGACCCCGGCGACCGCGAGATCGCCGCGGCCCTCATCGATCTCTACGAAGAGCAGGACCAGCTCGACAAATCGCTCGAGGTTCTGCGCGACCTGGAGCGGCGGGATCCCGCCAACTCCGCGGTCTCCGAGCGCATCGTGCTCGATCTCGCCCGCGCCGGAAAGTTCACGGAAGCCGAGGAGGCGGCGCGAGACCTCGCCCGTCGCCGGCCCGAGAACCGGGCGACTCGCCGCCTGCTGGCCTCGGTGCTGTTCGAGAAGGGGAGCTCCAAGGAAGGGGAGGAGATCCTCAAGGCGATGATCGAGGCCGACCCGGACGATCCCGCGACCCGCCGCGCCCTCGCCTCGGAGATGACGCGCGAGCGCCGCTTCGACGAGGCCCGGGGCATGTACGAAGAGATGCTGAAGCGCATGGGCGACGATCCGCGGCAGGCGGACGCGCGGCTCGCCATCCAGGTGGAGCTGGGCTTCCTCCAGTACCTCCAGAGGGACTGGGCGGGCGCGCGTAAGACACTCGCGCCGCTGGCGCTCTCCGGCGGGGAGGTGCATCCCCGTGCCGCACGGATCCTGCTCGCCGCAGACCGCGACGCCGAAGACTATGCCGACGGGTTGACACAGGCGCGCGCGTTCGCGGCCGCCGAACCGTCGGAGCCCGAGTGGCCCGCGGCGGCCGCCGAGTTCGAGTTCCGGAGCGGAGCGACCAAGGCCGCGGAGGCCAAGCTCGACGCCCTGGGCGCGACCGGGAAGCTCGATTCCATGCTCGCAGCGTCCGACGCCTACGCCCGACTCAAGCGCTTCGACTCGGCCGCGAAGATCGCTCGCGCCGCGACCGCCAAGTACCCCGAGAGCACGGAGGCGCAGTTCCGCCTCGGCTCCAGCCTCGAGCGGGCGGGAACGAGCGCCGAAGCCGAGGCCGTCTTCCTCAAGCTCCTCGAGGAGCGCCCCAACGATGCGGCGACGCAGAACTACCTCGGATACATGTGGGCCGACAACGGGGTCGAGCTCGACAAGGCGAAACAGCTCCTCGAACGCGCCGTCGCACGCGAGCCGCGGAACCCCGCGTACCTGGATTCGCTCGGATGGCTCTACTTCCGCATGGGCAGCCTGGACACCGCCGAGAAGAACCTGCGCGAGGCGGAGCGCCGCGAGCCGACCGATCCGACCATCGTCGAGCACCTCGGTGACCTCGAGATGAAGCAGGGGGACGTCGAGGACGCGATCCGGCACTGGGAGAAGGCCCTCGAGCTGAAGTCCGAGGAAGCCCAGCGCGTCCAGGAGAAACTGCGCCGGGCGCGACCTCCCGTCTCGAAGCGTTGAACCCGCGTCGCGACGCTTCTCTCCTCCTCCTCGTTCTCCCGCTTTCGCTCGCCGCCTGCGCCACACGAACCGCAGCGGTCCGGCACTTCACGCCGGCCAGCGAGGCGCAGAAAGGCGAGGCGCTGACGGCGGTCGCGGCCGCGCAGGAACGGGCCACTTCGCTCCCGGCCGCGCGGCTTCTGTACGACGCGCGGATCCGGGGGGGAAAAGGCCCGGCCGTTCCGGGTACGCTCGCCGTCACCTATGACGGCCGCGACGTGGCCCGCGCCTCCCTCACCGGTCCGTTCGGGTCCCGCGTCGCGGACTACGATGCGGGCGCGGTCACCGGAGAGGACCGGCAGGCCCTCGTGGTCGAGCCGGGAGCCTTGCGGGGGGTTCTCTCGGGCGCCTGGCCGGGGTCGCCGGCGGCCGTCGAGGGTTGCGACGGCGACGACTGCCTCGTCGTCTGGACCGGACGAGTGAGGGTGTCCGCCGTGGTGGACCTCCGGGCGCATCGCCTCCGGTCGATGGAGCTCGACGGCGACCGTGGAAAGCTCGTCGTGAGCTACGAGGGCGACACCGACCCGTGGCCACAACATGTGGATGCGCGCGAGGAACGGACGGGGCGGGGATTGAAGCTCTCTCTCGTCGGGCGCGAGCTCGCGGGCGACGCCTCTCCGGCCGCGAGCCCGGCCCCATGAGACTCTCGGCCCGGGCTCCGGCCAAGATCAACCGCGAGCTGCGCGTGGGCCGCATCCGTCCGGATGGCTTTCACGAGATTCGCTCGCGAATGACGTCGATCAGCCTCGCCGACACGCTCAGCGTCGAAGACGCGGAAGGGCTCGAGCTTTCTTGCGACGCTCCGGCAGTGCCGGCGGGCGACGACAACATCGTCGTCCGCGCGGCGAGGCTTCTTGCCCTTCGGGCGGCCGTACCGCCGCGAGCGCACATCCGGCTCGAGAAACGCGTTCCGATGGGAGGCGGGCTCGGGGGAGGCAGCGCCGACGCCGCCATCGCGCTCCGGCTGCTGGCGAGTCTTTGGAAGACCGGAGCGGACGCAGGCGATCTTTCCGAGATCGCCGCCGCTCTCGGCAGCGACGTCCCGTTCTTCCTGACGGGAGGCGAGGCGAACGTGACCGGTCGGGGCGAAGTCGTGACCCCGGTGGAGGACAGCGCCCCCGCCGAGCTTCTTCTCTTCGTTCCGCCCTTTCCCGTTTCGACGGCGGGTGTCTATCGGGAACATGCCGGACGATTCGCGTTGGCGGAAAGATTGGAAATCGAGAGGCCGGGTGCCCAAAAGTTCCTCGGGCCCAACGATCTGGCATCCGCCGTGCTAGCAATCGAACCCAGGATGGAGGCGTACGTCGAGTCCGCCGGCCGCATCACCCGGGACCACCTCATCAGCGGCTCGGGCGCGACGATCGTTCTCCATGCGCCGTCCCCCGGGGCCGCTGCCGCACTGGCGGCTCGTCATCCGGAGGCGGGGGTCTATCCCTGTCGCACGCTCACCCGAGCCGAGTTCCAACAGGCAACGAGTCCCAGCCCCAGGGGAGGTCTTCCGTGAACATCACGCAGGTCAAAGTCTTTCCGGTCGCCGAGGAGAAGCTCAAGGCGTACGTTTCGATCGTGATCGACGAGTGCTTCCTGGTTTCCGATCTCAAAGTCATCCACGGACCCAACGGACTCTTCATTTCGATGCCCTCGAAGCGCAAGAAGAACGGAGAGTTCAAGGACATTGCGCATCCGCTGAATCGCGAAACGCGCGAGCGCATGGAAAAGCGCATCCTCGAGGAGTACGAGAAGGTCAAGGTTTCGCCGGCGCCGGGTCCCTCTCCCTCGGCCGACGAGATCCAGCCCGTGCCCGTGCCCGTGTCCGCCGGCGGCGCTCCCTCCGAGAGCCACGAATAGAGGCGTTCGGAAGCTCCGTTCCCGCGAGCGTAAAATCGAGCGGATTGGGGCGTCGCCAAATTGGTAAGGCACCGGCCTTTGGAGCCGGCATTTCTAGGTTCGAGTCCTAGCGCCCCAGCCATTCCGTCAGTGCTCCGCTCGAAAACCCTGACCACGGGAGTGTCCCCGAATGACGCGCCACCTTATTGACCGCTCAGGCTGCCGGTCGGTGATCGGGATCGCGCTTCACATCGTCGCCGCGCTCTTCCTGGTGCCGGCCTGCACAGGGTCCCGAACGCCGACGGCGGTGAAGCCACCCGTGGAAGGAACCGCGCAGAAGGCCCCGGCCCCTCCCAATCAGACGATCCCGGCGCCTCCCAACCAGTTGATGCAGTCCTTCGCGCTCAACAACTACAAACGCGAGCTGGACGGTCAATGGCAGGGAATTCGTCTCGCGTCCGACGGGAACGTCTACTTCGCGAGCTCATCGCACTCGGCGCATCACGGCGCTTCGTTTTTCAAGTACGACACGTCGACCGGCCGGATCACCGAGCTGGTCCACGAAATCACCGACATCTGCGGAGAGGATGTCCAGACCAACCCGCAGGGCAAGATCCACAGCGACATCGTCGAGGCCAACGGCTGGCTCTATATGGCAACGCATTTCTCGGCCGAAAAGCCGGGCGCTTACCAGAACTGGACCGGCGCGCACGCGCTCGGCTACGAGCTCGCGACCGGCAAATGGCGCGACTACGGCGTGATCCTTCCGGGGCACACGTCGTACTCGGCCATCGGCGTGGATCCCGCGCGCAACTACCTTTACGTTTTCCTCACCGGGCAGACCGCCGGCCAGGCCGCCTACATGTATCGCATCAATACCGTGACTGGAGACAAGACCAAACTCGGGCAGGTCAGCGCTCCGAGCAAGGGTGGATACGACTATTCGTCCTACTGGACATTCGTCGATCGGCGCGGCGACGTGTGGTTTTCGGTCAAGAACCAGAATGGTGCCTTGCAGCGCATCCACGGTGACACCGGCGTCATCGAGGTCTATCCCGATGCGCTGCCACCCCTGTACCGCTGGGACAGTCCGGAGTTCGCATCCAGGACCGACCAGGCCGGCCGCTACATCGAGTGGATGCAGCCCCTCGACGGCGACCGAGCGGTGCTCACGCTGTTTGTCAACGGGGGCATGCTGTACATGTTCGACTCGACTCAGCCCATCGGATCCGCGTTTCGGAACATCAGAAACATCGGCAACACCGGCCTCGGGCTGGCTCTGACCGAGAATCGCGTCTTCTACAACCAGCGAGCCAACCGCGCCCGCGGCGTGCAGGAGGCGGACGACTTCCACCTGATGAGCGTTTCCCTCGACGCGGGCACTGGCTATCCCGTGACCGACCACGGCCTGATGGTCGACCAGGACGGCCGCAAGGTGTGGCGCATGCCGGGAATGACGACCGACGGGCAAGGCCACGTTTACACGATCGGCGACTGGTGGACCATTCCCGGCGATCTCGGCACCTTGCGCTACGCCTCGAAGCGCGGCAACGAGATCTACGAACAACTGCCGCGCGGCCAGTTCTTTGCCGTCGCGAACGTCACCATTCCGGCCGCATCGCCGGCCGGCCACCAGGCGCGCTGACTGACAGGCTCGGACCAGTCTCCCAATTGGGCGCTGGGGTAGGATCCATCCGAACTATGAGCCGCCGGCTCATCCTCGCGTGAGATGGTCGCACCCCCCGTGGCCGCGCGAAACTGACGACATGACCCGCCATCTCACTCGGCCTTCCGTCTCGCCGTGGGCGATCGGGATCGGGATAGCGCTCCACATCGGGGCCGCACTCATCCTGGTGCCGTCGGCGGCGATTGCGCAGCAGTGGATGCAGACTTTCGCGCTCAACGACTACAAACGCGAGCTGGACGGTCAGTGGCAGGGGATTCGCCTCGCGTCCGACGGGAACGTGTACTTCGCGAGCGCGTCGCACTCGGCGCATCACGGCGCCGCGTTTTTCAAGTACGACACGACGACGGGCCAGATCACCGAGCTGGTCCACGAGATCACCGACATCTGCGGAGAGGATGTCCAGACCAATCCGCAGGGCAAGATCCACAGCGACATCGTCGAGGCCAACGGCTGGCTCTACCTGGCGACCCACTTCGCCGCCGAAAAGCCCGGCGCTTACGCGACCTGGACCGGCGCGCACGCGCTCGGCTACGAGCTCGCGACCGGCGCCTGGCGCGACTACGGCGTCATCCTCCCGGGTTACACCGCGTACTCGGCCATCGGTGTGGATCCCGCGCGCAACTACCTCTACGTCTTCCTCACCGGGCAGACCGCCGGCCAGGCGGCCTACATCTATCGCATCGATACCGTGACCGGAGACAAGACCAACCTCGGGCAGGTCAGCGCCCCGAGCGACGGCGGCTACGATTTTACGTCTTTCTGGACGTTCGTCGACCAGCGCGGCGACGTCTGGTTCTCCATCAAGAACCAGGGCGGCGACTTCCAGCAGGTTCACGGCGACACCGGCCTGATCGAGGTTCACGCCAATGCGTTGCCCGCGCTGGTTCGCTGGGACTCCAACCAGCTCGAGACGGATCCGGTTCTCCAGGCGAGCCGTTCCATCATGTGGGTGCAGCCGCTCGACGGAGACCGCGCCCTGCTCACCATGTCGATGAACGGCGGAATGCTCTACGAATTCGATTCCACCCAGCCCATGGCGTCCGCCTTCAAGGAGATCAGGCACATCGGCTACAACAACCTGGGCGGGCTCGCGGTGGGCGGGAATCGCGTGTTCTATTACCAGCGCGCGAATCGAGGATTCGGGAATCAGGAGTTTCAGGATTTTCACCTGCTGAGCGTCTCGCTGGATGAGGCCGCCGGCCATCCCATCACCGACCACGGACTGATGGTCGACCAGGACGGGCGCACGGTGTGGCGCATGCCGGGAATGATGGCCGACGGCCAGGGGCACGTGTACGCGATCGGCGACTGGTGGACGATCGCCGGCGACCTCGGGACCCTGCGCTACTCCTGGAACGGCGGCAACGAAATCTACGAACAGCTGCCCCGCGGACAATTCTTTGCCGTCGCGAACGTCACCATCCCGGCCCCCTCACTGACCGACCTTTCGATCACGGTCTCGGATGCCCCTGATCCCATCGTCGTGAATGGCAGCCTGAGATACACCATCCAGGTGAACAACAACTCCGCCACGGAAGCGACGGGTGTCACGGTGTCCCATCTCCTGCCGGCAAACGTCGCCTACGTCTCGGCGGCGACTCCCGCCGGAACCTGCACCAAGTTTTCCAACACCGTGACCTGTCAGGTTCTCAGTCTGGCCGGCGGTGCTTCCGCGACGATCACCATCGTCGTCAAGCCTACGAATCCGACGACCCTGTCGAGCACGGCCAGCGTGACGGCAAACGAGACCGACCCGAACACGGCGAATAATTCCGCGACGCAGACCACGACGGTTCTCGATACCGTGCAATTCAGCGCGACGGCGTATTCCCTGGGCGAGAGCGGCGGAAGCCTGTTGGCGACCGTGACCCGCTCGGGCACCGGCCCGATATCGGTCGACTATGCGACGGCGAACAACACGGCGTCCGCCGGAACTGACTACACGGCGACCTCGGGCACACTCTCGTTCGTGGCGGGGGAAATGTCGAAAGCCATCAGCGTGCCGATTACGGCGGATTCGGCACCGGAGGGCAACGAGGCCCTCAATCTGACGCTGAGCGCACCGTTGGGCGCTTTGATCGGGCGGAACAACAGCGCCTCGCTGACGATTCTGGACGACGACGTGTACACGCCGCCGACCCTGGGCTTCAGCGCGCCCGACTTTTCCGTGGGCGAAGCCACGGCCACGAAGTCCGTGACCGTCTCGCGCACCGGCGACATTACCGGCGCGGCGACCGTCGAATGGAGCGCCGCTTCCAACACCGCGACTCTGGGAGTCGATTTCGCCGCCGCGGGTGGCGTCCTGACTTTCGGTCCGGGAGTGACCAGTCGATCCTTTACGGTGAGCGTGACGAACGACATCGCGGCCGAGGGGAATGAAACCGGCTACCTGGTCCTGAGCAATCCTAGCGCCGGGGCCAGGCTGGGCCCCTCCGGGATCGCGACGCTGACCATTGTCGACAACGATGTGTCCACGTCCGGATTCAAGTTCAGCGCCACCAACTTCGTGAACCCGGAGAGCGGTTCGAAGGCGATCACGATTTCCCGCCCCACCACCACCGCTGCTCAGTCCGTGACCTTCACGACCAGCGACGGCACGGCCACGGCGGGGAGCGACTACACCGCCGTGACCGTGGTTGTCAGCTTTGCGATTGGCGAAAGCTCCAAGACGGTAAACGTTCCGATTCTCGCGGACACGGTCGTGGAGAGCAGGGAAACCATCAACCTGACGCTGAGCAACCCCACCGGCGGCGGCACCCTTGCGGCGCAGCGCACGGCCGTTCTATTCATCACCGACAACGACGCCAACGGCTCGCTGCAATTCAAGAGTGCGACTTTCTCGGTCGCCGAGGGAACTGCGAACGCGACGATTACAGTTACGCGCACGGGCGGAACCTATGGGGCGGTCGACGTGAGCTACGCGACCAGCGACAACACGGCGACCGCAGCCTCGGACTACACCCCGAAATCGGGCACCCTGAGCTTCGCGCAGGGGCAGACCAGCAAGACCTTTACCGTGTCGATCTTGAATGACGCGGTCGCCGAAGGGGTCGAGAGTCTCAACCTGACGCTCTCGAGCCCGGTCGGGGGCGCCACACTGGGGCAGGCACGGCGAGCGTTGCTCACAATTACGGACAACGATTGAAACCGGCCGATACGAAAACAGCCGTCGAGCTCGTTGATGTTTCCGAAGACTGACCCGGGCCCGAGTCGGGCGTTCCCGGTCACACGCCTTTCGTCATAACCTCGATCCCGCGGGGTCCAAGGAGGGCGCGATGTGCGGAATCGTCGGGATCTTCTCGCCGGACGGGCCGATCGATCGCGATGCGCTCGACCGGGCTACGCGCTGCCTGTATCACCGGGGCCCCGATGGACAGAAGACCTGGATCGCGCCGCACGGGCGCGTCGGCCTCGGGCACGCGCGACTCTCGATCATCGACCTGACGACCGGCGACCAGCCGATCGCGAGCGAGGACGAGCGACTCCACATCGTCGTCAACGGCGAGCTCTACGATTTTGAACGGATCCAGCGGGAGCTCGAAAGCGCGGGGCACAGGCTCCGGACGCGGTCCGACAGCGAGATCGCGCTGCACCTGTACGAAGACATCGGAACGGCCTGCCTCGAGCAGCTCCGAGGCGAGTTCGCCTTGCTCCTCTGGGACGAGTCCAACCAGGTTCTCTTCGCGGCGCGGGATCGCTTCGGGATCAAGCCGCTCTTCTACGCCTTCCACCAGGGCCGTCTTTACCTGGCTTCCGAGGTGAAGGCGCTCTTCGCGGCCGGAGTGCCGGCGCGCTGGAACCGAGACACGATCTCGCGGGGCGCCAGCGGGGGCGGGCATCCCGCGCAAACGCTCTTCGACGGCGTCTTCCAGGTATTGCCCGGCCACTACCTGCTGGCGACGCGCGGCGGCACCCACGTGCACCGGTACTGGGACTTCGACTACCCGCGCGCCGACGAAGGCACGCGCGCCGTCGATGATGCCGAGAATGCGGAGCGCCTTCGGGATGTCCTGGACGAGGCCGTCCGTCTGCGTCTGCGGGCCGATGTCCCGGTCGGCTGCTACCTCAGCGGCGGGCTGGACTCCTGCTCGGTGATTGGGCTCGCGTCGAAACACCTCTCCCACCCCATCCGGGCGTTCACGCTCACATTCGATTCGCCGGACTACGACGAGAGCGTCATCGCGAAGGAAATGGCGGCCCTGTCGGGCGCCGAGTACTACCCGGTGCCGATCCGTCAGGACGATCTCGCCGACCACTTCGCGGACGCGACCTGGCACTCCGAGACTCTCTGCTTCAACGCACACGGCGTCGCCAAGTTCGTCCTGTCGCGCGCGGTGCGGGACGCCGGCTACAAGGTCGTGCTGACGGGGGAAGGCTCCGACGAGATCTTCGGCGGCTACCCGCATTTCCGACGGGACATGCTCCTCTACGACAACGGGGGCCAGGATCCTGCGGCCGTCCGGGATCTGCTCGCACAGCTCGAGCGTGCCAACCCGGTGTCCCGCGGGCTCCTTCTTCCCGACGGCGAGGCCGTGTCGACGGAAGGCGTCCGCCGAACGCTGGGTTTCACGCCGTCGTGGATCGAGGCGACCTCGGCCGCCCTTTTCAAGATGCGGGGCCTCCAGAGCGCGGCCGTTCAGGCGGAGTTCTCGGACCGCGACTCCTACCGCGGGCTGCTCAACAGCCTCGACGTTCCCGGTCGGCTGGCCGGACGCGCGCCGGTTCACCAGTCGCTCTACCTCTGGAGCAAGACGATCCTCGCGACCTACATCCTCGTGGTCCTGGGCGACCGGATGGAAATGGCGCATTCCGTCGAAGGCCGCGTGCCGTTTCTCGACCACAAAGTCGTGGAGCTCGTGGTGTCGCTGCCGGTGTCGGCGAAGATCCGGGGCATGAACGAGAAGTTCGTGCTCCGGGAGGCGGCCCGGCCGGTCCTCACCGACACGGTGTACCGGCGCCAGAAGCATCCGTTTCTGAGCCCGCCCGCCACGCTCGACGAGAAGGGGAAGCTCAACCAGTTCATGCAGGACACGCTGCGGGGTCCGGCCCTCGCGTCGATGGGGTTCTTCGACCCGGAGAAAGTGGCGCGCCTGCTCGACGCGCTCCCGGGGATGACCGCGGGGGAGCGCACGGTCCTGGATCAGGGACTCATGCTGATCCTGAGCGCCTGCGTCCTCCACGAACGCTTCGGCCTCGCGACCTGACTCCTGTAGAATCCCCCCGCTTTGGCATCGCACTCCTTCAACTACGGTGATCTCAAGATCTTCTCCGGCCGCGCGCACCCGGCGCTCGCGCAGGAGATCTGCGCTTACCTCGGAATCCCGCTCGGGAATTTGACGCTCTACAACTTCTCGGACGGCGAGGACTACTGCCAGATCGACGAGAACGTGCGGGGCGCCGACGTGTTCGTGGTCCAGCCGACGTGCTCTCCGGTCAACGACCACGTCATGGAGCTGCTGATCCTGCTGGATGCGTTCCGCCGCTCGTCGGCCTCGCGCATCACGGCGGTCCTGCCGTACTTCGGTTACGCCCGGCAGGACAAGAAGGACAAGCCGCGCGTTCCGATCGCCGCGAAGCTCATGGCGGACCTGCTCACCGCGGCGGGCGCCGACCGGATCCTGACGATGGATCTCCACGCCGCCCAGATCCAGGGCTTCTTCAACATCCCTGTGGACCACCTGTTCGCCGCGCCCGTCATCCTCGACGCCATCCGTAAGCTCCAGCTGGACGATCTCGTCATCGTCTCGCCCGACGTCGGAGGCCTGACGCGCGCCCGCGCCATCGCCAAGCGCCTCGAGGCCAGCCTGGCCGTCATCGACAAGCGGCGCACCGGGAAGAACGAGACGGAGATCCTCAACGTCGTCGGCGACGTGGCCGGCAAGGATGTCCTGATCCTCGACGACATCATCGACACCGCCGGGACCCTGGTTCAAGCCGCGGCGGCCCTTCGGACAGGGGGAGCGAAACGGACGTACGCCGCAGCCGTGCATGGGGTCTTTTCGGGCCCCGCGCTGGAGCGGATCGAGGGCTCCAAACTCGAGTCCCTGCTGGTGACCAACACCATCCCTGTGGAAGCCGCCATGGCCCGCTGCCCCCGGATCCGGGCCCTGTCCGTGGCCCCCCTCCTGGGGGAAGCCATCCAGCGGATCCACGATGGGGCTTCCGTTTCCTCGCTTTTTGTGTAGAATCCGCCTCTTTGCGCGCGGTCGCCCCGTCGCGCGGAGTAGGCCATGAAAACCATCGAGCTCCCCGTCGAGAAACGCTCGACGACTGGAAAGAACGAGGCCCGGCGCAGCCGCGCGGGCGGTCGGATCCCGGCTGTCGTCTACGGCGCCGGGAAGCCCAACGTCCCCATTTCGGTGGACCGGAAGGCCCTGTCGGACCTTTTCCGCGAGGGCGCCGGCGAAAACGCGATCTTCCTGCTGAAGCTGGCGGGCTCCGATCAGAGCCGCCACGCCATGATCCGGGAGATGCAGCGCGACCCCGTCTCCCGCAAGCCCCTCCACATCGACTTCGTGCGCGTCCTCATGGACGTCAAGATCACCCTCAAGGTGCCGATCGAGATCGTGGGCGTGGCCAGGGGCGTGAAGACGGACCAGGGCATTCTCGACGTCGTCACCCGTGAAATCGAGATCGAGTGCCTGCCGACCAACATCCCGGCGCACCTGGCCGTCGACGTTTCGGAGCTCGGGATCGGCGACGCGATCCGGATTTCCGAGCTGCCCGCCATCGAGGGAGTGCAGATCGTCGACAACCCCGAGAAGGTCGTGGTCCACGTGACCCACCCCACGCGCGAAGAGGAGCCGGCGGCCGTTGCGGCCGAGGGCGCCGAGCCGACCGAGCCCGAGGTTCTGAAGAAGGGCAAGGCCGTTTCGGAGGAAGAGGGCGCCGAGGGCGAGACGCCCGAGAAGAAGGAGAAGGAAAAGGGGAAGTAGCCTCTGCGCGCGATCGTCGGCCTCGGGAATCCGGGGGACGACTACGAGGCCACGCGCCACAACGCGGGTTTCATGGTGGTCGAGAGGTTCGCGGCGGAGGAAGGGATTCGGGTCCGGTCGCGCGAGTGCTCCTCGCGGGTCGGGCGGGGGAGAGTCGGCCCGGAGGCGGTGCTCCTGGCGCTCCCGCAGACGTACATGAACGCCTCGGGCGAGGCGGTTCGCGCTCTTTGCCAGAAACACGACGTCGACCCTTCGGACCTGTGCGTGGTCGTCGACGAGATCGCTCTCCCGCTCGGAACACTCCGGATGCGGGCGCGCGGCTCGGCCGGCGGGCACAATGGGTTGAAGTCGGTCATCGCGCATCTCGGTACGACCGAATTCCCCCGCTTGCGGGTCGGGGTTCGGGGCGAGCGGTACTCGCGGGAGCGGGACCTCGCGGACTACGTGCTCGAGCCCTTCGCGAAGGCCGAACGGGAACTGTTCGAAGACAGCGTCGGGCGGGCCGCCGAGGCCCTCCAGGCCTGGTTGACTCTAGGAATCGACGCCGCGATGCGGCGAGCGAATCATTTACCTTCCTCTCCGGGCGGCCTCGACCCGGATTGACATCCATGAGGAGGAACGCATGAGGCTGTACGACATCGTCGTCCTGGTCACCCCCGACCTCGCCGACGAAGACGCGGCGAAAGTCGCGGGCGAATACAAGAAGATCCTGGTCGACGGCGGGGCCACCGTCGTCAAGGAAGAGCCGTGGGGCAAACGGCGGCTCGCTTTCCCCATCGGGCGCAGGCGCGAAGCCCACTACGTCTACTGGCAGGTGCAGTCCGAGCCGGCGGCCGTGGCGGAGGCGGAGCGGCGCATGGGGCTGTCCGACCAGGTGCTGCGCCACCTCGCGGTCCGCGTCGACGAGGAGTTGAAGCGCCAGGCCAAGATGACCGAGAGGCTTCGCAAGAAAGCGATCAAGCGTCCCCCCCGTCCGCCCGCGCTCCCGACCGAGGCGGCTCCGGCTGCGCTGGAGAGAGCCGAGAGAGCCGAAAGGAGCGAGTCATGAGAATGGGCGGAGGATCCGGACGTCCCGGGGGCCGGGGCGCCGCCGGCAAGGACGCGAAGAGCGGGCCGCGTAAGAAGTTCTTCGTGCGGCGGCGCAAGGTCTGCAAGTTCTGCGCGGAGAAGCTGGAGTACATCGACTGGAAGGACATCAAGCTCCTCCAGGGCTTCATCCCCGAGCGGGGCAAGATTCTGCCCCGGCGGATCTCGGGCACCTGCGCCCTCCACCAGCGCAAACTCCAGACCGCGATCAAGCGCGCCCGCTCGATCGCTCTGCTTCCGTACGCCACCGACTAGCTCGGCGAGGGGCCGCGGCGCGACGACTCCGGATCGGGGCGCGCCGCGGCTCTCGAGTGCCCAATGAACGTTCCCGACGCGCAGGCGTCCGCGCCGCCCACGCTTGGCCGGTTCGAGATCCCCATCGCCGCCCTCGGCGCGGCGGCGGCGTTCTCGGCGCTCTTCGTCCTGCCCGTGCTCGGCGCGCTCGGTTTGCCGGCGGCCGCCGTTCCCCTGGTCCGCCTCGCGCATCGGCGGGGCATCATGACGGGGCTGCTCGGGTGCGCGCTCGCGGCGGCGATCATCCTCGGTCTCGGCTGGGCGATCGGCGGCGTTGCGTCCGGCCTGGCGATGGCCCTGCTCGCTTCCGGCGTCACGCTCCTGCCGACGGCGACCGTGGGGTTTCTGCGCGCCGGTGTCGACGCGTCGCGCTGCTATCTCGGTCTCTGCCTCGCGGGCTGCGCGTTTCTGGCCGCGTCGTACGCGGCGTCGGCCGGGGGGCCCGGACCCTCGGTCGCCACCGAGGTGGCCAGGGCCTTCGATTCGCTGATCCCGGCGGCCGTGGACTCGTACTCGCGCCAGGGAGCGGATGCCGAGGCCGTCGCACGCATGCGGCTGACGCTCGAGTCGGGCAAGGAGTTCGCCCGCGACTACCTCTGGGGAATCTTCGGGGCGCTCTGGGTCCTGGGCGGGGCCGTGGCTTTCTACGGCGGCGCGGCCGCCGCGCGCCCGGGCCCCACGGCGGACGCCGCCCGCTTCGAGGCCCTGCGTGTGCCGGCCTCGGGAGTCGCCCTGTTCGTGGCGAGCGGGGCGGCTTTCGGGCTCCTTCCGGGCGAGGCGAGGCGGATCGCGGGCAACATCCTGCTGCCCCTGCTGGCCTTGTTTTTTGTGGCGGGCCTCTCTATCATCTGCCACTTCCTCCGGAGGTGGCTCCGGACCCGGGTTCTCCGGGCAGGTCTCTACGCCCTGGCCGCCTACTTCCCGATCAACGTCGGCGTGGCGCTCCTGGGGCTGTTCGACTGGTACGTGGATTTCCGCCGGCGGGGCGGGGAAGGAACCGAAAGATCATGAAAATCATCCTGGCCGACGATGTGCGCGGGCTCGGTCATCGCGGCGAGACCGTGACCGTCAAGCCCGGGTATGCGCGGAACTTCCTGTTCCCGCAGGGCGTTGCTTACGAGGCCACGACGGCGAACGTCCAGAAACTCTCCGAGCAGAAGAAGAAGTACGACGAGAAGACGCTCCGCGAGAAGGGCGTCGCTTCGGAGGTGGCGTCCAAGGTCGAAGGATTGACCATCGTCATCGTCAAGAAAGCCGGCGACGAGGGCCACCTGTACGGCTCGGTCACGGCGTCCGAGATCGCCGACGCGCTCGCGGCCAAGGGCATCGAAGTGGATCGCCGACGCGTCGAGCTCGCCGAACCCATCCGCCGCCTGGGAACTCACACCGTCCACGTCCGGCTGCACCGGGACGTGGCGGCGACGCTCAACGTCGAAGTCCAGGCGACCGGCGCCCCGGC
>Ga0207691_10000467_pt1 | contig 39953 bp, 33 predicted proteins | sample KBSM13metaG_FD_184327 | JGI IMG/M metagenome (GOLD analysis project Ga0207691, IMG submission 184327) | Miscanthus rhizosphere microbial communities from Kellogg Biological Station, Michigan, USA - KBS M1-3 metaG (SPAdes) (version 2) | ecosystem: Host-associated > Plants > Roots > Rhizosphere >...
CTATTTCATGCCGGCCCACTTAGTGCCGCTCGTCGAAATCATTCAGGCTGACTTCACGGACAAGGCGATCGGCGATGCGCTGGAAAAAGATCAGAAAGCACTGGGCAAAGCGCCTGTGCGTGTCAACAAGGATATTCCCGGCTTCATCGGCAACCGCCTGCAGCACGCCATGATGCGTGAAGCGCTTTATCTGGTGGCCGATGGCGTCGTGTCGCCCGAAGGCATAGATACAGCGGTGCGTTATGGATTCGGTTTTCGCTTCCTCGCCTGCGGCCCGATGACACAAAAGGAAATGTCGGGCTGGGATACCAATCTTTATGCGGGCACATCGCTTTATCCAAGCCTGCACAACGAGAAAGAACCCCCGCAGTTCCTGAAAGACATGATTGCAAATAACCGCATTGGCATGAAAACGAAGCGCGGCATCTGGGAATGGACCGATGAAAGCGTCGCCAGAGAGAAAGCGCGCATCGAAAAAGTATTGCAGCAGGCGTTTGAAATATTGAAGGCCGACGGCAAGTAGAAAACGAAGCCTCGCCCGCTCGCCGGGAGCAACGACGATGAAAAACTGCGTGGCAAGGTGCCTGCTGCTCCTTGCGGCGCTCGCGCATCTCCCGTCGCATGCGCAGAACTATCCCAGTCGGCCGGTGCGTGTGCTTGTACCGCTCGCGGCCGGCGGCGGCATGGATACGGTCACGCGCGGCCTTGCACAGAAGCTCGGCGATGTCTTTGGCCAGAGCTTTGTGGTCGACAATCGTCCGGGTGCGGGAAGCCAGATCTCCCTCGAGATTCTCGCCGCGGCGGCGCCGGACGGCCACACGTTGATGATGCTCAGCGCGACGACCGTGGTGCACCCGATCCTCTACAAATCGCGCTTCGATATCGTGCGTGATTTTACGCCGGTCTCGCAGGTCAGTGCGCAGGGCTATGTGCTCGTTGTGCACCCGTCCGTCCCGGCGAAGTCTGCTATGGAACTCGTGCAATATCTGCGCGCCTATCCAGGCAAGCTCAATTACGGATCGTCCGGCGTCGGCAGCCCTATCCACATGTCCGGCGAACTGTTTCAGATCGCGACCGGCACGCGCATGATCCACATTCCCTTCAAAGGCATGGGTGCGGCCTATTCGGACTTGATCGGCGGACACGTGCAATTATCATTTCCGACGATCATTTCCTCCATTCCCCATATCAACGCTGGACGCTTGCGTGCGCTCGCGGTGACCACCCCGTCGCGCGTCGCCGCTTTGCCTGACATTCCGACGCTCGCCGAAGCGGGTGTGCCGGGCGTAGTCGTCGTCAACTGGTATGGCCTTATTGCGCCGGCTGGAACGCCGAAGACTGTCATCGACCAGTTGGCCGCCGAAACCGCGAAAGCGATGCAATCGCCTGACATGGTGAAGCGCCTGATCGCCGAAGGCTCGACCGCTGTCGGCAGCTCGCCGCAGGAGTTCGCGGCCCACATCCGCGCCGAGCACGAGCTGTGGGCCGGAGTGATCAAGCAAGCAGGCATTCGCGGCGAATAGCTACGTCAAGGCGATCAGGCGTTTGCGCAGGCGATTGGATATTGAAAACAGCGCGAAGTAATCTTCGGCGGCGTGAAGGTGAGGGATGAAAAATAAATTAGCAGCCGTATTCATCGTCATCGCCACTGCTACGGCACTCGTGCAGGGTATCGGCGCAGCCACCGCGCAAACCTATCCGGTCAAACCCATCCGTGTCGTGGTGCCGTTTCCTGCCGGGGGCGGCATCGATACGGTCGCACGCATCCTCACACCAAAGCTGACTGAAAGTCTCGGCCAGCCTGCGGTCGTGGACAATCGGGTCGGCGCAAGCGGCACGATCGGTACCGAAGCGGTCTCAAAGGCGCCGCCCGATGGTTATACGCTGCTCGCGACGTTTGCCAGCCATGCGCAGAACGCGTCGCTGTATCCGAAGCTCGGTTACGACACCGTGAAGGACTTCGCTCCGATTACGCTCATCGCAACGGTGCCGAATATTCTTGTCGTCAATCCTTCGCTGCCGGTTAAAACGGTGAAGGATCTGATCGCCCTTGCGAAGAAACATCCGGGCGAGATCCTTTATGCATCGATCGGCAATGGCACACCTGCGCATCTATCCGCGGAGCTCTTCAACAGCATGGCCGGCATCCGTATGACGCACATCGCTTACAAAGGTGCGGCGCCGTCCATCGTCGCGCTGATCAGCGGTGAAACTCAGCTCACGTTCACGACGGTACTCGTCGCAATGCCGCACGTGAAATCGGGCCGGCTGCGCGCATTGGGTGTGGCATCGTTGAAACGCGCGGCGGTACTTCCGGACATTCCCACGATCGATGAAGCCGGCGTTCGCGGCTACGAATCCAATGCGTGGTATGGCCTGCTCGCGCCGGCGAAGACGCCGCCTGCAATCATCGAGCAACTGCATCGCGAGACGGTCAAAGCTTTGCAGCTTGCCGATGTGCGCGATAACCTCAAAGCCCAAGGCGCCGAGCCCGTGGGCAGCACGCCGCGCGACTTCGCCACGCTCATCAACGCTGAAATTGAAAAGTGGCGCAAGGTGGTGGTAGCGACCGGCGCGAAAGCCGATTAACCGGGAGCGGCGCGGTTACACTACTCGAGTAGTCGGTATTGCGGCGACAGCGCCGTTGTACCGCCGCTTTACTTTTCGAGTTACGGCGACGCCGATCGGCTGCAAGTCCGATCTGGTAAGGCGCACATGCCCGTCGAGCTTAGTTCATATTATTACTCACGTAGTCTATCACGCGGGTCTTGCGGAAGACAGCGCCTGCCCTGTAAATGTATCCGTGCAGTAATGACAGGACGGCTAACGCTACTACTCACGGAGGCACCATGAATCGAATCGTGCACATTGCACTCAAGGTCGAGGATCTCGACAAGACCACGCAGTTCTACGAAAAAGTTTTCGGCTTCTGGGAAGCTGAGACGCGCAAGACGCGCGATCATCTTTCACGCCATTTGACCGACGGCGATATCGACTTTACCTTGATGAAATACGACGAGGGTACCGAGTCGAAAGAATCAAAGGCTGCCGGCGATGGACCGTGCATCCATCATTTCGCGATCGAGGTAGAGAATCTCGCCAAGTCAACCGAAGAGATAAAACAGTACGGCTGCGAAATCATCAGCGATCCAGGAGTCATTCCAGTCAAGTTCAGGGCGCCGGGCGGTACTGTTGCCGAACTGGTGCCCATCGGCCGCTACAAGAAACCCGCACGGCCCGCATCGAAGTAACCGACCCGTTTCCAGTTACTCGAAAGTCGCTGGCGCGATGTGATTATCAGTACCGGCGACGCTAAAAAAGCTGTCTGCGCAAGCCGGATGCAGCCCTCGTCACAGCGAGCGTCGCCATTACGTCCGCAGAAGGAAGCGCGCAGGTCTGCGTCTTAGCCGCTGGCGGGATTGGCAGCCGGGTCAATCGCCGGCGGTTGCACCTGCTCGACGGGCTGAACTTCGGGTTTCGGTTGCTGCGCCTTTTGCTCAACCCAGCGGCGCTTGATCTCTTCCTTTTGCGCCGGGGGAAGGCGCTGGAACTCCTTGTAACGCTCCCGGGCGAGGTTACGCTGCTCGACCGTCAGGTCCTTCCACTCAGGCAGCCGTTTGGTAAATCGCTCTTTCTGCACCGACGTCATTTTGGGATAGCGTTTCGCGGTCGCAAGTATCCGGCGGCGCTGCTCGTCCGGAATCTGATCCCAGTCCTCCGCAATTGGGGCGAGAATTTTCTGCTGCTCCGGGGTAAGCTGGGACCAGGCCGGTTGTTTGGATGCACTCTTCGACGACGGTTGAGCGCCCTCAACGGTCAGCGCTGCGAGCGGTGACAGTAGCAGGATGAATAGCGCCAGGATTTTCATTTCGTCGCTAAGAGCGTCAACCTGTTAGTTCCCAGTTCGCTAATCCAGTTCCGGAGGCAAACAAAAACCCGGCGCCATGCTGTTATCAGGCACTTGCAATGGCGCAACGCCCGGCTGCGCGACACTCGCCTGCACGCAACTCTTCTCCTCCTGGCCCCGCAAGCGGTCCGCTGATTTTACCTTACAAGGTTAGCAGCTTCGCTTGACCGTCTTGCATGCGTCATACCAGTCCGGCACTTCGTGTCCCGCCGTACGAACTATTGTGTGCAGCCGAGTCGAGGTTTAGCTTTGAACTGCGCGAAATGCCGCGCCGGGAAGGCGCGGCGACGTAGCCCCAATTTTCCGGAGGCCATAATGCATAAGACACTGTTTTCCATTGCTATAGGCACCGCAATCGGGATACTTGCAGCGACTGCGGGTGCGGCGTCGGTGATAACCAGCGCGAGCGGCTCGAACGCCGCAGGGATTCAGGCATCGGTCGACGCGTTCCGGTCCAGCCTTGGCACATTGAATGCTAATGCGCCCGGATCGTTCGCGGATGGAAGACGAGAAATTAACTGGGATGGCGTCCCTGACGCACAGTCCTCACCGAATAGTTTCGCGGCCAACTTTTTTAACGTGAACTCGCCGCGCGGCGTTGTCTTCGCAACACCGGGCACCGGATTCCAGGTAAGCGCCAATGCGGCTAATCCGACGAGCACGCCTGTCGAATTTGGCAACATCGATCCGTCCTATACCAGTAATTTTTCGACCTTCAGTCCACAGCGGCTGTTCACTGCGATTGGCAGCACCATCACTGACGTATCGTTCTTCGTTGCGGGCAGTAATATAGCTGCACTAACGCAGGGCTTCGGCGCCGTGTTTTCAGACGTCGATCTGGCCTCGACGACGTCGCTTCAATTTTTCGGCGCCAACAACGCCTCCCTCGGCACATTTTCTGTTCCCCAGAGCGCAGCAGCCAATGAAGGCCTCTCATTTCTAGGTGTGCGGTTTACCGAAGGCAGCGTTATATCGAGAGTTCGCATCATCAGCGGTAATGCGGCCCTGGCCGCAGGCACACTCGACGGAGGGAATACGGATCTCGTAGTGCTGGATGACTTCATCTATGGCGAGCCGCTGGCCATTACCGCAGTGCCGGAGCCGCAAAACTATGTGCTGATGCTTGTCGGACTCGGTATTGTCGGCGCTGCAATTCGACGCCGTAAGCCCACCACTACCGGGTAACAGCACGTCCATTGTGCGAAGGTCGCAGCGATAAGGTGCTGCGGCTGACGGTCGCATCTGAGCAGGCGTTGTTGCGAGTGTCATATAGTATCGGCATCCGACCGCTTGTAATGAACTGCAAGCGCGCGCATGTACTTCTGTCAGTGCACACCATCAACGTCGGTGTGAAAACTAAAATGTAGTCGGCGACCGCGGGGCGCTGCAAACCGCAACTGCAATCGCGGTCCCGGCTTTATTTTTCAGCCATCCGTGCACTAATAGTTGTGCCGCGGATTGCCTTAACCACAGTACTTTGTGGAAGCTGATTGTCAGCGCCCTGACGGCGGGCTGGCGACCCCTGTACACCTCCTTGCACTTGGCTCGTTCCTGTATATACTTACAGGTATCGTTGCGCAGCCGCGGAACGAGCCCGTAAGCAATTACCGCCAGGAGATCCCGCATGGAAAAAGCAGCTGCAGTGAAGATCATCCAGCAACTCGCCGATGGCATCGATCCGCAAACCGGCAAGACGTTTCACGCCGACAGCCCCTATCAGCAACCGGATACGGTACGCGCCCTGTTTATGGCATTGCAGGCGCTCGACGAGCGGCCGGCGGCGAAAGCGCGCCCGGCAGCCAACGAAAATGCGCCGCAAAACTCGGGCAAGCCATGGTCGGATGAAGAAGATCATGCGCTCGCCGCCGCATTCGATGCGGGCAAGAAGATTCCGGAGCTGGCGACCAGTCATCAGCGCTCGCGTTTCGCGATCGAGGCGCGTCTCGGCAAGCTTGGAAAAATTGAGCCGCCTGCCAATCTGCGCGGCAACAAAGCGGCTTCCGATACCGCCGCTTATTCAACACAGCACTGAGCAAGGGCAAACAAGAGGCCGGCTGCGGAAAGGGAGCTTCCCGCCGGTCTCTTGCGCTGCTGAGACAACGTCTCTAAATTTTTTGGAAAGGCCGCGATGGAAGATCTGACCAAACGCCAGCAGGAAATCCTGACGATGATCCGCGACTTCATGGACGACTCGGGGTTTCCGCCGACGCGCGCCGATATCTGCCGCGTCATGGGATTCAATTCGCCGAACGCCGCCGAGGAACATCTGCGCACGCTCGAACGCAAAGGCGCCATCGAAATGCTGGCCGGCGCTTCGCGCGGTATTCGTCTGAAACAGGCGTCCGGATTGCCGCTGATCGGGCGCGTCGCCGCGGGTAGTCCGCTGCTTGCTATTGAAAACGTCGAAACGCACTTCCAGCTCGATCCGCAGCTCTTCAAGCCGCGCGCCGATTATCTGCTGAAAGTACGCGGCTTGAGCATGCGCGACGCCGGCATACTCGATGGCGACCTGCTCGCTGTACATCGCACGACCGAAGCGCGTTCAGGCCAGGTCGTCGTAGCACGGCTGCACGATGAGGTTACCGTGAAGCGCTTCCGGCGCCGTGGTCATCAGGTACAGCTGGTGCCTGAAAATCCCGCCTTCAAAATTATCGAAGTCGATCTGCGCAGCACGCCACTCACTATCGAGGGCCTCGCGGTCGGCGTCATTCGCAATGACAGGGCGCTGTAAGCAGTTGCAACGCACTGCACGCGCATATGTCGATGAGCGCCGCGCTCGACGCACTCCTGCATCATCCCGCGATCTGGCGCGGCGACCGCTTGAGCCGGGTCGACAGCCCGAGTGTGCCGACGGGTTTCAGCGCGCTGGATGCGGAGCTGCCGGGCGGCGGCTGGCCGACGGCGGCGCTCACTGAAATTTTGCCGCAGCACGAAGGCATCGGTGAACTGCGCATACTCGGCTGCGCGCTCGCCGCGTTGTCTGCGCAAAAGCGCATGTGCGTCTGGATTGCGCCGCCTCATCTGCCGTACGCCCCAGCGCTCGCCGCGGCCGGCATCGATCTCGCGCACCTGATCATCGTTACCACTCGCAGCGCACGGGAAACGCTGTGGGCAACCGAGCAGGCGCTGCGCTCCAACGCGTGCGGTGCGGTGCTCGCATGGCCGGGCAGCGTCAAATACACTGAACTGCGCCGTTTACAGATTGCGGCTGAAGGCAATTGCGTAATGGCGGTGCTGTTTCGTCTGCCTGACGCAGCTCGTGAGACTACGTGCGCGGCGCTGCGACTGAGTCTGCACACGTGGCACGGCCATCTTGCCGTGCGCATCTTAAAACGCCGCGGCGCCGCCCTCGCCGCGCCCATCCTGCTGCACTCGCCTGTCGTTGCTGCGCGACGGGCGGCCAAATTATGGCCAGATACTCATGTTATGGATCGCTCTGGATTTTCCCTGCCTGCCGCTCGAAGCATTCCCGCAAGTCTCGACGCATAGTGAGCCGTGGGCAATCGCCGGCGCCCATGATGTCGTCGTCTGCAATCATGAGGCGCAGGCGTTCGGCGTGCGCAATGGCATGCGCCTGTCGGCTGCGTGCGCGCTGGCGCCGCAGCTCAATTACCGTGCGCGCGATGCCGCCGCGGAAATTTCTGCGCTCGATACGCTCGCCGCATGGGCGGGACAATTCACGCCCAATGTTTCGATAGAAGCGCCGCGCGCATTACTGCTCGACATCGAAGGCAGCCTGCGGCTGCTGGGCGGCATCCGGCCCATATTACAGGCGCTTAAAATCGGGCTCGATGAGATGGGCTATTCGGTCAGCATGGCATGCGCGCCGACCGCCACTGCAGCGCTGCTGCTGGCGCGCGCAGGCGTGCAAAAAATCGTCAATTCCAAGCGTGCGCTCGAAGCGATTATCGCTACGCTGCCGCTGCGTGCGCTGGAATGCGATGCACGTACCATGCAAACGCTGCAGGCGGTCGGCGTTAAATCCATCGGCGATCTTCTCGCGCTGCCGCGCGACGGGCTCGCTCGACGCTGCGGGCGTCCGCTGCTCGACACGGTCGATCGCGCATTGGGCAGGCAGCCGGCGCCGCGCAAATTTTTTGTGCCGCCCGCGCAGTTCGCAAGTGAGCTCGAGCTTGCCGCACCGGTTTCGAACTCTGAAGCATTGTTGTTTGCGGCGAAGCGACTGCTCGGCCAGCTCGCGGGATACTTGACCGCGCGCAACGGCGGCATTCAGCGTTTCAAACTCACGCTGTCTGCTGAGCGCGCTGCAGACACGATTCTGAATATCGGACTGGTAGCGCCGACGCGCGATAACGCGCATCTCACGCTGCTGGTGCGCGAGCGTCTCGCGACAGTTGCATTGACAGCGCCGGTGCATGCGCTGCGCATCGAGGCCGACGATATCCTTGCGCTTGCAGAAGAAAACCGCGAGCTTTTTACAGACCACGCACATACGCAGGGTGAATGGCAGAAATTAGTCGAGCGTCTGCGCGCGCGGCTCGGCGCGGACGCCGTACACGGATTGTCGGCGGATGCCGACCATCGGCCTGAGCATGCGTGGCACAAGACCGAGCCTGCGACGGCGAGTGATGCGCCCACCCGCGGTGCGCGACCGCTGTGGCTGCTCGATCAGCCGCAGGCGCTGCGCGAGATTTCGGACAAGCCGCATTACCGCGAGTCGGCGCTCGCGCTGCTGGCGGGACCTGAGCGCATCGAGTCGGGCTGGTGGGACAGCGACGATATTAAACGCGATTATTTCGTTGCGCAGACACCCGATCACGCAACGTTGTGGATTTATCGAGAGCGGCGTGTGGGCGGCTGGTATCTGCACGGCATTTTTGGCTGATGCGCGATGCGTTCATTGCCGGAATACGCCGAGCTGCATTGCGTCAGCAACTTCAGCTTTCTGCGCGGCGCCTCGCGGCCCGAAGAGCTGGTCGAGCGCGCCGCATCAATTGGCTACAAAGCGTTGGCGATTACGGACGAGTGCTCGCTCGCGGGCGCGGTGCGCGCGCATATTGCCGCCAAGGAATACTCGATCAAGCTCATCATCGGCGCCGAATTCGTTCTCACCGATGGCATGAAACTCGTGCTGCTTGCGACCGGCCGCCAAGCGTATGGCGACCTGTCGCAGCTCATCACCACCGCACGGCGGCGCGGCGACAAAGGCAGCTATCGACTCGACTGGGCCGATGTCGAAACCGGCGCCGGCGAATGTCTGCTACTGCTGGTGCCGCAACGCGAACGCGAGCTCGAGCAGGCGCAACGCGTCGCTCGCCGCTTTGCCGGCCAGGCATGGATCGCCGCGGAGCTCCTGTGCGGCGCTGACGACCGCGCGCAGATCGAGCGCCTGCATGACGTAAGTCGCGCGTGCGGCCTGCCGTTGGTTGCCGCAGGCGACGTTCACATGCACGTGCGCTCGCGCCGTCCGCTGCAAGACATGCTGACCGCCGTGCGCCTCGGTACAACGGTTAGCGGCGCGCGGCATGCGCTTTATCCGAACGCCGAGCGCCATTTGCGCCTGCGCATGCGGCTTGCGCGGATTTATACGCCTGAGCTGCTGGCTGAAACCATGCGCATCGCGGAGCGCTGCAATTTCTCGCTTGCGAGTTTGCGCTATGAATATCCGGCGGAGCTTGTGCCGGCCGGCCATACGCCGGCATCCTATTTGCGCGCGCTGACCGAAGAAGGCCTGTGCGAGCGTTTTCCAGAAGGCACGCCAGAGAATGTGCGCAACTTGATCGAGCACGAGCTCGTCCTGATCGCCGACCTCGGTTATGAGCCGTATTTTCTGACCGTGCACGACATCGTCAGATTTGCACGCAACGAAAAAATCCTGTGCCAGGGCCGCGGCTCGGCCGCCAACTCGGCGGTGTGCTACGCATTGCACATCACCGAAGTCGATCCCGAGCACATGAGTGTGCTGTTCGAGCGCTTTGTTTCGAAAGAGCGCGACGAGCCGCCCGATATCGACGTCGATTTCGAGCACCAGCGCCGCGAGGATGTCATTCAATATATTTACCGCAAATACGGACGCGACCGTGCCGCGCTTGCTGCAACGGTGGTGACATACCGGCCGCGCAGCGCGCTGCGTGATGTCGGCAAAGCGCTCGGCTTCGATCTCGCGCAAGTCGATCGCCTCGCGAAATCGCTCGCATGGTGGGACGGCAAAAAAATGCTGCCGCAGCGTCTGGCCGAGGCCGGTTTTGAACAGGAGAGCGCGCAAGTCGCGCAATTAATTGTGCTCGTCGATACGCTCGTCGGTTTCCCGCGCCATCTGTCGCAGCATGTCGGCGGCTTTGTCATTGCGCGCGGATTGTTGTCGCGGCTCGTGCCGATTGAAAACGCCGCAATGCCCGAGCGCAGCGTAATCCAGTGGGACAAAGACGATATCGAAGCGCTTGGTCTGCTCAAGGTTGATGTGCTGGCGCTCGGCATGCTGTCTGTAATCCGCCGCGCGCTTGATTTCATGACGGCCTGGCATGGCCGTGTTTACCGCATGTCGGATATACCGTCCGACGATGACAAGGTTTACGCGATGATTCAGCACGCCGATACGGTGGGCGTATTCCAGATCGAATCGCGCGCACAGATGAGCATGCTGCCGCGCTTGAAGCCTGAAAAGTTTTACGATCTGGTGATCGAAGTCGCGATCGTGCGCCCGGGTCCCATTCAAGGCGGCATGGTGCATCCATACCTGCGCCGCAAGGCGGGCGATGAGCCAGTCACATACCCGAGCGAAGAAGTGAAAGGCGTGCTCGAGCGCACGCTCGGCGTGCCGATTTTTCAGGAGCAGGTGATGCAGCTCGCGGTCGTCGCCGCAGGATTCACGCCGGGCGAGGCGGATTCGTTGCGTCGTTCGATGGCAGCATGGCGCCGCAAAGGCGGCCTCGAGCATTTCGAGCAGCGGCTTATTTCCGGCATGCTCGCGCGCGGCTACAAGCGCGAATTCGCACAGCAGATTTATGGGCAGATTCTCGGCTTCGGCGAATACGGCTTTCCCGAGTCGCACTCGGCAAGCTTCGCGCTGCTCGCTTATGTTTCGGCGTGGCTGAAACATCATGAGCCCGCGGCATTTCTAGCCGCGCTGCTCAACAGCCAGCCGATGGGATTTTATGCGCCGTCGCAGCTCGTGCAGGATGCGCGCCGTCATCACGTCGAAGTGCGGCCGGTCGATGTCATGGTGAGCACATGGATGTCTACACTCGAGCCTGGCGCTGACGGCAAACCGGCGGTGCGCCTTGGTTTTTCCATGGTGCGCGGCTTTGCACAGAAGACCGCGGATCGGATCGTTGCTGCACGCGCGCCCGGCAGTTTTGATTCCATCGATGATCTCGCGCGGCGCGCGGCATTGAATCAGCGCGACTTGCGTCAGCTCGCCGCCGCGAACGCACTCGTTGCGCTGGCCGGACATCGACGCACTGCGCATTGGCTGGTGGCCGGCGTCGCACCGACCACGCCGCTGCTCGAGCAGGCGCCGCTCACGGAAACGATACCGCTGCTAAGCGCGCCGACCGAAGGTGAAAATCTCGTGACCGATTATGCGAGCACCGGGCTCACGCTCGGCCGTCATCCGCTGGCGCTACTGCGCGGCCGCCTGAAACGCATGCGGCTTTCTTCCGCGGCAGAGCTGGGCAGATTTCCGCACGGACGGCTTGCGCGCACCGCCGGCATCGTCACCGGTCGTCAGCGCCCCGGCACTGCTTCCGGTGTGGTGTTCGTAACACTCGAAGATGAAACCGGCAGCATGAATGTCATCGTATGGCGCGACCTCGTCGACAGACAGCACCGCGAGTTGCTGGGTTCGAGCCTGATGGGCGTTTACGGCGTCGTGGAGCGCGAGGGCGAAGTTATTCATATCGTCGCTCAGCGCCTTGTCGACTACAGCGCATTATTGGGCCGCTTGCAGACAGCGAGCCGCGACTTTCATTAATTGCGCGCAGCCGCGCTATCATCACAGCAGATAACGGCGCTGCGCAATTATAAAAGGGCTCGATCAAATGGGTAGTTTTCGATTGTTGAATTACGCAGGTGACAGCGGCGAAGCGCGCGCAGGAATTTTGGTCGGCGGCAATAGCGTCATCGATCTGCAGCGAGCGCTGCCGGACAAAGCGTGGACCGTCTCGACGCTGAGCATACTGGGCGCCTGGGATGCAGCCCGGCCGGCACTGCATGCGCTGGCGGATGCACCGCCATCTCAAATACTCCCGCTTGCCAGCGTGCGCTTGCTCGCTCCGCTGCTTTATCCGCCTGCGATTTATTGCACCGGCGCGAACTACATGGACCACGCGGAAGAAATGTCTGCGGAAAAGAAAGGCGTCGACAAGGCGACGACGCAGCCTTATCTCTTTCTGAAGTCAGGCCCGCATTGCGTGATTGGACCCGGCGATGCGATCAGGCTGCCGAACGTTTCAGACAAAGTTGACTGGGAAGGCGAGTTTGCAGTGGTAATCGGCAAACGCGCCCGCAATGTCAGTGTTGACAACGCGATGCAGTACGTTGCGGGTTACACGATCATGAACGACGTCTCTGCGCGCAACTTAAGCCGGCGCGCCGACTGGCCGCGCTGGGTCAGCGACTGGTTCGGCCACAAGAACTTTGAAACATCGGCGCCGATGGGACCATGGATCACGCCCGCCGACGAAATCGCCGATCACACGCAGTGTCATCTGCAGTTGTGGGTCAATGGCGATAAGAAACAGGACGCGCACGTGTCGAGTCTCATCTTCAATGTGCCGGAGCTCATCGAGTATTTGAGCCGCCGGATGACGTTATTGCCCGGTGACCTAATCGCAACCGGCACGCCGGCTGGCGTTGGGCGGCCTAAGGGAACGTTTCTCAAGCCGGGCGACGTTGTGCGCATCGAAATTTCGGATATCGGTGTGCTCGAGAATCGCGTCGAACAGGGTGAGTAAACGTCGGATCAGTCAATCATACGAATTCACCAAGCGGCCCTGCAACTCAGTCATCAAACCTCGAGCTCGAGTCCGTCGTATGCGGCGATGACATCCAGAAGATGACCATCACGCGTGATCTGCTCGAACCGCCGGGTCTCCTCGAGCACTGCCGCAATACGTCCATCATCGTACGCGGGCTCGTGATGGTACAGCGCGAGACGCTTCGCGCGCGCGGACTGGCAGATCTCGACACCGATCACGTTGCTCGAATGTCCCCAGTCCGCCTTGACGGAGATCGCATCGGCAAAAGAGTACATGGCGTCGAAGATTACGAGGTCCGCCTCTCTGAAAAAATCAGCGAATGCATTCAGCTCGCCCGGGTTGTCGAGCTTATGCTCTGAGTCGGTCGAATAGACTACACTTTTGCCGCCGGCCTCAAAACGGTAACCGTATGAGTCGCCGCCGTGCAGTTGCAGCTTGGGCGTGACTTGCAGTGCGCCGATCGCACAGGGCCTGCCGGGTTCGAGGCGCCGGAACTCGATAGTCGCCGCTAACTGCGAAAAATCCACCGGGAAGCTCGGCGCGGCCTGCTGGCGCCTGAAAGCGTGTTCAAGGACTTCGTGGCACCCATGAATCACGATGCGGTTTCCGGCCCGGTATACGGGACCAAAAAATGGAAAGCCCATGATATGGTCCCAGTGCACGTGCGACATGAACACATGGTAGGTCTGCGGCGCGTCGCCATAGCGGGCCAACATCGCATCACCGAGCGGACGCGCGCCGGTACCGAAGTCGAAGAACACGCGCTCCTTGCCGCCCGCATCGAGCTCGACGCACGAGGTATGTCCGCCGAAAGTCCCGGCGATTTCGAATCCGAGCTCGTGATCGACGTAGTGCTCGATGCGCTCGGCGCTATCGATATGGCGCTCCACGGCGCCGGTCAAAGCGGCGATGAGTTTCGCCCGCACGTCGCGTGCTGTTACCGATACAGGGATCGAACCGCGCGTGCCCCAGAAGCGCACTTTCACGACGACACCTCAAACGTTTCGACTATCGCATCGGCGCTGCAGTACAACGATTCGTAGATGCGTCCCCGCAGCGTCAGCGCGATGACACTTCCGGCCTGGCGGGGATTCAGAACCATCGCTCGCTCCCTAAGTCGGGACAAATGCGTGCGGCCTCTTCTTTGCCGTAGGCGCTTGCGCATAGATTATGCCGCAAGTAATGCACGGGCCGCAGGGTACGCGCCACAGCGATTCTTTCGTTGCGTGTAACGGTGCTGCCACAAGAAAACCGGCCGCCAAAGCCGCTCCCCTGGCGCTCGCATCATGTCGCTTCCGATCACCCGGGCAAGACGCTATAGTTCGACTTCGCCCGGCACACCATGTGCGAGCAGCGGCTGCGCAGCCCTCGCCGGCCGCACCATTGCGCAAGCGTATATAGCAGCGCTGCGCGTCGGTGTCGTCGGGCAGACGGACATCAAGGCGGAGTGAGCTTCGCTTCAACGTGCCGTGCAGCGCAAGCCAATCGATAAACGAACTGGAGGAATCTTGATCATCGACATGCACGCTCACGCCATGAGTGAGCGCTTTTTAGCCGAGCTCGCGAAAAAACCGGTCGGCGGCCTCAAGAGCGAGCGCGACGCTGAAGGTAACTACGTCATCAAACGCGATTGGGATGAGCGCACGAGCATGTTCGATCCGCATTTATTCGACCTGCCGCATCGGCTGACGGATCTGCGGCAGCGCGGTGTTGAGCTGCAATTGTTCGGTCCGCCGCCGTTTCTTGTTTCATGGCCGGGCGGCGCAGCAAGCAGCGATCTCGCCAGCGCGCTGCATAGAATGGAACAAGGCATCGCTGACGAATCGGAAGGTTTGATGGAAGGCGTCGCCGTGCTGGCGCTCGGGGAGCCGGAAAAGGCAGCGGATGAGCTGCAACGCGCCGTCGACGAATATGGTTTCCGCGCGCTTATCATGCCGAGCTCCGCCGGCGGCCGGGCGCTCGACGAACCGGTCTTCGAGCCTTTGTTTGCGCTGATAGAACGCCTGGGCCTCGTCATTTTTATGCATCCGACGATGGCAACGCGCTCCGATCGTTTCGGCATGTACGGCATACACGTGCTCGTCGGCTTTCCATTTGAATCTACGCTTGCAATCACACGGCTCATTTTCAACGGTGTGCTCGAGCGGCATCCTGCGCTCAAAATTGTGATGGCGCACGGCGGCGGCAACCTGGTTTTTCTGCGCGGGCGGCTCGATTCCGCATATGACGCAAAGGGCTGGGAGTTCGATCCCTACTACCGCAAGCACATCACGCAGCGGCCGAGCGCTTATCTCGATCGGCTTTATTACGATACCTGTGCGCTCAGCGAGGACAGCAATCGCTTCGTGATCGACACCATGGGTGTGGACCACGTCGTATTCGGCAGTGACTATCCGTTCGACATCGGCGACCCGCAGGGACGGCGTTCAGTGCCTGTAATAGACACGCTGCCGGCCGGCGACAAAGAAAAAATTTATCGCAGCAATGCGCTGTCGCTGCTGAATCCAATCGCGCAGGCTGCGTAGACTGACGAAATGGCTAAACAATTTCTGAATCCTGCGGTGCTCGGCGCTGCAGGCGCGCCTTTCAGTCAAGGCGTGCGCTCGGGCGATACGATCTGGGTCTCGGCGCAAGCCGGGCAGGATGCACAAGGTAGCGTGGTCGGCGCAAACGATCCTATGGCGCAATGCCGTGCGATCTTCGAGCGTGTCGGCGCGGTGCTCGCCGCCGGCGGCGCGGCGCCGTCCGACGTGGTGATTGTGCGCGGATTCTTGAAGCGCCGGCAGGACATTCAGGCGACGTGGCAGGTGCGCAAGGAATTTTTCGGTGACCATCGTCCCGCGAGCACGACGTTCATGGTGAGCGACGTCGAGCCGGAGGGCGCGCTGATGAGCTTCGAAGTTGTCGCCACGCTCGATGAGCCTAGCGAACGCTGAGCGAACGAATGGCCAAGCAGTTCTACAATCCGCCCGACGTCTTCAGTCCGGTCAACATCTACAGTCATGGCGTGCTCGCCGGTCGCACGTTGACACTCGCGGGACAAGCACCGCTGCACGAAGACGGAACGGTCGTCGCGCGGGACGATCCCGAGGCGCAATGCAGACGCGTGTTCGCCGATTTGAAAAAGACGCTCGACATGGCGGGCGCTACATTTGCGTCCGTCGTCTACGTTCGAGCGTACATTACGCGCCGGTCAGTGCTGCCGGTGCTGCGTCGGGTAGCGAGCGAAATCTTTGCCGACAACCGCCCTGCATTTACACCATTAATCGTCCCGAGCGTGCGCGCGGAAGGCGCACTGGTGGAAGTCGAGCTCGTTCTAGAGCTCGATTAGATTGCCTTCAGGCGAAATACTCAATCGGGCGCGTAGATCCACGAATCCACGATCACGCTGCAAGCGGGTACCGGCATCGTCGCGGGCACGCGCACTGCGGTGAAGGGCACCGGTGCGCCGTCGAGCGCCTCCTGCCATGCATGATGCATCGGATAGAACTCGTTGAGATCGGTATGGAACTCGTGAATACGCGCGATGTTGTCGAGCGACGTGCCGCCGGCCGCACATACAGACTTCGTCGCTTCCACAATGTAGTTCATCTGCGCGCGCGATGAAACGCCAAAGTACGGCAGGCCGTTCCCGGTCCGGATCAAATCTATCGGCCCGTTGGCGTCCGCCGCGATCATTCCCGAACACAACAGTAAGTCGCCAACCCGCACGCCCGCCGCGCCGTACGTCATCTCCGATGGAATGCAGCCGTCGATGATGTGCTTCTTTATTTTCGCCGTTCCGGTTAACGCGATCAGGTTGATCTCAATGTTGCCGGGAACGAGGCCATAGTCTTTACCGGGAATGATCGAAAGCGCGCATTGCCGCGCGCCAAAGTGGCTGTTCCACACATCGAGAAAGTGCGGCGTGTCGGCGATGTCGCGCAAATACACCTGCGCTTTGACCGTCTTGTCGAGCGATGAGCCAACCGCCTGCAGCACGGGTATGAACTTTTCGCGGATCAGATATTCCGTTTGACGGCGTATCTCATAGCCGCCCCACAGACTGTGCGGCGGAACATGCGCATGCGGATCGGGATTGCCGTCGGCGCCTCGCGCCATCTGTCCTGCCACGAAAACGAAATCCCCGGATGTGACCGCCGGCGCAAACCCGGACCACACGGGTGCAGTGACTTGCGCGGCCGAAACGCGCTTGGGCTCGCGCCCACTACCGGGCGACACCGCAAGCACCGACGCGGTGATATCGGCGCCGGCGGTGAGTAATTCCTCCATGATCACCGAGGTGCTTGGCGGAATGTAATCACCAAACGCGGCGCGGCGCGCGAGATGATAAGGGTCTACCGCTTTCCACGTCGGGTAGTACTGATCGAGCCTTACGGTATTCGCAAAGCTGGTTCCCGCCTGGCCGAGCAGGTCTTTGAACCGCGCGCAGATAAAGTCGCCCTCACGCCGGTGGCGCGGCAATCCGTGATATGGCAGGTCTGCTTTGCCTGCGACTGCGGGAGCGAGGCCAGCTGCATAATCAACCGCTTCGATGCCTGTCAGAAAAATCCAGTTGCCTGCCTTGATGGCGGGCGCGTAATGAATGTCGGTGCCCGGAATATGCAGTGCGCCGATGGGTGTCACTTTGCTCATGCTTCCTCCTAGCGCTCGAGCTTCACGCCCGCATCGCGCGCAACGGGCGCCCAGCGCGCGATCTCATCATTGAGGAACTTCTGAAACTCTTCAGGCGTGCTCCACCGCGCTTCGCCGCCCAGACTTTCGATGCGCTCCTGCACGTCACGCATCTTGAGCGCGCGCACCATTTCCGCGTTGATCTTGTCGATGATGGGCCGCGGCACCTTCGCCGGTACCACGGCGCCTGCATAGCCGACCGATTGAAAACCCGGCAGGCCCGATTCAGAGATCGTCGGCAAATCCGGCATCAACGCACTGCGTGCCGGCGACGCTATGCCGACCGCGCGCACCCGATTGCCGCGGATGAACGTGACGGCAGTCGGCATGTTGACGAACATGAATTCGATGCGGCCGCCTGACACGTCGGTGAGCGCGACCGGGCTCGAGTTGTAAGGCACATGCACGCCGTCGAATCCCGCCTGCTTGCGGAAGAGCTCGGTCGCGAGATAAGGCGAGCTGCCCGCGCCAACCGTCGCCCAGATAGGTCCGCCCGGTTTGCCTTTTGCATATGAGATCAACTCGGCCACCGATTTCGCCGGCAGCTTGGGATTGACGACAAGAATGTTCGGATACATTGCGATCAGCGAGACCGGCGCAAAGTCCTTGCGTGTATCGAACGGCAGCTTGTTGTAGACGCTGATATTGATCGAGAACGGCGTGGAGACAAACAGCAGCGTGTAGCCGTCCGGCGTCGCCTTGGAACCGATCTCATCCGCAATCGTACCGTTGACCCCGGGTCGAACATCATTGATGACCGGCTGCCCCCATGCCTCGGTAAGCTTCTGCGCGACTATGCGCGCCAGCGTATCCGATAAACCGCCCGCGCCGAAATCGATGATCCAGCGTATCGGCTTGCTTGGATAATCTTTCGCCGTGTCATTGACCTTTGGCTGCTGCGCGAGACTCTGCATGCTGCCTAGGGCGATCAGAGTGAATGCAAAGAGGCAGGTGCCGGCAGATGTCTGCGCTTTCGACGTCATCGCTTGCTCCCAGCTTGTTATGCCGCGTTACGAATCCCAGACTGCAGTCGCTTCGATTTCAATCAGCATATCGGGATGCATAAGCGCCGCGACGCCAATCGACGTTATGCACGGCAGTTCACCGCCCGGCAAATGCCGATTGAAAAATTCAACGCGCGCCGGGATCGCATCGCGATGCCATTTCTCGCGGTTGGTGAAGTAAAACGTCATGTGCACGATATCGCTCCACTGCGCGCCGCCTGCTTCAACCGTGCGCTTGACATACTCGAGCGCCTGCAGCGTTTGGACGCGCATATCGCCTTTGCCGATGATGCCATCGGGCCCGATCGCCGGGTACCCCGACATGCGGAGCGTATTGCCGCCTTTCGTTACGATTGCATGCGCGATGCGGATGGGTTGGTACTCGGGAATGTCCTTGTGCAAGGTGCCCTTATAGAACTGCTCGATCTCCGGCAACACGATTCTGCGCTTCTCCATTGCCTGCTCCTTCATTTACACATAATTGTGCATGCGGATTCACACGGCGACCGCCTCGATCTGCAGCCGCGCCTCCCGGAATGGCAGATCATGTACTGCGACCGCTGTTATTGCAGGCGGCTCGTCGCCGAGCGACGCGATCAGTACTCTGCGCACAAACGGGAAGTCAGCCATATCGCGCAGATAAACGGTAAGTTTCACCAGCGAGCGCAGGTCGGAGTCAACGCTGTTTAGCACCAGCCTCAACTGGTCAAGGATACTCGCCGTTTGTGCAGCTGCGGCGAGCTGTTCATGTGTTTGCAGATTGAGACCGTCGATTGCGCGCGTCACATGCTGTGACGAGTTCAGGTCAGATATCCGCTTGACCATTTTGCCGGCGATTGCGTCGCAACCGGTAAGACCGGAGATAAATACGAGATCGCCGCCGCGCACTGCATTCGCATATGGCCCCCATGACGCGACGCCTGGATGTGACGGCGCATGACGCACATTCTGATGTGCGTACGTAATGCCTTCGATCTCGATATAGAAATCGCGCCGCGCAAGGCTTTCCACACCGATCAACGTTCCGGCGGGCAAACGCGTATGGAAAAAATGTGCGCCAATACGCTCGACCTCGGGCAGCTCCGCCATGTCGCGCAGATAGATGTTCACGCGCAGCAGATTATCGAAAGTCACGCCGTGCTCGGCGAGCATGTCGCGCATGAGCTTATAGATCGTATATGTCTGCGCTGAAATCGGCTCGCGCAACACACGCGAAGCCAGACCTCCGGGCGGCCGCGGCCAGTCGGCATCTTTGAGTTCATTCGCGCCGTAGATGATCAGTCCGGTCTCGGGATGCGCGCCGATGACACCTGCATAGAAGGTGTAATCGCCGGCCCGAGTGGCGAGCTCGTAATTGGACAGCGGTCCTTGCACGACATGGGTCGAGGTGAGTACCTGCTTTCTAGTGCCGGCTCGGGAATCCGGAATAACAGCAATCGGATCGAAATAAACGACCGCACCGGGATACAAAAGCCCCGGGACTTGCGATGCCGTGCTCGGCGGCGCGACGCCACCCTCAAACAGCGCCGCGCGCGTGCGCGCGATGACCGGAAAATTTCGCATCTCCCGTTTATAGATGCTGTAGAAGAGCACATCGGACTTCTGTGCGCCCCGCTCGATGAGCAGCGTTTCGAGATCTTCGTAAATGCGCGCCGCCTGCGCGACAAACGTCTCCTCCCAACTGTCAGGCGCGAGCAACCCGAGCGCAGGCACGGGCTTGCGGCCCAGGTCGCTGTATCCGGCAAGCGGAAGATGTGTGCGATGATCGAGTCCCGCCCGTCCCGAGATGAATAGCAGGTGACCAGCGCGTGCGGCGACGGGAAATCCGGCGACCGGCGCAGTCACTTTCGACCGGGAAATGATTTCTTTCTTGAACATGCGCGCTTGTCTGGCGGGGCAATCGAGACAGTCATTGCCGTGATGCGGACCTCAAAGTTTAACCGAAGACTTCGAACGCGCCTCACGCGACCGAGCGGCTGCCGTGACGTGCGATGTTGCAGGTGGCGCCTGCGATGCGCGGCAATACTGTGACAGGATGCAGTACTACAGACTTGTCGTGTGAAGTGAGTCACGTCGAGCCGAAATCTTTCTGGCTTGAACCTCCATGCTTAGCTACAATGTTCTTGCAGGTTACCGATGTTGAGCACAGTGCGGCCGCAACAACCCGCAAAGCGAACAAAATATAGTGGGGAACATGGTCAGCCTATCGGACATCCGCAGTGCGGAAATTCTAATCGTCAATGACAGGGATGCCGATGCCCTTGCGATGAAGAGCGTGCTCGAGAACGCGGGCTACCTCAACGTGACGGTTACGACAAATCCGCACGAGACTCAAGAGCTGCATGATCGCAATCACTATAACCTGATCGTCCTTCAGGTTGAGATGCAGCGCATGAACGGATTTCATGTCATGAGCGCGCTGCAGGATGTCGAGGTAGACGGTTACCTTCCGGTACTTGCGATTACCGATCCGGTTAACAAAATTCAGGCGCTCAAGTCGGGCGCCAAGGACGCGATATCACGGCCGTTCGATGTCGACGAGCTCTTGACGCGCGTCCACAATCTGCTCGAAGTGCGCCTGTTGCATGACGGCACGCGCAAAGCGGTCACCACGATGGAGATATTGGCGTTGCACGACCCATTGACGGGTCTTGGCAACCGGCGGTTGCTGATGCAACGCATCTCCGCCTCCATGGCAAACGCCAAGCGCAACAAGTTTTCGATGGCTATCATTTACATGGATCTCGATGGCTTCAAGCAGATCAATGACACCCTTGGACACACCTTTGGCGATGCTGTCTTGAAGACTGTAGCGGAGCGCCTCAAGGCGGTCGTGCGCGAGGAAGATACCGTGGCAAGGGTGGGCGGCGACGAGTTCATGGTCGCTCTGTGGCATGTGCGCAATCCGTGCGATGCCGCCACAGTGGCGGCAAAGTTGATCAAGGCCGTCTCCCAACCGTGCGTGATTGAGGGACGCAGCCTCACCGTAACAACGAGCGCCGGCGTTGCGCTTTACCCGGAGCATGGACTCGACACCGATGCGCTCATGAAAAGCGCGGATATGTCGCTCTACGAAGCGAAGAACGGCGGCAAGAACGCGTTTCGCGTCGCCATCCCGGCGAATCTCGAGACGATCACGCCTAAATAGCAGGCCGCCGGAAACTCCAGGCTAACGGGTTTAGCGCGCCCGCATTACGCCGCGCCTTTGAGCGCTTCGGCACCTTCCATCATCTGCCGCATCAGCGGCTGGCGCAGCCGCAGTTCGTTCGCCGTGCCGCAATCCAGAATCCGGCCGTCCTGCATCAGCACCACTTTGTCGAATTGCGCGAGCACGCTCATCCGATGCACCGACGCGATGACACAGGCCTCCGGCAGACGTTCGCGCAAACGGCGGAAGATGCGCGCCTCGGACACTTGGTCGAGGGCGCTGGTGGGCTCATCGAGCAGTAGGAGCGAATTGTCATGCGCGCCTTCGACATCGGCAGCCAGGAAGCCGCGCGCGAGTGCAAGGCGCTGGCGTTGACCGCCCGACAGGTTGAACCCGCGTTCCGAAATCGGTGTCTCGAGCCCTTGCGGCAATGCTGCAAGCACTGAATCGAATGCGCTGAGATAGGCCGCGCGCTCGATCGCGTCGTTACTGTGCGTCGCGCCGAAGGTGAGATTTTCGCGCACGCTCGCCTCGAATACTTCCGCTTCCTGCGGCACGAGCGTAGCGACTGACCCGAGACTCCGCACGCCGAAGCCGTTTTCACCGTCGACCTGATAGTAGCCGTGCTCGGGCTCGTAAAGACCCGCGAGCAGCCGCAACAAGGTGCTTTTGCCCGATCCGCTCGGCCCGATCAAAGCGATCCGCTCGCCGCGCCGCAGCGTGAGCGAGACTTCGCGTAGACCGCCATGAGCGCCATCACCGCGCCGGTAAGTGAACTCGAGTGCGCGGGCGTTGATCTCGCGCCATCCGCGGTTGACCGTCGCATGCGGCTGAACGGGAAGCTCTGCCTCCCAGATCGGATCTGCACTCGCATAATCGGTACGGATACGCGCGAAGCTCTGGAAGTTGGACGCCATCGAACCGATGACGCTTCCGGCCTGTTGCGCGTATTGATAGATCATGAAAAGGCCGCCCAGCAAGACGGGCACGCCCGCATTCTGGCTGTCGTGGCGGCTCATCACTGCATATACAGCGACCAATATCCACGTGAGTGCGGCAGAGAGCAGATCGACGGCGCACCACTTGCCTTCGTTCACGAGAATGCTCTTGCGCACGGGCTCGAAGACATCCGCGAGCCGTCGGTTCAGCAGTGCCCGCGATGCGGCCTGCAGCCGCAGACTCAACACGGTCGAGATGTTGCCCAGAAAATCAAGCAGACCGGCGTTATAGCGGCGCTCGGTCGCGTTTTCGCGATGCGCAAGCTGCATCAAGATTCGATCGAACCGCAGAATAGCGAGTGCGATCAATATGTAGCCAATCAATGCAACGCCACCTATCGCGCCGGAGACGAGCCACAAGGCTATCAGCGGACCAACGATGTTGACGACGTTTTGCACGTACATGAATTGCGTCTCGGCAAAGTCGAACAGCGCCTTGCTCGCTTTCTGCGCGCGCTGCTGCACGTCCCCCGAGTGCCGCGACTCGTGCCACGCAAGCGGCAACGACGTCAGCTTCGCATAAAGCGCATCGGATACCTGCTGGCGGACCTTGAGTCCCACGTTACGCTCGAGGATTCGGCCTGGCCCATGCATGGCCCACGCGGCTACGTACACCAGGAAGATCGCCGCGACATACCACGCCGCCACAGCGAATTCCTGTGATCCCGACACCTGGACAGTGTTGATCGCCTGGGCGGCGAGCCAGGGTATGAGGAGTTTCAGGATAACCGATGAGGCCAGGAGCATCATCGCGAAGATGTAATTCGTGCGCGCTCCGCGCGCGAAAAACCAGATTTGTCGGTAGAGGCCGAGGACGCCGGATTGTTTAGAACGTACGTTGGCGTTGAATGCGTCGATTGTTATCGTAGTTATATCGGACTCCCCTGAACTGCACCATGTAAGAAAAGTTCTTACAACGTGCAATTTGCGGTGAAGTTGACATGGTCGACCCATATCCAGTTCCACGATGCGAATAATTTCACGAGCAAGCAAATTCACCGTGTTAACGCTGTCGCGGAATAGATTTCACTGCGGTTGATGCAACACTTGATGTGTTCGCGTCTCCGTCGGTGTGTTCATAAAACGAATGAATGCTTAGATATCGTGGATTTCGATAAGCGAAATTCTCTCCTCGCGGCGCAAGAGCTCGAATGAGCCCATCCGATCACGCTGCGGCGTGTTGCGATCGCTGCCCGTAAAAAAGTTTTACGCGCATAACGCGTCGTCGCCTGCTTTGAGCATCCTCTAACCGGGATACGAAGCCAGGAAGTCCGCGCGCGCGAGTAAGGGTCGGTGCGTGCGCATTGCATGTTTCATGCGCTGACTTCTTTGAGCGCCGTTTCAGGCGGCGACTTCTGCGAACAGTCCCGTCCAGTCGGCGACAAAGCGCTCGATTCCGTAACGCTCGCGCGCGGTCCGTCGTGCGCCTTCACCCCATTCACGTGCGAGTCCAGGATCAGCGATCAGCGACTTCATGGCTGACACAAGCGCTCCGAGATCGTTATGCACGTAGCCGCTGTAGCCATTGCGAATTACCGTCACGAGTTCGGTCGTCGCGAGTCCAATCACCGGCATGCCGATCGTCATCGCTTCTACAATGGCGAGGCCAAGACTCGTCCAGCGGATGGGGTTGAAGAAAAAGCGATAGCGCGCAGTGAACGCCGCAAGATCGAGATTGCTGATTTCGCCGATGCCGCCGGCCGATTCGGCATCCATGCCGACCAGGTCCAACGGCACGTGCCCGCGCAATGTCTCGTAAACGTCGGCGCCAAGCCGGCGGCCGCGGAGCTTCAAGTGATTCACGACGACGATGCCTTTCGCGAGCTCGCCGCTGTAAGACACGCCCGCAGGCACCACGACGCCGTGCTCGATGACGGAAGTCGGCGTGATACCCGAGTCCCACATCAAGCGATTGAAATGCGTGACGTGAACGAGCTTTAAGCCACTGTCTTGCGCCCAGTGCAATTGCCGGAACGGATTCTCTTGGGGCGGATCGTGCTCTAGATAAATCCGCGGGAGGTCGCGCTGGCTCTCGCTCAAGACGTTCAAGCGGTCGTCGAAATAATGGCTCTTGTGCTGATAAAGGATGCAGTCGAACGATTCGTGCCGCACGCGTTCGATGGGCACTTCGTGCACGTTATCGCCCCAAGGGAGCACGCCGACCTTTCCCGCATACCCGGGCGGATGACCGGACTTCGTGACGATGTAGAAATCGTGCGGTGCCTGAGTGAGGTAATAGAGGTAGTTGCCGTGGACATGCCACGTCAGCACGCGCAGACGTCGCCGCACGCCGTTACGAGGCATGGACGGCGCTGCGTGCGAAAGACGCGTAGTGGTGACTTACTTTCGCGGGCGAGGCGATAGCTGACCGCAATTGACGATGCGCGGCCGCGATGACATCCGTGACGCTAACGTTCAACGCGCAGCTGTGGTCGAACGGGCACATTGCGTACGAGCACGGTCGGCATGCCGGAAAATCCGCGAGCACACAATGCAGCAGCTTATCGCGCGGCGCCCATCGTCGCGTGTCGCTGCCGGATGCGATAACCACGCTGGGCGTGCGCACTGCCGCCGCAATATGCGAGATGCCGGTATCGTTGCAGACGACCAGGCGCACGCGCGCCACGAGCGCCGCCAGTCCACCCAACGTAGTACTGCCAGCGAGACTGATGGCGGGCCGACTCATCGCTGCACGCACTTTTTCTGCGAGCGCAATCTCTCCAGCAGTGCCGGTCAGCAGTATTCGCAAACCGTCCCTTGCCAATGCATCCGCGACTTGGGCAAAACGTTCGGCCGGCCAGCGGCGTGACGGGAGCTGGGCGCCCGCGTGCACGACGACGGCCTTGCGCGGGTCGACGCCGATGTCGCGCAACCGCGTCGCGGCCTCGGCACGATCGACGGCTGTCAATGGAAACGACAGCCCTTCGTCGGGAACAGACACGCCCATCAAGCGCATGAGGGCGGTGTAGCGCTCCGATTCGCGCATGCCATCAGGCCACCGCATGAACCAGCCGCTGCGCGCAATTTCGCCCGGCTGAACAAAACCCGCGTTGTGACGGGCACCGAGCTTGAAGACGATATCGTTCGCGATGCCGCCGCTGCCATGCAGTTGGATTGCGAGATCAAATCGCATGTGCCTTGCCTGCGCAATAAAAGACGGTAGATCGGCGTCCGTCTCCTCTTGCTCGGGAAAGCCAACCGCCCCCGGGAAGTGCATGAAATCGTCGATCAGGTCCGCGTAGCGCGCGACGAATGCCCGCGCCCAGGGTAAACCGATCAGCGTGATGGCGGCCTGCGGGCAGGCGGCGCGCAGCGCTCGCAGCGCCGGCACCGCGCACAGCATGTCGCCAAGCTGCAGTGCGCGAAAAACGGCGATGCGCTGCGGCGCTATCTGTGCGATGGCGCATTCATCCCGGGGTAGTGCCGGACTGGAGAGCCATGACGACGCCGCCCTCATAGGAAGCCGACGCGGAATTTCCATGCGCCATAGAGCCGCCAGAAGATAGACAGCGGCGGAATGACTATCGACGTCATCAGCATCTCGAACACATGCCCGGGCCGGCGCGCCGTCGTCCGCAGTCGCTGCGCCGTGAAGACCAGGGTCAGCGTCGCCCACACGGCGAAAGCCGCGAGTGCAACCGGCGCGACGCGAAGCGCCGATGCCACCGCCAGAACGATCAAGCTCAGCACAATCGCGTAATAGCGCCACGGCGTCGACGGCGCAATGCGTGTGCCGTAGAGGAGCGGATACTTCTTATATAGCAGTGCGTCAAACTGGCTTTTCTTCTGCTGCGAGATGCTCACGCCCCAACGCGCCGGCCGTACGGGGTGATGAACCACGGCGGACTCGGCACGTGCGATCGTGCCGCCGGCGCATAAGATGCTGAACTGTAGATCGGAGTCCTCGCGCCATGCAGAGGTGTAACGCTCATCGAACCCGCCGATGCGCTCGAGCATGCTGCGGCGGACGAAGCAATTGGCGGTTGCAAACTCCGCGCGTCCGAGGCCTGCCGCATCGAGCTCATAATCGGTCGGATGTAGCGGCAACGGCACATCGATGTGTCCCGCCACCGCGCTGGGGCCCGCCTGCATCGCCCGCAATCCTTCGATCAGCCAGCGCGGATCCGGAATCGTATCGTCGTCGGTGAACCCGATGATGTCGCCGCGTGCGAGCTTCCAGCCGAGATTGCGTGCGCCAGCGGGACCCTGCGTTCGCGTCACCGGAACATAGACGATGTGCCAGCCACCCGCGCGGTATTCGCTCGCGCGCTGGTTGACCAGCCGTTTGGTCTCAGCGTCCGGACCGTCGTCGCATACCAGGATCTCGTATCGATGCGGGGAAATTTCCTGCGCGAGCAGCGCAGTGAGACAACGGTCGAGCATCCATGGCCGCCGATAGGTTGGAACGACCACGGAGATTTCGGGCGGAACGCCTGCTGCGCGCAGGATTGCAGGGATCGGAGAAAAGTGGCGCAGGGGCGGCGAAGCGAGCGTTTCCATCACCGGTCACCTCGTTCATTGGGCTTGCTTGGTGAGAAGGAAGGAACCGATAACCAGCGCATCGAGCGGCGAGGTCCAGAATGACTCCACCGCGTCGCGCGGCGTGCATACCATGGGCTCGCCGCGCGTATTGAACGATGTATTCACCAGCACCGGAACGCCGGTCCGGCGATGAAACGCGGAAATCAGATCGTAGTAGAGCGGATGCTGCGCGCGGTTGATCGTCTGCACGCGTGCCGTGCCATCGACGTGGCGAACGGCAGGTATGCGGTCTTCCTTGCCGCGCTGCACATCAAACACGAACAGCATGAAAGGCGCGACGTCGGCGCCCGCGAACCATTCGCCCGCATGCTCCTCTAGCACGACCGGCGCAACCGGGCGGAAGTCTTCGCGGTCTTTTATTTCGTTGAGCCGGGCCTGCATGCGAGCGTCGAGCGGCGATGCGAGGATCGAGCGCGCGCCCAGCGCACGCGGCCCGAATTCCATGCGGCCCTGAAACCAGCCGATGACTTTTTCCTGCGCGAGAATTTCCGCCGCTTCGTCCGCAATATTATCAAGGCGTCGATAGGGCAGGCGCGACCATTTCAGGAATTGCTCGATCTCATCGTCGCCGTACGCGGGACCGAGATAAGCATGGTCCATTTGCCAGTGGCGTCCAGTACCGCCACGCTCCCGATAGTCGACCCATAACGCGGCGCCGAGCGACGTACCGGCATCGCCTGCGGCAGGTTGCACCCATACCTGCTTAAACGGTCCGCGTTCGCGAATGCGTGCGTTCAGCACGCAGTTGAGCGCGACCCCGCCCGCCATGGCGAGATTCTCCATTCCGGTCTCGCGATGCAGCCAATGCACCATGTCGAGCACCGTATCTTCGAGCACGCGCTGCAGAGAATGGGCGATGTCGAAGTGCCGCTGCGTAAGGGGCGTCCCGCGCATGCGCGCCGGTCCAAACCGCTCGGTCAGATTGAGCGGCTGCACGCGGTATTGGCCGTCACCCGTGATCGACACGATCTCCCTGAACTGATCGAGGTAACGCGGTTCGCCGTACGAAGCGAGCGCCATCACCTTGTATTCGTCGGAAGAGCGCAGAAAGCCGAGATAATCGGTGAGCTCCTCGTATAGCAAGCCGAGCGAATGCGGCAAATTGACCTGGGTAATTCTGCGGTAGTCGCCATCCTTGAAGACGCCGTAGCTTGTGGTCGCAGCCTCGCCCCGGCCATCCATTGTGAGCACGGCGCACTCGTCGAAGGGCGCCGCGAGGAACGCGCTCGCTTCGTGCGCGAGATGATGCTCGACGTAGCGCCACTTCAGCCGGCCTTCTTCGGTGGTTTTCGTGAAGCGCGCCTGCAAGTGATGCGGGGCGCCATCGGCAAGCTGGCCGCTCGCATTCAATATGTGGCACAGAAACAGCGGATCCCAAGGCGATGTCGAGCTTCCCGCTTCACCGACAGTCGGCCGCAGCGGCAGGCCGATCATCTGTTCTTTGTTCGTGCCGTTGAGTATCAGCGCGGGTTCGTAGGAGTAGGCAACATGATCGACGTCGCTCAAGTTAATCGCGGCTTCACGCAGGCAATAGTCGATTGCATGGAACGGCAGTTCCCACGTTGAAAACGGCACCGGTCGCTTCGCATGCTTCACATGCGTGAAGCGCTCATCTTCCGCCGCGGCGATAACGACTCCATCGCGAACGAGGGTAGCGGAACTATCATGGTAAACAGCGTTGATGCCGAGCGTGTACATAATAGACGGTGCGCTTCAGGAAGCGGCGGGTGAGCGCACCGCATGCAGCGACGTTCGCGGAACGCGCGTGTGCATCGGCGGCATGGTCGCGACAGCCGTTGACGCGCCGCAGTCCTCGAGCAGCTCGCACGTCGCCTCCACGATTTCATCCGGCCTGACGCGGCGCAGGCAGTCGTTATGTCCGCGCGGACAAACGCTTTTGTAGCAGTAGCGGCAGGGCACATCATGGTACAGGACGCGGTTGGGCACTTGCCAGGGTGTGTGCTGAGGATTGGTCAGCGCATACAGATCCACCACCGGCGTGCCAACCGACGACGCAATATGAACGGGGCCGGTATTGTTCGATACGAGAACATTCGCCCGCGCGATCAGCGCTGCCAGTTCCCCCAGGCCCAGCACGCCGGCCATGTTGCGAACACGGCCGGTGGCGGCGGCACGTGAACAGACGACGTCCGCTAATTCGCGTTCCGCCGCGCTGCCGGTCACGACGACATCGCAATCCAGCGTGTCGATCAGCGACCGCGCGACGATCGAGTACTGATCAGGCGGGTAGCGTCGGGATTCTGCGCTTGCACCGGGATGCATGACGATGACCGTTGATGCCGGTTTGATGCCAACTTTCGAGAGTAGTTTCGCTACGCTCGAGTGCGCAGGCGGCGGCACTTCGAAACGCATGCGCGAATTCCTGATGTGCGCGCCGACCGCGGCGACGAGATCAAGCTGGCGCTGCACTTCGTGGCGTACCCGATCGCCGGGATCAGACTCCGCAACCCAGTCGGTCAACAGTTGATAGGGATTCTCCCGGCAATGGGCGAGCCGCAATGGAATGCCGGCTAAGTGGCACAGCATTGCTGCCGGCAGCGGGTTCTGGCTATACACCGTGAAGATAACGGCCGCATCGAAAGCGCCGTCGGCCAGCGTCTCGCGCATCGCAAGATCACGCGCGGCGTTAGGCGGCGTGCCGTGCTTGACCCATGGCGCGTCATACTGAATCGTGGCATCGATGTCCGGAATAAAGCGGGCAACTTCCGCGCCGGACTGCGATGTGAGCAGAGTGATCCGCCGGTGCGGACTCGCTGTCTTTAAGGCGCGGATCGCCGGCGTCGTCATTAACACGTCGCCGAGATTATCGACACGCACGCAGAGAATGTTGCGTGCGTTCTGCCAGGCAATCGCGGTATGCGCACTCATGCGGGATGGCCGGTGCGTTCTCTGGCACTCAGGTAGGACGCCTGCGCGGATCCGCTGACGATATGCGCAGCCTCTTCAAGATCTGACACGACGTACGTTGGCGTGCGCGCCGCGGAGCTCTTCCATTCGGTCTCGTTACCGTTATCGATCAGGATCGTCCGGCAGCCGGCAGCCTGGCCTGCCTCGATATCGTCGAGGATGTCGCCAATCATCCACGAGCGCGTCGTATCGAGGCCGTGCTCGCGGGCCGCGCGTAGCAGCATGCCTGGTAGCGGCTTACGGCAGTCGCATGCCACCGCATAGTGCGGCGAATCGGCCGAAGGATCGTGGGGACAATAATAAAAATCCGTGAGCGTCGCGCCGCATTCCGCAAACATGCGTTTCAGCTGATTTTCGACAACTGGCATCGCCGCCTCTGTGAACAGGCCACGTGCGATGCCCGCCTGGTTGCTGACGACTATCAAGGGAATGTGCAGCGACGCGAGGTGGGTCAGCGCCGCGCCGGCGCCACGTGCGAATCGCATACGGGCGGGATCGACATTGAACGCGACGTCATCAAGCAGCGTCCCGTCCTTGTCCAGGAATACAGCGCTCTGGCCGTGCATCGCTCACCTGCCGCGTCTCTGACTCTGGTTTGCCGCCACTGATCGCACCGGAATCGCAGGCGCGGCTTGACGCCCGACGAGCGCGAGCTTGGCGCGTTTGCGTTTGCCGGCGACCGCCGTTATGCGTGCTGTCTCCGTGGCGCGCACTGAAGCCAGGGCATCGCGGTAGACGTTGCATAACTGCCGGGCAACGCCTGCCCATGTAAACAAGCTCGTCGCGCGGGCGCGGCCGGCCAGTCCCAGTTGCGTTGCACGCGCCTCGTCAGAAGCGAGATGACCCAGCCGCAGCGCAAGCGCATTGGCGTCGCGGGGCGGCACAAGGTAACCGGTGACACCGTTCAACACCGTTGAGCGGATGCCGCCGACGGCTGCGCCGATGACCGGGCGCGCGCAGGCCATGGCCTCCACCGGCGTGATGCCGAACGGTTCGTACCACGGCGTGGTTACGAACACGTCGCATGCGCTGTAGAAGAGGTGCAGGCTCTGACGTCCGCGACGTCCAACGAACGTGACGCAGTCGGCCACCCCTTCGTCCCGGGCGATCGCGCGCAGCCGCGAGATCTCCGGTGTCGCGATCTCATCCGCTTCCTCGCTGTTGCCGCCGACGATATACAACTTCGCCTCTTGGCGATGGGTGCGCCGAAGCGCAGCGACGCCGCGGATAACGTTATCGATGCCCTTGCGCGGTACCAGGCGGCCGAGCTGCAAAACAGAGAATGCATCGGCGTCCCAATTCAGCGCCGCGCGCGCCGCCTTCTTATCGATCGGAAAAAATTCGGCGGCATCGAACCCGCACGGGACGGTCGCGATGCGCCGGCGATCACCGCCATACAGATTGACGATGTCGTCGCAATCCTGCGGACATTCAGCGACGATGCGATCGGATTGATGCGCAAGTGCCTCTTCGATGCCGAAGCGTTCGTCGGGAAACCCATCCGCCGAGCCCTGGTGCAGGCGCCGCACTTTTCCGAGCGCGTGAAACGTCGTGACGAGCGGAATGCGAAGTACCTTTTTCACCTGGAGGGCGGCGAAACCTGACATGAAAAAATTGGCGTGCATCACATCGTACGGCGCGCCGAGACGTTTCTCGCTCGAGAAAAATCCGATCAAGTACTCCGCGAAATCCTTCATGTACGGAAGCAGAGTTTCCTTCGGCACAATACTCTGCGGCCCTGCGGTGACATGCACGACTCGCACGCCGGGGCTCATTTCCACGACGGCCGGTGCAAACGGCGATTCGCGGCGCGTGAAAACGTCTACGGCGTAGCCCAGTCGCGCGAGCTGCTGCGCTATGTTGGCGACGTAAATGTTCTGGCCTCCGCTATCGATGCCGCCGGCAGCAGTCAGAGGGGATGCGTGTTCGCTGATGACGGCTATCTTTTTCATGGCCAACCCGGAGACGATTCAAGGTAGAACGAACATAAGCGCTTTGAACAAGAGAAGCAGTCGGTTCAACACTGAACATCGGGTGGGCAGGCGGCTACAGTTGCATACCCGTCGCACTTTCATTAATGTGACTGTTTTTCCGCGAGCGCACGACGCCCCTGAGGCCCCAAGACAGTGCGCGTCTGACGAGAAACCCGTTTGACGTCGGACATCGGCTGAACTTGCAACTCAAATTGATAACGATCGTTCTCTTCGCGGGCGGCCAGCGCCTTTAGATCGGGAGCAACACATGGGACAGCAAGCGGTTGTCGCAGTCGAGAACGTGGCGAGTTTCCCGGTCGAGTTCAAACACAACGCGTGCAGCAAAGGAATCATGGCGCTCGACGATGCGCACGAATCGAGCGTGTTTCGAGTGAGGCCGGGCGGCTTCGTGCCGACGCATTTGCATAGCCGCGTCTACGATGTGTTCGTCGGCGTGCAGGGGCAGGTTGACATCACGTACGAAGGCCAGCAGGGCGACGGCGTCTTTGCATTGAAGCAGGGCGGACTCTGCAGCATGCCGCCCGGCGTGCGGCACGAGGTCCGCAATAACAGCAAAGTCGATGATGCGGTGTTCATTCTCATCCATGCGCCAAGCGCGGGCTACGACTTCGTGCCCGTGGAGTTCAAGCGACATCCCGCCGCCGATGCGGGATAACAGCAAGGGACATTTGATGCAGAGAATGCTGACGCGCAGCGCTGTTTATCTCACTTCCATCACCACCTTCGCGCTCGTTCTCGGGGGATGCGCGACAGCACCTCCGGCCGACAAGAATCCGAAAGAATCGGCTGCCAAGCCGCCCGTTACCGCCGCACCGCCTGCCAAGCCAGGACAAACCAACGAAGCAGTAGTCGTTGCGCCCGCACCCGTGCCGCCGCCACCTTTGGAGTACGTGCCGGCGCCGGTGGCGATGGACCCGCTGCGGCCGGGCGTGAAGATCGACCTGACGGATCTCAAGGCACAAGCGGACCTATGGGAGCGTGTCCGACGCGGGTTCGCGATGCCGGATCTGAACAATGATCTTGTGCGCACGAGCGAGCAGTGGTACGCCGCGCGTCCGGATTATGTGGCGCGCATGATTGATCGCTCGAGCCGCTATCTTTTCCATATCGTTGAAGAGGTCGAGAAACGCGGCATGCCCGCCGAGCTTGCGCTGCTGCCTTTCATCGAAAGCGCATTCAACCCGCAGGCTATGTCGGTCGCCAAGGCAGCCGGCATGTGGCAGTTCATACCGACGACCGGCAAAGATTTCGGCTTGCAGCAAAACGTGTTTCGCGATGACCGCCGCGACATCATTGCGTCCACCCGTGCTGCGCTCGACTACCTCGAGAAGCTGTATGAGCTCTTCGGCGAATGGCACCTCGCGCTCGCTGCCTACAACTGGGGGGAAGGCAATTTGCAGCGTGCCATCGCCCGCAATCAGAAGGCCGGTCTGCCGACATCGTTCATGGACCTGCGAATGCCGGACGAGACGCGCAACTACGTGCCTAAACTGCAGGCCGTAAAAAATATCGTGATGCAGCCGGCGTCTTTCGCGCTGATGCTGCCGCCGATGCGCAATCACCCGTACTTCCTGAGTGTGGGGATCGAACGCGACGTCGATCTCGAGCTGGCAGCGCAGCTGGCCGGAATACCGCTCGCCGAATTTCGAACGCTCAACCCGCAGATGAACCGTCCGGTGATTCTGGCAGCGGGGACGCCGCAGATTCTCCTCCCGTACGACAACGCCGATCGCTTCGTGCGCGCCTTTGCCGAGCACGGGGAACCGTATTCGACATGGACGGCGTGGGTGGCGCCGCAGACCATGCGGCCCAGTGAAGCAGCCAAGCGCGTGGGCATGAGCGAGGCGACCTTGCGCAGCGTGAACAGCATCCCTCCGAAAATGCTCATCAAGGTAGGGTCGACGCTGCTCGTACCGCGCAACGGCGCTAAACATTCGGATGTGTCAGGCCATGTCGCGGATCACGCCACAATGACGCTTGCGCCGGACGCCCCGCCGCCGCGCCGGGTGACGTTCCGCGCGGGCAAACAAGGCGTCAGTGTGGCGGCGGTCGCGCAGCGGTACAAGGTAACTGCGGCGGAAGTCGCAAGCTGGAACAAGACCACGCAGCTCTCAAACTTCAAGCCGGGCCAGCTAGTGACCGTATATGTGCCAAGTCATTCTTCGAAGACGCGCGCGGTCGGCCCGAATCAGGAGATGCGGCCATGCACGCAATGCGGAGCCAGCGCGAAGAAGACGAGCGCAAGCGTTAGCCGGCGCCCGCACTAACCTCTGCACCTGCCGGCGGCTCTCATCCCCGCACGCTCGCCTATCGAGAACGCATTCGCATCAATTCGTTAACTACGTCTTTATCGGACGTTATCTGACGTGGCAGAATATCCACGTGCCTGCATTTTTTCGATCGCATCCACTCGAAATTCTCGGATATGCCCTGAGTGCGCTTGCCGTCGTCGCGGCCGCTCCGGCATCTGCCGTTCCGAACGATTACCCGATCCGCTTCGAGACTGAAAAACGCGATGGACAGTTTGTCGTAGTTGCGCGCAACGAAGGGCCGTCGACGATCTCCGCACACGCTACGCTCACCGCGGAAAACACAGCGTCCAATAAGATCTGGCCGATCGATGTGGTAGTGGCGCCCTATTCGTCACAGGACATCGCGGTCGTCTGGGCGCTCATTCCCCATCGCGCCTCCAAGTTCTCATATACGACGAGCTATCAATTCGGCGATATGACCGCGGTGCACGACCCACACGCGGTCTACCGCCTGCCTTTCGAGGAAGGGCGAGCATTCCGCATCGATCAGGCGTTCGGCGGCGTGTTAACGACGCACGCCAACAGTGACACCCAGTATGCGGTCGACATCAACATGCCTGAAGGCACGCCCGTGGTAGCAGCGCGGTCAGGTATCGTCGTCGACGCCACGTTCACGAATTCGATCGGCGCAGACGACCCTGCGTTGATCGATAAAGCGAACACCGTCATCATCATGCACGACGACGGCACGCTGGCCGAGTACGCGCATCTCGCGCAAACCCCGGTTCTCGTCGCGCGCGGCCAACGCGTCGAAGCAGGAGCAACCATCGCGCACTCGGGCAACACCGGTTACTCGTCAGGGGCGCATCTGCATTTTGCGGTTTCGCGTCCGGCCCTCAGCGACGCAGGACAGATGCGGCTCGCCGCGCTGCCGTTCGATTTCTATACGCACAATCCGCCGATTCTTTTTCGTCCCCAGGCGATGAAAACAGTCAGCGCGATCTACGATGTGCGTGCGAACGCTGTGGAGAAAAAGGACTTGGCTGCGCCGGCTGCAACACCGAAGGGCGCAGTCACCGCGCGAGCGCATGCGACCGTCGCCGGCAGCATCCAGACGACACTTGCCGAACGATGCGAGCTGGTTTTCGCCGATTTACGGCAATACCTCCTGTTGACTACCGATCGCGTGTTCCCCGCGTGGGCGCTCGCGGCGCTCCTTGCGCTGTGGCTGATCGTCAGGGCGCGGGCACGCGAGCGCGTAACGGAGTCCAGGCGCTAACTGCTCCACCGCGTAAACCTGGAAAGGCAGGTCTTCGGAAGAACCGGCGCGTCACGCTCCGTTCAAAGTGCTGCCTGGACCCCCAAGCGTTATATACAAGTCAGCACTGTCAACGCAGCCAATCAATCGAGCGTGATCTTGGAAGTCTTGATCACCTTGCCCCACTTGTTGAGCTCCGACTGAATGAACGCGCCGAATTCCTCCGGCGTCGTTGACACCGCTTCGGCCCCCACGCCCTCGAGACGCTTGCGAACATCCGGCGATTGCAGCGTCTTCACGAGCGCCGTGTGCAACTTGTCGACGATATCCTTCGGTGTCGCCGATGCCACAACGACGCCGTACCAGTTATCGGCGTTCACCGCAGGGTAACCCGCTTCCGCCATCGTCGGCACTTCCGGAAGCGTCGGCTGGCGTTTACCGGTCGCGACCGCGAGCGCCTTGAGCTTGCCTGCCTTGACGTGCGGCAACAGGATCGGCACGTCCAGAATCGTCAGCAGCACATGCCCACCAAGCAGATCCGTAACTGCCGGCGCTGCGCCTTTGTAAGGAACGTGGACGAGATTGATATCCGCTGCGATCCTCAGCGACTCCACGGCGAGATGCGGCATGCTGCCGCTCCCGGACGATCCGTATACGAGCTGACCCGGCTTCGACTTCGCGAGCGCTGCGAGCTCCTTCACATTTTTGACGGGGAGCGAAGGATGTACAACGAGCATCTCGGGTACGCGCACCGCGAGCGTCACCGGCGTGAAGTCTTTTTGCGGATCCATCGGCATCTTCGCGTAGAGATGTGGATGCAGCGCGAGGACGCCGCTGCTCGACAGATAAAACGAGTAGCCGTCCGGAGGCGCGATCTTCGCGACCTGCTCGGCCGCAATCATGCCATTCGCCCCCGCCCTGTTATCGACGATCACCTGCTGCCCGACGACTTCGGTCATCTGCTGGGCAATCGTGCGGGCAAAAATGTCGGATGGACCGCCAGCCGGAAATCCAACCAGCAGCCGGATCGGTTTGTTCGGGTACGAGCCGGCACCGCCGGGCGCCTGCGCAAACGCTGTAGGACTCAGCAGCGCAGCGGCAATCGTTGCGATCGGGAAGCATGCACGCATCAATATCCTCCGCTTCAAATGTAAGACGAGCGCCATCAATGTAACACGGTCCGTTGAGACACAAACCCTTGACGCTAAAAGCGCTGCAACGTAACTTCCTCGTTTTTTCAGGCAAGAGAATCGGATGCAGCTGCGGTCAAAACTACTTCAGCTTGGCCTCGGCACCGTCATTCCCCCGATCCTCCTCGCAGCAGTTCTCGGCGGCCTGCTCATCAACTACGAACGCGAGGCCTATCGCCGCGGCGCGACCGATCGCAATCGCGCCTTCATGACTGCGGTGGACACAGAGATACGCGGCCACATGCTGACGTTGAACGCAATGTCAGCGTCCAGGAATCTGCATGACCTGCGTAAATTTCATGAAGAGATGCTTCTTGTGCTGGCGTCGCAGAGTGATTGGCAGACGATCCACCTTGCCCTGCCTTCAGGCCAGCATGTCATAAACACCAACCGGCCATTCGGTTCGAAGCTGCCGGTGGTGCTGGAGATGCAAAGCATTACACGACTGCTCGAAACCAAGCGGCCCGCCATTGGTGAAATTACTGTCGGACCCGTAACCAAGAGGGCGGGCATACCCGTCCGGATCCCAATCATGGAGAACGCAGCCGTTGTGTACGTTCTGACGGCCGTCATCAATCCAGGCGTGATCTCGCGCTTGATTGAAGCGCAGCGCTTTCCGCCGACGTGGACGACGGCCGTCGTCGATGCAACCGGACATTACATTGCGCGAGCGCCTGCCCGTTCAGTCGGTGAGCTCGCAGGGACTAATCTCGTCTCGGCAGTGGAACGCGGAGGTGAGGGTTGGTATCGCGGCATTACGAAAGACGGCAGCGACTCATATACCGCATATAAAACGTCCGACTTCACCCATTGGACTGTGGGCGTGGCCGTACCCGCATCTGAAGTCAATGCCGCCGGATATCGAGCTGCGTGGCTGATCGGGCTGGGGACATTGCTGACAATCGGGATTGCACTCGCGTATGCGTATTCCATGGGTCGGCGCATCTCTTCGCCAATGATGGCGCTGGCGGCAGCGGCACGCTCGATGGGCACCGATAAAGAACCGGCGCACTTGACGACTCACTCGGAGATTCGTGAGGTTCGCGACGTCGCACAAGCGTTGACCGAAGCATCAACCGCTATTCGCGAGCGCCAGGTTCTCATCGAGCGCGAGCAATCGATTCTGAAGGCGGCGGACAAAGCCAAAGACGAATTCCTCGCGATGCTCGGGCATGAGCTGCGCAATCCGCTGAGCGCTGTCAGCAACGCCGCCGCGCTGTTGAACCGGCCGACCTTGCCGCCGGAGCACAGGCTTGCAGCGCAAGCCATCGTTACCCGGCAGACGGACCAATTGACCCACATGGTGAATGACCTGCTTGATGTCGGACGCGTCGTCGCGGGCAAGATTCATCTCGAGCAGACGCGGGTCGATCTCAGTGAAGTGGCCGACGCAGCTGTCCACGCGATCAGGGCGGCCGGCCGCGCTGAGTCGCATAACATCTCTGTTCGCTGTCCTGATCCGGTATATGTCTTCGGTGACCCGACACGTCTCGAACAAGTCATCACGAACTTGTTATCGAATGCTATTACTCACACGCCGCCGAATGGATCGATCGACATTTCCGTAGTCAAGGAAAGCGGCTCGGCGGTGCTGAGGGTTGCCGACACCGGCGCCGGCCTCAAGGAAGAAGATCGTGCGCCGATATTCGAGCTCTTCTATCAGGCCGATAAAGCGCTGCACCGAAAGGGCGGCCTCGGAATCGGGCTGACGCTCGTGAAGCGGCTCGTCGAAATGCACGGTGGCATCGTTTCGGCGTTCAGCGCAGGCCTTGGCAAAGGCTCGACCTTTACGGTGCGATTACCGTTGTCATCAGCGCCAACCCAGGCGAACGTTGGAAAAATGCAAGGAGGACCATCGATGTCGTCATTAAATGTGCTCGTGATCGATGACAGCGAAGATGTGCGGTCGTCGATGCAATTACTGTTGAAGATTGAAGGCCATGTTGTTCACGTCGCAGAAGACGGGCACGCGGGTCTGGAGAAAGCGAGTTCGGTAGCGCCTGATATAGCGCTCGTCGACATCGGCATGCCCGGCATGGACGGTTACGAAGTCGCGCGACAAATGCGAGCGCGCTTCGGCGATGCAATCTCCCTCATCGCGCTGACCGGCTATGGTCAGCCTGATGATGTGCGGCGCGCGATCGACGCGGGGTTTGATGAGCATGTCGTCAAGCCGGCCGACTTTCCGTCGCTCATGTTACTCATGACCAAGACCGTGCTTCGCTCGCGTCGCGCTGCTGCGCATTGATCGGGCGTTGAACGCGCCACAGTCGCGCAAGCTATCCGGCATACGCTCGTTTGCGTGCATCGATGTTCAACTTTTTCATTTTCAGCATCGCATTCCTGACTCGCGCGTATGTTCGAGAATTGTGATCGCTGAACGTTTCAGACAGGACGGTCGGCACGGTCTGCCGTGAAGCGCCGAACTATCTTTAGTCAGCCGCACTGCTGCGCGTTCTTCGATCCGGAGTGAGCGTTACAGCACGCTATCGTTCAATGGGCGTATTGGTAGTGACGTCGACTCTGCTCAGATGATGATCTCCCGCACCGCGCCGCGTACATCCATTTCGTATTCGAGTCCGATCACCGGCGGCCGCGCGTAGTACCACACCAACCCGCCTTCGGCTGAACCGCGCGCGGCGAGCAGCTCATCAACCACGTGGCCGATGTTTTGAACCGTGTACGCTTGTACCGTGACGGCGTCCGGCCATGAGAAGCCAAGGAGCTGCAAGCGCCGCTCCATTTCTTCGATCACGAAGGTCATTTTCTCGCGCATGCCATCGGGCGAAGTGTCGTCCAACCGCACGATCCGTTCGCGGAATGAACCCGGCGTCCGCCGTGCTTCGCCGCCACCGGAAATGATGAACGTTCCGCGCAATGCATTCCGAGTTTCGGGAACGGTATAAGAGAACGCAGACATCACGGCTTCGCGCGGTTTGTTATACATCGGGCATACATTGGTGCGCGCCACAGGATTCACCGGCTGATCGCCGCCTTTGTAAATCTGCCAGCGCTCGAGGGTCTTGACGTATGCGTAGTTGAATTCATCGAAGCCGCGATCCGTGAACGGTTCGGGTGAGCGCAGCTCGCAGGCGGCGAAGGCCGTGACCGGTCTGCCG
>Ga0207691_10000468_pt1 | contig 39932 bp, 38 predicted proteins | sample KBSM13metaG_FD_184327 | JGI IMG/M metagenome (GOLD analysis project Ga0207691, IMG submission 184327) | Miscanthus rhizosphere microbial communities from Kellogg Biological Station, Michigan, USA - KBS M1-3 metaG (SPAdes) (version 2) | ecosystem: Host-associated > Plants > Roots > Rhizosphere >...
GAATTATTGCGTGGTTACGCCTACCACCAGCTGCTGAAGAGCGAAGAATTCTCGCGCATCGGCTCGCGCTACGTGCTCGCGCTCAAACCGTTCAACGCGCTCGCCAAAGCTCGCTTTCGAGCCAGCAAGGGCGAAAGTGAGCAGCTCATGGGCGCGACGCAACGGGCTTGGTTCTTGGAGACCATGAAAGCCTCCACGCGCACGTTCAAGATCTGGGGCAACGAGGTGTGCCTGATGCCGCGCCACATCGACCTGACACCGGTCACGCTGGTGCCCGCTACGCTTCGCCAGAAGATCTGCATTTCAGCGGAAGACTGGGACGGCTTCCCCAACGAGCGCGCCGCATTGCTGAGCGAGCTCGGCAAGCTGAAGAACGTCGTGATCGTGTCGGGGGACCTGCACTGTTTCTTCGCCGGCACGCCCTACGCCGGCGATGACCCGAGCCAGCGTGTCGTGGAATTCGTGACCGGTAGCTTGAGCTCGACGACCTGGCTCGACGGCTTGAGCGCGCTCGTCGAGAGCAATCCTTCGCTGCCCGCTCAGACCAAGTTCATCGCCGCTTCCATCCCAACCCTGCTCGTCGACCCCGAGACGCGCCCGAACCCGCATCTTGCCTGGCAGAACCTGGCCGACAACGGCTTCGCCGTATTCGAAGCGAACGCCGAGCGGCTGAGTGTGCGGCTGCTCAGCCTGCCAAGCTCGGCGGTGGCCACCGCACCCGCGCAACTCGGCGTCGATTTGGCTAGTTTGTTCAGCGAACAGCAGTTCGAGGTGCCCTCCGGCAGCCCTGATTTGTTACGCGACCAGGGCGGCATTCGCGAGCGTTGGGAGATCGCGGCCATGGCCTGGGTGAGTGTCGACTGAGTGGCAATTTTGCCAGACCCCGATACAAGCCATCGACACGCCGCGCGTTCGCCTTTATGACCTTCCGACAACCAGGAGGACGCGTGAAGACTTCGTCATTCGCAGTGATTCTGACGCTCGGAACTTTGGGCTTGCTGACGGCATGTGGCGGAGGGCAAGCCGCTGAGCCGCCCGCGGCGCCGCCACCACCACCCCCTCCGCCGGCAGCAGAAGCAGTCGCCGCAGAGAAGACGGCGCCCTTGGAGGCTCCTGCAGCCGAGCCGCGCATGCTCCAGGTGAAGCTCGAGCCCAAGAGCGGCTCCAAGCTGAGCGGCAGCGCGATGCTGATGGAGGTAGAGGGCGGCGTGAAAGTGACGCTGTCGGTCGAAGGCGTGGCACCGGGCGGCGATCACGGCGCGCACGTGCATGAAAAGGGCGACTGCAGCTCTCCAGACGGCAAGAGCGCGGGGGGCCATTTCAACCCCGGAGGTCACGACCACGCTCTGCCCGCGACAGCCAAGCGCCATCTCGGTGATCTCGGCAATCTGACGATCGGCAAAGACGGCAAGGGCTCGCTCGAGATCACCATCCCAGGAGCGAACCTGAAAGCGGGGGACCCGAGCTCGTTCGCCGGAAAGGCCATCATCGTGCACGCCAAGAAGGACGATGGCGGTCAGCCGACAGGCAACGCGGGCGACCGCATCGGCTGCGGCGTGATCGGCTCGTAGCCATTCCCGAAGAAGGCGGGGGTCTGTACGCCCCCGCCTCGACTTTCCCGCACTTTGGACTCGGCCCGCCCTGGAGCTCGAAAACCGCACAGGGTGCGCTAGCCTTCCGAGGCTGCGCCGAACCCTCCTAGCTGGTCGCGCAGCAACCAACGCTCATGTCCCGAACTCGCCCGTTCCGAACCCGGCTTTGGTCCGCACTGGTTGCAGCGCCCGTTCTGGTCGCCTGCTCGTCATCGGACGACAGCCACTCGCAGCCGCCTCCGGCGGTCGTGCTGGAAGGAGACGCGAGCGCTGCGCAGCTCGACACGTTCCTCCAGCAGAAGGCGCGAGACTGGGCCTGGGCGGGCGGGCAATTCGACGCCCCGCGCGACGACGCGACGCTCGCCGCAAATCCAGCGCTGACCTTTGCTTGGCACGCCGATCCTGCAGATTTCGCACAGGGCGGCGCGGCAGGTGAGGTCGTGATGACGCACCTAGTGCTGTTCAGCACGCAGGGGCAGCCCGACTTGCTGCAAGTGTTCAGCACACTTTCCGAGTACACGCCCGACGCGCTGCACTGGCAGAAGCTGGTCGATGCGCACGACCCGATCACGATCAGCCTCACGACTGGAACTTTCGTGGGCGATGATTTGCCTGAAGACGGCGGACCCTTCATCGGGCAAACGCTCACGTTCACGATCGAATAACGCACCGCTGTTGAACGTGAACGTGCACGCGTGCAATCCGTTTGCAGCGAGAGCGGCGTCTAGGCGTCGCGTGCGAGAGCGCCCCAGGCGATTTTTTTTGCGCTGCGAGCCCGCCCCGCGTCAGGTCAACCGCTGAATATTCGTACGCAAATCCCCATTTTCCCGCGGAATCCGAGCCAAACAAAAATCTAGTAACGTGGTAAACAGCTTGCTATTGTAGTGTCACTGCAACCCCCCGAGAACAGCCAGAGGAGCGAGCCTTGCCCATCGAAGTACCGAGCGTCCGAATCCTGATAGTGGATGATGACAAAGCGATCTGCGACTTCATGCAGTCGCTCCTCGAGAAGGACGGTTTCATCGTCAAAACCCTGAGCGATCCGACACTCGTCGAAGACGAGGTTCGGCAGGGTGATTACCATGTGCTGATCCTCGACCTGATGATGCCCAAGATGGACGGCATCGAGGTGCTGAAGAAGATTCGCACCATCGATAGCGACATCGCCGTGGTGATCTTCACCGCGCACCCCAACCTCGATTCGGCGGTGGCCTCGATGAAGCTCGACGCGGTCGACTACATCAAGAAGCCGTTCAACGTGGACGAGTTCCGTGAGGTGCTCGCGCGCGTGATGAAGAAGAAGGGCTTGGCGCGCACGCCCGAAGAGCAGCTGCACAAGATCATCGGCGATACGATCCGAACCATGCGCAAGGAAAAGGAGCTGACGCTCAAGCAAATGAGCCGTCGCACCGGCCTCAGCATCTCGCTCCTGTCTCAGATCGAACGCGCCGAATCGAGCCCCTCGATCTCGAGCTTGTACAAGATCGCGATCGCGCTCGATTCGAAGATTCAAGACCTGTTCGGCAACAACTGAACGGCAGCGCGGGGCGAGTGTCTTCCGATTGGAAGGCACTCGCCGCGCTCGCGTTTCGCGGTTCGAACGAGCGAGAGACGATCGGGCTCGTTACTTGACGGGCGGCTCTTGGATGATCGTGCCGCAGTTCACGAACGCGAGGTTGGTGTCGACGCGGAAGTTCGACTGGTCCGTGTGGCGTTCGGCGTGGAAGAGATCCAAGTCGTAATTCTGCCCGATGCTGATACCGAGCTTTTGTGCCTGTACGTCCAGCGAGATCTCTTCGGATTCTTGCGGGTGCAGCCCGCCCAGGTCGATCGCGAGCTTGTGGTTGATGAACACCCACAGGTCGTCGTCACCCGTGAATTTGAAGGTCTCGCCGCCGCGGTAGTTGAACTGGGTATGAACCTCGGTGGTGAAGCCGAAGTTGTCGTTCGCGCCCTTGGTGTTGCCCCAGCCCTTGCCATCGAGCGGGAAGAATTTGCTGCTCTCGAAAGTGAGCACGCCGTTGTTCGGCTCGAAGTAGAAGTAGACCTCGTACGGCTTGTTGACGTCCTTCGTGCCGCGATACCACTGGTCGAAGTCCATCTTGCTGGTCGTCTGCTGCCCGTTCTTGGTGTCGACGATCGGCCCAGTGCCGTTGTAGACGGGCTTCTGATCGTCGCCCAAGGTGGCCTTGACGATGCCCTTGGACGCGCCTCGGCCCGAGTACGCTTCGAAATCCGGGTGCCCGCCCGTTTCGTTCTTGCCCTTGAAGTCACGAACCACGCCCAAGATGGCGGTGCCGCAGCCGGAGCTCGGAGCTCCTGCCGCACCCGGTGCGCCAGCCGAGCCGACATCGACGGGGGCTCCGAGCTTGAAGCCTCCCATGGTGGCCTCCGTGTAGCCGGCGGGCAGCATGTACGGCCCGGCGCCACCGCTGCCGTTGCCCGTGCCGCCTACACCGTTACCCGAGCCACCCTCGGCGGGCATGATCAGATCGGGTCCGCCGGAGCCTGCGACCGCGTACGCGCTGCCCGCCGACGACGCTGCACTGCTGAGGTGCGAAGGATCCGACTCGCTGCCGCAGCCAGTCAGCCCCGAAAGCCCCAACGGCACGGCGAGGCAGAGCAGCATAGCAGGCACCACACGGCCCGAGGGGGTCAGCAACTTCGAAGGCTTGGGATCGCTCATAGGCACTAGGGTCTCCAGAAAAGTCGAGTTTGAAGTGATAAATGTCGGGATGTTCGAAAACCGATCAGGCACATCCCGCCCGCCACTCGTGAACTAGACAATTCTAGCCGAATAAAGCGGGTCACGCCCTTCATCCAGCGTAAACGGCCCCACCCGATGTGGGCTAAAGCGGAGCCGGATGTTTCCATGCAAAATGCGCCAACGCGCACACTGTGCGTGAATCACACCCGAGGATTATTGCTGCACAAATTACCGCTGCAGAATTAGTGCAAACGCGGTCCCAACGGGGCCGTCGTTGGCGGCGCTTCGAGGCTGTCGTTGTAGATGTTGATGGCGTCGTAGATGTGCGGCTGCCCAGCCCCGATCATCACACCGCCAGCGAGCGCCGCGACCAAGCCCCCTACGATCAGGCCCACGGCCAAGCCCGACGCGCTGGAATGGCCGGGAGACTGATCCTGATCGTGAACGGCGACCACCAACCCACCAATCTCCGTGGCGAGCCCGACGATGCTCAGCGCGAAGCCGCCCGCGATCAGATTGCGCCCCACGCGCGCGTGGTGCTCGGCTCGCGGATTGCCCTCCACGGCATCGACCAAGCCGGTTCCCCAGACCTGACTGCCAAAGTGCTGGCCGTCCTTCACGAACGTCGGCTGTCCGCCATCCATCACCGTGGCGATGCGCGGGCTGCGAGCGGGCTCATAGCTAGAAGTACAGGCTTGTGTGAAAATCAACGTGAGCAAGACCCCCAATACGCGCCGCATGCCGTTCAGCGCTTTTGTGGCGCGCTCCCCGTTTGATCGATGAAAACATCGCGTACGCTCGTCAGATCGTCGCCCGACAAGAAGCCGCTGCGCCCCAACAGGCGCCCGGTCTCCCAGTTGGTCAGACCGAGCTCGGGGCGATGCCAGGCCCATTGCCCGTCCACCCAGCGCGTGAAGCCGTTGCTCACGTAGGGCGTTTCGACGGCCGCATAGAACGCATCGAACGCGCCCGGGCGCTGCGACAAAATCGAAGCCACGAACTTCGGGCTGTAGCGATTGATCAGCGCTACAGCGTGCGCAAAATCGTCCACGATCATGAAGGACAGCTCCGGGATGCGATCCCACTCCCACTCCTGACCGAGCGCGCTTTCGGCGATCGTGCTTTCGGCGCTGACGACTCCTTCGGAGCCGGGCACAACGGCCACGCGTGCGCCGACCTCACGCAGGGCTTGCTCCACGAGCGGTCCGAGCTTCGCCACCGCGGCGCGCTCCAGGAGCAACACGTTGAGCGTATTGCACACCTTACGGTCGAGGCTGAAACGCACGGCGTTGTGCACCGCTTCCGGGCTGGCGCTGGCTTCGATCAGCATCCACGCGCCGCCCGTGCCGTGCAAGGAAGCGGGGATGCCGTGTTGCTTGGCAATCGCTCCCAGCAAAGCGACCGTGCGGCCCGAGCCTCGCGCCACCGCCAGGCGCAACGTGCGTTCGGAGAAGAGCGCGTGCGCGGCGGCGTGCTCTTTGCTGCGCACCAGACCGAGCGCGCCCTCGGGCAAGCCTGCAGCGAGCAATGCCGGGCGCAACGCGCGCTCTTCGATGGCGATTGCGGTGCCGAGCGCGTCGCCGCCGATGCGGAACACGGCCGCGTTGCGATTGCGCAGTACGCCGGCCGCATCCGCGAACACGTTGGGCCGCCCCTCGAACACGAAGGCGACCACGCCCAAGGGCGCCCGGCGTCGCTCGATCGCGTAACCTTCGCCTTGACGTCGCTCGATCACTTCGCCGACGCGCGCGGGCGCGCTTTGCCATACCCTCAGGCCAGCGATCATGTCTTGTCGCATGCGCTGCGTGAGCTCGAGCCTGCCGGTGGCGCGCCCGCGCGCCCGCGCGCTCTCGACGTCCACGGCATTTTCGCGTTGAATCTCCGCGAACGTGTCAGCGTCTTCGAGGCGCGCGGCGAAGCCCTCGAAGAAGTGCAAGATTGCTTCATCGCTGGCCTCGGCCAGGGGGGCGAGTGCGGCGCTGGCGCGTGCCACGGCGGCGCGCGCGGCTTCTGCGGCAGCCTTCGAGATCAGCACCAGCTCCCCAAATTCAGCCAGCGGTACCAGGCGATCGCCGTTCTCGAGCTTGGGCAGGGGGACGAGCTTTTCGCCCACGAGGATATGGACTTCGGCTGCGGAGGCGGAACTGGATGCCGGGGAGCTCACGGCCGATCTTGTACGCTTTCTTGGCCTCTCAGGCCAGGGGGTGACGACGCCGGCAGCATGCGATGTAATGGCCTCCGGTTTGGCCGCAATGGACGATACGACGAGCGCGGAGAGTGCGTTGGACGCCGAGCACTTGCGAGTGACGCTCGGGCGCCTGGAGAGCCTGACCGAGCTGGCGATTGCGCTGTCCGGCGCGGTGACCAAGAGCGAGGTCGCTCATTTGGTGGTCGAGCAGGGGATGCGTCACGCCGGCGCGGACATCGCTACGCTGTATGTCTTGGATGACAGCGGTGAAGTGCTGGATCTGCTCGCGCAACGCGGGGTGGCGCCGGAGGTGCTGCAGACGATCCTGCGGATTAGCAAGACGGAGGGCAACCCGCGGGTGCTCGAGACGCTGGCGACGGGCGTCTCGGTTTGGGCCGAGACCGAACGCGAATACGAGGCGGTCTTTCCGGAGGTGGCGCGCCTGCCCGCCAGCGGAGCTCGCGCGAAAGCCTTCTGGTCCGTGCCGCTCGTGGTCGAGGGGCGTCCGGTGGGGATCTTGGCGATGGGCTTTTACCAGGAGCAGCGCTTCTCGGTCTCCGATCGCCGCTTCGTCGAGACCTTTGCCAAGCTGTGTGGGCAAGCAGTGCTGCGCGCCGTGCGCCGCGAGCGCGAGTTGGTCGCTTGGCGTTGGCTGGCCACGACGCTGCAAAGCATCGGGGACGCCGTGATTGCCACCGACAATGCCGGCGCGGTGACGTTCATGAACGGCGTCGCCGAGCGCCTCACGGGCTGGACCGAAGGCGAAGCGCGCGGCCGGGGGCTGCCCGAGGTTTTTCGGATCTTTTCGGAGCTGACGGGCGAGGCCGTCGAGAGCCCGGTAACCAAGGTGCTGCGCGAGGGTTGCATCGTGGGGCTCGCCAACCACACCGTGCTGCGCACTCGGCAAGGCAAGGAGATCCCGATCGACGACAGCGGCGCGCCTATCCGGGACGAAAACGGCACCATTTACGGGGTGGTGCTGGTGTTTCGCGATGTCACGCTGGAGAAGCGCGACGAAAGGCGACGCGCCTTCCTGGCCCGTGCGATGGAGACATTGGCCTCATCGCTCGACTACCGCATCACGCTCACGCGCGTCGCGGAGCTGGCCGTGCCCGAGCTCGCGGATTGGTGCACGATCGATATCTTGGAGCCAGGGGCGCGTGTTTCACAGCAGCTCGCCGTGGCGCACGTCGATCCGGCCAAGGTCGCCTTCGCACGCGAGGTCGGCCAACGCTACCCGTCGGATCCAGATGCGCCGACGGGCGCGCCGCAGGTGATCCGCAGCGGCAAGTCCGAGCTGTATCCCGAGATCCCGATGGCGCTGGTCGAGGCCGCGGCGCGCGACGAAGGCCACCTGCGCATCCTGCGCGAGCTGAAGCTCGAATCGTGTTTGATCGTGGCGCTGCGCAGCGAGGCGGGTCGAAGCCTGGGCGCGATGACCTTCATCTACGCCGATTCCGGGCGGCGCTACACCGAAGAGGATTTGAGCTTCGCCGAGGATTTCGCGCGCCGCGCTGCGCTAGCCATCGAGAACGCGCGTGCGGCTTCTGAGCTGGAGGCCGCGCGCGCCCGGGAACAGGCCATGCGCGAGCGCGCCGAGCAGGCCAGCATCAGCAAAGATCACTTCTTGGCTACCGTTTCGCATGAGCTACGCACCCCACTCAACGTGATCCTGGGCTGGGCCGTCGTCTTGCGCGAGCGCGAGGTCACGCCCGAGATGCAGCGCGCGTTGGCCGTGATCGAACGAAATGCGCGCGCGCAGGCGCGGCTGATCGAAGATGTGCTGGATCTGTCGCGCATCAACAGCGGCAAGCTTTCCTTGACGTTGAGCGCGGTCAACGTCGGCGAGGCGTTGCGCGCCGCGGCGCTCGCGCTGCGGCCGGCGGTGGAGGCCAAGGGTATCACGCTCACCGTCGATGGCGTGGCTTTCGCCGACGAGGCGCTGACGATCAGCGTGGACTCGGATCGATTGCAGCAAATTCTATGGAACCTGCTGACCAACGCGGTGAAGTTCACGCCCAAGGCGGGAGCGATCGTGGTGTTTGCCAGCCGCGTCGGTTCCGAGGTGCAAATTCAAGTCAGCGATAGCGGTGAGGGCATCGCGGCAGAGGTGCTGCCCTACGTGTTCGAGCCATTTCGGCAGGCCGACAGCTCCAGCTCGCGCCGTCATGGAGGCCTGGGCTTGGGCTTGTCGCTGGTGCGCCAAATTGCCGCCGCGCACGGCGGAACGGTGGAAGCCACGAGCGCGGGCCTCGGGCGAGGTGCAACCTTCGTCGTTCGCCTGCCAGCGCGCGCAGCGACCGAGGCGGCGAAGCCGTCGCGGCCGTCGCGCCCGCTTGCGCCGTTTGGCTCGGGCGCAGGCGGCCTGCTTTCGGACCTGAGCGTGTTGGTCGTCGATGACGAGCTCGATGCCCGTGAGCTCGTGGCCGAAGCCTTCAAGAGCGCAGGAGCCGTGGTGTATCTCGCGGCTTCTGCGCGCGAAGCGCTGGCGGTGATCGCCGCCAGCCAGCCCAACGTGCTCGTGAGTGACATCGGCATGCCGTTCGAAGACGGTTACGAGCTCATGCGTCGGGTTCGTTCGTTGCCCGCAGACCAGGGCGGTGAAATCCCGGCGCTCGCGCTCACCGCCTACGCGCGTACGGCCGACGCCCATCGCGCCTACGATGCGGGCTATCAACGCCACGTCGCCAAACCGGTCGATCCGCTGCAGCTGGTGCAACTGGTCGCAGGTCTGACGGGGCGTGCAACCCCGGTTCCGCGCTCTTGAGCGCCTGGATGGGCCGTTCGTAGGCCTGGAAATGCGTTTTTGGACTGCGGACGGCGGTAGCACCGTTGTAAAGATCGTGGCATCCTCGGCCGAGCCTACAGGGCCCCGCCATGCATATTCCGGACGGCTTTTTGAGCGCGCGTGTTGCCTTCGGCTATGCGGCGGTGTCGGCGCTCGCGGTCGGCGCGGCCTGCTACCGCCTGCGCGCGCAGCGAGAGCGCGGAGCGAGCGCGCTGCTGGGCGTGTCGGCCGCGTTCGTGTTCGCGGCGCAGCTGGTGAATTTTCCGGTTGCCGTCGGCACCTCGGGACATTTGATCGGCAGCGCGTTGGCAGGCGCCCTGCTCGGGCTACCGGCTGCGTTGCTGGTGATGACTGCGGTGATCATCGTGCAGTGCTTCGTGTTCGCCGATGGTGGCGTGTTCGCGCTCGGCGCCAACGTGTTCAACATGGCGTTGGTGGGTTGCGTGGTCGGCTACTGCTGTTACCGGCTGCTGTGCGGCGCCGCTCCGAGTCCCACTCGGCGGGTGGCGTCGGTGGCCTTTTCGGGCTGGTGCGCGGCCGTTGCGGGGGCCGCGAGCTGCGCGGCTCAGCTTTCGCTCGCGGGCGTGGTGCGCTTGCCGGTGGTGCTGCCCGCGATGCTCGGGGTGCACGGGCTGATTGGCGTGGGGGAAGCCGTGGTGAGCGCCCTCGTCGTCGCGAGCATTCTACGCTTTCGTCCGGAATTGCTGGAAGCGGGCCCATCGGTCGCGCCCTCGGCGCGGCCTGGTTCGGTGGCAGTGGCGGCCGGGCTCGGCCTGTCGCTCGCGGTCGCAGGGGTGTTGGCGCCGCTCGGGTACAGCGCACCGGATGGCCTTTCGCGCGTCCTTTTGGCTTTGGGCTTGCATCCGAGCGTGCCGTCACCGTTGCTCGCTTCGCTCGCGGAGTACGGCCTCTCGGGAGTCGTTTCGGGTGTGCTGGCCACGCTGCTGGCGGGCTGCCTGGGCACGCTGTTCTTGTTCGGTCTGTGTTGGTTGCTCGCGCTCGCGCTCGTGCCGCGTTCACCGCGTTCGAGCGAGCCCGCGCGCGTGGCTGTTGAATCGTCGGGATGAGCCCGGTTCACCGCGCGCCTGCCGCGCTCAAGCTCGGCCTGGCCTTGGCTTTGATCATGGGCTTGGCCGCTCTGCCCGCAGAGCACGCGCTGTGGGCGCTCGCGGCACTCCTCCCGCTGTTGCTGATCGCGCGGCTCGCGCGCCTGCAGCTCAGGTCGCTGCTCGTGCGCTGGGCGGCGGGCGCGCCGTTTCTGCTCGGCGTGGCCAGTCTGGCTCTGTTCCAACCGCACGGCTTGCAGACGAGCCTCGGCCTGCTCGTCAGAGCGGCGATCTGTCTGCTCGCGTTGCAGCTCTTGGCCAGTGTCACGCCTATTTCCGAGCTGCTGCGGACGCTGCGGCGCTTGCACGTCCCAGTGCTTTTATGTGACGCGATCGGGCTCCTGTCGCGCTACTCGGGGTTGTTGAGCGACGAAGCGCGACGAATGCGCCGCGCGCGCGCCGGCAGGACGTTGCGCACTTCACGCTGGCAGGTGTGGCTTTTGCTCGGTAACTCGCTGGGCCTTTTGTTCGTGCGCACGCTGTCACGAGCCGAGCGCGTGCAGGCCGCCATGCGCTCCCGTGGGGGCGCATGACGTTCGCGCTGTCCGTCAGCGAGCTCGGCTTTCAGTTCGCGGCTGGAGTGCCTGCGCTGCGCTCGGTTTCATTCTCGGTCGAGGCGGGCGAGTGTGTGGCCGTGATCGGCCCGAATGGTGCTGGAAAGTCCACGCTCCTGCTGCACCTGAACGGAATCTTGCCCGAGCGATCCACGGCGCGCGCCAGCGGCAGCGTGCGCGTTCACGGCCGCTTGGTCCAAGCGGACGAGGCCGCCTGGGTCCGCCGCCAGGTGGGCCTGTTGTTTCAAGATCCGGACGATCAACTATTTTGCCCGACGGTGGGCGAAGACGTCGCGTTCGGTCCGGAGCAGCTGGGCTGCTCGCGCGCCGAGATCGACCAGCGCGTGACCCAAGCGCTCCAGCAGGTCGGGCTTGCGGGCTTCGAACGGCGCGTGCCGCAGCAGCTCAGCGGCGGTGAAAAGAAGCGTGTGTGTCTGGCTGGGCTGCTCGCCTATGAGCCCAGCATTTTGGTGCTCGATGAGCCGAGTGCGGGCCTCGACCCGCGCGGCCGGCGCGAGCTGATCGACATCTTGGCCGGTTTGCCGGTCACGCGTGTGATCGCTACGCACGACCTGGCTTTGGTCGCCGAGCTCTGTTCGCGCGCGCTGCTGCTCGATGACGGGCGGCTGATCGCCGCAGGCCCCAGTCGAGAAATGCTGTGCGACGACGCACTGATGAGCGCGCACGGCATGGAGCATCCGACGCGCGATCTGCCGGCGCACCTGCTCGCGCGCTAGCTCGCCGTTAGCGGCGGGCTTTCGCGGCTTTCGCGCGAGCCGTTTTCGCGGCCGGCCGCTTGAGCCGGACTTTGATCACGGGCGCCACGGCTTCCGCGTGGGGATGGGGATGGGGGTGTGAATGCGGTTCGAGCCCGTCGTGTTGATGCATGCGGCGGCCGGTGTTGCTCAAGCTGAGCGTGTCCTCGGCTACGTACTCGGCGCCCCCTTGAATCACACCGCGGGTGCCGAGCATGCGCCCGGTGACTTCTTTCAAGCGATCCGAGCGGCCACGCATGACGATCACCTCCAGGCAGTGCTCGTGATCCAGGTGCACGTGCATGCTGGAGCGCACTTGCTCGCCCAAATCGTGCTGCAGGCTGGTGAGGCGCTCCGAGAGCTCCCGCACGTGGTGGTTGTAGACCAGGGTCACCGCCGCAAATGCCGGCACTCCCTTGTCGAGCGCGGTGCGGCTGACCTCGGCGCGGGTCAGGTCGCGCAAGAGCTCCGAACGGTTGCAGCCTCGAAGCTCGGCCAGCGCGTCGAGCTGCTCGATCAGGCTCGACTCCATGGCCACACCAAAACGAACCAAGTTGTCCTTCATCCGGCCTACACTGTAACACCTGGTGCGTTGCCCGTTGCGCGGTTAATAACAGCGACTAATCAGCCATCGAGCCAGTCGTGAGCGCGCGTCGTGCCGTGTGCGATACGAGGGCAGGCGCACGCGCCGCCGGAGCTCGGAAACAATTGCGAGCGCGCGTCCGAGAACCCAAGTAATCTCGGGGCTGGAATATGGTCGAGGTGCGCTTGAGTCGCCTGTGCCCGGCACTGGCGTATCTGATGGCTTTCGCGAGCGTGCTGATGGCGTCATGCAGCACGCCGGAGTTCAAATTCGTCGACCATCCGGCGCACTGCGAGAACCAGCTCCCCGACGAAGGCGAGTCGGACCTGGACTGTGGCGGCGCGTGCGCGCCGTGCGAGCTCGGCCAGCGCTGCAACAGCACGGCCGATTGCCGAGACAGCCAATGTCTCGACGGCACGTGTCAGGGTGCGGGCTGTGGCGATGGCGAGCAGAGTGGCAACGAAACCGACCAGGACTGCGGCGGCGGCGCCTGTCAGCCGTGCGCGGTGGGCAAAGGCTGCAACCTCGCTTCGGATTGCCAGTCGGGCGTGTGTGGGGAGCAAACCTGCTCCGAGCCGGCCTGTAACGACTTCGTCACCAATGGTAGCGAGAGCGACATCGACTGTGGCGGTCCCGATTGCGCGAAATGCGGCTTCGGAATGTCGTGCCGGACGCATGCCGATTGCGCGGACAATGATTGCGAGGCCGGAAAATGCGCACTCGTGTGCGCCTCGGATTCGGCGAACTGCGATGGTAACCCGGGCAACGGCTGCGAAACGGACCTGCGCACCGACCTGGATCACTGCGGGGATTGCGAGACGCCCTGTTCACCGGCGAACGCGTCCGCTAGTTGCGTCAGCGGCGCCTGTCGGGTGGACAGCTGCGTTGCGCCTTTCGACGATTGCAACGGCGATGCGATGGACGGTTGTGAGACGAACACCAAAACCGACGTCGCCCACTGTGGGGCATGCGCGGCCAAACCCTGTGCCGCGCTGAATGGCGACGCTTACTGCGCCGATGCGACTTGCGGCATCACCTGCCATGAAAATTTCGCGGACTGCGATGAGGCGCCCGGCAATGGCTGTGAGAGGGACGTCAGTCGCGACATCAGTAACTGCGGCGGCTGCGGCACCGTGTGCACGGCCAGCCCGGGCAAGACCGCGTGGTGCCGAAAGGGGCAATGCGGCGAGACGACTTGCGCGGCCGGGCGCGGCGACTGCAACGGCGATCCGGACGACGATCCGGCCCACGGTGGCTGCGAAACCGATCTCAAGACCGACGAAGGCAGCTGTGGGGCGTGCGGCGCGAACTGTGTCGTCTCGTTCGGCGAACCCCAGTGTTCGGCGGGCGTGTGCTCGATCAAGTCCTGCTCGCCGGGCCTCGACGATTGCAACAACGACTATGCCGACGGCTGTGAAACCAACACCAACACGGATCTTGGCAACTGCGGCAGCTGCGGCAAGACCTGCAGCGTCGCGAACGGTTCGCCCTCGTGCGTGAGCGGTGCCTGCACGATCAAGAGCTGCAGCGGCACGAACGCGGACTGCAACAATACGGCGACCGACGGCTGCGAGACCAACACCGCGACCAGCCCCACTCATTGCGGCGCGTGCACGGGCGCGAACGTGAACTGCAACACGCTCTTTCCGAATGGCAACGGGCAGTGCGTCAACAGCACCTGCAGCTTGACGACGTGCGCGACCGACTATTCCAATTGCGATAGCAAGGCTAGCAACGGTTGCGAGGCCAACATCAAGACGGACGAGAGCCACTGCGGCACCTGCACGATCGCGTGCGCCACGACCGGCACGACCTCGGCCGGCAACAATTGCCTTTCGGGCCTGTGCACGCCGACTTGCTCGGGCACCCTGCTTTCATGCAGCAACCCACAGAACGGTTGCACCATCAACGGCGCGACCGACGACAACAACTGCGGCGGCTGCGGCAAGGTTTGCAACAACAGCTCCAGCGCGCACGTGGATGCGGCGGGTAACCATTGCAAGGCCAGCGTGTGCTCGCCCAGCTGCGTGAAGGGCGCGTGGGACGATTGCGACGGCGTACCCAGCAACGGTTGCGAACGCAGCGTCGGCAGCGATGTCGCCAATTGTGGCGGCTGCAACGTGACTTGCGGCACGGCCAATGTGAGCGGCGCTCCGGTTTGCGCGAGCGGTCAGTGCACGCCGACGTGCCTCAGCGGCTGGGGTAATTGCGGGGCACCCGCGGCGGGCTGCGGCACGCCGCTCGGTACCTTGGCCAATTGTCGCTTCTGTGGGGACACCTGCGGCGCGAGCCAGTTCTGCACGACTGGCGGCTGCGTCTCTCACTTCGACATCGGCGTGGTGGGCACGTCGATCTCGGCGGGGATGGGCTTCCAATCGTCCGTCGTTCCGAAGTTGACCGCCAACCACGTGCTCACGAATTCCAAAGCCAGCGGCCGCTCTCGCATCGTGCTAGTCGGCGTGACCGCCATCAATCCGTACCTGACCACCGAGTTCGCCTGGTACAACGGAATCCTGATGCACTCGGCGATCGAGGTGAACTCGAGCATGAGCCAGTCGTATGCCGGGATCTTCTACCTCCTGGACGACGAGTTGCCGGCGACGCCAGGAACCTATCCGGTCCTGGTGCAGTTCAGCACCGGCAACGGCAACGGCACCGGTGCTTTCACCGTGACCGAGTTCCAGAACGTGCAGCAGACCGGGCCCTTCGTCACCACCACCGCAAACCCCTCGTCCGACGTGAATTGCAGCGCCAACCCGCCCAGTCGTGCGGTGGCCTTGACCTTCACCCAGGCGGGGAGTTTTGGTTACACGGTGATCGGCGCGCGCGCTGCCACAATTGCCACAGCGACCCCAGGGGCTGTGGTCGAGACCATGAATCTGCTCCAAAATCAACCGACTCCCCTGAGAGGGGTTGCAGGTTACGCGGGACCGATCAACGGCAACAGCACGCTCTCCTGGTCGGTTGCGAGTTGCTCCAATGCCGCAGGCGTGGGCGTGGTCTTGAAGCGCGTCGGCGACTGAGGCGCGTTTGCACGCAGCGCGTGCGGTGGCCGTTCGCGCGTGCATGACTCGACAGTTGCTGGCGTTGCGCTAGCGTCGCGTGGAGTGTTCTTTGCTCATCCCTCGTCGAAGCGATCGTTGAAGCGGCTGCGTCGCATGGCTGCATTGCTTTGCGCTTGGCCGCTGTTTCAGGCCTTCGCGTGCTCCAGCTCGCCCATTCGTGAATTCGGCGCTGTCGGCGGTGCGAGCACAGGTGCGCCGAGTGCAGGGGCCGCGAGTGCAGGGGCTCGCGTCGCGGGGAGCGCGGTGACAGGTGCGAGCGGCGCAGCGAGCGAAGCAGGTGAGGGCGCAGCGAGCGAAGCTGGTGAGGGCGGCTCGAGCGAGCTGAGTGGTGCGGCTGGTGAAATGGTCAGCGCTGGGAGCACCGGAGCTGGGGGCGCGTGCACCCCGGTCGCGTGGTTCCCAGACGGCGATGGTGACGGCTTCGGCAGGAGCAGCGCGCAAGTCTCGACCTGTCCCGCGCCCACGAGCGGCAAGTGGGTGGCCAAAGGCGGCGACTGCAACGACGACGATCCGAGCGTGTTCCCGCAACAAAGCGACTACAAGTCCAGCGGTTACGCGGTTAGTGGCGGCGTATCCTTCGACTATGATTGTTCGGGGCAAGAGCAGCCCGACCCCGCCCAGCAAGGCGCGCCCGCCTGCGGCAGTCTGCTAGTGGTCAATTGCGCCGGCTCCGGCTTCGCCAACACCAATCGAACGGGCGCCGGTGTCAACCCACTGTGCGGCAGTAAAACATTTGTCACTTGCTCCGCGAAAGACGCGCTTTTGTGCGAGGGTTTGTCGATGCAGGTGGCCGAGGGCGTGCGCTGTCGCTGACGCGCGGTGCTCGCTCGCGTCGGATTTCGCCGGCGGCCGCAAGTTAAAAGCCGCACCGCCAGTGAGCACGGCCTGAACGGTGCGGTATAGTGGCGGCATGGTGGGCTGCCGTATCCTTCTGGCTGACGATGACCCGGCCGTGCACCGCATGGTGCAACGAGTCGCTACCGAGTTCGGCCATGAGCTCATCCCCGTCAGAAAGGGCGTGGCCGTGCTGGCCATGGCGCTCGAGTCGAAGCCGGATTTGATCGTGCTCGACATTGGCTTTCCCGACGCTGACGGTCGCGACGTGCTGGCACAGCTGAAGGCCGAGCCGCGCACTGCGGAGATCCCGGTGCTGGTCTGGTCCGGTCGCCATGACCTGGACAGCGAGCGCCGGATCGCCATCTCCCTGGGCGCGGAGGACTACGTCGAGAAGACGGACGCTCCACTCTTGATGCGCAAGATCGAACGACTGCTCTTGCGCATCAAGGGCGACGCTTCCTGAGTCGACTCGCTCCGTCTTCGGCCCGCGCGCCGCCCGCGGACGTGACTCAAGCGTCTGGCTGACGCGCGCGCCAGAAGCTCGAGCGCCAGTAGTAGAGCGTGGTCGCGTCTTCGGGCCAAGGCGCGCTGTCATCCGGCGCTTCGAAGGGATCGGAGTCTTGGATTGGCCGCCACGCCGGCTCGAGCGGTTCGTCCGCGGTCGCGGGCCGCACGTCACCCGCGAAGCGCTCTTCGATCGCGCCGAACTTGGCGATGTTCTGTTGGGCCTCGCTGAGCGATACCTCGTTTTTGCCGCCCGCAAGCGCCGGCCAGCGGAGCTGCGTCAAATCGTCCTCCCATAGGCAGACGAGGCAAATGTCGTCCGAGCCCGGCCCTTCGTCGAAGACCAGGTGCCCGCAGGCAGGACAAGGAAAGCGCTGTTCAGTCATGGGGGCGCGCAGCATAGCGCGATCTCGTTCGCGCGCCGCTTGGGGCGAGGCGGGAGGCCATGCCACACTCGGCCACCGTGCAAGAGCAGCTCGAACCCATCCTGTTTGTGCTCGCGGTAGGCTCGGCGGTCGCCATCGCCGCCAAGCGCGTGGGGGTGCCGTACAACGTGGCTTTGGTTTTGGTGGGGGCTGCGCTGGTGTTCATGCATGCCTTGCCCAAAACGGCCATGGACCCCCAGGTGATTCTGATCGTGTTCCTGCCGATCCTGGTGTTCGAAGCGGCGCTGTTCACCGATGCTCGCGGGCTCCGCCAGGCGCAGCGCCCGATTTTGGCGTTGGCCGTACCCGGCGTATTGCTGTCCCTGCTGGCGACTGCAGCGGTGGCCACTTGGGCTCTGTCCTTGCCGTTCGAGGCCACGTTGCTGCTGGGTGCGTTGCTGTCGATCACCGACACGGTGAGCGTGCTCTTGGCTTTCCGCAGCGTGCGCGTGCCCCACCGTTTGGCGGCGATCATGGAAGGCGAGAGCCTATTCAACGACGGCACGGCGCTGGTGCTGGTCAGCGTGACCACCAGCGCGATCCTGGCCCAGGGCCACCTCGATCTGACACACGCGGCGCGCGCGTTGCTGGTCGCCACCGTCGGTGGGGCGGCCTTGGGCGCAGGCTTCGGCGCTCTGGGCACCATCGTGCTGCGCAGGACCCCCGACAACTTGACCGCGATTTTGGCCTCGTTGGTGATGGTGTTCGGCACATCCTTGGCGGCCGAGCGCGTGCACGCCTCACCCGTGATTGCGGTGGTGGTGGTGGGGGTATTCGTGAGTCTCGCGGCGCGCGATGTGCTCGGTCCGTCGCGTGTTTTGGCCTTGCACGGCTTCTGGGAAACCGCGGGCTTCGTGCTCAACGTCTGGATTTTCCTGCTGGTCGGCATGCAACTTCGCACCGAGCTCTTGGTGCAAGAGGCCGGCACCATCGTGCTGGCGTTGCTCGCGATGCACGCGGGGCGGGCAGTGGCGGTGTACGGTTGCTTTTTCGTCCTGCGCGCGCTGCGCGCGGAGGTCATATCCATGCGCTGGCAGCATGTGATGGTCTTCGGCAACATCAAGGGGGCGCTTTCGATGGCGGCGGTCTTGGCATTGCCGGCCACGCTGGTGTACCGAGAGCGGCTGATCGCGATCGTGTTCGGCGTCACCTTCGTGACCTTGGTCATGCAGGGGCTACCGTTTCGGCGCGTCTTGATCTGGCTCGGAGTGCAGGTGCAGGCCAAAAACAGTGGCAGCGAGCTGGCACGAGCGACCCTGATCAGCGCGCGGCGCGCGCAAACGGAGCTCGACACCTTACTTACCGAAGGCTTGCTCTCGCGCAAGGAGCACGCCCAACGTTGGGCGGCATTTCAGCGGCAAATCATCGCTGCTGAACAGCTGCTGCGGGCATCGGACACGGGCACCGATTCGGATCACCTGTCCGATCTGGCCGTGCTGACCGGGCAAAAGACTGCGCTCATGGACGCCGCGCGGCGCGGCATCATCAGCAGTGAAACCGCCGAAGCGCGAGCTGCCGAGCTCGACACACAGATCGTGGCAGCCGCGCTGCCGGACAAAGGAGCAAGCTGAGATGCGCATCTTGATCGCAGGCGCGGGCCGGGCCGGGCTCAGCGTCGCGGAGTACCTGACCAGCGCGGGTCATCAGGTCACGGTCATCGATCGGGACCCGGTGGTCTGCGCGCGCGTCAAAGATCAACTGGGGATCGTGGCGCTGGCGGGGGACGCTGCCGACTCCGGCATCCTGACCGAGGCGGAGGTTGCGCACGCGGAGGTCGTGGTGGCCATGCTACGTCGCGACGCGGACAATCTGGCGGTCGCCTCCTTGGCCAAGGTGGCCCGGGTCCAGCGCGTGATGGTGCGCATGCGCGACCCGGACTATCGCCCCGTGTATCTGGCTGCGGGCGTGGATCGCATCTTGTCCGAGACGGAGATCTTCATCGGCTCGTTGGCAGCGTCGATCGAGCACGAAGCGGTGCTGCACGCCATGTTGCTCGGCAGCGGTGAGTCGGTGGCGTTCGAGATCGAGATCCCGGACACGAGCCGCGTGATTGGCCGCAGCATCGGCGAGATCGCGGCCATGCCGCAGTTCCCCAAGTCCTGCGTTTTCGCCGGCATCTACGACGCCGACGGCACGGTCGAGGGCCCGCGGGGCGCGACCGTGATCATGGGCGGTATGACGGTGCTGCTGGTCGCGCTGCGCAATGAAGTGAAACAAACGCTGGCGCTGCTGATCGAAGAGTAAGCGCGTCTTTCGGGGCCGTGGGCCCGTTGAGCTGCGGCGAACTGCCCCTGAGGGTGGGCACGCCACAGGGCGAACTTGGAAACCAGCCAGAAACGCGCGAAAATGCGCTCGGCACGCGGATTGCTCTCCTCCCGGTTGTCAACGACGGCACGGCCGTCCGAAATCACCCAGGAGTAGTCATGAGCAACCAAAGTAAGCGTGCGGAAGGTGCTGCTGAAGAGATCGGCGGTAAGATCAAGGGCGGCGTCGGCAAGCTGGTCGGTAGCGAGCGCATGCAGGCCGAAGGCAAAGCGCGCGAGCTGGAAGGCAAAGCCAAGCAAGAAGCCGCCAAGGCCGCAGAACGCGCCAAGGGCGGAGTCGAACAGGCCGTGGGCGCGGTGAAAAACCGGGTCGGCGCCGTGATCGACAACGAACGCCTGGAAGCCGAGGGCCGCGCGCAAGAGCTACGCGGCGAAGATCGCAAGAACGCCAATCCCCCGAGCAGCGATCGCTGAGCTCCGTCACCGGACAGCAAAAAGGCGCGCCGTGCGGATCCCCGCAAGGCGCGCCTTTTGCCGTTTTCGAGCTGTGAAACGAGCGCGGCTCAGCCGAGCGTCTTGGCGGCCTCGACCACGTGCTCTGCGGTCATCCCGAGCGCCTTCATGATTTCGCCACCGGGCGCGGACATGCCGAAGCGATCGATACCGACGGTGACGCCGTCCAGGCCTACGTAGCCATGCCAGGTGGAGGTGACGGTGGCCTCGATCGACACGCGCTTGCGGCAAGACTTGGGTAACACTTGCTCGCGGTACTCGGCCGGCTGGCGGTCGAAGCGCGAGAAGCAGGGAATGCTCACCACGCGCGTGCCCGTGCCGAGCGTTTCGGCGGCCTTCAAAGCGTGTTGCAGCTCACTGCCTGCGGACAGCAAAATCAGCTTCAGCTCGCTGGTTTCCTTGCGCGCGATGTAACCCCCCTTGAGCACGCCTTCGCGACGCGTCGCGACCGGGATCTCGCTGAGCAGCGGTACCGCCTGGCGAGACAGCGCGAGCAGCGTGGGGCCGTCCGTGTGATCCAAGGCGGCAGCGTACGCGCCCGCGGTCTCTTCCGGATCGGCGGGACGAATCACGTCCAAATTCGGGATCACGCGCAGGCCGGGGATGGTCTCGACTGGCTCGTGCGTGGGGCCGTCTTCGCCCACGCCTACGCTGTCGTGGGTGAAGATGTAGATCACGGGCAAGTGGCTGAGCGCGGCGAGGCGGATCGAGCCGCGGCAGTAGTCCGCGAAGACCAGGAAGGTAGCGCCGCTCGGCCGGAAAATGCCGTGACAGGCGATGCCGTTCAGGATGCCGCACATGCCGTGCTCGCGAATGCCGAAGCGAATGTTGCGACCGACGCGGTGTCCTGGCGCAAAGTCGTCGTCGCCCGCCTTGAGGTCACCGATGTAGTTGAGCGTGGAGCCGTACAGATCGGCGCTGCCACCGATCAACAGCGGCAGCTTGGCGGCGAGCGGTTGGAGCACGTCTTGACCCGCTTTGCGCGTCGCCACTTTGGTCGACTCGGGGAACACGGGTATGGCTGCCAAGAGCTCGGCCACGGGCGGCGTCTTCTTGGCGGTGTCCTTGGCCAGCGTGTGCAGCGACGCGCTGGAAGTGCCGAGCAAACTGGCCAGCTCGGGGTTCTTCGCTTGCCAGGTCTTGAAGGTGGCAAGCCACGCTTCATAAACGGCATTTTGCGATTTTCGGTGCTCGCCGAAGTAGCTCTCGACCTCGGGCGCAATGTAGTAGGGCGCGTCCGGTAGCCCGAGCCCCTGGCGCGCGGCAGCCGCGAACTTGGCGCCGCCTTCGCCGTGCGCCTTCTGCGTGCCGGCGACCTCGGGGATGCCCTTGCCGATCAGCGTCTTGGCGATGATCAACTGCGGCTTGCCGCTGCCCGCGGCCTTGGCCCGCTCGTACGCGGCATGGAACGCGTCCAGCTCGTGGCCGTCGACGGTCTGCACGTCGAAGCCGATCGCTTCGAAACGCTTGGCCGCGTCCTCATTCTGGGAGGCGCTGGCCATGGCGTCGAGCGTGACCGCGTTCGAGTCGTAAATCAGGATCAGGTTGTCGAGCTTCTGGTGGCCCGCGACGGCCACCGCCTCCATCGCCACGCCTTCTTGCATGCAGCCGTCGCCGGCCAGGCACACGATGTGGTGATCGAAGATGGTGTGCTCTTTGGTATTGAAGCGCGCCTCGGCCATCTTGGCCGAGATCGCCATGCCCACCGCGTTGGCGATGCCTTGGCCGAGTGGGCCGGTAGTGGTCTCGATCCCGCTCGGCGCGTGCGTCAGCTCGGGGTGACCCGGAGTCTTCGAGCCCATTTGGCGGAAGCGCTTGACCTCTGAAAGCGGCACCTCCGCGTAGCCCGCGAGACACAGCCAGGAATACAAGAACATCGAGCCATGGCCGGCGGAGAGCACGAAGCGATCGCGGTTTAGCCACTCGGGGTGATCGGGAGCTTGCACGAGCGCCTGGCCAAACAGCACGGCGCCAATCTCGGCGCAGCCGAGCGGCAAGCCGAGGTGCCCACTTTGGCTTGCGTGCACTGCGTCGATGGCGAGACCTCGAGCGATAGTGGCGGCCTGGGCGAGTACGTCTTTTCGAAGCGTCATGGTGCCCGAGCACTTAACCCGAAGCGGCGCGGGCTTCACGCATTTTTGACGAACTAGCCGTCCCCCAGTGGTTTTGGCGCGATCGTCACTGCGGGGGCCCGCACATTTCACGATCGTACGTGCGCAGTAGCGCGAGCGCGACCGCGGCAATCACCGGCCCGATGATCAGCCCGAGCAGGCCGAATACCTCGATTCCACCGAACAACGCGATGAACGTGAGCAGCGTCGGCACGTGACCGTGTCCGCCGACCAGTAGCGGCCGAATCACGTAGTCAGACAGACCGACCACGACCAGGCCGCCCCAGAGTAGCGTGAAAATCCCGGCGCCTGGGTGCTCGGTGATGATCAGGCTGATCCCGACCGGAAGCCAGACCAAAAGCGTGCCGACCGCGGGCACGAGCGAGCAGATCGCGGTCAGCGTTGCCAGCAGCGCGACGTCATACACCCCGGCCATGGCGTAACCCATGCCGGCCAAGACACCTTGCGCGAGACCCGTGAGCATCGTGCCCACGAATACCTCCTTGCCGACTTTCTGAAACTCCCACATCACGACGCGGGTGTGCTTCGGGTGAAGCGGCAGCATGCGTTCGGCGCGCGACAGGATCTCGGGCCAGTGTCGCAGCACGAAGAAAGTGGTCATCACCGTGAAAAACAGCGTCAGCGCGCCACCCATCGTGGCGCCCGCGATCACTCCCAAGTCGCGCGCCAGGCGCGTCGCGGCTTCTTCCGCGAAGGCCTGCACGCGCTCGGTCAGATGCAGCGGTCCAAATGGCAGCCCAGCGCTGAGCCGCTCGATGTGTTGCATCAAGTTGAGGTATGCGCCTCGCGGTTGAAACCCGGCCGCCAGGCGCTGCGCCGCGGTCGCCGCGCGAATCACCACGAAGTACAAGATCCCGAACAAGCCGCCCAGCATGATCAGGCCTGCGGCCACGGCGAGCCCGGCCGCCAGCAAGGTGGGTCGCTTCCAACGTAGGGACAGCCGCTCGTACGTGCCCAGCAGCGAAAACGCGAGCAGTGTGCCGAGAAACAAACCCGAGGAAACCGGGGCAGCGAGTGCCACCAAGGCCGCGACCGCTACGAACGCCGAAATGCCGAGCGCTCGTCGCTGCCCAGGGGAGGACGGCGAGCTGCGCGGCGGAGGCGTGATGCTGCTGCTCATTGGGAATGCGCGTCCTTCAATGTTGCGACTGGCAGACGAAGCATTCACTGCCCGAGCCCGTGCAGCCGTCGCGCACGACGCAGCTGCCGAGCTTACCCGGTAAAAATTCGCAGCTGTCGCCGAACTTGTGGCAAGCGGGCAGGCTCGAGCGCGGCTTGTCGTGACTGCGCGCTGGACAGCCCGTAACGGTCAGCAGCAGCAACAGGGGCGTGAAGAGGCGCATCGTTGACGCGAGGCTATCACCTCTCGCGTCTTTTCGCGTGTTGCTTTCAGTTGAACAGCTCGGACACCGAGCGGCCGTCGTGAATGTGGGTGATGGCCGTGGCAATCTGCGGCGCGAGCGACAGCACCTCGATTTTTGGCGAACGCTTTGCGGGCGGGATCGGGATCGTGTTCGTGACCAATAAACGGGTGAGCCGCGACGCTGCGAGGCGCTCGACCGCTTTGCCGGATAGCACCGGGTGAATGATGGCGGCTGAAACCGAGCGCGCACCGCGCTCGAGCAGGAACTCGGTGGCGCTGAAGATCGTGCCACCCGTGGCGATTTCGTCATCCACCAGCAGGCAATCTTTGCCCACGATGTCACCGATGATGTGGGCCGCGCGCGCGTTCTCGTCATCGCCGGTGCGGCGCTTGTCGATGAAGGCGAGCGGCAGGTGCAGGCGTTGTGCGAAGCGACCGGCGTCTTTGGCCTCGCCGACGTCGGCCGCGACCACGACCGTGTTGGAAATGTCCCCTTGCGCTAGCCGGTCGCAAATCGCAGGCACGGCCGTGAGTTGGTCGGCGGGGTTCGAGAAAAAGCCTTGGATCTGCGGTGAATGCAGGTCGATCGTGAGCACGCGGTTGGCGCCCGAGGTCATCAGCAGGTCCGCCATCAAGCGAGCCGTGATGGAAATGCGTGGCTCGTCCTTCTTGTCACTGCGCGCGTAAGGAAAATAGGGAATGACCGCGGTCACGCGTTGCGCGGAGGCGTGACGCAGCGCATCGAGCATGATCAAAAGCTCGATGATGTGCTCGGACAGCGGGGAACAGGCGGTCTGAACCACGAATACGTCTTGCTCGCGGACGTTTTCGTCGATCTTGATCTTCAGGTTCTCGTTCGAAAAGCGCACCGTGTGCGAACGACCGAGCGGGATCGCGAGATGGTGGCAGATTTCCGCAGCCAGCTCGGGGTGCGAGGCACCGGCAAAGACTTTGAGGTTGCTCGGGGTTCCGCTCATGGTTTTTTCTAGCGTAGGCGATTGCAGTTCGGGAACAAATCGCCAAAATGTCGTGCCGATGCGCGTTTCCGCCGTCGTGCGCGCGCGTAATGCGGCCGCGGCCAGCGGGGGTGGTATGCTCCAGCTCTTGGGTCTGGGTCGGCGGTCCGTGGTGGAGCACGCCGACTTACCCCGGCCGGATTTGGATCGCACCACAATGGGTTTAGAACGGCAAGCAATGGGTCTGTCAGGAGGGCGCTCGGTGATCCGCCGGTTTTTGCCGTTGCTCGCGGCAAGTGTAGCTTTTGCGGCCACGGCCGCTGCGGATACGCCGCAGCAAGTCGGCGATTGTGCGTCCGTTACCGCGACGGCGCGCTCCAAGGCCATCGGCTACACGCATATCGTGACGTTGAACAACGGCTGCCAACGCGCCGTGTCGTGTGAGGTGTGGACGGACGTCGATCCCACGCCGCACCTCACGCTCGAGGCCAAGCCAGGCAAGAGCGCAGAAGTGATCGTGCGCAATGGTTCTCCCGCCAGCGAAGTGCACGCGGGTAAGCTGTGTCACTTCACGCTTTGATTCGAGCGCTCAGCGCGCGAGCGCTTCCAAGCCGGCGCCGTTGACTCGGCAAAGACGCCAATCGGGCAAGACGTTCGCTCCCAGGCTTCGATAGAAGCCGATCGCGTTCGAGTTCCAGTCGAGCACGCTCCACTCCAGACGCGCGCACCCGCGATCCTTTGCGATTTTCGCGACTCGCCCCAGCAGTGCTCTGCCGATGCCCTGGCGCCGATACTCGGACAGCACGAAGATGTCCTCGAGGTACAACCCAGGTTGTGTCAGGAACGTCGAGTAATTGCCGAAAAAAAGCGCAAACGCGACGGCTCGTCCCTGCGCCTCGACCAGCAATGCCTCGACGGTCGCCTGCGCGCCGAACAGGTCTCGAGCCAGTTTTTCTGCGCTGCCGGTCACCAGCTGGCTGAGCTTTTCGTACTCGGCCAAGGCTTGGATCAGGCCAAACAGGGCGTGTTCGTCGCCGGGCCGAGCGGGGCGGATGGCATAGCCGTGCATCGACTGCATGCCTCCTGCCATAGCACCGGACTGACCGTCAGTGCGCGCCGAGCGCCGGTGGGCTCAGCGAGCCGGGCGTATCCAGTACGAAGTGACGGATCACGTGCAGGATGCGCGCGTCGACCGCGGCTTGATCCTCCCCCGACTGCTTGAGCTGGGCCTTGGTCACTTGTAGCGAATGATCTCCGGCATCGACCACGAACAGCTTGCTCGGCGCGTGCATCTTTTGTCGCACTTGGCTGAGGAGCTCGAGTGGGCACAGGGGATCGCGTGTGCCTTGCACGAACAGGATCGACGTTTGCAGCTCGAGCAGCACCTGATCCCGGACTTTGCCCGAGTTGCCTGCGGCAACCAACGGGTAGCCCAGACAGACCAGCTTGCTGACGGGCCGTTCCAGCGCGACGTGGCAGCCGATGCGGGAGCCCATGCTCTTGCCGATCAAGATCAGGTCATGGCCCGGGTGGCGAGCCTGGGCGTCGTCGATCGCGGCCAAGTGCGCTCGGATCAAGACCGGTTGCGGATCGGGGGCGCGCTTTTTGCTCCGCATGTAGGGGTAGTCGAAGGGCTCGACCACCCCCAGGCTGCCGAGCAGCGCGGTCCAGGTCTGCATCCAGGGGTGCGCCGAGGGCGCCCCGGCGCCATGCGCGAACACGAATAGCAGCGGCGCCACGGTCGCATTGTCGCTAACCTGGCGGCGTGGTCAAGGCAGGCGGTAGTTTCGACGATGGCCGCCGCTCGGCGCGCGTCGGCCTCGTGGCGGATCTCGACCACTATGACAAGGTGATGCTGCGCGCGCTGTCCGAGGCCCGTGTGTCGGTTTGGATCGGCACCGCCAACGTGAAGGACATCCGGCTCGAAGCCCCGGTCGGCACGCGGGCACGCGCGCGCGGACAATACTTGTCGATCACCGAGCGGCTGACCGAGCTCGTGCGTCGTCAGGTCGAAGTGCGCATCCTGCACGGCGCGCTGCCCTCACGACCCTTTCGTGAGTCATTGGCGCACAGTCCCGAGCTATGCGCGCCGCGCTTTCAGATGCGCCATTGCCCGCGCGTGCACCTGAAGATGATTGCGGTCGATGGTTCGTATCTGTACCTGGGCAGTGCCAACTTCACCGGCGCGGGACTCGGTGCCAAAGGGGAGGGGCGACGTAATTTCGAGCTCGGGATCAGCACCGACGACGACGTGCTGCTGGACGCGGCGCAGGCGCGCTTCGATCGCATCTGGCGTGGCCGCGAATGCGGGAACTGCCGTTTGCGTGCGGAGTGCCCAGCCCCGCTCGATATGCTGCGCTGAGCGCACACGCCGCAGCAGAGAGTGCCGCATCTGCTCGGACTTCTGCTAAGACTGCGCCCCATGTCGATGCTCCGTTCGTTCACCTGTAAGGTCCTGCTCGTGGGCCTGTGCCTGGTGGGGTGCCACAAGAAGCCCGATCCGAAGCTGGTGTACGTGAGCGCCGAGGGCAGCGGAGAAGTGATCGTGGTCGATCCCGAGCTGGCTTCGGTGCAGGCTCGCATTCCCGTCGGCAAGAGGCCGCGCGGGCTGAAGCTTTCCCGGGATGGTCGCTACTTGTACGTCGCACTCTCGGGCTCGCCCCGCGGTGGCCCGAACATCGACGAGACGAAGCTGCCGCCCGCCGATCGCTCCGCGGACGGCATCGGTGTGGTCGACCTGCTGAGTCGCAAGCTGATCCGCACCCTGCCCAGCGGACAAGATCCGGAATCGTTCGATCTGTCGAAGGACGGCAAGACGCTATACGTTTCGAACGAAGAGACGGCCGAGCTCACGGTGCTCGATCTGGAGAGCGGTAAGATCGTCCGCCGCGTGCCCGTGGGTAAAGAGCCCGAAGGTGTCAGCGTGCGCCCGGACGGCAAGGTCGTGTACGTGACCTCCGAGCAAGACACCAAGGTCACCGCCATCGACACCACGACCTTCGCGGTCGTCGGCGAGATCCCGACCGGCATGCGCCCACGCGCGCTGGCCTTCAGCAAAGACGGCAGCGTCGCCTTCGTGAGCAACGAATTCGGCGGCACGCTGACCGCCTTCGATCCACGCACGAACAAGGTGCTGAACACCGTGCCGATCGAAGCCAAAACCCCGGCCGGTCAACGTCCCATGGGACTTGCGCTCTCGCCCGACGACAAGCAGCTGTTCGTCTCGACCGGTCGCGGCGGCGGCGTGGCCGTCGTCGACGTGGCCAAGCGCGACTTCGATCACCTGATCGACGGCGTCGGCGCGCGCCCCTGGGGCATCGCCATCGCCGCCGATGGCAAGCACGTCTTCACCGCCAACGGTCCGTCCGATGATCTGAGCATCGTGGACGTCGCAAGCGGCAAGCTGGAGAAGAAGGTGCAGCTCGGGGGTTCGCCCTGGGGCGTCGTTACTGGCGGGGGGTGATTCGCGAAAGGGGGGGCGCACCTCGATCAGCACGTTGAACCCAGTTGTCCACGAGTCGTTGCGCCCCCGCGCAACGACTGAACTGCGGAATCTACGGGTCAGCGCAGGCGCTCGACGGTGACCCCGGAAACGAACCGGGCACGGCGCGCATCTTGCTCTGCATGGACAACATGCCGTTCGAAAGAATCCTAGTCGCCACCGACTTCAGTGATGGGTCTCAGCAAGCGCTGGAATATGCGCTTCGCATTGCAGAGAAGTTCGACTCTGAGCTGACGCTCGTACACGTCTGGGAAGCGCCGAGCTATGCGTACGCCACCGATCTCTATCTGCCGGTCGACGTGATGGCGTCGCTCGAGGGAGCCGCCGTCGCGCAGTTGGAGCAGGCTACGACGGAGCTCAAGGCGCGCTTTCCGGGAGCGAAGTCGCGGCTCCACACGGGCTCCCCATGGCAGGAGGTGCTCGGCGCGGCAACGGAAGTGAAGGCCGACCTGATCGTGATGGGAACACACGGTCGTCGCGGGCTGGAGCGCGCGCTACTCGGCAGCGTAGCCGAAAGGGTCGTGCGGATGTCGCGCGTCCCGGTTCTCACCGTACACGGTGCGAAAGAGTGAACGGCACGCGCAGCTTTTGCGCCAGGGAACGCAGCTCGAGCGTCGAGCCCGCATTCCGCCTCACGAATGCTCACCAACGCTGCCCGTATCGAGCGCAACACGCTTGGCACGGGCGATGCAGCTACTAACCGGAGGAACAAATGCAGAATAAACCATACACCTTGCTGGTCGGGGTGGACTTCTCGGAGTCCGCCGATCGCGCGCTCCAAGAAGCCTTTGCGCAGGCGTCACAGCGAGCCAATGCGGAGGTTCACGTGCTCACTGCGCTGCCCGTCGCCGGCGACGAGGCTCGCTACGCGGTCTACACGGCCCTGGACGAGGCACCTTATTTGGACACTACAATCCAAAGACTGCGCACGCATGTCGAGCTACAGCTGGAGAAGTTCCGGCTCGCACACCCCGATGCCCAATTGGGCTTTCGGATTGTCTCACACGCCCAGATCGCGACTGCGGCGCAATGCATCGTCCAGCTGGCCTCGGACCTCGGCGCAGACTTGATCGTGATCGGCACCCACAATCCGAAGGGGATTGAGCGCCTTCTATTGGGCTCCGTCGCAGAATCGACGGTAAGAAACGCGCGCTGCCCGGTGCTGGTCATCCCGCCGCCCCCGAAATCGGAGCCTGAAGTGACAATCACGCCAGCGTGTCCGGAGTGCGTTCAGACACGCTTCGCGAGCGCAGGCAAGGATTTCTGGTGCGCGCAACACAGCGAACGACATGGGCGACGACACACCTATCATCAATCGGATCGAAGCAGCCCTGCTGCCCATTTTCCTCTCGTGATCCAATGAGCAAATAGCACATAGCTTACCAAGACCGCATGCGACTGGCGTTCAGCGACGAAAACGAGCGCCGGTCAAGCGAGCTAGAAAAGATCGCGTTCGCCCATTCCGGGTCAAACGTCGGGCTCTGCACGCGCAAGGCGTGCGTCTGGCGGCGGCGTGGCTCTCCATCAGCCAGCACCGCACTCCGGCTTGCGACACCGATGCGCTACAGCTAGCGACATTATGTACCGATCGAAGTCACGGCAGGCAGGCTTCAGCACCGCCCCCACGGCCGCCACGAGAAACGGAGGAGTGACGTAATCCTGCGGGTCACGCCGCGGGCTCGGATCCGCGGCCTCAGCTGAATTCGTGTTGCTCATGAGCGGTCGTCTCGTTTGCTTACCGGAATGTCGAGGCGAGTCGGAGGCTCGCTCTTCGCGGCGCGGATTCGACCCGACACCATGTCTTTGAATTCATCCTTGCCAAAAGGCTTGTCGAGCTCGAGATTGCCGGCGTCTTCGTCGTCGACGATCAAAATTCGCCCGTGCAAGCTCGCTAGCGCCACTGCTTCAGAGGTCGGCACCACCGACCGCAACGCAGCGGCTTCGGTCCACCTCGGCAAGCGAACGACGAAGCGCGTGCCCTTTTCCACTTCACTTTCGACCTGAATGTCTCCGCCAAACTCATTGATGATGTTGCGACAGATCGATAATCCGAGCCCCGAGCCCGCGCCGATCCGCTTGGTACTGAAGAACGGCTCGAAAATGCGCACCAGGTCTTCTGGCCTGATGCCCGCGCCCGAATCTTCTACGCCCGCGCAAACACTGCCCTCTTCGGCCCAAGTGCGGACGGTGATTGTGCGGGTTTTGCTGTCTTCCATCGCGTGCGAAGCGTTGATCAGCAAGTTCAAGAACACCTGCGTCAGCTTGACTTCGGAGGCCCAAACCAACGGTATTGGCTTGAAATCCAGCACCAGCGTGGCTCGAAATCGGCTCTCGTTCGAGGCCACGCCGACTGCGCTTTCGATCCCGCGCTGAAGATCCACTTTGCACAGATCGGACGATTCCACACGGCCGAAGGTGCCCAAAGCCTTGGAGATGCGTGTGATGCGGCGCACGCCCTCGAGCGCGTCGCGCGCGCGCTCACTGGCCTCGTGTAACGCCGCTGGCTCCAACAACGCGGAGTCCTCACCGACGATGGCACTGAAGGCATCCTCGCCGACCGCGCTCCGCAGCCCGACGCAGCAGCGCGCGGTCACCGCTGCGAGCTTGGGCAGCAGTTGCGCCAGATCTTCCACGTTCGAAAGCACGTAAGCCAGCGGGTTGTTGATTTCGTGACCCATGCTCGCTGCCAACAGGCCCATGCTCGCCAGGCGCTCAGTCTGGGCAGAAGCAGCGCGCTGCTTTCGCGCTTCGGTCTGATCGCGCACCGTTGCCTGCAAGAAGGGCGCGCCGCCTGCATCCATGCGCGCCACCGACACGGTAGCGGAAAACTCGCCCCCTACGCCGCGTCGAAAGGTCCACTCGAAAGAGGCCGAACCGTCGCGCAACGCGGCACCCAACAATACCCTGGACCGTTCTTGCGAGAGACGGTTGTCGGGTTGTCGTTCGTGCGAGCACTGTGCAAACGAACGCGACAACAAGTCCTGTTCGTCCCTTGCACAAAACATCGCGATACTGGCAGCGCTGCAGGAGGCAAAGGTCCAATTCGGGGGCGCCAAGGTCAACAGGGCGTCGGGCGAGTTTTGAAACAAGATGCGATGGCGCGCCTCGCTCGTGCGTAGCGCTTCTTCCCCACGCTTGCGTTCGGTGATGTCGCTCAGCACCGTACGCAAGACCCGCGCGCGGTCGTTGCCTTCGGCGACCCGTGCCTCGAGCCGCACCCAAAACGATTCACCGTTGGCCTTGAGCAACCGCAACTCACAGCCCTGAGGCGCCCCGCTAGCAAGCAGCTGCCGGCGGTGCATGAGATAGACATCTTGATCGTCCGGAAGCACGAAGCGTGACCACGGCTGCTTCACGATCGCACCCCTGGCCACATCCAGCAGGCCCGCCGCAGTGAGATTAGCCTCCAGCACGATCCCATTTTCGTCAATCGTGAGGTAACCCACGGGAGCTAGGTCATAGAGATCGAAGTAGCGCGCCCGGGCTAAGTCCAGCTGCTCTTCTGACGAGCGCAGCTCCTCGTTCTGCAACTCGAGCTCGATGCGATGCACTCGCAGGTCGTGGAGTAGGCTGCGCGCGTCCTCCACGGACAAGCAGCTGACATCGTCAGGGATCGGTGCGTGCCGAGCTCGCACTTCCTGCTGGGCCCGTCGCCGCGAGCTGCGGGCGGTTTCCGCGTCCGTCGCAGGAAATATCCCGGATCCCGGGCGAATTTCCGATTTTCCAGGTTCCTCAACCATTTGCAGCTCCCTTGGCTTCTCGCTCAGTCGTGATGTGGCCGAGCGGGCGACCGATATCGCTGCGGATCAAATTGATCATCCGCGTGACCGCGGGCGTAAACCGCTGAATGCACAGCTGGTGATCGACGAATACCGTGCCGACGCCAGTGCCCGCCAGCAGGCTAAGTTTCCAACTTCGCCGCCGCCCGCAAAGAGCGCATTGTCGTCAGCTGGACGAGGCGTGCCCTCGCTCGGCTCGCTGCGCTTCACCGACGGCGCTGCAGCACGTGCGCCCCAGGTGCGGAGCTACACGGTCGCATCGAGCCGAGCGTCGTGGCCATGCTTCGACCATGACACCTAGTCGGACTCGAAGCAACCTACGGCCGGACGCCAGTGTGGCATTCTTGTGCGGGGCCGACCGTAGATCTTCAATCTAGTGCACGTTCGATCAACTTCTCGAGGTCGACAAGGTCCTCGTTGGTGCGCTTCACTTTGGTGAAGGCCGCCTCGAGTGGCTTGCCAATCATCGTCTTGTCGGTGCGCACGGAAAGCGTGAGCTCACATGCCGGAGCCGATCACGATCGCATCATACCGCTCGCCCCGAGCGCCCGCCGTCACTCCACACCTTCGTTGTGTGCGGCGAGACCGAACCGCCGGCGCAGGCCCCACTCGAACATTCCGGCCGGCAGAAGCGATTTGATTCGGTAAATTCGTGCCGCGTCGCGGCCGACCCGATGGCGAAGCTTGGGCGCGCCGCTGGCCACGATCCGACTGACGCATGCGGCCACCTCGGCAGCCTCCACTCCTCCCTCCACGTCGCGGACAAGGCCGTCGCGCATGGCGTGCCGAAGCACGTCGTAGATCTCCAGAGGCGTCGCCACGGCTCGCGCTATCGATGCAAAATTCGTCCTCACGAAGCCCGGTTCGACGAGCGCTACTCGAACTCCGAATGGCGAAAGCTCCAGCCGCAGGACATCCGCGTAGCCCTCGAGCGCATGCTTGGTGGCGGAGTAGAAACCCTCACCGGGTTTGGCAAGGAACCCGGCGATCGAGCCAATGATCACCGTATGGCCCTTGCGGGCGCGGAGGTGCGGAAGGCAGGCGCGCGTGACGCGATGAACACCGAGTAGGTTCGTTTCCAAGAGCCAGCGCGCTTCGTCGGTCGAAGTCTCCTCGAGTGCGCCAACCAGCGTTGTGCCGGCGTTGTTAATCAAGACATCGAGCCGCCCCGACTTGTCGAGCACTAGGTCGATCGCCGCGCGAACGCTGTCGTCATCGGTCACGTCGAGCACCACCGGCTCAATGCCCGACTGTCCTGAATCAAATGGCTTGCGCGAGGTGCCGAATACCCGAAGCCCGTCCGATGCTAGCCGGCGCGCAATGGCCGCCCCGATCCCGCTGGATGCTCCGGTCACGAGTGCGCAGCGTGTTTGCCCGATTGCCATGCAACCCGAGCATGCAAACGACACGCCGCGCTGCCTCGGCGGCGCCTTGGAGTCGTCTGCGGCTGTGGTGCGCAGATCGCACGTCATTTACACCTGTGGAGATTCAGCTGTTCGACCAAGCGCTGAAGAACGAGCGATATTTCACTCCGCGACTCAATTTTCGATGTGCTGTCAGTGTGCGGACTACTCGTGTTTGCCGGTGCGTACAGCCGAGCTCGCAGTGGAGCCGTCGCGCGGGGATCGAACCTCTGCATGCACCGAACCGCGCGCTCGCCGACCAGCGCGAGGCGGCGACCCAGCCGGACTAGTTCGCCAGCGTCGACGGGCGTGCCGTCCACGTTGAAGTGTTCCGATCTCATCACCCGACCTTGCTGCGCCCCGCGCTACCACCTGCCGAAGAACAGCTTGGCGGACGTCATGCTGCAGCAACCGCGCCCGATTTTTGGCAGAAACGTACGGTGGTCAAACGGAAAAGCGGGTTGTCGCACATTGCTCGCAGAACAGCCTTCACTCCGAACCGTATAGAACGCCATCAGCAGCGATGCCTTCAGCAAGCGCTCTGGCGGCACCGAGTCCCGGCCACCCGCTACGTACATCCCATCCCGTGTCCATACATCGGCCAACCTCCTCCGCGATTTCAACAGCCCGCTAGGCGGGCACAAATATCAGAAAAAAATGAACCAGCCGCTCACGTTCGAGGAAACTGCCATATTGAGTAAGAGGTTCGCCTTGCGCACTGTTTCATCTCGTCTGTCCATTCTTTCGCTGGCCGCCCTACTCGTGGGTTGCAGTTCAACTAGTGGCGACCAGATGGGTGCAGGCGGATCAGGAGACCAGGGAGGCCAGGCTGGAAGTGGATTGCCCCACGCAGGCGCGACATCCTCCGGCACGGGCGGCGTTAGCGGATCCGGCGGCACGAATGTCGGGACCGGCGGCACGAATGTCGGGACGGGTGGCGTGAGCGCCGGGACGGGTGGCACGTTCGCCGGGAGCGGTGGAAGCTCGCAGGTCCAGGGGGGATCGGGGGGGAGGTCCCAGACGGGTGGCTCGGGAGGCGTCGCCAGCGCGGGCCGAAGCGGGAGCGCGGGTGGCAGCGCGGTCGGCGAATGCGCGCCACCCAAGAGCTACGCCAATCTCTTCGTCACCGTCTCCGGTAAAACCCAGGCGGAGAGCGACCAGAAGGTAGCCTCGGCCTGGTCCACGCTCTTCAACCCCAGCGGCTCGGGGACGATCTACTTCAACGGGCCCGGCGCAGACGAATCGTACGTCAAGGACATCTATAACAACGATGTCCGCTCCGAGGGCATGTCCTACGGCATGATTGCGGCGGTTCAGCTGAACCACCAGACCGAGTTCGACCGCCTTTGGACCTGGGTCAAGAACCACATGGCGAATGGGACGGGCGAGATCCGATGGTCGTGCAAGACCTCGGGCTCGGGGTGCGCCGGCGGTGGAGCGCCTGACGGCGAGGAGTACATGGCGACCGCCCTCATCTTCGCCTCGCACCGCTGGGGCGACTCGACCGGGTCCGCCAAGATCGCCTACTCGACCGAGGCCAAGTGGGTCCTCGACGTGGTGCGGACCAAGTACTTCAACGCGCAATACCACCTGGTCAAGTTTGTCTCGAACTCGAACAACGTTGACCCTTCTTATGTCCTGCCGGCCTTCTACGAGGTGTGGGCCTGCTTCGACACCGCGAACGCGGCCTTCTGGCAAGAAGCGGTGACCGCGGGGCGCGAATACATGAAGAAGGTGGTGGACAGCAATGGCGTGTGTCCTTACCAAGCGAGCTTCACGGCCACAAACCCGCAGGCTGCCAACTCCGACTCACTCCGATGCGTCGCCAACCTCATGATGGATTGGTACCTGTTCGGCGAAGATACCTGGCAGAAAGACACGTATGCGCCGAAGTTCGGCGCCTACTCGGGCTCCCGTAACAACGGCGGCGCAGCAGTGGGGTGCAACGCGACCCTGGGCTTTGCCTTGCCGGCATCCTCGGGCAAGCCCTTCGTGGACAAGCTCTGGTCGACCGGCGTCCCCTCCAGCAACTACTGGGACGGGGTGCTCTACATGCTCGGCATGCTCCACGTCAGCGGCAACTTCCGCATCTGGTAGCCAACGCGAGCGACCTCTGTTGCCGCATTGTCCAGCGTGCGTATCGCCCCGGCGCAACTACCAACGAGGACGCGGAGTTAGCCCTAAAAAGCTGACTCCGCGTTTTTCGTTCCTAGGCCACTCTTCGGCCACGCAGTCGCGACCTGCACTCCTGCAGCAAACTATTTGATGACTGCGTGCTCTTCAGCCCGCGACGCGGGTCACGGTGAGGTGCGGTGAGCGGACGTCCCCGGTGGCGGTCCTCACGCTGGGCTCCGCCCCGCCTGAACGCAACTCGTGCCGGTGGGCCGCCCACCACTGCGCGGCTCGAGCGTTGGTCCAGCGGCCTATGATGCGGACGAAGCGCGGTGTCCTGGGCGCGCCACGCAAGAGCAGCCAGAGAGCAGCAAACGCGACGGTCGAAACGGAGAGCGGCAGACTACTCTTGTTGGCGGAGAGACGATGCAGCCAGAGTGAGGTCGAGAGATTCAGGACGACGAAGCCCAGGGTCACGATGGCGAGCACGCGACCGAACCCTAGAGAGCCGGGCCTGCCTCAGCTCGTGGTCGACATCTTCGCTGGATTCCATGGGGGCTTATACGCTCGCTTCACGCGCGCAGACTAACGCAGCGCCGCAGGCGCTCGCTTTCACGCCGTAAGAGTGACCTTGTGATCGGTCAAAAGCTGACCCGCTCTACGCCTCCGTGCTCAGAATGGCGGAATGGCATCGCGTTTGGGCCACTCGCAGAGCTGAACACTGTTTCCGTCGGGGTCGAGAAAATGCACGATGCTCCCCCAAAGCATAGTGCGTCACGTTTGCGTCCTTCACGCCGCGTTCGCGAAGCGTTGCGCAGGCGGCTTCGATGTTCGGCACGTTCACGCGCAAGACTAGTGGCGACTGCGCTGGGGATTTTCTCGCTGGCGGCAGCCACTCCACCATGCTCGATCATCAGGGTAGCTCTGTCCGAAGCGAAAGCAGGTGAGCTCTGGTTTCGAAAACCAAATGCTCAGGGCTAGGGTGCGAGCGTAGAGCTCAACGCATGCCTCGTAGCGCTCGGTAAACAGGATCAGGCCATTCCTGAGGGCATCCATGGCCAATCATGCCAGCAAAGCAGCGCTAGGTCTTGGATCTCTCGCGCGTCGCGACAGCGGCTTCGAGTTCCTGAACGCGGCGGCGCGCTGCATTCAGCTGTGCAGTAAGGCGGACAATGATCTCGATGCCTGGCCAGTCGACCTCCAGGTTGCGCCACAACGTACGAGCGAGGAGCACTGCATCCACGTCGACACTCATGACGTCGTCGCGTTGCTCGATGAGCCCTTCCTCGACGAGGCGGAAGATGAATTCGTGGTCGCCGTCGACGAGCTCGAGCAGGTGCTGGTAAGTGAAACGGATCATAGTGCAAGGCCCTCCCGGATCGGCGTCGTGTACAGCTTGTCAGAGGCACTCAGCGCCTCGGCGAAAGCACCGTCTGCGATGTCGGGCATCCGCACATCGATGTCGATGAGCATATCGCCGCGTTGATCCTTGCGCTCCACGCCCTTTCCTCGAAGGCGTAGTGTCGCATGCTGCCTGGTTTGAGCTGGGATCTTGAGGACGACCGAGCCGTCGAACGTCGGCACGTTGATACTCGCGCCGTTATACGCCTCATTCAATGTGATTGGGAGAGTCAGGCGAAGGTCGAGGCCCTCGCGCTGGACGAGGGGATGGGGGCGCACGATGGTCTCGATCACGAGATCGCCGCCTGGTCCGCCGTTTTGGCCTGGCGAGCCCTTGCCCCGGACGCGGAGCGTGTCGCCCGTGTCGGCGCCCCGCGGGATGCGAACATGAACAGTACCGTGGTTTGGTAGATCGGCCGTCAGCTCGGTGCCCTCGATGGCTTGTCGCAGATCGATATCAATCGAGGTGTACAGGTCGCGGCCGCGCGAGGGACCACGTGACGCTTGGCGCTGGAAGAGCTCGCTGAGATCGAAGTCGACGGGGCCTTCGGAGCCTCCGAAGCCGGAAGTACGTCGCTTTCGTGACTCCTGCCAGCTCGCATACTCGCGCGCTTTGTCCGGATCGAAACCGCTTTGCAACGAAGCAGTGCCGAATTCATCGTATGCCTTACGTTTTGCCTCGTCGGACAGGATGTCGTAGGCGGCAGCAATCTTCTTGAAGGCGGCCTCGGCGGAGGCATCGCCTGGATTGACGTCGGGGTGATGTTTGCGTGCGAGCTTGCGATAGGCCTTGCGGATCTCATCGGCGCTGGCCGTCTTGGCGACGCCCAAGGTTTCATATAACGACTCGTCCATATCCGGATGCTATAACGCAAGTGCCTCGGCTGCGCCGGGCGCGCATGGCATTCTCCTACTCGCTGGGTATACAGAAGAGCGATTCGAAGCCTTCTTCAGAAACGAAGCGCGGCACCGCCCCTCGCCGACTTCTTCACTCGAAGAATCGGCGGGGGGCGGGAGAGTCAGTAGAACGAGCGGCAGGATTTCACTGCGGGCGACGTAGAACGATGCCGAGCGCCTGTGCACGCGCGTCGGCATCGTCCAAGACGGGCGCATTGCCGCCGAGGGCACAGTGCCCGAGCTACTGGCCCGAGTGCCCGCGAAGGCCATCGCCTGGGTGGAGTCTAGTGACCTCGAGGCCGTGCGCACCCGCGCCCAAGCGCGCGCTTGGGCCCTGCGCGAGCACGGTTCGCGCCTCGGCTGTTTGCTCCCCCAGCAACGTTCCCTCCGAGACGTGATCGACGCCTTCGACAAAGTGCCCGTGACGTCGCTGGGCGTGCAGCCAGTGACGCTGGAGCTTGCCTACCTGGAAGTGCTGCGCAAAGCGTGAGCGCACGGTGAAAACCGGCTCGTTTTCCCGTGGAGCAAGACCAGTCGCCCCAAGGAATCGCCAGCCGCCGTAGTAAACGGCCCAGCTCCCCACTCCGACCCTTGCGTCAGGCGCGTCGCGCGCGTAACAGCAAAGGGTGTCGCGCAAGTTCTTGGCTTTAGCCCTCATCGGTTCCTCCACCTGGCTCGGCGTTCAAGGCTGCGGCTCGACGATCAAGAAGAACGTCATCGCCGACGACGCTGGCGCAGGCGGCGTTGCCGACGAGCATTCGGCTGGCAACGGTGGCGCTCTCCACGGCGGCGCACCGAGCGGCGGCGCTGCCCACGGTGGCGCGACCAACCCGAACGGCGGGAGCACGGCAGACGCGGGAGCGGCCGCCTCGCTGTCGGCAGCTGGCGAAGCAGGCGCCACTCCCTCGGCGGGCGCTGGCGGCGCAACGGGGGCCGCGGGCGAGGCCGGCAGCGCTCCGGTCGATCCGCGCTGCGCTGAAATCCCGCTGGACGCGACGCTCACGGCGCACCTGCAGATCACCGCGGACAACGAGTGCGAGGTGTTCGTGAACAGCGTGAGCGCGGGCACCACCGCGAATTGGGGGAGCCCGGTCACGCTGGACGTCTCCTTGTTCATTCATCCTGGGCGCCGCAATGTCGTCGCCATCCGCGGCACCAACACCTCGAGCCAAGGCGGCAATGATCGCGGCATCATCGGCGCGCTGAAGGTGGGCACAAGCGGCAACGAGACCGAGCTACTCGTCACGGACGGCGCCTGGCGCTCGTCAACGACGGAGATCACGGGCTGGACCGACCTCGGTTTCGACGACTCAGCGTGGCCGTTCGCCACTGTCATCGCCGATAACGGCGCACCGCCCTGGGGCACGCTGCTCGCGACGCCCAGCGCCAAATGGTTGTGGACCGCGCCCATTCCCGTCAGCACGGCAGACAAGCCCAATCTCGAAACCGCCTACGTGCGTCGCGAGTTTTACTTCGGCTTCAACGGCACCGAGCTCTCAACGACGCCTGGCTGCCCGACGCCGTAGCGATCCCGCGCGCGGTCACGCACGGCAGCGCGGGCGGCGACGAGCGGACGAGCCGCGGCACGGCGGGGCCGCGGCGAGCCTCTTCGCCGGGCATTGGCGTAGGCGATCACACCACCGGCTACTCTTCATGCAACGATCCGGACGCGAACCTGCGAGAAACCTCGTGGTACATCGAACGAATCGCCCCCGCGATTTGAACCTCCGACTCGCCCGACCTCAGGGCTCGAGGCTTCAAAAATAGACCGTGACCGATCCGAGCACGGTCGTCGGCGGGGCCGCGACCGAGTGCACCGCCACAGACGCGGGTTGCTGACCCGGTTCGAGGCTCCAATTCGAAATGTAGACGTCGGAGCTGTCGGCTACCTGCAGACCGAGCGCGTTGTACACATCCACGCCCACGGCGACGAAGCGCGAGCGCACTTCACCGCCTACGTTCAGCGCATTGGTTTTGGGCCCGCGCACCGTATCGCTCAGGTGTTGTGCAGAAGCGAAGGTGTAGCCGACGCCCAGCCTGCCACTGAGCGGGAGTTGGAAGAGCTTGCCCAGCGGGCCACGCACGCTGACGTCGCTCCGAAACAAGATTGGCGGCACGCTGGGTACGTGGTGTGAAACGCCGGCCACGCGCGTGCTGAATTGGGCGTCATTGATCGAGAGTGAGGCAGAGGCCAAGAGCCATGGCAGGGGCTTGGTCACGAGCGAGGCCACGATGCCGCGTCGCACGCTGGCATTTTGCGACTCGAGCCCGCCGTTGTTGGCGACGAACACCAGCTCATTGCCGACGCGCGTTTGGAACACGGCCAAGGTCGAAGTGAAGCGCTCATTCGCCAGTTGCGCGCGCATGCCGACTTCGACCGATCGCACTTTGGAATAGGGCGTAGCTCCTTGCTGCAAGTGCGCGGCGTCGAGCGAGCGATAGCCCTCCCCGTACGACGCAATCAACGAGAGCGATCTGGCCAACGCATACTGCGCGCTGATGCGAG
>Ga0207691_10000469_pt1 | contig 39908 bp, 36 predicted proteins | sample KBSM13metaG_FD_184327 | JGI IMG/M metagenome (GOLD analysis project Ga0207691, IMG submission 184327) | Miscanthus rhizosphere microbial communities from Kellogg Biological Station, Michigan, USA - KBS M1-3 metaG (SPAdes) (version 2) | ecosystem: Host-associated > Plants > Roots > Rhizosphere >...
TCGGCGGCGGTGCCGAGCGGATAGACCCAGTTGGCCATGGAAGCTGCCCTTTCGTTGTCGCGCCGGAGGCAGGCGCGGGTGTGTGCGGGGTTGGAGCCGGTTGCGCCCGTCGCTGACACGGCTGCCCGGCGCCTTGTCGTTGCGCGGCCAGCCCTGAACTGCTAACTCTGGACGCTTATCTCTGGACCAGTGTCATTTCAAAGCTGTAGGAATCCGCCCGGTAGACGTGGTGGCCGGTTTCCACCATGCGTCCGGTGTCGTCCACCGCGGTCCGCTCCATGGTCACCAGGGCGGAGCCGGGGGTGGTCTCGAGCAGTGGCGCCTGGTAGTCATTGGCGATCATGGCACCGATCCGCTGTGAGGCCAGGCGGAAGTTCACGCCGCCGTTGCGCAGAATGGCGTAGAGGCCTTGCGAGCCCAGGGAAGCCTCGTCGAGGGCGGTGATGTCATCCCGCACCCAGTTCTCCATCAGGGCCAGCGGCTTGCCGCCCACCTTCCGGAGCCTGGTGAAGTGGTAGACCTTGGCGCCGGCCGGAAGCTGCAGAGCTGTCCGGATCGCGCCGTCCGCCTCCTCATGCGAGAAGCTGAGCACGTCGGTGGTGGGCTTGCTGCCGTTGTTGCTCAGGTCGTCGTAGAGGCTGGAGAGTTCCAGCGGGCGGCGGACCTGGCTGGACACCACCTGGGTGCCGACGCCGCGCTTGCGGACCAGCAGGCCCGAGCGGACCAGCTCGTCCATGGCTTTTCTCATCGTGGGCCGGGACAGGTTCAGCTGGGCGGCCAGGTCGATCTCGTTTTCCAGCCTGCTGCCGGGTTCCAGCAGCCCCGTGTGGATCGCTGCCTCGATGCCCTGCACCACTTGGTGGTACAGCGGCACCGGGGAAGAGCGGTCGATCCGCAGATTCAGTTGATTCGCCACTGGACATGCTCCCTTGTGCTCCGCGGCGGCCGTTGTGCCGGCCTGTCCGCGTATGTCAGGCTATGTTCGCTTGATAGGACATACTGCCTTTTTCTGATAGTAGCAGGGCTGCCAAGAGGTGCCAAGGGCTGCTGTGACGGGCCTCGTTTGCGGGGGTCGGGCTGTCGGCGCCGACCCGGCAAGCCCCGCGAATGCGACATTCCGACCCCTCTTCGTTACGTCCAAACATCCTAATGTCAGGACAAACTATTGACAACTGTGATTGGAGTCACCATGATCGGTTGTAGATGGCTCATGGACCGACGCGATGAAGCGGCCGGCGTGGCCCGGAATCAAAGGAGATTGATCGTGACCAAGTTCTCGTGGCGGAAGGCGACCCTCGTGGCGGCCGTTGTACCCATGCTGGCCCTGAGCGCGTGTTCCAGCACCGGCGGCAAGCCCGCAGACTCAGGCAATGCGGCTGGCGGAGGCCAGGCAGCCAGCACCTCCCGCATCAAGGTCGCCCTTATCACGCACGCCGCAGCCGGTGACACCTTCTGGGATATTGTTCGCAAGGGCGCCGAGGAGGCATCGGCAAAGGACAACGTTGAGCTCCTCTATACGTCCGATCCCGAAGCCGGGCGCCAGGCCCAGCTCATTCAGCAGGCCATCGACCAGAAGGTCGACGGCATCGCGGTCACGCTCGCCAAGCCCGAAGCCCTCAAGGACGTCCTGAAGAAGGCCTCCGACGCCGGCATACCGATTGTGAGCCTCAACGCCGGCGAATCGGTCTCCTCCCAGCTCGGAGCATTCACCCACTTCGGTTCCAACGAGCAGCTCGCCGGTCAGGCCGTGGGCACCAAGCTGGCCGCGGACGGCTACAAGCACCCGGTCTGCGTGATTCAGGAACAGGGCCACGTGGGACTTGAAGCACGCTGCGCGGGCGTCAAGGCGAAGGTTCCCGGAACGGAGATCCTTTACGTCGACGGCAAGGATATGACCTCCGTTCAGTCCACCGCGACTGCCAAGCTTCAGGCCTCCAAGGACGCCGACGTCATCATCGGCCTCGGCGCCCCCATCACCCTGACCCTCCTCAAGTCGGTCACTGACGCCGGCAGCTCTGCCAAGGTTGCCAGCTTCGACCTCAACGCGGAGCTCGCCCAGAAGATCGTGGATGGTGCAGTTCTGTTCACCGTGGACCAGCAGCCGTGGCTGCAGGGCTACGGAGCCGTTGACGCCATCTGGCAGAACAAGCGCGGCGGCTTCAAGATCGGCGGCGGCCAGCCTGTGCTGACAGGCCCGGCGGTCATCGACAAATCCAATGCGGCCGATGTCCTGACCTTCGCCCAGCAGGGCGTCCGCTAACAGCCCGCTGGCCGGGCCGGCTGCGGCCGGCCCGGCAGCAAGGAGAATTATCATGACCGTCACCCAGACCAAGACAGAGTCAGCGGCGCCCGATGAGCGCGTCGCCAAGCGCAGTCCGTTCCAGAAGTTGCTCGGACGTCCCGAGGTCGGTGCCCTGGTGGGCGCGATCGTCCTCTTCATCTTCTTCGCGTTGGTGTCCCCGACCTTTACCCAGCCCGGTGCCCTGGCGACCATCCTGTACGGGTCCTCCACGATCGGGATCATGGCGGTGGGGGTGTCCTTGCTGATGATCGGCGGGGAGTTCGACCTCTCCACCGGCGTCGCCGTGATCACCTCGGCGCTGACCGCGTCGCTGTTCAGCTGGTACTTCACCACGAACGTCTGGGTCGGCGTCGGCCTGGCCCTGGTGGTCTCCCTGTCCGTCGGGTTCATCAACGGCTGGATCCTGATCAAGACCAAGCTGCCCTCCTTCATCGTCACCCTGGCCACGTTCCTGATGCTGACCGGCCTGAACCTGGGCCTGACCCGGCTGATCGGCGGCTCGGTGTCCTCGCCCTCGATCTCGACCATGGACGGTTTCGCCTCGGCCCGGGCGGTGTTCGCCTCCTCGGTGAGCGTCGGCGGCGTCGACATCAAGATCACCGTGTTCTACTGGTTCGCGCTCGTCGCGGTCGCGACCTGGGTGCTGATGCGGACCCGGGTGGGGAACTGGATCTTCGCCGTGGGCGGGGACGCGAACGCGGCCCGCGCCGTGGGCGTGCCGGTCAAGGCCACCAAGATCGGTTTGTTCATGGCCGTGGGGTTCTGCGCCTGGATCCTGGGCATGCACAACCTCTTCGCCTTCGACACCGTGCAGTCCGGTGAGGGCGTGGGCAACGAGTTCCTCTACATCATCGCCGCGGTGATCGGCGGCTGCCTGCTCACCGGCGGGTACGGCTCGGCGATCGGCGGCGCGATCGGCGCGTTCATCTTCGGCATGGCCAACAAGGGCATCGTCTACGCCCAGTGGAACCCGGACTGGTTCAAGTTCTTCCTGGGCCTGATGCTGCTGCTGGCCACCATCGTCAACCTCATCGTCAAGCGCCGCGCGGAACTGAAGTAGAAGGGCCCCGGAACCATGAATGCCAAAGAGATCGACCAGCAGACCCTGCTGCAGAACGAAAAAGACCCGCTCACCCACACCCCGGTGCACCTGCTCTCCCTCGACGGGGTCGGGAAGCACTACGGCAATATCATCGCCCTCTCCGAGGTCACCATGGCGGTGGACAACGGCCGCGTCACCTGCGTGCTGGGCGATAACGGCGCGGGCAAATCCACGCTGATCAAGATCATCGCCGGCCTGCACCAGCACGACGCCGGAACACTGAAGATCATGGGCCAGGAGCGGAAGTTCAGCTCCCCCCGGGACGCCCTCGATGTCGGCATCGCCACGGTCTACCAGGACCTCGCCGTGGTGCCGCTGATGCCGATCTGGCGGAACTTCTTCCTCGGCTCGGAGCTCACCAGCGGGTTTGGTCCGTTCAAGAGCATGGACGTCGAGAAAATGAAGGACATCACGCTCAAGGAACTCGCCGCGATGGGCATCGACCTGCGCGACGTCGAACAGCCCATCGGCCAGCTCTCCGGCGGTGAACGCCAGTGCGTCGCGATCGCCCGGGCCGTGTACTTCGGCGCGAAGGTCCTGATCCTGGACGAGCCCACCGCGGCCCTGGGCGTGAAGCAGTCCGGCGTGGTGCTCCGCTACATCCTGCAGGCCCGCGACCGCGGCCTCGGCGTCATCTTCATCACCCACAACCCGCACCATGCCTTCCCCGTCGGGGACCGGTTCCTGCTGCTCAAACGCGGCAAATCGATCGGCTACTACGACAAAAAAGACATCACTCTCGACGAGCTCACCGCCCAGATGGCCGGCGGCGCAGAACTCGCCGAACTCGCCCACGAACTCGAACAACTCGGCGGCCACAGCGACGTCGTCAAAGAAGTCCAGGGCGAAGTCGCCGACGTGTCCCAGACCACCGGCAAGACCTACGGGTAACCGCCGCCCCAACTCCTGAAAGGACAAGCCTTTGGCTTACCTCAACCGCAACGCCTCCGACGCCGTCCTGCCCGTGCGGATCGGGCTCATCGGCTCGGGCTGGATGGGCGCCTTCCACGCCGAGAGCATTGCCCGCCGGGTCCCCGGCGCCGTCCTTGCCGCCATCGCGGATCCGAACCTGGAATCCGCCGGGGCGCTGGCCGGCGCCCTGGGCACCACGAAGGTGACCGCCGACGCCGCTGACCTCCTGGCCGACCCGGCGATTGACGCCGTCGTCATCGCCAGCCCCGCGCGTTTCCATTCCTCCCTGATCGGCCAGGCCGCAGCGGCCGGAAAGCACGTCTTCTGCGAGAAGCCCGCAGGTCAGGGGCTCGAGGAGCTCGACGCCGCCCTTGACGCCGTCGACGCCGCCGGGGTGCACTTCCAGATCGGCTTCAACCGCAGGTACGCCGCAGACTTCCAGGCGGCCAAGAAGGACCTCGCCGCCGGAATCGTGGGGCAGCCGCAACTGCTGCGTTCGCTGACCCGGGACCCGGGCACGGGGAGCATCGGCCACGCCGCAAGGATCCCGGCATGGACCATCTTCCTCGAAACCCTGATCCACGACTTCGACACCCTGAACTGGTTCAACGAAGGCGCCGAACCCGTGGAGGTCTATGCGGTCGCCGACGCGCTTGTGGAGCCGGGACTGCGGGACCAGGGGTTCCTGGACACCGCCGTCGTGACCATCCGCTACAGCAACGGCGCGATAGCCGTCGCCGAGGCAAACTTCAGCGCACTCTACGGTTACGACATCCGCGGCGAGGTTTTCGGCTCCAAGGGCATGGTCCAGGCCGGCCGCGCCACCGAAACCGCCGCCCGCCGGTTCACCGCCGAGGGGATGTCCGCCGACACCCCACGGCTGAACGTCGAGCTCTTCCGGCAGGCCTACACAGACGAACTGGCGGACTTCGCCGACGCCGTGCGCGCCCGGCGTGACGGTATCGCTCCGGAGTCGAAGCCCTTCACTCTCACTCCGGGAGCCAGCGACGCCCGGCGCGCACTGGCCGTGGCGCTGGCCTGCATCGAGTCCGTCAAGCGGGGGACCCCGGCAGCGGTCAACACAGTGGCCGTCAACGAGAACGTGGTCCTCTGATGCGGCTCGCCGTGTGCGCTGAGATGGTCTTTACGGACCTGCCGTTCACGGAGCGGGTGCGCCGGCTCCACGAGGCCGGCTTCGACGTCGAACTCTGGGACTCGCGGCCCAAGGACATCGGCGCGCTCAAGGCCACCGGGGCGGTGTTCTCCTCCATGACCGGATACAGCTCCGGCAGCCTCGTGGACCCGGACACGGCGGACGAGGTGGTGCGGACCGCCGAAACCCTGATCCCCACGGCCCTGGAACTTGGCGTCAGCCGGCTGGTGGTCCACCCGGCGGAACTCGTCGACGGCCACGCGGCCCGGCCTGTCTACCGCTCCAGCGGACACATGTGGGCCACCGGCGCCCGGACCCTGGAACGGCTCGGGAAGCTCGGTGAGAAGCACGGGGTGACGTTCTGCCTCGAGAACCTCAACACCATCCGGGACCACCCCGGCATCCCGCTGGCACGGGCCAAGGACACCCTGGCGCTCGTGCAGGCTGCCGGGCACCCGAACGCCAGGCTCATGCTGGATCTCTATCACGCCCAAATGGGGGAGGGGAACCTGGTCGAGCTCGTCCGGACCGCCCTGCCATACCTCGGCGAAATCCAGGTGGCAGACGTTCCCGGCCGTTGCGAACCTGGAACCGGGGAAATCAACTATGCGGCCGTGGCCAGGGCGCTCGCGGACGCAGGCTACGAAGGGACCGTGGGCATGGAAGCGTGGGCCAGTGGCGACAGCTATGCGGCCCTGGAGGCCTTCCGTGCGGCGTTCACCGTGCCCGCACCAAACATGAGAGTGGAAGTATGAAAGACGTAATCCTTGGACTCGTCGGAGTTGGGCGGATCGGGGTCATGCACGCCAACAACATCGCCGCGCTCAACGAGGTCCTGAACCCACAAGGGATCCGTGTCCGTCTCCGCCTCACCGATGTCGCCGAAGAGCACGCCCGGACGGTGGCAAGCGGTCTCGGTGCCGAATTCCTGCCCTCGGTCCAGGCGCTGCTGGCCTCGGGGCTGGACGGCCTGGTCATCGCCACCGGAACCGGGACCCACCCCGAGCTCATCAAGGCCGGCGTGGACGCCGGGATCCCGGTGTTTTGCGAAAAGCCCGTGGCCCTGAACGTGGCCGACGCCCTGCCGGTGCTCGACTACATCCGGGACCGGAACGGCGTGGTGCAGATCGGGCATCAGCGCCGGTTCGACGCCGGCTACCTGGAAGCCCGCCGCGCTTACCAGGCCGGCGAGCTGGGCTGGATCCATTCCCTGCGTGCCGTCACGTGCGACATGACGCCGCCCCCGGTCGAGTTCCTGGCCAGCTCCGGCGGGCTCTTCCGTGACTGCTCGGTCCACGATTTCGACATCCTGCGCTGGCTCACAGGCCGCGAGATCGTCGAGGTCTACGCCAAGGGCTCCAACAACGGGGATCCGGCCATCGGTGAAGCCGGCGATGTGGACACGGCCCTCGCGGTGGTGACGTTCGACGACGGCACCGTGGGAACGGTTTCGGCGACCCGCTACAACGGGGCGGGCCATGATGTCCGGCTGGAAATCCAGGGCTCCCGCGGCTCGCTGATGGTGGGCCTGGACGACAAGACGGCCATGGCCTCCGCCGAAGCGGGGATCGCTTTCCCCGCGGGGAAGCCGCACCTGACGTTTGCCGAGCGGTTCGAGACGGCGTACCGCTCCGAAATGGAGGCGTTCGTCGAACTGATCCTTGGCCGCCGGGAGAATCCATGCACTCCGGAAGACGCCGTCGCGGCCTCCCGGGTTGCCGATGCCGCCCAGGAATCGCTGGCCACCGGTGCCCCGGTCAAGGTGACGGTGAGCGTCGGCAGCTGACCACGGCCCGGGGCGTCCGGCTCAGGGCCGGGCGCGGCACGCCTCGACGAAGGCCCGGAACGGCGCGAGCCGTTCCCCGGCCGGGAGCTCCAGGGCCTCGGGGTGCCACTGGACCGAGGCCACCCAGCGCTCCGGATCCTCCAGCGCCTCGACGGTCCCGTCCTCGGCCACGGCCGTCGCCCGCAATCCTCCGGCCACCCGGGCCACAGCCTGATGGTGGCCGGAGGCGATCTTCACGTTCACGGCACCGGAACCGCCGCCGTAGAGCGCGGCCACCCTGGAGCCGGCCCGCACCGCCACCTCATGCCAGGCCCACGGGCCGGCCCCGTGCACCGGCGCGGGCTCGCGGTGCGCCACCGTCCCCGGCGCCATGTCCTGGATGAGCGTCCCGCCGTAAAGCACATTGAGCAGCTGATGCCCGCGGCAGATGCCGAACACAGGCAGCCCGGCGTCGATCGCAAGACGCGCCACGGCGAGATCCAGCGCGTCCTGGGCAGGGCTGACGTCGTAGCAGACGTCACCGCGCAGCTCGCCGTAGAGGGCGGGGTCGAGGTCGCCGCCGCCGGGAAGGACGACGCCGTCAAGGCGGGCCAGCGCCGCGGCGAGGCCGCCGTCGTCGGGCCCCGAAGCGTCGAGCAGCACCGGTTCGCCGCCGCCCTCGCGCAGCAGCTCCACGATGTACTCGAACAATGCGTTGGCTTCCGCCACGCGCGGGTCGGGATCGGAGGAACTGCTGAGGCGGACGGGAACGCCGATGCGCGGCCGGCCGCGAAGGGGGTTGCGGGAAGTCTGCATGCCTCATTCTGCAACACGATCGCGGACTAGGATTACTAGATGAATCCCCGCTATCTCGTGTCCCGCAGCCGGTACATCGCCGCAGCCCCCGAAGCCATCTTCGAGGTGCTCGCCACGCCTGCCCTGCACAGCGTGATCGACGGCTCGGACACGGTGAAGGGCACCCAGCCGCGCGGGCCACGGCGCCTGTACCTCCGCGCCAGGTTCGGCATGCAAATGAACATGCGGGTGAACTACAAGATCCTCAATACCGTCTGCGAATTCGAGGAAGGCCACCGGATTGCATGGCGGCACTTTTACGGCCACGTGTGGCGCTACCTGCTTGAACCATCCACGGGCAAGGACGGCACCGCTGGCACCCTGGTCACCGAGCAATGGGACGCGCGGCAGGTCCGCGGCAAGAGCCTGCTCCGGATGGCCGGCTACCTGCGCCGCCATCCGGCCAACCTGGAGCAGACGCTGGCCAAGCTCGACGCCTACATGGCTGCGCACCCGGACATGGGTAATGTGGATGGCAGCACGAAACGAGACTGAAGGTGGGAACTGGGATGGGCCGCAGGACACTGGTCGACGATCTCGTCGACGGCCTGCTGACCGAAATCCTTGACGGAAAGCTCCTGCCCCACAACCCGATTCCGCCCGAGGCCGACATCGCCAAGGCCTACGGCGTCAGCCGGCTCACCGTGCGTGAGGCCCTCAAAGCCCTCCGGGCGCAAAACATCCTCTATGTGAAGGCCGGCCGGGGAACCTTCGTCAATCCCACGGACAACTGGACCGGCCTGGACGCGATCTTCAAGGCAGCCTCCCATGGCAATGCGGCCGACCAGGTCTCGGTGGGACTGATTGAGATGCGACGGATGGTGGAGACCGGGGCCGCGGCGCTCGCCGCCAAACGCTATACCCCGGAGCAGGCCGAGCGCATGCGCGAGTGCATCGCGGATATGAAGCGCTTCCACGACTCCGGCGACCTGGACCGCTTCGTGGAGGCGGACATTGGTTTCCACGACGCCGTCCTGAAGGCGTCCGGCAACCCCTTTGTCCGGGCCCTGTTCGCCCAGTTGGGCCAGCTGCTGTACGTGACCCGGCGCGAAACGTCGGCCGTCGAGGTGATCCAGCAGCACGCCATCGATTACCACCAGCGGGTCCTGGACAGCATTCTGAGCGGCGACGCCGAGCGCTCGCGGCAGGCGATGGATGAGCACATGGACCAGACCAATGCGGACTACGAACGCTACGTCCGGGGCGCCAAGTCCTGACGTCCGCCTCCGGACTCTTGACGTAATCCGAATCACATCCTAAGATTTTGGCTAGTTCCTGAATCAGATGTCTGACATCTGACTCAACAAGAATCCTGCAGCACGCACTCCCAGGCGGGCAGGATGACCACCCCAATCCACCGCTTTCCTCACCCGGCACAGCCGCAGGGCAGGAAAACACTTAAGAAGGTCGATGATGACTTCATTAGCCCCCAAGTCCTTCGGACTCGGCGAACTGGGCGACCGCACGCTCCGCAAGGTCCGCCGCCGCGTCATGCCCCTGATTGTCCTGCTCTACTTCGTTGCCTACCTGGACCGCAACAACGTCGGATTCGCCAAACTCACCATGAGCGAGGACATCGGCCTGAACTCCGCTGCCTACGGTCTGGGCGCCGGCATCTTCTTCCTTGGCTACGCCCTCCTGGAGGTTCCCAGCAACGCCGGCATGTACCGGTTCGGAGCCCGGAAATGGCTGGCCCGCATCCTGATCACGTGGGGCATCTTCGCCACCGCCATGTGCCTGGTGAACGGTGAAACCACGTATTACATCGTCCGGTTCCTGCTCGGTGCCGCCGAGGCCGGGTTCTTCCCGGCGATCCTGTTCTACCTGACGCTGTGGTTCCCTGCCGCGCAGCGCGTCACCGTGCTGGGCATCTTCATCCTTGCCCAGCCCGTATCCAACGCGCTCGGCGCCCCGGTATCCGGGCTCCTGCTGCAGATGGACGGCGTCATGGGCCTCCAGGGCTGGCAGTGGCTCTACATCATCGAAGGCATCCCGGCGATCGCCCTCGGCCTGCTGACACCCATCCTCATGACTGACCGTCCGCGGGACGCCAAATGGCTCGAAGCCGACGAGCGCAACTGGCTCACCGCCACCATGGACGCCGAACTTGCCGCCAAGTCCCAGTCGGGCAAGCACAACTTCATGGCCGGGCTCAAGGACAAGCGCACCCTGGTCTACTCCGCCCTGTACTTCGGCCTGGTGTGCGGGATCTACGGCCTGGGCCTGTGGATGCCCACCATCGTCGCGGCCCTCGGCAAGTTCTCCACGGCAGAGGTCGGCTTCATCGTCTTCATCCCCTATGCCGTGGCCGCAGTATTCGTCTACTTCTGGAGCAAGCGCGCGGACCGGACCGGCAAGCGTGCCTGGCACGCCTCGGTCAGCATGGTGCTTGCGGGCGTCGGACTCGTGGCCGCCGGCTACCTGCTGCCGGTCAACCCGTTCCTCGCGATGGTCGGCCTGACGCTCTCCGCCATGGGGATCTACGGGGCAATCGCCCCCTTCCTCTCGATGCCCTCCGCGGCGCTGACCGGTGCGGCTGCCGCTTCCGGGCTGGCCCTGGTGAACTCCCTCGGAAACCTCGGCGGCTTCATCTCCCCGTACGCGGTCGGCCTCCTCAAGGACGCCACCGGAAGCAACCAGAGCGGGCTCCTGTTCCTGTCCCTGTGCCTGTGCATCACGGCCGTGGCCACCTACCTGTACGCCCGCCGGCGCCCCGAAGGCGACGCCGGCCTTGACCCCGCGGTCGCAGCGGCTGCCGCCGTCGACCCGGCCAAAGTATCCTGATCCGAACCCCCCGAAGGAATCTTCGTCATGACATCAATTACCCCGTTCCCCACTGAACGCACCGTGGTCCTGACCGGAGCCGCGTCAGCCCGCGGCATCGGCCGTGCCGCCGCCGACCGCCTGGCCAGCGAGGGCTGGTCCATCGCAATCCTGGACATCAATGCCGAGGACGCCAGCGCCGCTGCGGCCGAAATCGGTTCCAACCGTGCGGTCAAGGCCATCGGCGTCGGTGCGGACGTCTCCGACGCCGCGTCGGTTGACCGGGCCATCACCGAGATCGAGGGCTCGCTGCCCCCGATCGTCGCGCTGGCCAACCTGGCCGGCATCAGTTCCCCGACGCCGTTCATGGACACCACTGTCGAGGAATGGGACAAGGTCTTCGCCATCAACATGCGCGGATCCTTCATCGTCTCCCAGCGCGTGCTCAAGGGCATGATCGAGCGCAAGCTCGGCCGGATCGTGAGCATCTCCTCGATTTCGGCACAGCGGGGCGGCGGCACCTACTCAAAGGTCGCCTACAGCGCCTCCAAGGCCGGGATCATCGGATTCACCCGCGCCCTGGCCCGCGAGGTGGGCGAGTTCGGGGTCACGGTCAACGCCATCGCCCCCGGCCCCATCGACACCGACATCATGGGCGGCACCCTGAGCGAGGAACGCAAGGCACAGATGTCGGAGGGCATCATGATGGGGCGGGTCGGCAGCCGCGAGGAAGTGGCGGCCCTGATCGCCTTCCTGCTCGGCCCGGACGCCGGATACATCACCGCGGCAACCTATGACATCAACGGCGGCCTCCAGGTCTCCTAACCTGCACGGACCCCCGTTGCGCTATCACTTTTGGGCCTTAAGATCCCGGAATGGCCACCCAGAGTGATGGCGCAACGGGGGAGCTTGACCACGGTCTAGGCTGGCTCCATGAGCGCCGCCCGCAGCCTTCACCCCAGCCCCCGCACGTTGGAGGTCGAGAGCCTTGCCGGTTTCGACCGGCTGGTCGCGGCGGGGGCGCGCAGCATGCACGGCTGGCATGTCCAGTCGCTGGACCTGCGGGGCCGCCGGGCCCAGCTGGAGGCGCTTGAGGCCCAGGGCGCGGTCTTCCTGGGCTGCAGGTTCGACGACGGTGTGGAGGATTTGCTGCGCGGCCGGGGCGCCCTCATCTTTCCCCGGCTCACGGCCGTGCCGTTCAACCCCTACCGCGGGCAGCTGTACACGCCGCAGGAACTCTATTCCGGGATCGCCACCTCACCCTACGAGGACACGCTCGACGCGCGGGTGTACCAGTGGAGCATCCGGCCGGGCCAGCGCCGCCGTCTGGATGCGACACTGGCCGCCGCCCTGCATGACCACTCGATCGGCGTGGCACTCGACGAACTGGCCGGCACCTATCTCCGCGCCGGCCGCACGATGGTGGGGGTCATGGGCGGGCACATTGCCCGCCGCGGCACCGCCGTCTTTGAGGGCGCCGCGCTGCTGGGCCGGCTGCTGGCCCGCAGCGGCCGGGTGGTGGCCACGGGCGGCGGCCCCGGGGCCATGGAGGCCGCGAATCTTGGCGCCTTCCTCAGCGAGGCCCCCGAACCGGACTTCCGGCGGGCCCTGGCCGACCTCTCGGCGGTGCCGTCCTTCCGCCCGTCGGTGGCCGCCTGGGCGCGGACGGCCGCGGCGGTCGCCCAACGGCACCCGGAGGGTGTGCCGTCGCTGGGGATTCCCACGTGGTTTTACGGTCATGAACCACCGAACTTCTTCGCCACGCATGTGGCCAAATACTTCGCGAATGCCATCCGGGAAGCCATCCTGCTTGAACTGTGCAACGGCGGGATCGTCTTTTTGCCGGGTTCGGGCGGCACGGTCCAGGAGATCTTCCAGGACGCCTGCGAGAACTACTACGCCGCCCCGGAAACCGTCACTCCCATGGTCCTGGTGGGGCACGAACACTGGCTGCGGCGATTCCCGGCCTGGCCCCTCTTGCAGAGCCTGGCGTCCGGGCGCCGGATGGAGGGAAGGATCTTCCTGGTCGATACGGTCGAAGAAGCCCTTGAGGCGCTGGAGCGCTAGGGGGTCAGAGATCCTTGCGGCACTGGGCGTGGCCGAGCTCGTAGAGTCCGTTCAGGTCGCCGGCGGCAAGCCCGTCCGGGGCTCCGATCTCGGGGTACATCAGCTGGGCCGGGTCATCGACATGCTCCAGGCCCATCACATGGCCGAGCTCGTGCAGGATCACGGCCGTGGCATAGGCCGCTCCCTCGGAGCGGTCCAGGTCTTCCGCGATTTGCGGGGCGTCCAGCTCCAGGCTGCCGGTGACGAAGCTTTTGGGGCCGTCGCCGAAACTGAAGTGTGTGCTTCCGCCCGTGCCGATCACCGGGCCTTTGAGCTGCGGTGCCTGCTCCGGGGTGGTCCAGGCGATCAGCAGCGGCGCCCACCGGTCCCCGTAGAGATCCTTTTGGTGGGGCGCACGTGTGGGCGAGGGGGCCTCGGACGTGGGGCCGTCATTGATGAAGGTGATCCCGGTGGCCTCGGAGATAGTCCGGATCGAGTCGTCCACGAGCCGCTCGGCACCCGGCGGGGCCAGGGCGGCATTGATGACGTAGTGCAGCGGGCGGCACGGCGAGTAACCCACCGGAGTGCCGTCGTCATTCGTTGCGAGGAACTTGTACGAGGTGCTGGCGGCCTCCGGTTTCCGGGCCGCGCCGAGGGGGTGGTCCTGCTCCTCGAGCCCGGGCGGGGGAGTGTCCGTCCGGTCTTCGCCGGCCGGCACGGCAGGCTGGCCGGATTTCTGGCCAACCTGCGGCTGTGCCTGCAGGTCACTGCCTGCCTTGTTTTCTGCACTGTGCCCTGCGTTGTTCCCCGTTCCTCGGGAGACCTCGAAGAGGCCAGTGAACCTCGGATCGCCGTAGACGAGTCCGGCGGTGAGGAAGGCGCCGGCGGCGATCACCGCGGCGGCGGCGAGGTTCCTGATGATCCGCAGCGCGGTGGCTCGCCGGCTGTGCCGAGGTCCGCGGTCCCGAAATTCAGGGCCGTCCACTAGCCAACCACGGCGCCGAAGGCCATGCCCAGCAGGTACGTCACGCCCGCGGCGCCCATGCCGATGGCCAGCTGGCGCAGGCCACGGGTGGCGGGCGAGGTGCCGGAGAGCAGGCCCACGACGCCGCCGGTAAGCAGCAGCGCCAAGCCGACGAGGGAGGCGGAAACCACCAGTGCGGCGAGTCCTGTCATGCCCAGCAGGAAGGGAATGATGGGCACGATCGCGCCGGAGGCGAAGAAGCAGAAGCTCGACGCCGCCGCGCCCCAGGCGGTGCCGACCGCCTCGTGCTGGTCCTCGCTTTCGGGCAGTTCCGGACGCAGGGACAGGCTGGGATCGCAGTCGCAGTCCAGCAGGCCCATCCGCTCCGCGACGCGGTGCTCGGCGGCCTCCCGGGACATGCCGCGGGCCAGGTAGACGAGCAGGAGTTCGTTGTGCTCGATATCGAGCAGCGGCGCCGCCGCCAAGGTGATCTGGGTGGGTCGGGTCGCGGCGAGGAGCTCCCGCTGCGACCGCACGGAAATGAACTCGCCGGCCCCCATGGACAGTGCGCCGGCCAGCAGCCCGGCGACGCCGCTGAGGAGTACCACCTGGCTGCCCACGCCCGAGGCCGCCATGCCCATGACGAGGGACAGGTTGCTGACCAGCCCGTCGTTGGCGCCGAAGACGGCGGCGCGGAACGTTCCGGCCAGCCGGTTGCGGCCCCGGGTGGCCAGCCCGCGGACCACTTCTTCGTGGATCTGCTCGTCGGCGACCATGGCCGGGGTGGCGAACGATTCGGTGGCGTACGGGGAGCGGCTCTCCGCCCGCTGGGCCAGGGCCAGGACGAAGACCGAGCCGAAGTGCCGGGCCAGGAAGCCCAGGAACCGGCTCCGGAGTGAGGCATGCCGGTCCTTGCCGGCGTGATCGCCCAGCAACTGGAGCCAGTGCGCTTCATGGCGTCCCTCGGCCTCGGCCAGCGCCAGCAGGATGGCGCGCTCCTCCCCGGCGCGGTTCTGCGCCAGGTCCCGGTAGACGGCCGCCTCGGCACGTTCATCGGCGAGATACTGTCGCCAGCGCTTGATGTCCGCTGCGCTGGGCGCTGCGCTCGCGTCTGTTGCGGGCGAGGGGCTCGGTGCGCTGACCGGAGCGGCAGTGGAGGGAGCCGCCCCGGGGGCAGCAGAGGCGTGCGGCGAGGCGGGGCGCGGGTCCGTATCGCGGACCGAAGAGGGCTGTGTCGGGTGGTGCTGCGAAGAATCGTTGCGGTCCGATTCGGTGTGCTGAGACACGAAAAACTCCTGGGTTTGGTCGGGCATGGTCCGGCCCCATTGCGACTCCAGACTACCCCGTATTTCCGCGCTTTTCCGGCTGGCAATCCTCAGTGGAAAGTTTAGGGAGGCCGTAACTGCCCGGCTCCGGCGGGCCCGCCCGCAGCCGCTTTCCGGCGGCAATTGTGAGCCCTTGACCGCCCGGGTCCGCGGTGTTCGAATGAAACCCAGGGCGGGCTCCCCGGGGCCTTGCCGCCACCGAAGCCGCATGGAGGTTGCATCATGGAGAGCACCGCATCACATCCCATCCAGCCGGCCCGGGAGTCACTCGAGTCCGATCCCGCCTACGACTACGCCGAGGACGCGCCCGTCAGTGATGCCGCGGAGACCGAGGACGAGGAGCTTCTCGAAGAGGCCGACCGGCTCGTTCCCCTGGACGCGGAAGACTTCCTGGGCGACGAGAAGCCGGTGGTGCCCGTGGAAGGTGAGGAATTCCTTGCGCCGGAGGAAAATGAGTGATCCTCGCGCGGCCCGTTAAGTTGCCTAAAGGCCGACGGCGGCGCCCCCGAAAGGGGAGCGCCGCCGTCGACCTTTAACTCGCGGATATGACTTGCGGTCTAGACCCTGACGGGCCTGGGCCCTAGTGCGTGAGGGCCGGGACCTTTTCTTCCTCGGCCGCGCCGCCGGCGACACGCCGGCGCCAGTTCTGCATGACCGCAGGATCCGTCGGCTTGGTCAGCAGCGAGACCGCGATGTAGACGACTGCGGAAGCCGCCAGGCCGTAGTAGATGGGCTCGTTGGCGTAGATGCCGTCCAGCGGAACCTCGGCGTTGATTTCCAGGATGATCATGGTGCCGAGCGTGATGACCGAGCCCACCGCCATGGACGCCGCGGCGGCGACGCCGGTGCCGCGCTTCCAGACCAGGCCGCCAAGGATGGCCACGAGCAGGCCGCCAACCAGGATGTCGTACGCAATGGTCAGGGCCGCGACAACGTCCTTGGTGACGATGGCGATCACGATTGCCACGATGCCCAGGCCCAGGACCCACATGCGGTTGGCCTTGACGTCGTGTTCCGGGTTGTCGGTGTCATCCGTGTTGACCGTCTTGCCGAACCAGCCGGCAACGAACGGCAGCACATCGGCGCGGGCCACGGTGGCGGCCGCGATCAGGGCGCCGGAGGCGGTGGACATCATGGCGGCGACGGCGGCGGCCAGCACGAGGCCGCCGATGCCGATGGGCAGCAGGTGGGTGGCGACCTCGGCGTAGACGACGTCCTTGCCCAGGGCCTTGACGTCGATCTGCGGCAGGGCCACCCGGGCGCCGAGGCCGATCAGGGCGCCGGCAGCGCCGTAGAGGATGCAGTAGATGCCGGCCGTGGCGCCGCCCCAGCGGGCAACTTCAGGTGTCTTGGCGGTGAACACACGCTGCCAGATGTCCTGGCCGATCAGCAGGCCGAGGGTGTAGACCACAAAGTACGTGATGATCGTCTGGGCGCCGATGCCGTCGATCTGGAAGAAGGTGGCGTCCACCCGGCTGCGGATCCCGTCGAGGCCGCCGGCGGCGTTGAGTGTGAACGGCAGCATCAGGAAGAAGATGCCGACCGTCTTGATGACGAACTGGACCTGGTCGGCCAGCGTGATGGACCACATGCCGCCGATGGTCGAGTACACCAGCACGATGGCCCCGCCGACGGCGATCGCGAGGGCGCGGTCCCAGCCGAAGAGCACCACGAAGATGGTGGCGTAGGCGCCCGTGGAGGTGGCGCAGAGCATCAGCGTGTAGGCAAGCATGACGATGCCCGAGGTCTGCGTGGCGTTGCTGCCGTAGCGCAGGGTCAGCATCTGGGAGACGGTATAGATCTTCAGCTTCTGGATGGTGCTGGCGAAGAGCAGGCTCAGCAGCAGGACGCCGGCGCCGATTGCGACGACGAGCCACATGCCGGAGATGCCGAACTTGTAGCCCAGGCCCACGCCGCCGACGGTCGAGGCACCGCCCAGGACGACGGCGGCCATGGTTCCGGTGTAGAGGAACGGGCCGAGGCGGCGGCCGGCGACGAGGAAGTCGCTATTGTTCTTAGTGCGGGACTTGCCCCACCATCCGAACGCCAGCATGGCGGCCAGGTACACCACCACGATTGCGATGTTGACGAAAGTTGCGTCCATATAAAGGCTCCTTGGAGCTGGTTGACAGCGGATGCGGGCCTGCCGGGCCTCAACAGTATGTTCGGCAAGGCCGCTGCTGCGGGAAGTGGTTAGAGGAGGATTTCCGTCGGAACCCCCCGTATTGCCTAATAGGCAACACATGTTGCCAAAGAGTATGTTGTGACGCCGGTAACAGTCAAGACGCAGGGCGTGGTGCCGCCGCCTCCGCGTCACGAAGGCCCGCTCCCGCTAGGATTGCTCCAATGATGGGGCCAAGCGGCCGGCCGTGAAAGGTTCCTAAATGAAGGCTCTACCAGTTGAACCGAGCAATGTTCCCGTTGCCATCGGTTCGCGGATCCGCGCGGCCAGACAGTCCCAGCGGCTCACGATTGAACAGGTCGCAGACGCCACCGGGCTCACAAAGGGATTCCTGAGCCGGGTCGAGCGGGATCTGACCTCGCCCTCGGTTGCTTCCCTGGTGACGCTGTGCCAGGTTTTGTCCATCTCTATCGGCGACCTCTTCGCCGCACCCGAAACGCACCTCACGAAGCAGAATGAAGGCCCCCGAATCTCCCTCGGCGGCGAGGGGATCGTCGAGCGGCTGCTGACCGCGCGCTCCGAGCGCCGCGTCCAGATCATCCAGGCCGTGATCGAGCCGCGCGGGCGCGGCGAGTCCGAGCTCTATGCCGTGGACTGCGACGTCGACGTCCTGCATGTGGTCAAGGGCAGCATCCGCCTGATCCTCACCAATGAGGAATTCGAGCTCAGCGCCGGGGACACCGTGACGTTTCCCGGCCGGGAACCGCACACGTGGGTGAATCCCACGGACGACGCCGTCGAGGTGCTGTGGGTGCTCGTGCCCGCCGCCAGCCGCTGAGGGCATGAACGCATCCGCAACCACCGCAAAAGTATCCGCACGGCGCACGCCGGAGATACACAGGACGAGCCGAAGCCGCTCGCGTCATCAACTGGGGGATCCATGAACCGCAACAACGTCTTTCTGTCCCTGGCCGTGGCCGCCGCGCTCGCGGCCGCCCTTGGCCTAAGCTCGTGCGCCGCCCCAGGCCAGCGGGCCGGCGAAACGGCAAGCGGCCCCGCCGGTGAAACCGCGGCCCCGGCGCAGCAGGAATCCGGCGCGGCCGCCACGACCGCCTCCTCCGCCGCTTCGGCCCTGCCCTCGGCTGCCCCGAGCGCCTCCGCTACCCCTGTCCCGGCCGCGCCCACGGCCACGGCCAGCGCGGTGGCCGGCGTGAAAACCTTCACCTTCCCGGACGGGCACCTCTCCTTCTCCTATCCGAGCAGCTGGTCCGTCCGGGTGGTGGGCTCGCCCGAGAACGCGGCCAAGCTGCGCGGCCTGCAGGCGGTCATCGCCGACGCCACCGGCAACGAACTGGCTTCCATCACCAGCAGCACCAGCGCCAGCAACGCCTCCGGCCCCGTGGCCCGTACCGTGCTGGACACCGCCCCGGTGCCGGGGCTGAAAGATGTGGACGGCGAACAGCTGGCCTTCGGCTTCGCGTTCGATTCCCTTGCCGACCAGTCCGATTTCCACATGAGCGTGCGCAAGCAACGCGACTTCGCGCCCGCGGTCTCTGACTCCGGCTCCGCCTACGTCAGCTTCGCCAACGGCGGGGCGGAAGCCAAGGTGCTCTTCGGCAGCCCCGCGTTTGCCTCCGTCGACGCCGCCAAAGCCTGGATGACCACGGAGCAGTACAGCCAGCTCAAGCGCCTGCTGCTCACCCTCAAGTACAGCTGACCTCCCTTTTCTTGGTGAGATCGGCCGTGGTGAGATGTACGTCACATCCCGGCAATCTGCCGGAAACGGCAATTTAATGCCCGGAGCCGGCACGTAACGTGCCCGCAAGAATGGGAAAGCCTTCCCGAAACACGCCGTGAGTAGCGTCAACGGCGGGGGGACGCTCGTCAGTCCCAAACGTCACATGGTCTCGCCGCATCGGCGCCCTCGGAGCGCCGGCACTCGAGGAAGGCTCCCGCTATGAAGTTCTCTGTGCTTGCAGTAGGAATGGCAACGGATCCGCAGGTCCTTGACCCCGGATCGACCGCGTGGATGCTCACGGCATCCGCTCTGGTCCTCCTGATGACCCCCGGTCTTGCGTTCTTCTACGGCGGGCTCGTCAGAATGAAGTCCGTCCTCAACATCATGATGATGAGCTTCGGCGCCATGGGCGTTGTGGGCGTCGTCTGGGCCCTGTGGGGCTATGGCCTGGCATTCGGCCCGGATGCGCTGGGAGGATTCGTCGGGGATCCCTTCACCAACTTCGGCCTGAGCGGGCTGACCACCAGCATCGGCTCCAAGGCGGCAGGCCTGCCGGACATGATCTTCGTCGGCTTCCAGGCCACGTTCGCCATCATCACCGTCGCACTGATCAGCGGCGCGGTGGCCGAGCGCGTCCGGTTCGGCCCCTGGCTCCTCTTTGCCGCCCTTTGGGTCACGCTCGTTTACGCGCCGATCGCGCACTGGGTCTGGGGCGGCGGCATCTTCGGACCTACCGGCATCATCGGCAGCAAGATCTCGGCCCTCGACTTCGCCGGCGGCACGGTGGTCCACATGAACGCCGGCATTGCCGGACTCATGCTTGCCGTGGTTCTGGGCAAGCGGCTCGGCTTCATGAAAGACCCCAACATCCGCCCGCACAACCTGCCGTTCGTGATGCTCGGCGCAGGGCTGCTCTGGTTCGGCTGGTTCGGCTTCAACGCCGGCTCGGAACTCGCCGCCGACGCCACGGCCGCCCTGGCCTGGACCAACACGCTGCTCGCCACCAGCGCCGCCCTGCTGGGCTGGCTGCTCGTGGAGCGGCTGCGCGACGGGCATGCCACCTCGCTCGGCGCCGCCTCGGGAGCCGTCGCGGGACTCGTGGCGGTCACCCCGGCCTGCGGATTCATCGACCCCATCGGCGCCATCCTGATCGGCGTGATCGCCGGGGCCGTCTGCGCGCTCGCCGTCGGGCTGAAGTTCAAGATCGGGCTCGACGACTCCCTGGACGTCGTGGCCGTGCACTTCGTCGGCGGCCTGTGGGGGACCCTGGCCCTCGGATTCTTCGCGCTGCCGTCCACCAAGACGGCAGGCGGCCTGTTCTACGGCGGCGGCCTGGCGCAGTTCTGGCCACAGATTCTCACCGCCCTGATCGTCACGGCATGGAGCGCCGCCATGACCACACTGATTGGCTTCGCGATCCACAAGAGCATCGGCATGCGCGTTTCCGAGGCCGACGAGCTCTCCGGCATTGACGTGACGGAGCACGCCGAAACGGCGTATGAACTCCTCATGGTCGGCGGCAGCTTCCACCCCGGTGACCCGCATGCCCGGACTGATGCGGCCGAGGCCCACGCGACGGCCCATGCCGGGACCCCGGCCGGGACCCAGGCCGAAGTCCCAGCCGGGACCAAAGCCGAGGCCGAGGGTGAGGCCGTCCGCGGCAGGGTATCGTCATGAAGCTCGTCACGGCGATTGTGCGGCCGGAGCGGGTCGCGGCCGTTAGCGCGGCCCTGGAGCGGGCCGGGGTCAACGGCCTGACCGTGAGCCAGGCCAGCGGCTACGGCCGGCAGCGGGGCCATACCGAGGTGTACCGGGGCGCCGAATACAGCTCGGACCTGCTGCCCAAGGTGCGGCTCGAAGTCCTGGTCGACGAGGGCGCCCTCGGTGCCGTCATGGCTGCCATTGAAGAGGGCGGGCGCACGGGCCGCTTCGGCGATGGCAAGATCTGGATTATCGAGGTGCGCGACGCCGTCCGCGTCCGCACGGGGGAGCGGGGCGCGTCGGCCATCGCCTGAAGTGGTTGGTAAACAAATGATGCGCAATACGAAACTTCGAGTGTATGATGGCTGTCACAACCGTCGGTCAATCCTCGAAGGAGAGGCTTCTTTTGGAAGAGCTGCGCATCGAGGCCAATGGCAACCTTGGCCCCATCGATTCATCCCGCGTCCCACGCTACGCCGGGGCTGCCACATATGCCCGCCTGCCGCGCCTGGACCAGGTGGCCAAGGCAGACGTCACGGTGGTCGGCGTGCCGTTCGACACCGGCGTCTCCTACCGCCCCGGCGCCCGCTTCGGGGCCAACCACATCCGCGAGGCCAGCCGCCTGCTCCGGCCGTACAACCCGGCATGGGACGTCAGCCCCTTCGAGAACATCCAGGTTGCCGACGCCGGCGACATGGCGGTCAACCCCTTCAACATCAACGACGCCATCGAAACCATCCAGCAGAACGCACTGGACCTGACGGCGTCGGGCAGCAAGCTCGTTACCCTCGGCGGCGACCACACCATCGCCCTGCCGCTGTTGCGCGCCGCCGCCGAGCGCGCCGGCGGGCCCATTGCCATGCTGCACTTCGACGCGCACCTGGACACCTGGGACACCTACTTCGGCGCCGAGTACACCCACGGCACACCCTTCCGCCGCGCCGTCGAGGAAGGCATCCTGGACACCGAGGCCATCAGCCACATCGGCACCCGCGGTCCGCTCTACGGCAAGAAGGACCTCGACGACGACCACCGCTTCGGCTTCGGCATCGTCACCTCCGCCGACGTCTACTACCAGGGCGTCCTGGAGACGGTCGCCAAGGTCCGGGACCGGATCGGCAACCGCCCGCTCTATATCTCCGTGGACATCGACGTCCTTGACCCCGCGCACGCCCCGGGCACCGGCACGCCGGAAGCCGGCGGCATCACGAGCCGCGAGCTGCTGGAAATCATCCGCGGGTTCCGCGGCATGAACCTCGTCGGTGCCGACGTCGTCGAGGTCGCCCCGGCCTACGACCACGCCGAGATCACCGGTGTGGCGGCAAGCCACGTCGCCTACGAACTCGTGACACTGATGGCGGACCGCGCCGTCGAAGGGGACCGCTTCGGCGCCCCGAACGGCTACGCTGCCCAGGCCCTCGGCCAGGAATCCCACCGCCCCGCCGGCTTCGGCTCCCCTGTGGCATCGCCGGTGGCTTCGCGATGACCGGCGTGCGCAACGGCGGGGACCTCGTCGTCGAGACCCTTGAGGCGCTCGGCGCCAAGACGGTCTTCGGCATCCCGGGCCAGCACGCCCTGGGCCTGTTCGACGCGATGGGCCGCGGGAACCTGCACTTCGTCTCCTCCCGGGTCGAGAACAACTCGGCCTTCGCCGCCGACGGCTACTCCCGCGCCACCGGGGAAGTCGGCGTGCTGTTCCTGTCCACCGGCCCGGGCGCGCTGACGTCCCTGGCCGGGCTGCAGGAGGCTTACGCCACCGGAGTTCCCATGGTGGTCGTGGCCAGCCAGATCCCGCTCGAGGGCCTTGGCGCCCGGCGCAAGGGCATGCTGCACCAGCTCGATGACCAGAAGGCCTCGGCCGCGAACGTCACCAAGTCCCAGCGGCTGATCCAGCACGCCTCCGGCATCCCCTCGGCCATCCAGGATGCCTGGACCGAGGCGATCTCCTCGCCGCAGGGCCCCGTGTGGCTCGAAATCCCGCAGAACGTCCTGCTGGACCCCATCATGGTGCCTCCCGTGGAGGACGCCCTCGCCGAAGCGGCCGACAACCCGCCCCGCGTGGAGCTGGTCCGCGAAGCCGTGAAATGGCTCTCGACGGCGGAACGTCCCGCCATCATCGCCGGCGGCGGCACCCGCCGCGGCCATGCCGAAAAGTCGCTGCTCTCGATTGCGGAGAAGCTGCGGGCGCCGGTCATCTGCACCCCGGGCGGCAACGGCGCGTTCCCGTGGAGCCATGAGCTCTCCCTGCAGTCCTGGATCGAAGACCAGTACATGACGGAGGTGCTCGAGGACGCCGACGTGCTGATCGTCATCGGCTCCTCCCTGGGCGAGGTCACCTCCAACTACTTCACCTTTGAACCTCGCGGCCGGATCATCCAGATCGACGCCGAGCCCCGCGTCCTGGAGTCCAACCGCCCGGGACTGGGCATCCGGGCGGACGCCGGCCAGGCCCTGGCCGCCCTCGACGCAGCCCTGACTGAACCGCACGGCGAACGCGCCGACTGGCACGGCACGGCTCCCGAGGTGCTCGTCAAGGACACCCTGGCCAAGGTCAAGGCCCGGCTCGAGTCCCAGGACCTCGGCAAGGAACTGAAGTTCATGGCCGACATCCGCGAGGCCGTTCCCGCGGCCATGCAGACGTTCTGGGACATGACCATCTCGGCCTACTGGGGCTGGAGCTGCTGGGATGCCCGCGACGGCCAGTTCCACTCCGCGCAGGGCGCCGGCGGGCTGGGCTTCGGCTTCCCCGCGGCGATCGGCGGCGCCGTCGGGCTTGAAACCACCGGCACTTCCGCCGGCGCATCTGCCGGACACGCCAGAGTGCTGGCCGTCTCCGGCGACGGCTCGGCGATGTACTCCATCTCCGAGCTCGCCACCGCGAAGCAGCACAACGTCCCGGTCACCTGGCTCATTGTGGACGACGGCGGCTACGGCATCCTGCGCGAATACATGGTCGGCGCCTTCGGCAAGGCCACGGCCACGGAGCTCGCCCGCCCCGACTTCGTCAAGCTGGCAGAGTCCTTCGGCGTCCCGGCTGTCCGGGTTTCTCCGGAGGACGTCGGGGACGCCCTGAAGGCGGGCTTCGCCGCGGACGGCCCCAACGTCGTCGTCGTCGAAACGCTGCTCCAGATGTTCGGCCCCACCCACCTGGCCACGTAGCCGGACCAACACCACAGCAGCACTGCTGCACAGCGCGGACCGGCCGGGTCTGCCCCTCATCGCGAGGGGCAGGCCCGGCCGGTCCGCGTTTGCTATTTAAGGGTCTTTCGGGGCTGCGCGGCACCTCCCACGAGAGAGTTAGTTTCCCGAAGTAACCATTTTCGTATATAGTTGCCTGGGGCAAACAAAAGAGGGGTGTCCATCATGTCAGTTGAATCCAACGCTGCAGCCAGACTCGTCTACCAGATCTTCGATCTCCAGCGCGCGGTCCGTTGCGTTGCCGCCGCCAGTCTGCGCGGGCAGGACACCGGAGTGGCGCTTCAGGGCGTTCTGCGCTTTGTGGGGGAGGGCGAATCCCGGGCCACGCATCTTGCGGAGCGGCTCGGCGTCAGCGCCCCGGTCCTCAGCCGGCACATCGCCGACCTCGAAGAGCACGGCTATGTGGTCCGCCGGCCGGACCCGGAAGACGGCCGCGCGCAGCTGATCGCGCTGTCCGCCGCCGGCACGGAGAAACTGCGTGTCATCGAGGACCAGCGGACGGCCACCATCCAGGACCTGCTGCAGGACTGGAGCCAGGATGACGTCGAACTGACGGCGCGCACCCTCGAAAAACTTGCTGAGTCCCTCAGGACCTCAGCCCGGGCAACGACGGCCGGATCCACGAATACGACCGAAATTGTTGAGGAGTAGATATATGGCTAGCCACGCCGCCGCCACAGGGCCGTCCCCGGCCCCGTCGGACGTTCCGCAGGGGGCATCCCGCGCATCCCAGACCGCCGCAGAACCTGTGGCGATGACCCACCGCCAGATCATGGAGGCCCTCACCGGCCTGCTGGCGGCGTTCTTCACCGCCATCCTGAGCAGCACGATCGTCGCCAACGCGCTGCCCACCATCATGTCCGAACTCAAGGGCACCCAGACGGACTTCGCCTGGGTGATCACCGCCGCGCTCCTGGCCAACGCGGCAACCACCCCGATCTGGGGCAAGCTCGCGGACCTCTTCAACAAGAAGGTCCTCGTCCAGCTGAGCATCGTGATCTTCGTGGCGGGCTCCGTTATGGCCGGCCTGTCCGAGACCATCCCGCTGCTGCTGACCGCCCGTGTCATCCAGGGCATCGCCATGGGCGGCCTCACCGCCCTGGCCCAGGCCATCATCGGCTCCATGATCCCGCCGCGCGACCGCGGAAAGTACTCCGGCTACATGGGCGGCGTCATGGCCGTGGGCACGGCAGGCGGCCCGCTGCTCGGCGGCTTCATTGTCGACAGCCCGCTGGGGTGGCGCTGGACCTTCTTCGTCTGCGTCCCGCTCGCGGTGGTCGCGCTCATCCTGCTGCAGGTCACCCTTAAGATCCAGCACGTCAAGCGCCCCGCCAAGATCGACTGGCTCGGCTCCATCCTGTTGACCTCCGGCGTCAGCCTGCTGCTCATCTGGGTCTCCTTCGCCGGCAATCCCGACTACTACGACTGGTGGTCGTGGCAGACGGTCGCCATGGTGGGCGGCGGCATCGTGCTCCTTGGCCTGCTCGTGCTGGTGGAATCCAAGGTCGCCCAGCCGATCATCCCGCTCAAGATCATCTCTGAGCGGACCACCGCCCTCGCAATCCTCGCCTCGGTGGCCGTCGGAGTGGGCATGTTCGGCTCCTCGACCTTCCTTGGCCAGTACTTCCAGGTGGCACGCGGCGCCACCCCCACCGAGGCCGGCCTGCTCACGCTGCCCATGATCGCCGGCAACCTCATCGGGTCGGTCGCCTCCGGCATGCTGATCAGCCGCACCGGCAAGTGGAAGCGGTACCTCGTGGCCGGCGCCATCTTGCTGATCGGCGGCCTGGGCCTGGCCGGCAGCATGGACCACACCACTGACCTGTGGATGACCGGTATCTACACCGCCATCCTCGGCGTCGGCCTGGGCCTGCTGATGCAGAACCTCGTCCTCGCCGTCCAGAACACGGTCCAGGCCAAGGACATCGGCACGGCCAGCGCCTCTGTGGCCTTCTTCCGGTCCGTCGGCGGTGCGATCGGCGTCTCGGTCCTCGGCGCCGTGCTGGGCAACCGCGTCAAGGAGCTCGTCGTGGAGGGGCTGGCATCGGCCGGCATCCAGGTTCCCGCCGGATCCGCGGGGGCCAGCATGGACCTCAAGGACATGCCGGCACCGATCCGCGACATCATGCGTGCCGCCTACGGCGACGCGATCGCCGAGGTCTTCCTGATCTCCGCAGTCGTCGGACTCGTGGCGCTGGTGGCCATCCTGTTCATCAAGGAACGCCCGCTGCGCCGCACGGTCGACGTTCGGCCGGAACCCGCCGAAATCGCAGGGGACGCCCCGGATGCCGGGGTGGCCGCGATGGCCGGTGCCACGGCCTCGGCTTTGGGGAACACGGGTTACACCAGGACCACAGGGAACGACGACGTCGGGGCAGCGCCGTCCGCCGGATCCGGCATCGTTGACCTGGACCGGGAATTCATCGAGGTGCTCAGCCGGGACCGCGCCGAATCCCGCTTCCCCGATGCCGCCCGCCAGCGGACCCGGACCTTGGTGGCCGAGGAACGGCCCGAGGCCGCCGACGTCGTACCTGTGATGCTCCAGACCCAGCGGCTCCTCGCGGAGCAGCAGCTGCTGCTGGCGGACGCCCTGCGCGCCGTTCACGAGCAGGCCGCCGAGCAGCGTGCGATAGCCGCTGAACAGGCCCGGGTTGCCGGGGAGCTCACGGCCCTGCGCCGGCAGCTCGCCAAGCAGCGCAAGATGCAGCGCGCGGCTGCCGACTACATCGCCACCCACGGCCGGCACCGGACCGAGTAGCGCCGGCTCACAGTACCGGACCGCAGAGGCTCCGCGGTCGCCCCGAGGGGCGGCTGCGGGGCCTTCGTGCGGCAAGACGGTTGCGTGGCAGGCAACGGCCGCCGCCTAAGTACGCCGTTTGGATGATATTCACTTCCCGATGTTCCTCCCGGGCGAGGGATTTCGTAGAGTTGGGTGGCTAAGGCTGTCGGTCCCATGGGCTAGTCTCCAATCAGCCTTCCAATAAACTTCACTATTTGGCTCTCCCCATACATTGCTCTCCCCATAATTTGCTCTCCCCAAATTTGGTCTCCCTATAATTCAGTCTTCGTAAGGACTCGTGGGCATGCTCGTTACCCTCATGCGGCGCTATTCCAAGCCGTATCTGCCATACATCGCGGCTGTGGTCATCTTCCAGCTGGCCTCGACCATCGCGGCTCTGTACCTCCCCAGCCTCAATGCCCAGATCATCGACGAGGGCGTCTCCCGCGGCGACACGGACTACATCTGGCGCACCGGCGGCGTCATGCTCGGCGTCGCGCTGATCCAGGTGGCCACCGCGATCGCGGGCGTCTACTTCGGCTCGAAGGCGGCGATGGCGTTCGGCCGGGACCTGCGCCGCGGCGTGTTCCGCAAGGTGAGCAGCTTCTCGGCGCGGGACGTCAACCTCTTCGGCGCCCCCACCCTGATCACCCGGGGCACCAACGATGTGCAGCAGGTCCAGATGCTCATGCTCATGGCGCTGAACTTCATGGTGGCCACACCCATCATGTGCATCGGCGGGATCTTCATGGCCCTGCGCGAGGACCTCAACCTGTCATGGCTCGTCTGGGTGTCCGTGCCCCTGCTCGTGGTCGTGGTGGGCTACCTCGTGGTCCGCCTGATGCCGCTCTTCCGTTCCATGCAGGAGAAGATCGACCGGCTCAACGGTGTCCTCCGCGAGCAGATCATCGGCATCCGCGTGGTCCGGGCCTTCGTGCGCGAACCCCACGAGGCCGAGCGCTTCGGCGCGGCCAACCAGGACCTCACCGACGTCTCGCTGAAGATCGGTTCCCTGTTTGTGCTGATGTTCCCCGCCATCGGCATGATCCTGCACATCTCCACGGCCGCTGTGCTCTGGTTCGGTGGCCAGCGCGTCGATGCCGGCGAGATGCAGGTCGGCTCGCTGACGGCCTTCCTCCAGTACCTCCTGCAGATCCTCATGGCCGTCATGATGGGCACCTTCATGGCCATGATGATTCCCCGCGCCTCGGTCTGCGCCGACCGGATCGGTGAAGTGCTCGACGTCGAGCCTTCCATCCACGAATCGCTCACCCCGGTGGCGCCTGCGGCAAAGGCCGGCCGCGTCGAATTCCGCAACGTGACCTTCGCCTACCCTGGCGCCGAGGCTCCCGTGCTCAGCAACATCAGCTTTACGGCCGAGCCCGGACAGACCGTGGCGATCATCGGCTCCACCGGCGCCGGCAAGTCCAGCCTGCTGGCCCTGCTCCCGCGGCTGTACGACGCCGAGTCGGGCGAGGTCCTGCTCGACGGCGTCCCCGTCACCCAGCTGGACCGCGCCGAGATCACGCAGCGCGTGGCCATGGTGCCGCAGCGGCCCTACCTGTTCTCCGGAACCATTGAGCACAACCTGCGCTTCGGCAAGCCCGAGGCCACGGACTCGGACCTGTGGGAGGCACTGACGGTCGCCCAGGCCGCGGAGTTCGTGCGCGAAAAGAAGGGCGGCCTCGCAGCGCGGATCGCCCAGGGCGGCACCAACGTCTCCGGCGGCCAGCGGCAGCGGCTGTGCATCGCCCGCGCGCTCGTCACCGAACCCAAGGTCTTCCTGTTCGACGACTCGTTCTCGGCCCTTGACGTCGCCACCGACGCCAGGCTCCGCCGGGCGCTCAAGGCCAAGACGGCCGATGCCACGGTGATCATCGTCGGCCAGCGGGTGTCCACCATCGCCGATGCGGACCAGATCCTCGTGCTGGACAACGGCCGGATCGTGGACCGCGGAACACATGAGGAACTGTTGGAAAGCTCCAGCACCTACCAGGAAATCGTCGAATCCCAGCTGAGCGCGGAGGCAGTGGCATGAGCACCAACGAGAAAGTCTCCAGCACGCCGGCCTCCGCAGCCGGCCAGGCCGCTGCCGATACGGACGCCACCAACCTGATCGAAGATGACTTCATCGAGGAGGAGTACACGCCCGGCGAGGCCGACGGCGGCATGTTCGGTGCCGTGCCGGCCAAGAAGGCCCAGCACTTCTGGCCCTCGGCCAAACGGCTCATGGGGCTGCTGAAGCCCGAGCGCGCCGGTATCACCGCCGTGCTCGCCATGGTGACGGTCGCCGTCGTCCTCAACGTCATTGCCCCGAGGATCCTGGGCCAGGCGATGGACGTGATCTTCGCCGGAGTGGTCGGCAAGCAGCTCCCGGCCGGGGCCACCAAAGAACAGTTCATCGAAGGACTGCGCTCCCAGGGCCAGGACAACTTTGCCGACATGCTCGCCAAGATGGACGTCGTGCCGGGCGCCGGCATCGATTTCCAGAAGCTCGCGTTCCTCATCAGCGTGGTGCTGGTGATGTACTTCGTCGCCAACATCTTCCTCTGGCTCCAGGGCTATGTCCTCAACGTGCTGGTCATGCGCGTGGTCCGCACGCTGCGCGATGACACCGAGAAGAAACTCAACAAGCTGCCGCTGAACTACTTCGATACCCGCCAGCGCGGCGACATCCTTTCCCGCGTCACGAACGACGTCGACAACATCCAGCAGGCGCTCCAGCAGGCCTTCGCCCAGCTCGTGAACTCGGCCCTGACGGTCATCGGGATCGTGATCATGATGTTCATCGTGTCCTGGCAGCTGGCCCTGATCGCCCTCGTCGCCCTGCCGCTCTCCGGCGTGGCTGCCGGCATCATCGGCGCCCGCAGCCAGAAACTCTTCGCCGCCCAGTGGAAGAACACCGGCGAGCTCAACGGCCAGATCGAGGAATCGTTCTCCGGCCACGACCTCGTCCGCGTGTTCGGTCGCGACGCCGACATGCTGGCCCGCTTCGACGAGCGCAACGAGGAACTCTACAAGGCCAGCTTCGGAGCCCAGTTCGTCTCCGGCATGATCATGCCGGTCATGCAGTTTGTCTCCTACCTCAGCTACGTCGGGATCGCCGTCGTCGGCGGGCTGCGCGTGGCCTCGGGCAGCATGAGCCTGGGCGACGCCACGGCGTTCATCCAGTACTCACGCGAATTCACCCAGCCGCTGGGCCAGATGGCCGGCATGGCCAACATGCTGCAGTCCGGTGTCGCCTCCGCCGAGCGGGTCTTTGAATTCCTCGACGCCGACGAACAGGACGCCGAGACCGCCACCGAGCACCTCCCGGCGAAGACCGACGGGCACGTCGAGTTCAAGCACGTCACCTTCAGCTACACGCCGGACAGGCCGCTGATCGAAGACCTGTCCTTCACGGCCGAACCCGGACACACGGTGGCGATCGTGGGACCGACCGGGGCGGGCAAGACCACCCTCGTCAACCTCGTGATGCGCTTCTACGAGCTCAACTCCGGCGGCATCACCCTGGACGGTGTGGACATCACCCGGCTGAGCCGTTCGGAGCTGCGCGCCAAGGTGGGCATGGTGCTGCAGGACGCCTGGCTGTTCGGCGGAACCATCTACGAGAACATCCGCTACGGCAAGCTGGACGCCACCGAAGAACAGATCATGGCGGCGGCCAAGGCCACGTTCGTGGACCGCTTCGTCCGGGCGCTGCCGGATGGCTACAACACGGTGATCGACGAAGAAGGCAACAACGTCAGTGCCGGCGAAAAGCAGCTGATCACCATCGCCCGGGCCTTTGTGGCGAACCCGTCGCTGCTGATCCTGGACGAGGCCACGAGTTCCGTGGATACCCGCACCGAAGCCCTGGTCCAGAAGGCCATGGCGGCGCTGCGGACGGAACGCACCAGCTTCGTCATCGCCCACCGCCTCTCCACCATCCGGGACGCGGACACCATCCTTGTTATGGAGGACGGGCAGATCGTCGAGCAGGGCCGGCACGCCCAACTGCTGGCCCTGCAGGGCGCGTACTACCGGCTGTACATGTCCCAGTTCGCCGGCGAGGACGCAGACTCTGCCGTGGCGGATTCCGCGGAGGACGCGACGGCGGTGCACAGCTGAGCGCCGCAGGCCCCGCCGGGAAGAGCACAGCCGGCGGGCACGGGCCCGGCGGGGAGAGCGTAGGCACAACCGCGGGCCCCGCCGGCAAGGGTGCAGCCGCTGGGGAGAACACATCCACGGAGCCCTGGCGCCTCGAGGTGGGCGTGCCGATGCGCTGGAGCGACATGGATGCCTACGGGCACATCAACAACGTCCAGATTGTCCGGATCCTCGAAGAAGCACGGATCGCGGCGTTCGGCCCGCCCCGGGGTCCCGGGCTGCCGGGAACCGAACCGCTGGTGCCGCTCTTCAATGAAATTCCGGAAGGGACGCTGGCGCTCGTGGTCGAGCACAAGATCAGGTACGTCAGGACCCTTGAGTACCGGAACGTGCCCGCCGTCGTCCAGTTGTGGATCGGCGCGGTCAAGGGCGCCAGCTTTGACATCCACTACCTGGTGCAGGATCCCGTCACGCGCGAGGACTGCGTCCGGGCCACGAGCCATCTCGCCTTCGTGGACGAGGCAACCGGCCGGGTGCTGCGGCTGACGCCCGAACAGAAGGACCGGCTGGCCCCCTACACCCGTGCCCACCCGGTCCAATAGCCTCTACCACGGTGCCGGTAGGGCTCCTAGAATGAACAACTCCGACGCTAAAAGGAGGCGTGGTCGTTGTGAACATGGGCCAGAACATGCACAAGAAGCACACCCGCAAGAAGAAGTGGAACGAACTCTCGCCGATTGCACGGTTCGGAACCATCGCCGCTGCCATCGTCCAACTCTCGCTGCTGGTCGCGGCCCAGACGGACATCAGCCGACGCCCGTCTGCGCAGATCCGCGGCAGCAAGGCCATGTGGCGGCTTGCCACGCTGGTGAATTTCATCGGTCCGGCCACGTATTTCACCTTCGGCGTGAAGCGCCGGCCCGGCGCGAAACCGAGTCTGCTGCCCGCCCGTCCGTAATCTACTGGCCGGTAGTTTAGGGTCGGCGTTAAATGGGCGCGTTCAGTTTAAGCCTGTAAATTGAACGTATGACCCCAACCAAGAAGCCTGCCCTGCACCGCGCCCTCGGTATCTCCAAGGAGATTGAAGACGCGGCGTGGTTTGTGCTGGGCCCGGGGTTGCTCGGCAAGGCGTCCGCCCTGGACGGCCGCACCAAAACGTGGTCCGTCCAGGCTGCCGCGGAGTTGCTGGAACGCCTCGAACGGGGCGTTCCAGATCCCAAGGCGCCGATGATGACCAACCTGCGCCAGAACCTGGAAGACGCCACCCGCGGGGCGAAGCAACTGGCCGTGGAGCTACTCTTCCTCCAGTCCCTGCCGCTGGCCCACGAGGTCAAGTCGCTGAAGGTCAAGCGGGCCCGCGTCGCCGAGGCGGCATCCTGGCTGGAGCCTGCGCTGGAGCTCCCCGACGAGCTCTACGCGGGCATGACGGACCACGGCGTGATCCGGGACCGCACCGCGGAATTCAACTGGACCATCTGGGACCACCTGAAATGGCTCTGCCGCTTCGTGCAGCACGTCGCACAGCGGCCGGCCCACGTCGTCCAGGCCGCGGTCAAGGATCCGCTGGCCTTCCACCGGCTGGTCGCCGGCACCCCGGATGACCAGCCGGCCATCCGCCGCAGCATTGAGTTCCTGGTCTGGCCCAGCTACTTCGAACCCGTGGTGGCCGATGTCGAACGGCAGGAGATCCGCGACGCCTTCGCTTCCCTCGTGGGCGGGGCCAAGGGGGACAGCGACGAGGACATTTCGGCGGACATCCACCGGATCCGCCTGCACCTGGACCAGCAGGCCGGGCAGCGGATCGACTGGTACTCACGCCAGCTGGTGAGCCAGTGGCGGAAGGTCGGCGACCCCGGCCGCCGCGCCTGGCTCCTGCGCACCCACCACGACAACGCCGAGCTGCTGGGGGAGTGGCGGGACGAGGAAGCGGTGACGCTCGACGTCGAACACCTCCGCCTGCTGGACCCCGGCGTCACCGCGGGGCTGGTCCAGAACGCCGTTGACGAGGACTACAAGCACCTCGGCTACGTGGAGCGTGAGGACACCAAGACCGCAGTCTTCGCCTTCCTGACCGTCATGAAGCCGGGTGACCTTGCGCTCTACCAGAGCTCGGGCAAGGTCCGGATCGGCGTGGTCCTCGGCGAACCGGAGCATGCCAAAGACAACCGCCAGCTCCGCCGCAAGGTCCGCTGGTTCGATGAGGAACACGACGCCACCGGCCTGCCCCGCCACGTGCAGCGCCAGCTGACCACCTCCGGCAACATCGTGGACATCACCCGCGTGATCCAGGCGCTCGAGGCGCTGCTGCCGGCTGAAGCGGAAGCCGAGGACGGCGACGGCGCCGCGCCGGATGCCGCCGTCGAACCGGCCTGTGACGGGTTCCGGCCGCTGACGCCGGAGTTCGCCGCGTCCCTGCACATGGACCTGGAGCCGCTGCAGGAAATCGCCGAACTCCTCGAGGAGAACCGGCAGCTGGTGCTCTACGGTCCGCCGGGAACCGGCAAGACGTACCTCGCCAAACACCTCGCCGCCGAGCTCGCCGGCGACACCACGGACGAGCGGGTCAAGCTGGTCCAGTTCCACCCGTCGTACGCCTATGAGGATTTCTTCGAGGGCTTCCGCCCGGACAAGACGGACGAGGGACAGGTCTCCTTCAAGCTCGTGGCGGGACCGCTGCGCCGGCTCGCCGAGGAAGCGGCCAAGCCCGGGAACGAGAGCAAACCGTACTTCCTGATCATCGACGAGATGAACCGGGCCAACCTCGCCAAGGTGTTCGGCGAGCTGTACTTCCTGCTCGAATACCGCGACGACCGCATCTACCTGCAATACAGCCCCAACGAGCCGTTCACCCTGCCGGACAACCTTTACATCATCGGCACCATGAACACCGCGGACCGCTCCATCGCGATGATGGACGCGGCCATCCGGCGGCGCTTCTCCTTCATCGAGCTGCACCCGAAGACGGAACCCGTGAAGGGCTCGCTGCTGCGCTTCCTCCAGGCCCGCGACCTGGACACGACGCCGGCCCTGCTGCTTGACGCTTTGAACGACGCGATCGACGAATGGGACCGCGACCTCATGATCGGGCCCTCCTACTTCATGAAGAAGTCCGCGCAGACGCCCAAGGGCCTGAGCAGGATCTGGAAATACGAGCTCATGCCGCTGCTGGAGGAGCACTATCACGGGCAGCTCAACCGCGCCCAGCTCGAGGAACGGTTCGGACTGGAACAACTCCTGGGCCGCCTGGCGCATGCCTAGGCTGGCCGGGGACGCCGTAGCGCTGGACCGCAGTTCGTCGGACCGCAATGCCTCGGACCACCGGGGTTCATCCGGAGCCGGTCCGGCCGGGCGCGGTTCATCAGGTCGCGGTTCATCAGGTCGTGGTGCATCCGGACGCGGTGCGGCGGAGGCCTGCCGGCACATTGTCCTCGACGAACTCTCCGCCGGCGTCGTGGAGCGGCTTGATCCGGACACTGCCGCCTACGTCAACGCCAGCGGCCTGGCGAAGGCCTCGCCGATGGGCATGGGCCTGTACCGGGTCGAACCGGTGGGGACCGTCGGCTCGGTGCGCACTCCCGCCGTGCAGCTGGAGGTGCGACCGAAGGGTCGGCTCGGTCTGAGCCGTTTGCTGTTCCTGCTCGGCTACGCGGGGGACCAAGGGTTCCGGGACGATTCTGTCGCCGCGGTGGAGCACACTGACCTTTGGAGCGCCCTGGCCGAATCCCTGGCGCAGCTCGCTGACCGGGCGCTGAGCCGCGGCGTGCTGCAGGGGTATCTCATGGTGGAAGAATCCCTCCGTACCGTCAAGGGCCGGATCCGGATGTCGGACCAGATTTCCCGCCGGCCCGGCATGCTGGTTCCGCTGGAAGTCTCCTACGACGAGTTCACCGAGGACATCGCGGAGAACCGGATTCTGCGCGCCGCACTGGAACGGATGTCCCAGGTGCCGCGGGTTCGGCCGGAAGTCCTGAGCCGCCTGCGCCAGCTCAAGGGAAAGCTCGACGCCGTGACGCGCCTTCAGTCCGGCGCGCCGCTGCCGCAGTGGCGGCCCAGCCGGATGAACACCCGTTACCACGCCGCTCTCCGGCTCGCCGAACTGATCCTGCGGAACGCGTCGGCGGAGGCCGGCGACGGCAAGCAGCAGTCGGCGTCGTTCGTGGTGGACATGGCAAAGGTGTTCGAGGACTTCGTGGGAACAGCCCTGCGCGAAGCCATGGCCGCCTACCCCGGAGAAATGCGGTTGCGCTACAACGCCCTGCTGAACGAGGCCGTCCGCGACTCGGACCGCATTGTGGTGCAGCCCGGTGCCGTCCACTTCCTCGGCGGCCGGCCCGTGATGGTGTACGACGCCAAGTACAAGGCCGCGGCCGACGTCGGCGCGTCCCTTTCGGGCGACCACTACCGGATGCTGGCCTACTGCACATCCTTGCGGGTGCCGACGGCGTGGATCGTTTACCCGGGAGCCGGGGAAATCAAGCTGCGCCGAATTCTCAATACCGACATCGACATTGTCGAGTTCCCGCTGGATCTGTCGCTACCGCCCTCGGAAATCCTGGCCGCCGTGGCAGATCTTGCCCAGCAGTCGTGGGGCGAAGTGCTCCGGCAGGCCAGTATCGACAGGTCCGCCGGCTAGGCGGATTCCTGCTGGTCGGCCACTGTCCGCAAATGTTCCAGGAGCGCCTTTTCCGGCTGGCCCGGGTTGTTGGCGACGTGCCACTGGAGTTTCTCCCGCACGTCAGCTTCTTCCGGGTTGGTGCCAGCCAGAACCTCATCAATGATCGAGGCCGCCTGCCGGCGCAGCGGCTCCAGATCCGGGTTCGCTCCGCGGAGCGGGCGGGCCCGGAAGCCGTGGAGCCTCGTGTGGCCGAGGCGACGGAACGGCAGAACTGTGGGGTCTGAATCTGTGGGGCTGGAATCTGCGGGACTGGAATCTGTTGGCGCAGCAGCCGTTTCGGGCTGGTCGTTGGACATCAGCAAGTGCGGCATCGTGCGCTCTCCCGTGTTTGCAGTACGCGTTGGTACTGACCGAATAATGCCTATCGCCCCCGGAGTCGAATATTAGCTGAGGTCGTTCAGCCTGCACCGGAGGTGGGCCGCGCGACACGCGGGGCGTTGCTGCTCAGCGAAGGTCCTCAGGAGGGTTCGTCCCGGGCCGGGCTGTGCAGGAAAGGACTGTGGCGGGGAGGGCCCTGGAGGAAGGCATCGAGGCGGAGCTCCAACGCCGATCGGTCCTTCAGTTCGCACTCCCACACGGTGAGGACTTCCCAGCCATCGAGTTCGAGCTGAAGCCGCTGGGCGGCGTCGCGGTTCCGGGTGCGCGTGCGCTTGGTTTCCCAGAACTCGGCGTTTGCCTGGGGTGCGTGCTGGCCCACCCGGCAGTCGTGGAAATGCCAGAAGCAGCCGTTGACGAAGATGACTTTGCGGCGGCCGGCGAAGACGAGATCGGGGTTGCCCGGGAGTTTGCCGCCGCTCGCGGTGCCGTGCAGGCGATAGCGGTATCCCTTCGCGTGCAGTAGCCTACGGACCAGCATTTCCGGCTTGGTGTTCTTGCCCCGGATCCTGGACATGTTCCAGCTGCGCCGCTCCGGAGTCAGCTTGTCCGCCATTGTTTAAGTCTAGGCGGGTGCCAAGTCCTGGCGCCGGCCAGCAGCCGCCGGGCAGCAGCCTCGGGGCGCGGGTCTGATGCGGACCGGGGGTGGCGGACCGGGGAACTGCGGGCGGTAGTCGCCGTCGGGCGTTAGATTTCCCGCTCCGGGTGTTCGCCGAACTGGAAGTGGCGTCCGCTGAGCGACGTCGGCGTAATTTCGACGTAGAAGTCCTTCAACGTCGGAACCCACGGTTTCAGCCCGAGGGCCTCGGCGTCGGCGATGTCCGCCGATTGGTCGAGCACGCGTGCAGTGCCGCGCAGGACTACTGACCATGCTTCCTCGGACAGGATCCCGTCGGTTTCGAAGAGCACCTTCGAGTTGATGGTGAGCTCGGCCAGTTTGTTTCCCGGGGCGGTGCGGAGGAACAGTTTCCGGCCGCTGGCCGCGTAGTTCACGGGGAAAATGTCGGGTTCTCCGGCCACGGTGACCACGAGCCTGCCGTGCTTTGTAGCCTCAATCAATGTCCAGGCTTGGTCGTCGTCCAGTGTGAGGATCGGATTGCCGTCTTCGTGTTCGAACATCATGGGTTCATTGTTCTGAATCGGGCGGTCGCTGGCTAGGGGCTAAAGGACTGCCGGGGTGTTCTGTCGGTCCGACAGGCGGGCACATGCTGCCTGTGGATAATTTTGACCGGCAAAATGTGATCTCAGTTACCCTTAAGCCACAAATTGGCTTCAATCGTCTTGATTTTCTATCGGGGGAGTAGCTGACCATGACATCTCGCACTTCGCTTTCCGGTCCCTGGCGAGCCTGTGCGGTCGCTTGGGTGTCGATCTCCCTGATGTCGGCCACAGCGTGCAGCGGGGGTGGAACGCCGACTCCCGGATCCCCACCTGCTGCTTCGCAGAGTCCCTCAGGGCCGGCCACCCCGAGCGCAACTCCAACACCTACTGCCAGCTACAAGCCCGCCGACGCGACCGGCAAGGCGCAGAACGTGCCAGTACCCGAGTTGCCGGAAGCTGCGAAGGCGGAGACGAAGGAAGGGCTGGAGGCGTTTGCGCGGTACTGGTTCCAAGAACTAAATTTCGCGTACGAGACTGGCACATCGTCGGGGTTGGAATCCGTGACCTCGACTGGGTGCGAGTTCTGCTCAAACATCACGCGTTCATTGAAGACAAATTATGCGGAGGGCCGATGGCTGGTCGGTGGCCATATTGAGACGCCTTCACTTAGCACGACGTTTGAATCCCAGGCCGACGGTCAGTATCAGATTGCTGTCCAGGTTCAGCAGACGAAGATCTCGTATTTCGACCCCGGCGGATCGGAATTCCGGAAACCGACGCCGCCATCAGATACAGGCAACGTAATGCTGGCGGCGTTCAAGAATGGCGCGTGGCAAATTACCGCTCTCCATCCGCTCCGGTGAGCGCGTCAGTGTTTCCACCCAAGCATAGAATTTTTAGGTTGCTCGCCGGCGGGCTAATCTGTGCGGGCTCCCTGTCGCTACCCCTTGTTGCGATGGGTGATGAGGGAGGCATTGATTCAGGATTCGGAAACCAAGGGGTAGATGTTGGCGGTTGGAGACTGGATCCAGCCACGGGCAAATTTGTGGCCCTCCAGCCGGGTGCGACATTCGCCGACCCCTTCCTGTACAAATACGAGCTCCAGTGCCATTTGGGCGGAGGCGACTTTGACGCCGACTGTCTCGCCGCAGCGGTGGACTGTTCGAACGGTCCAGACGGAAAGGCCGGCATTCCCGTTATCTGGCTGAAAGCGCCGGCCGGCGTACCCAACCCGACATGGTCATTTCACTCCGGCCCAACGTGCCTCTTCGATCCCCGGCCGGCGGACTTGCTGCCCAGAATTGCCGCAATGATCCAGAGGGAGTTCCAGCGGCTTCCGATAACTGCGGGACTGTCTACGGCCCAACCCAGCCCCAACACGCTCCGGGGTGCCGAGACCAATTTCTTCGCCAGCGCCGCAGATCAGCAGTTCGACATCACAATCCTGGCCCAGGCCGTCCACGTCACCGCTAAGCCCGTGCAGTACTCCTGGAGCTATGGCGACGGCACCTCGCTCGGCCCGCAAGCGGTGGCCGGCGGACCGCTTCCGCAGGATCGCTGGGGCGAGAAGACCCTGACGAGTCACGTGTACACGCAGACCGGCGACTTCCCGGTGGTTTTGACGACGCATTTCCAGGGAACCTACTCCGTCAATGGCGGACCGCCGCTGCCCATCCCCGGCCAAGGGCAATTCAGCTCGCCGCCGCAGACCGTCAGTGTCTGGCGGACGATCACCAGGAACTACGCAGACACGTGCCTGCAGAATCCCCAAGGGCAAGGCTGCCCCGGGGTCGCCCCGCCGCCTCCCTAGTCCTGGCTAGGCTCGCAATTCCCGGTCCACCCGTTCCATCCGGGCATTCACGAGCTGGCAACGCGGGTCGTCCGGCCCCAATAGCGCAGCCACGGCAGCCGCAGTCGCCGTATCGAAGGACCCCATGTCGCTGGTGCACCACTGCAGCATCAGCCGGGCATCACCGCTTGACCGGACGGAAGCTCCCACGGCTGTGTTGAGCTCGTCGCGCATGAACCCGATCGCCAGATTGACCGAACGGGTGAGCAGTTTTGCCGGGTACGCCGCGAACGCCTCGGCAACCCGACCGTCCCGCAGATGACCGGCCACAACGGAAGCGTCGGTCACGACGTTGAGGGTTGAAGAGAATCGGTAGGGGTTCGCTTCCAGGACATCCCCCAGAATGGCGCGGATCCGGTGCATCTCGGTCCGGATCGCCGCGCCGGTGCCCGCATCGCCATGGATCTCGTACGCCAATTCTTCGGCACTCCAGCCCTGATCACGCGAGGCCAGAAGGGCCAGGATCTCGGCGCGGCGCACAGTCAGCGGACGGCTGATGCCGCCGTCGACCGCCGCGGATGGCGCGTCCCCCAAGAGCCGCAGCATGAGCTGGGGTCGGGCGCCGCCGTCGCGCACTGCCCGCTCGCCACCCGGTGCCCGCTGCCCCGAACGCCCGACGCCGCCGTCGGGTAACGGGGCCGATTTCAGCAGCTCCTCTGCGAGCCGCACTCCGCAACGCACCAGCCGCAGGCTGTCCGGCGTGACCGATTCGAACGGGCCGGAGACGTCCAGGACGCCGACGATGTCGCCGGTAAAAGGGTCGCGAATGGGGGATGCGGTGCACGCCCAGTCATGGTGTGTCCGCACGAGGTGCTCGGCCGAGAAGAGCTGCGCCGGGGCACCGGTCACCAAGGCCTCGCTGATGGCGTTGGTGCCCACCCCCGATTCGGACCAGTCGGCGCCCTCCACGAACTCCAGCGAGTCCGCGAGCCGCAAGGCCTGCTTGCTGCCGACACGCCACAGCACTTCGCCCTCGTGGTCGGTCACGATCAGCAGATGGCGTCCGGTCACGGTCTCATCGGCCAGAAGCTGTGACAGCGCAGGCATCACCGCAGCCAGCCGATGGCCGGCGCTGAGTGACCGCGCCTCGGAGA
>Ga0207691_10000470_pt1 | contig 39893 bp, 33 predicted proteins | sample KBSM13metaG_FD_184327 | JGI IMG/M metagenome (GOLD analysis project Ga0207691, IMG submission 184327) | Miscanthus rhizosphere microbial communities from Kellogg Biological Station, Michigan, USA - KBS M1-3 metaG (SPAdes) (version 2) | ecosystem: Host-associated > Plants > Roots > Rhizosphere >...
GGTTCAGGGACTAATTCGGCGAATCACGCCGCCCATGAAAAACTGGACATCGTCGCGGGCATTCAAACGACTTACGTGCCGTTCAAAGGCACCGGGGATCTCACCACTGCGGTGATTGGCCAACATGTCACCGGCGCGATGTCGTACTCAGCGTTCGCGATCAACGCAAGCACCAAAGTTCGCGCGCTCGCCGTAGCATTGGACAAGCGCCATCCACTCTTGCCGGATGTGCCGACCTTCAAGGAGCTTGGTTTGGACTGGATCGATGGCGCCTATCGCGGCATCGGGATGCCGAAGTCGACAACGCCCGAAGCGCGCAAGCGAATGTCAGACTTGTGGGCAGCGCTCAACAACGATCCGGAGATGAAGGACCTCGCCTTCAAAAGCGGTTTCGAGCTGATCAACATCGGCACCGACAAGATGGATGCATTCATGCGTGAACGCGCGAAGGCATATCTGGAAGTTGCCAAGCGCCTCGGCCTGACTAAATAAGAACCTTAAACGCGCGAAGGGTGAGGCACGAGCCGCGCCCTTTCCGATGCCGTCCGTTGCTATGCCGGACTATTTCTGAAAGTTCGCGATCTTGCGCGCGTCTCCCGTAAGCTCGAGGATGTGCATCCCGGTATTTGCGCGATCGACAATGTAAATGTAACCCCTGTCGTCGACTTCCGCATTATTCGTCTGGATCGCGATCTTGCAGCGGCTGACACCATTGACCTTGATGCAGCGCTTGGCGGTGTTCTTGCTGATGGCGGGAATATAGTAGGCGACTTCGCGCGGCGTGAACGGGTCACGCACATCCACCACTCGCAGCCCGGCGTTGAACCAGGAGATGAATACGAGCTTTTTGTAATAGATCGGCCCCATGTCCTCGTTTGAGGAATGCGTGCCGAAGCGCCCGCCGCGCGCGCAGAAGTCACCGCTCTTCTCAGGCACGTAGTAATTCGAGACGCTGAACGGTTTGGTCTCGTCGGTGATATCGACCATGAACATCATGTGGTAATCCTCATGACATTCGTTCTGCGTCGACTCGTTTACCACGAGCAGGAAATCGCGCTTCTCGGGTTTGCCGCTTCTGAACTCTCCGCTCTTGGTCTGGAACTTCGCAAACGCCGGCACGTCCATTCCGAGCATCGGGAAAGTGGTATGCGCGCCAATGGTCGGATACATGTCGAGGCGGCTCACCTGCGGATACAAGAGGTTTTCGGCCGTCGGGGCAAACGGATCGCTCGCAGCCGGATTTCCCTTGAGCAGCTTCTCGCGATCTACGATCTGAATCACGCCGCCAAGCAGCGTGCCGTAACCAAAGTAGACGCGGTTCCCCAGCACGATAGGGCCATGCGTGTCTTCCGGTACATTGTCACCCGCGGCGCCCGGTTGTTGCCCGACCAGCGCGAAATTACGAATAAATTTGGGATTAGCCGGATCCGACAAATCATAAATCTTCGTCATGCGCTTGGTGCGCCAGCGCTCGGGTCGCCCGTCCGATATCAGATAGGCGATGCCGGTGTTGCATTCCCACCAGTTCTTGTGCGTGTCTTTCAGCCCGCGTACTACGGTCGTAAGCAGCGTCGGGCGCTCGGGAACGGTGACGTCCCAGATTTCGTGCGATGAAGTTCCACCGGTGCGCAGCAGATAAGTCTTGGCAGGATCGCCCTTCGGCAGGTCTTTGCCATTGCAGACGCGCACCATCTGTGCACCGCCCTGTTCGCCGAAACCCGCCTCGCCCGGGATATGCGTCAGATACTTCGGGGCGCGCGGATCGGTGACATCGACGACGGAGGTACCGTTGTTTTCCGCTTCCTTCGTGATGGGATTTAGCGGCTTCGGGATGTCCTCCGTCCCGCCATGATGGCCCACATAGGCGATCCAACGGTTGCCCTGATGATGAATCACCGGTTGATATGCGCTGCGCGCCTGCAGATCGTTATAGCCAACCAGCCGCATGTTCTTTGATTCGGTTTTGCGCGACGCCGGGACGACGGTCGCGTCTTCGGCACTCCAGGCCCATCCACTCGTCGCCAGTAGCGCGCCTGCTGCTGCGATATTCAACCAGCGGAACTTTGACGACCGTAGACGTTGCATTGACACTCCTCGAGAGAACAGCGCTAGCGCCGTTGCCGGCGCGCGATGATTGCAGTTAGTCAGGATTAGTTTGTCGTGCCTGGCGCAATGCCGTTCTTGATGGCGGCGATCGCGGTATGCTCGTGCCAGCGATTCTGGCATATTCCGCTGTTTTCAACCAGCGGGCCAACGGCTCACCACCATGAAGATTGTCTTCTTCCTTTTACTCGGCTGTTTCGTATGCACAAGCGTCGTCGCTCGTGCTGCTGACGTCTCACGCAAAGCATTCGCGCTGACGATTGTGAAAGGCACGGTGGCGCGCAATGAGCGTGTGCTCAAAGTCGAGAAAGGCGATGTGGTGCAGATCACCGTCACCAGTGACGCGCCCGGCGTTCTGCACCTGCATGGTTATCAGCTCGAAGCGAAATTGGGCGCGGGCGTCGCGCAAGCCGTCTCCTTTACGGCGCATGCAACGGGGCGTTACCCGTTCGAGTGGCACGGCGCGGGCCAAGACACGAAAGCACAGGCTCACGCCAAACAACCGCTCGCGACTCTCGAGGTATGGCCGCGATAGTGCGCTCGCGCATAGCTGCTGCGATAGCGATGTGTGCGCCCGCACAGGCATGGTCGCATGCGTTTGATGACCGATTCGATTTGCCGGCGCCGCTTTCTTATTTCATTGCGGGTGCCGCTGCGGTCGTTGCGGTCTCGTTTTTAATTGTCGCGTCATTCATGCGGCGCGCGCCATCGCCGTCGACGCAATATACAGTGCACGCGGGACCTGTATTGGGTTTCGCCTATAACCTGGCTCGTCTATTTGGGTTGCTCGTATTCGTCATCACGATCGTCGCGGGTCTGGCCGGCACTGCTGACCCGATGATGAACATTGCACCGACGATAGTATGGATCGCCTGGTGGGTCGGCCTGTCACTGTTTGTCGCGTGCGCAGGGAATGTGTGGCCTGCGGTCGATCCGTGGCGCACGCTCTTCGATCTCATGAACTCGGTCGTGCGCCGGCTCGGCATGCGCAACGGCATGACACTTGGCTGGCGATACCCGCAGACTGTGGGCACATGGCCGGCTGTGATTCTGCTGTTATCGATCGGATGGTTCGAGGTCGTCTACCCGCAGGCCGCCGTTCCCCACACGCTGGCCACCGTGTTACTGGTCTGGACTGCAGCCACGCTTACGGGCATGGTTTGCTTCGGTCGCAATATTTGGCAGCGCAACGCAGACGTCTTTTCCGTCTACTTCGCCACGCTCGGGAGGTTCGCGCCGATTGCGCCTCGCGGGGACCGCGCCATCCTCTTGCGACCACCCGGAAGCGGACTCATAGATGCCGATGTCGGATCGGTCGCCATGGTGGCGTTCATCGTTGCCATGCTGTCGACCGTGTTGTTCGATGGATTACTCGGTGGGCCGATGTGGGCGCTTATACAAAGAAAGCTCGCCATCACAGCGCCGTCCCTCACAGACAGCAACGGCTACGCTGTCGGGGCGGTCGGGCTGATCGGCGTATGGCTCATCTTTCTGCTTGCATACCTGATCAGCTGCGCAGTGACGACGTCGTTGACTCGCGGCGTGCGCTTCAAACGCGTCGTCTATGCGTTCGCATATACGCTGGTACCCATTGCAGTTGCATATAACATTGCGCACAACGCTTCCAATCTGGTGACTCAAGGCGAGCAATTGATTGCGCTTGCTTCGGACCCGCTGGGCGTCAAGTGGGATCTTTTCGGCACCGCGAATTATCGCGCGCCAATCGGGCTGATCGATGCTCGTATTACCTGGTATATCGCGATCGGCTCGATCGTCGCCGGGCACGTATTATCCGTCTGGCTCGCGCACCGCGTGGCGTTGCGTGAATTCAGAGCGGCGCGCCCTGCAGTGATCGCATCGCTGCCGTTAACCGCATTGATGATTATTTACACGGCGATCAGCCTCTCGGTCATTGCCGAGCCGATGGTGAAGTTCGAAACACCTGATGCAGTGATCAGCGAGTAATTGCAACAGTCCACGGCCCCGGCCTCACGCACACCCACTGCTCCCTTATAATCTGGCTCCATGCGAAGCATTCTTTTGCTGCCGCTGCTGAGCACGGCATGCGCGACATATGCGTTTGGTCAGGCTTATCCGGTAAAACCCATCCGCATGGTCATCACATACACGCCCGGAGGCAATACGGATCTTGTCGGACGCGCCGTCGCGCAAAAAGTGAGCGCATCGCTGGGCCAGCAGGTGGTCGTCGATAACCGCGGCGGGGGCGGTGGCGTGCTCGGCACGCTGATAACCACACAGGCGGCGCCCGACGGCTACACCATCATGCTTGGTACATCCGCGGGCATGGTGATTCATCCGCTGCTGTCGCCGCGTCTGCCATACAACGCTGCAAGAGATCTGGTGCCGGTCAGCATGGTCGTAATCATTCCGCAATTGCTCGTGACCAATCCGCAACTACCCGCCAGAAATGTGAAGGAGCTCATCGCTCTCGCTAAAGCCAAACCGGGTTATCTCAATGCGGGCTCGAGCGGCATTGGCACGCCGAACCATCTCGGCACCGAGCTGCTGAAGGGACTCGCCGGCGTAAACATCGTGCATGTTCCTTACAAAGGCGGTGGCCCGGCGATCACAGACCTTATCGGCGGTCAGATACATATGGCGTTCAGCAGCGTGCCGGCGGTGCTTCCGCACATCAACGCCGGCCGGTTGAATGCGCTGGGCGTGGGCAGCGCCAAACGTTCGCCCGCATTGCCCAATATCCCAACGATTGCCGAAGCCGGCGTGCCGGGCTATGAATATACAACGTGGTATGGCGTCTTCGCGCCGGCGGGCACGCCAGCCCCGATCATTTCGCGTCTCAACGCGGAGATCGTAAAAGCGCTGGCCGCACCTGAGCTGAATGAGCGCTTCGTCAGCCAGGGCGCCGATCCCGCACCGAGCAGCGCGGACGAACTGCGCCGCTACATGGCTGAAGAGACCGCGCGCTGGACGAAGACTATCAAGACCGCGGGCATACGCCTTGAATAGCCAGCGGGCGGTTGCTTATTAGACAATACAATGACCGCCGTTCGGCAGCACGGTAAGACACGATTCACTCGCAGTAAACCACCCAGGAGGAAGCATGATTTACGAAATAAGGACGTATGACATCAAGCCCGGCTCGCTCGCAGAAGTCGAAAAACGGTTCGGCGAAGCTTACGAGCTTCGCAAAAAACACTCTCTGCTTGCCGCGTTCTGGCACACGGAGATCGGGCCCTTGAACCAGATCATTCACGTGTGGCCTTACAAGGATCTCGCCGAGCGGGATCGTATTCGCGCGGAAGCGGTCAAGGACAAAACCTGGCCGCCAAAGACCGGCGAATTCCTGGTCGCCATGCGAACGGACATCATGATTCCCGCACCGTTCTCACCGGAATTAAAACCCGGCAAGGTAGGACCGTACTTCGAGATGCGCACTTACACTTATGCGCCGGGTGCGTTGCCCAACGTGCTGGAAAACTGGGGACGGGCACTTCCCGAGCGCGTCAAGCTCAGCCCTCTTTGCCTGGTTGCATATTCGGAGCTTGGCGGACTCAACAAATGGCTCCACATCTGGGCCTACCCGACGCTGGATCAACGCAACAACGTTCGCGATCAGGCCAAAAATGCCGGCATGTGGCCGCCCTCGGTCGTCGCGGAAAAAAGCGGCGCGAAGAGCATCCCTTATGTCATGCAGGAAAATAAGATTGTAATGCCCTCGAAGTTCTCACCCGTACAGTAGGTACAGTCAACGACGGCGGACCGGCGTTAGGCCACCTTCCGGTCCGCTTCAAGCAGCGCCTGCTTAACTTTTTCGGGCAGCATGGGCGCATGGCGAAGACGCACGCCGGTCAACTGGAAGACTGCATTCGCGATCGCCGGCGCCACGAGCGGTGTGGACATCTGCCCGGCGCCGGTCGGATGATTGTCTGTGGGCATCAGCTTGATGATCATTTCGGGCACGTCGCGCATGCGCGGCACGGGATAGTTGTGGAAATTCGTTTCGCTGATTGCTCCGTCGTGGAATGTGATGCGCTCCGTCAGCGCGAGCCCAAGCCCGTACACAATCGAGCTCTCGGTCTGGGCGATGACGTTGTCGGGCTGAATGGCGATCCCGCAGTCGATCGTGCACCAGAATTTGTGCACGCGTATCACACCGCTCGCGCGGTCGACGGAAACTTCAGCGATACCGCCTAATTGCGATCCGGTGTAGTCGATGTACGCAAATCCAAGCGCGCGACCGTCCTGACGTTTTTTACCCCACTCAGCCATGCGCGCCACTTCCTCGACGACCGCCGTTGCGCGCGGCTGGTCCTTGAGCAGTTCGAGGCGCAAAGCAACCGGATCGATACCTCGCTGGGTAGCCACTTCGTCCAAGAAAGCTTCGATCGCGAACTTGGTCGGCCCGACGCCGATGCCCCGCAGCGATGACGTGCGCACGCCGGTGTCGACGAGTATGCCTTCGGCATAACGGTTCGGTATATCGTAAGTCTTCAGCTCGCCACCGCGCAACGCGATACCATCTGCGCCTTTGAATAACTTGTAACGCTCGGGATCCTGGAACGCAAGCACCTGATCGCACACGATGCGGTGATGCCACGCAACGATGTGACCTTGGCCATCGAACCCGGCGCGCAGTCGCTGCACGTAGATAGGCCGGAAACGGCCGTTGCGCACATCGTCTTCGCGCGTCCATAACAACTTCACCGGCCGCTTTGCTTCCTTCGACAGCAACACCGACTCAACGACGAACTCCTCGTCGCGGTGACCGCGGCGACCGAATCCGCCGCCCAGCAGCATGCCATTGAACTTCACCTTTTCGTACGGGATGGCGAGCGCTTTTGCTGCGGCGGCGCACGCCATGCTCTGACTCTGCGTGCCGCACCAGATTTCGACAGCGTCACCGGCGGCCGAGACCGATGCTATGGAATTCAGCGGCTCCATTTGCGCGTGATACGCGTAGTCGCAGAGATATTCGGCTTCGAGCACGCCGGCGGCTTGCTTCATTGCGCTTGCTGCATCACCGACCTTTTCCCAGGAAATGCCTGTTTGCGACTCGTCGCGCGCGGTCGCCGCAAAATCCCTGAACCCTTTTTCGCTCGAGTGATCCCATGCCTTGCCGCCGCGTGTCCATGTAACCTTGAGCGCCGACTTGCCTTTGAGGGCTGCCCATGGCGCCGAAGCAAGCACGCCAATGCCGTACGGCAATCGCACGGTGCCGATGAATCCTTCAATGTCACGAGCGCCGGAGTCGTCGACGGTTTCCGGCGCACCGCCCTCGACAGGCGAGCGCAGCACCGCCGCGTAGATCATTCCGGGCACTTGCGCATCGATGCTGTACTGCGCCGTGCCATTGACCTTATGCGGCAGCTCGACGCGCTGCACATCATGGCCTATCAGTCGGAACTCACTCGTTTTCTTGAGCTGCTCAGGTTTGATTTCAGGCGCCTTGTCCGGCACCACCGCAAATGCGGCAAGCTCGCCGTAGCTGATACGCTGGCCTGACTTCGAATGCACGACAACACTCGGCCCCGTGCTCAGTTCTGCAACCGGCACATTCCATTTCTGCGCGGCGTTATGGAGCAGCACCATGCGGACTTGTGCGCCGAAAGTACGTAGTGCCTTGAAGTATCCGTTCACCGCAAAGCTGCCTGCGGTGTACATAAGCCCGTTAAATCCGGGATTGCCGTAAATCTTTTCAATCGGCGGAGCGGGCACGACACGCACCTTCGCCCAGTCAGCATCGAGCTCCTCGGCGAGGATCAGCGGCAGCGAAGTCAGCGAGCCCTGCCCCATCTCGGCAGCCGGCGACATGATCGCAATCGTGCCATCGCCATAGATGGTGACCCACGGGCTCAGCGCATTGCCTTCCGTCGCCGCGTGCGCTGCGCCGGTTGTAGATCCGAGTATCGGCAGGCCGGTTGCCAGGCCGAACGTAAAGCCGGCCGCCCCGGTCATGAAACGGCGGCGACCGATATCAATGCCGCTTTCCGGTTGTTGCACGATGGAAGTCATCTATGCCTCCTTCGCGGCGCGTTCGATCGCGCGGACAATGCGCGCATACGTTCCACAGCGGCAGATGTTGGTGCTCATGTGCTCGACGATCTGCTCGCGCGTCGGCCGGGGGTTATTTTTGAGAAGATCCGCCGCGCGCATGATCTGGCCGGACTGGCAGTAGCCGCATTGCGGTACCTGTTCGGCGATCCACGCCTTCTGCAGCTTATGAGTGCTGTTCGGCGACAGACCTTCGATCGTCGTGATGCTGCGCCCTGCCATGTCTTTGATCGGCAGCAGACACGAGAACACCGACTTGCCATCGACGTGAACCATGCATGCGCCGCATTGGCCTACGCCGCAGCCGAACTTGGTGCCGGTCAGCTTGAGATCTTCGCGCAGTATCCACATGAGCGGCGTGTCGGGCAACGCAGTTACGCTCTGACGCTTGCCATTGATGATGAGCGAAGTGGTCGTCATTTGAGACATGGGTTACTCCTCTGCATATGAAGCCGGCATTAAGCCGGCGTCATTTGGCGCAACGAATGCGTCGTTCGTTGAGACAGCGTTCTTATACCGGGCGCGTCCTGCGGGAATTCTAGGCCTGATTCAACCGGCGCGGAACAGTTTGCGCTCCGCTTTATGCAGACGTTCGAAGCCGGTTTTCGTCACGCGGATCATCTCGCCGACCTGCACGCCGGCGCGCTTGCTCTCATCCGCGTCCGTAGTGATCACATTCGGCTGCACCACGACGGTCATGTTCTCTTCGAGCGTCATATCAGGCAGCGGACCGGCCGGCCGGCTCCTGGGCCCGACAATGGGCTGGAAGTAGCCGCCGCCGAAACCGTGCATCAGATCATCGCATACCGAAAATCCCGCAGCTTCGATCACACCCGTTGCATCGACGATTTCCTGCATCGTCGTGCCATGGCGCACGACTTTCGTCACCGCGTCAAACGCGGCTTCCGCCGTTTGATACAAATCACGATAAAGCGGCGTAGGCTCCGCGTCGACTGTCATCGTGCGCAACACCTGGCCGGCATAATCCCACCAGAAAGCGGACAACTCGCAAAAGATGACGTCGCCCTTTTCAACTTTGGCCGGCGAATGATGCTGCGGCGGAACAAAAATATGCGGCCTGGCCATCGACGTGCGGCCGACATAGTGAATCATCGTCGTACCGCCATGGGCAACCCACGCGCGCTCGATCATGTTGCCGAGCTCACGTTCAGTGAGGCCCACCTGCGTGCCATTAATCAGCGCTGCAAGACCGGCATCGGATAACGCCGCCCCTATTCGCAGCCAGTCGAGCTCTTCCGCAGATTTTATTGAGCGCAGCCGGATGTACTCCGCATCCAGGCCAACTACCGTGAAATGTTGTTCGAGCATGCGCCATTTCGAAACGACCAGCGGCCCCATGACGCCTACGCGTTTCGCGCCGCGACGCTTGAGCTCTTCGATGGTCTTCGGGATGCCGCGATGCTCGCCCCATTGCACGTCGATGCCGCGCGCAATTTTTTTGGCGAGGGGGAAGTGGTTGTACCACTCCATGAACATCGTCATCTTCACGCCGGGCTTGAACACCGTGTACGCCTCGACAGTTCCCGGCCACGCGGTGACCCATTGCGTTGCGTTACCAGTACGGTGGTCGGTGACGATAAGCAGATGATCGACACCGGCTTTCTTCATCACCGCCGCAAGCAGCTTGTGGCGGTTTGCATACTCGGCATCTGAAAAGCGCGGATACTCCTGCGCCATGATGGCCTGCAGACGCGGTTCCAGATTGAGATTTCCACTTACGGACATTACGTTCCTTGATCGATTTAACTATCAGTTACCGTTTAGAGGCTTCCTGCTGCTCGAACCACGGATATGCGCTCGTAACACTTGCGGGTCCGGTCGCCTGCGTCGGCCTGACCCAGGACGGATTGAGTTGTGCGAGTGAAGTTACGCCCATCAACCCCATCGCGGTACGAATCTCGACGTCCATCAATTCGAGCATGCGCTTCAATCCCGCTTCGCCGGCTGCGGCGAGCGCCCATCCCAGCAGTTTGCCGACGCCGACCGCCCGGGCGCCGAGACTGATCGCCTTCACGACATCGGTACCACGCAGCACGCCGCCATCCCAAAGGATTTCTGCCCGGCCGTCCACTGCCGCAACGACTTCGGGCAGTACTTCGATCGTGCCTTGTGCGTGATCGAGCTGGCGCCCGCCGTGGTTGGACACATAGACGACGTCCGCGCCGTGCTCGACTGACAGCTTTGCGTCTTCCGCCGTGGCTACGCCTTTGACGATCAGCGGGAGATTGATGCGCTCCTTCATCCAGGTTAAGTCGCTCCATTTCAATCCCATCTGAAATGAAGGATCACCAAATCCCTCACGCACGTTGGCGCGGCTGATGATGTCGCGCTCGCGGCGTCCGTAGTAGTTGCGATCTACGCAAACGCACAGCGCGCGATAACCCGCCGCTTTCACGCGATCGAGTATGTCCTCGACCCACGCGCGATCCGCTCTTACATAGAGCTGGAAGATGAGCGGCTCCTGTACCGCTGCCGCAGCCGCCTCAAACCCGGGCTTGGCGGCAGTGCTGATGAAAGCCGCCGTGCCATGTGCTACCGCAGCGCGCGCAACAGGAATAGCGCCTTGCTGCGGATCGATGAAGCCGACAAGCCCGCCAACCGGTGCGAGAAACACAGGACTCGCGAGCGTTTTGCCGAGGAGCGTCGTGGTTATGTCGATATTGCGCACGTCCACCAATACGCGCTGACGCAACGCGAGACCGTCGAGCGCGAGACGGTTGCGGCGCAACGTCGTTTCGGAATCTGCGCCGCCGGCGAGATGATTCCACAAATCCTGCGAGAGATTGCGACGCGCCGCCGCCACGATTTCCTGGAGCGACACAAAATCCGGCGGCGCAACCGGTGGACGCGCACGTCGCTGTGCGGGGTGCACGCGCGCATGCGGATTGCGCGTGGACTTGCGCGGCGGTCGTTTGAGCTTTGCCATTCTTATCCTTGATCAGCCCTGCACTTCAGATGCCCACACCCTTGAGCACGTTGGGCCCATAGCGCATCCCCGCGCCGGCGCCCGGTGCAAATATCGTGCTGAGCTTATCAAGTTCCTGTTTGCCCAGTGCAATGTCGACGGCTGCGACATTGAGCTCCAGGTTGTTTATGTGATTCGTGCCGGGGATAGGGACGATGTCATCGCCTTGCGCCAACAACCATGCCAACGCAAGTTGCGCGCTCGTGACCCCTTTCTTTTCGGCCATTGCACTTAGTTGCGCGACCAGCGCGACATTGCGGGCGAGATTTTCCGCATGGAAGCGCGGGTGCTTGCGGCGCCGATCAGTAGGCGACAGATCGTCGATGCTCTTAATTTTTCCGGTGAGCAGCCCGCGTCCGAGCGGCGCGTAAGCAACATACGCGATGCCCAGCGCACGACACGCCGGCAGAATTTCCGCTTCGCAATCACGCGCCCACAGCGAGTACTCCGTCTGCAATGCAGCGAGCGGATGCGTCTCGTGCGCCCGCCGCAGCGTTGCCGGCCCAGCTTCGCAAAGACCGATCCAGCGCACCTTCCCCTGTTCGATCAAACGAGCCATCGCGCCGACTGTCTCCTCGATGGGTGTATTGGGATCGACGCGATGCATAAAGTACACATCGATGACATCGGTGCCGAGCCGCTTGAGGCTTGCTTCGCACGATGAATACACGTAATCGGGTTTGCCGTTGGTGCCTTTCTTACCGTCCGGCAAATCGATATTGCCGAATTTCGTTGCGATCAGCGCTTTGTCCCGCCGCCCTTTGAGCGCTCGACCAATCAACACTTCATGGCGCGTGTTCCAGTAGAGGTCGGAGCTGTCAAAGAAATTGATCCCGAGGTCTAGCGCGCGGTGAATGGTCGAATTGAATCCAGCCTCGAGCGGAGTTCCGAACTGCACGGCCTGACTGCCGCGCCCCATGCTGATGGCGGACACTTCCGGCCCGCCTTTACCAAGACGCCGGTATTTCATTTGAGCCTGCTCTTCAGAGTTGTCACGACGGCTTTGTGTCCTGCAGCTCATCGTCATGCACTTCGACGCGCTGCCAGTCGGACTTCTGCGATGTCGATTCAAGCTGCGGCATATTGGGCAACTGACCTTGTGCAGGCGCGCCCAGTGCTGACTGCTCGCGTGCGCCGTGCACGGTATAAATGTGCGGGGCGCTGCGATTGATCTGGAGCTGAAAGATGTCAGGCCGATTGTAGTGGCCGGCAAAATCATGGCGCAGTTTAGTCAACACGCCCAACTCGAGATTGCACTCCGCGTACAGAATCGCTTCTTCGGCGCCGAGCGGGCCTGCGAGGATACGGCTGTTCGGCGCGACGATGACGCTGCCACCGCACGAATCAGGATCGCGCAGAAATCTTGCAGACTCCGGTCCCACCTCGAGCTTGCTGATCATGTCTTCATCGACTGTACCGCACGCAGAAATTACGAATGCCTTGCTCATCTGCGCAAAGGCCTGTGCATCGATCGATACGCGATTGCGCAGCGGATCGCCGCTCGTCGGGAAGTGATTTGGCCAGCTCATGACATGAATGCGCGTGCCTTCCGCGGTCAGCGCGAACACCGCCAGCGGATTCGAATTCTCCCCGCAGATGAGCCCGCTCATTGGCCCGAACTCACTCGGAAATGCGCCGAACGTGTCGCCGAAGCCGCCCATGTGCACGAGGCGCTCACCGACCGTCGGCATGATCTTCTGATGCTTGCGTATGAGCGTGCCGTCCGGCCCGATATAGACCTGGGTGTTGAACATGGTGCCGATCGTGTTCGGCATCTTCTCGCAAACACCGACGATTACATATGCGTTCGCATCCCGCGCGGCTTCACATAGCGCGTCAATTTCCGGCCCCGGGATTTCGACTGAGTTCTTGAAAAGCTCGACCGAGAACTTGTTTGCGATTGCACTGGTCGCCGAGTGATGATGAAACCAGACCGGGTGCGCAGGAATGAACCCTTCGGGCAGACCGATGACGCGCGCGCCGTTCTTTCCCGCCTCGCGGATGAGGCGGCACGCCTTCTGCGTTGAGCCCTCGCGATCCAGAAACACCGAGGCGGCTTGCACCGCGGCCACTTTGACAACTGGATATTTGTCACCCATAAATCAGAAAAACTCTCTCAAGATTTTGCCTCAGCGTTCGAGCGCCATTCATTACTGCGGCTGGATGCCCGCGGCACGGATGATGCGGCCGTTCTCGTCAATTTCCTTGCGCACGAACTGCGCAAATTCCCGCGTTGTCATCACGAATGGTTCAGTGCTGGCTTTCGAAAACTGCTCTTTCAGGTCGGCGCTCGCGAGTACCGTGTTGATGTCGCGTGCGATGCGATTCACGAGCGCGGACGGCATGCCCGACGGTCCCCACACGCCGAACCAGAGCAGAAACTCGAAGCCTTTGACGCCGGACTCCGCTACCGTGGGCAAGTTAGGCAGTTGAGCCGAGCGCTTCGCGCTCGATACCGCAAGCCCGCGCAGCCGGCCGTTCTGCACAAATGGCAGCGCCGCCGTGATCGGCGCGAAGTAGCCGGTCGTGCGGCCGCCGATGATATCGGTCACGACTTCGGGCGTGCCCTTATAGGGAATATGCGTGATATCGATGCCTGTCGCCAGTTTGAACTTCTCGAGATTCAGGTGCGTGCCGGTGCCGACGCCCGCCGAACCAAAATTGAGCTGACCGGGTTTCGCTTTGGCCTCGGCAATCAAATCGGCGACCGACTTCATGCTCGACGAAGGATTCACGACCAGGACGTTGGGTTGCGACGCCACCATTGCGATCTCGACGAAGTCCTTCAGCGTGTCGTACGGCAGCCTCGCATAAAGAGCCGGATTGATGCTTTGCGCCGACGAATTAAAAAGCAGTGTGTAACCGTCGGCGCTCGCTTTCGCGACGGCCGTAGCCGCAATCGAGCTGCCGGCTCCGGGACGATTGTCCGCCACCACATTCTGGCCCCACATGTCGCCGAGCTTCTGCGCGAGAAGCCGCGCGAGAATGTCCGTCGACGTGCCGGCCGGAAAACCGATGAACATATGCACCGGCTTGGTCGGAAAATTCTGCGCATGCGTGCCAAGCGCTGCGATTCCAAACAACATACCGACTGCAAGCCGCGCGCTTTTCATAGTTACCCTCTTTTATTGTTTGATGTACGCCTAAGACAAGCCGTCGCTCAATTGCACTTTTTCCGGTTTCAACTCGATGCCCGATGCTTTCGCCTGCAACAACAGCAGCTGCGAAAAATCCTGGTCGTAGCCGTGACCGATGAGCGTCTGCACGAGATCGCGTGCTACCGAAGTCAGCGGCATCGGCACACCATGCTCCTTGCCGGCGCTTAGACCCAGGTCGATATCCTTGCGGAGCAGCTCAGGCGTGAACGTCACATGAAAATCCAGATTCGACAGGGCCGGTGTCTTGTAGCGCGTGAACATCGATCCCATGACGCTCTTGTTGAGAAAATCAAGAAATGCATGCCGCTGCATGCCCGCTTTCTCCGCAAGCACGGTTATCTCGCAGAGATTCTGGATAACGACACCCAGCATGACGTTATGGCAGATCTTCGCAATGCGAGATAGCTCTCCGTCGCCGACGTAACTCACGCCCTGACCGATCGCCTGCAGATACGGCGCGACTGCGTCGAATGCATCCTTAGGCCCTGAAGCAACGACGGTGAGCTTGCCCGCCTTGATGACTTTCGCATTGCCGGATACCGGCGCCGCGAGGAGCTTTGAACCGGCCTTGGCAAGCGTCGCGCGGATTTCTGCCGACGCTTCGATCGAGATAGACGTGCTGTCGACGACAATTTTAGGCGCCTTGCCTTTGGCCATGACGGCGCTCAGCACCTCCTTCACATCGTCGCCGGTAGACACCATGGTAAATACGATGTCACAGGCCGCAAGCTCAGGGAGCGTATCGACCACCTTCGCGCCGTATTGTTTGAGCGGCTCTGCCTTTGACTTCGTGCGGTTCCATACGGAGATATCGCAGCCGGCCTCGGCCAGACGCTGCGCCATCGCGTAACCCATGCGGCCGATGCCAATCCAGCCCAGCTTATGTTGCTTCATATTTGAAGTTGCCATTTCATTTTCCAATCGAGGTTCGTTTCATTTCTGCGGGTTGTCTTGCAGTCTGCGCTCGATCCAGGGCAGCACAACATTCTGAAAGATGCGCGACTGTGGCCACTGCTCCGATCGTCCCATATGCCCGCCCGCCGGATTCACCCACGTGTCCTTCGGGTCGCCATGTTTCATCATCAGGTACAAATCAGAGATCGGCTGTTGCGTATCTTTCTCGCCGTTGACCAGCAGCATCGGCGCGGATGGCTTATCGAGAAATCCGCCATCGAGAAGTGACAGGCGCGGACCGTAGCTCAGAAATTCATCCATCGTTTTGACTTCATATACGGCCGATCGCGCTGGAAACAGATCGAACAGATATTCCTTCGTTGTGAGGCCCTTCTTCTGAAATTCGGGCTGGAAGTAACCGTGTACGCCGACGCCGTGAACGACAGCACCGCGCAGGCGCTCGCGTTCGGTATATGCAAGCTTCGCCGCCCAGTAGCCGCTCCAGCTCTGTCCCCGCACGACGACGCGTTTCGCATCGACGTCGTTGCGCGTCTGCAGGTAGTCGAGCGCGCGCGAATAAATGCGCTCGGCGCCGACGTCGACTTTGAGCGGCGCCTGACCGGTGCCGGGCATGTCGAGCGCAAAGACGCCGATACCACGCTTCAGGTAGCCTTCACCGCCCGCGATCACATCTTCCTTGCGCGTGTCGAGGCCCGCAATGCTCATCACCAGCGGCGACGGACGCACATTCACCGGCAATTGAAGGTAGGCGACGATCTCTTTACCCTCGAACGGAATGCGCACCGTTTCCATCGGCGGCTCGAGCAACCGGCCGTAAGCGTTGAAGGCGTCGAGCGCGCTCTTGTACGCCGCTTTCTTGCCTGAAGAATTTTCAGTCGGCCAGCGCGCGGTGTTGTAAGTTTCCCACGCGTGCCGGTAACTCTCGCGGGCAGCGGCTTTGTCGGTTGCTTCCTGCGTCTTTGCCTGCGCCATGTAACGGTCGCCGATCCGTGCGAACGCGGCCGCCCACGCATCCGGCTCGAGACTGGTGAGTCCAGCCAGGGCTTCGCGCATATCAGCAGGTTTGACGCCGCCCACCGGCGGCAGATGGCGGTCTGCCCGACGCTGGGCCTCTTCCTTGAGCTCGGCAAGCTCGCGCGGACCTGCGCTTTGCGCAAAGACATTGCCCATCGACCATGCGAGAGCAAGCAGGATCGAAATACTGATCAGGCGGTTACTGACCGCGGGGCGCGCGCGTCCGTCGTTTTTCATGCGTTGAGCGCCTGCAACCAATCACGCGTCTCGATCACTGTCTTTACCTCGCGCAGAAACGCAGCCGAGTAGGCGCCATCGACGGCGCGATGATCGAATGTCTGCGCCAGCACGCCGATCGGACGAATAGCGATGCTGTCGCCCGCTTCGCTCTCGATAACCACCGGCTTTTTGCTCACGCCGTCGGTTGAAAGAATCGCAACCTGCGGCTGATTAATGATCGGCGCGGTGATCAGCGTACCGAACACACCCGAGTTGGAGAGTGTATATGTCCCGCCTGACAACTCGTCGACCTTGAGACGATTGCTGCGGGCGCGCTGCGCAATGTCGTTGATCTCGCGAGCGAGCTGCGGCAACGACTTGCTCGGCACATCGTTGATTACCGGCACGACAAGACCCTCGTGGTTCAGATCTACCGCGATGCCGATATTGATACGGTTGTGCACGACGAGATCATCGCCATCGAGACTCGCATTCAGCAGCGGAAACTTCGCAAGCGCGACTGATACCGCGCGCGCGATAAACGGCAGATAGGTGAGTGTGTAGCCTTCCCGCGCTTTCCATGCGGCTCCCGTGGATTTGCGCGCGAGTTCGACGCGCATAAAATCGACTTCGATTGCCTGCAGCACGTGCGGCGCCGTTGTCCACGACTTGACCATGTGCTCGCGTGTCCGCTTGCGGATGTTGCTGAGCGGTTTACGCGTATCAGTACGCCGTGCGCTATCCGCAACCCTCTCTTGCTGTCCCGGCGTGCTTGCAGCTTGCGTCGGACGCCTCGCAATGAATGTGAGGACATCTTCCCGCGTGATGCGCCCGTCACGGCCGCTGCCCGCAATTTGTGCCGGATTGAGTTTGTGCTCGGCGACGAGTCGTCGAACCACGGGTGACAAGCGGTCGCCGGCCGGCGCCGCCGAAAACCGCGCGACAGATGCTGGCGCCGGCACCTGCTTATCGTTGGACTGAGCCGGCTGCATGTCACGCGCTGCTGGCGCGGCCGGACGCGTGTTGCCTTCGTCGATAATTGCGAGCGCTACGCCGACTTTCGCCGTGACGCCCTCCTGCACCAGAATCTGCGCGATCACACCGCTGACCGGCGCCGGGATTTCCGTGCTGACTTTATCGGTCTCGACATCGAACAGCGTCTCGTCCGCTTTCACGGTATCACCGACTCGCTTGTACCACTTGGTGACGACGCCCTCGGCGACTGTCTCGCCGAGCTGCGGCATGATCACGTCCATTCGTCTCTCCTACAGTTTTGCATTTGCATACTTCGGGCGCGATGAGCGCGTCTGATCCTGCGCCTTATAAACGACTTTTCCGCCGACCATCGTCATCAGCGGCTTGATGTTCTTGATGTCATCCGCCGGCACATGCAGGTAATCGCGATCCAGCACCAGCAGGTCGGCATACTTTCCCTTTTGCAGGGACCCGATATCGCTTTCACGAAACGCAAAGTAAGCATTGTTCCGCGTGTGCGCGATCAGTGCTTCCTCACGGCTGATGGTCTGCTGATTCACCTTAAAACCGCCCAGCATGTGACCTGTGACCGCGAACCAGAGCGTGTAAAACGGATTCGATGGCGTCACTGCAGTAGCGTCTGAACCGAGACCCCAAGGGATGCCGCTATCCTGCACCATGCGGAACGGCGGCATCGCATACGCCTTGTCGTCATACACGTCATGAAACAGCACGCCCTGTATCGTCGGCCGGCTGTGCAGTTGCACATACAAGCCAAGTCTGCGCAAGCGTTCGAGATCCTGCGGCTCGAGCTGATCGACATGCGAGAGCGTCCAGCGCAATCCTCGCACCGGTTTCACTTTATTGATTGCTTCAATCTCGCCCACGAAGCGTTCAATCGATCCGCGCAACTGCGCGTGCACATTAAGCGATAGGCCGCGATCGGCGACGGCTTGTGCAACACGCCGCCACTGCGTCATGTTCTCGTCCGAGGGCTGGGTGGTCTTGACGAGCGTGCTGTCGTGCAGCGGGAAATAGACCGTTTCGCCGTAGCCCACATTGTCGAACCAGTCGTCACCCTGAAATGGTCTGATGCCTTTGATCTTGTCGAGCACGCTATCGACGTCTTTAGGCGACTCCGGTTCGAGCCAGATGTTGTAGAACACACGCATGGTCAATGAGTGCTGATCAGCAAGTGTGCGCACCGGTTCGAAATATTTAGGATGGAAAGAGCGCCCGCCCATATCGATGTACGACGTCATGCCCATGCGGTTTAAATCGCTGAACATCACTCTTGCATTTTCGGCCATGCGCGCCATCGCGATGTCGCCGAGCTTGGCGAGCGTTGCCCGCACCGCTCCCCCGCCGTTCAGAACGCCCGTCGGCTGACCGTTCGCATCTTTGACGATAATGCCGCCCGGCGGGTTGGACGTATTGGCATCGATGCCGAGCGTCTTGAGCCCCGCGGTGTTGGTGTATATGCGGAAATAGATGAGCTGCAGCGCGACCGGATTGTTTGGTGCGACAGCGTCGAGCTCGTCCCTCGTAAACCCTTTGCGCTCATCGGCAAATTGCTCGATCGACCAGCCGCCGAGCACCAGCACCCATTCGCCGGGCGCCGATGCTTTGGCTTTCGCCGCAATCATTTCGAGCGCCTGTTTGCGCGACGTCACGCCGTCGAGCCTCACTTCCTGGTGCCAGTACTCGGCTGCGCGCATGAAGTGCGCGTGATTGTCGATGAGCCCTGGAGTGACCGTCCTGCCTTTGAGCTCGGTCACGCGGGTCGCGGACCCCTTGAGCGCATCAATCGCTGCATTGCTGCCCACCGCCATCACGCGCTCGCCTTTAATTGCGATCGCCTGAGCAGTCGTAAACCGATCGTCAACAGTAATGATTTTGCCGTTGCGCAGGATGATATCCGCCTCTTCCACGCCGTATGCCGCGAGTGAGATCAGGAACAGCACAAAGACACCATGCGCGCGGTGTAATCTCATGCGCCGCTCCGCTGATAGACAATCTTGCCGCCGACCATCGTCATGACAGGTTTAATGTCTTTGATCGAGTCCGCCGGGATGGTCAGGTAATCGCGATCCAGTACCAGGAGATCCGCATACTTACCCGGCTGCAGAGAGCCGAGATTCGCCTCCTGGAAAACGATGAACGCATTGCTGCGCGTATGCGCGATCAATGCTTCCTCGCGGGTAATGCTCTGGCGGTTCACTTTGCGGCCGCCGATCATGCGGCCGGTAACCGCGAAGCCGAGCGTATAAAACGGATTCGATGTCGTCACCGCGGTTGCATCCGTGCCGAGTCCCCAGCGGATGCCGCTATCCTGGATGCGGCGAAACGGCGGCATGTCCCACGCCACATCGCCGTGCGCTTTGTGCATGAGCGCGCCCTGAATCAGCGGCCGGCTGTGAATCTGCGCGGTCATGCCGAGTTTTTTCATACGATCGAGCTGCGCGACGCTGACCTGGTCGAGATGCGAGTACGACCAGCGCAGGTCGCGAATGGGCGCTGCCCGATTGATCGCCTCGTACTCGGTGAGAAAAATATCGATGACGTCGGTCATCTCGACATGCGAGTTGACGTAGATTCCGCGCTCGGCGAGCGCCTGTGCGATGCGCCGCATCTGCGCGATATCGCCGGGCTTTTTGTTGCTTTCACGGCGCAATAGTTGGGTAGTCACCGGACCATAGACCGATTCGCCCCAGCCGACATTGCCGAAGTAGTCGCTGCCCTGGAACGGTTTGGCCTGAGTGATTTCAGCGATGACTTTGTCCGCCTGTTCGGGTGTCGCCGGCTGGCGTATCGTGGTCCAGAACGCGCGGATGTCGAGCTCACCGCGATCGGCGAGATATTGATACGGCTCGTAATGCCCGGGGCCCATGCCGCGTCCGCCCGCATCGAGCCACGCTGTGACGCCCATCGAATTCAGTTCGTGGACGAGCTTGCGCGCATTCGCGAGCCACGCATCTTTTTCGAAGAGCGGAATTTTCGCCGCGACGAACGCCACGCCACCGGCACCGCGTACCACACCGGTGAGCCTGCCGTTTGCGTCTTTCTCGATCTTTCCATTCGCCGGGTCAGGCGTGGACTCGTCGATATTCGCCGCCGTCAGCGCCGCAGTGTTGAGATAGCTATGGTTATAGACCGATTGAATGACGACCGGATTCTGCGGCGCAACGCGGTCCAGCTCGTCGCGCGGAAATCCACGTGGATCGTCGGTGAACTGCTCTTCCGACCAGCCGCCGAGTGTAACGATCCACGCGCCCGGACGCTCGCTACGGACGCGCGCAGCCAGCATCCTCGAAGCCTCCGCACGTCGGGTAATACCGTCGAAGCGCAATTCGTCGTGCTCCGCCGCGCGTATCCAGTGCGCATGATTGTCGATGAGTCCCGGGATGACCGTCCTGCCATGCAGATTTATTTTGCGGGTGCCGCTGCCCGCAAGCTTCGTGACCGTGCTTGTTTTTCCGGTCGCGACGACACGATGGTCCTTGATTGCCAATGCCTGCACGATCGAGAAACGGTCATCGACTGTGATTATCTTGCCGTTGAACAGAATGAGTTCCGCCGGCTCAGCGGCCGCGGCGGTCAACCATAAGATTGAACCGCAGAGGACGCCAACGACGCGGACGAAAAGCGACAAGCAAGACATGTAGCAGTTGGTCAACCCATGGTGCGACGGATCGTACTCACGATGCGATCAACCGAAGGAATCGTGTTGTCCTCGAGCAGATCGGCGGATGGCAGCGGCACATGCGGCGTCGTGATGCGCGTGATCGGACCATCGAGATCCCAGAAGCATTCCTCAGCGACGATCGATGCGATTTCAGCGCCCCAGCCGCACAAGCGCGGATTTTCCTCGACGGTGAAGAGCCGGCCCGTTTTAGAGACTTCGCTCAAAATTGTTTGCGTGTCGAGCGGCACGAGTGAGCGCACATCGATCACCGTGCATGCGATGCCGTGCTCCTTCTCGAGCAGTGCCGCCGCATCGATGGATTTGTGCACCATCGACGCCAAAGCAACGATCGTGCAGTCCTTGCCCTGCCGCAAGACTTTTGCTTTGCCGAGCTCATCGACGTACTCGCCGTCCGGCACTTCACCCTTCATTGGATACAGCGACTTCTGCTCGAAGAAAAGCACGGGGTCCGGGTCACGCACGGCTGCTGCGAGCAGACCTTTGACGTCCGCCGGAAACGCGGGAGCAACCACCTTGATGCCCGGTATCGCCATCGCCCAGTTCTCGACCGCTTGGGAGTGTTGCGCCCCGAACCGCGAGCCCGCTCCATTCGCAGTCCGGATCACGAGCGGCAGCGAAATCTGGCCATTCGTCATGTAGCGTGACTTGGCGATCTCGTTTGCGACAATGTCCCAGCACACTGCAAGAAAATCGGAGAACATGATTTCCGCAATGGGCCGCAAGCCCGTCATGGCGGCCCCCATTGCAGCCCCCAGAATCGCCTGCTCGGAAATCGGACAGTCACGTACGCGACGCGGCCCAAATTTATCGAGCAACCCGACCGTCGCTTTGAACACGCCGCCGGCGCCGGCGACATCTTCGCCGAGGAAGACGACGTTCTCGTCGCGCGTCATCTCCTGAGCAATGCCCGCCGCAACGGCATCGCGATAAGTCAGTTCCGCCATGCTGCGCCTCCGTCCGCCCACACATTTTTCTCGATGTCATCAACTGACGGCAGGGGTGATGCCTTCGCAGTTGCGGTCGCTGCGTCGACTTTCTTCATCGCCTCCGCTTCGATGTCTTTCAGGGTGGGCTCATTGAAACCGTGTTTGAGCAGCCGTTCCCGATACGTAATAACCGGATCGCGCAATAACCACTTCTCGAGCTCACCCTCGGGCCGGTACTTGGCCGGATCGGCACGCGAGTGCCCGCTGTGGCGGTACGTCATGGCCTCGATGAGCGATGGTCCGCCGCCCGCACGCGCTTTGCTCAATGCTTCGCTCGCGACCTGATACATGGCGTCCGCGTCATTGCCATCGACGACGATCGACGGCAAGCCATATGCGCTCGCGCGATCCGCCGCGGGATGCTCGACAGCGGTAACGGCGCTGATCGGCGTGTATTCCATATAAAGATTGTTCTCGCACACGAAGATGACCGGCAGCTTCCACACGACGGAAAAGTTCAGAGCCTCGTGAAAGGCGCCGATGTTCGTCGTGCCATCGCCGAAAAAACAAACCGCTGCCTGCTGCGTGCCTCGATACTGCGCGGACCACGCGGCGCCCGCAGCGACCGGCAGGTGCGCACCGATAATGGCGTATGAGCCCATTGCGCCTTTTTTGACATCCGTAAGATGCATCGAGCCGCCTTTCCCGCCGAGCAAGCCGCACTGGCGACCCATCAGCTCACCGAGCACGCCTTCCATCGATGCGCCGCGCGCAAGCGTATGTGCGTGGCCTCGATACGTGCAGAACGTGTAATCGTCTGGACGCATCGCAACACCGAACGCGGCGGCAATCGCCTCCTGGCCCAGCGACAGGTGGCTCGTTCCCTTGATCAGGTTCTGCAAAAACAAATCGAAGGCGCGCTTTTCGCAATAGCGCAGTTCGAGCTGCAGCCGGTAGAGCTCGAGCCGGGTTTCGCGGCCGATCTCGATCTCGGCGGGCGTTGATTTTTTGCGTTTGACGTTTGTATCCAAATTAACCTCTCAAAACTCGACCTGCATCTTATCTGCCGTTGAAGGCTTGGCTCAAAAAAAACGGAATCACCGCAAAGGACGCAAGCAACGTGAAGTAAACGAAACGTGCGTACATCGATGGCAACCATCGAACTTTTTTGCAGAAGGGCTTACGATTTTCCCGATTCAATTAGTTTCGTTAGCGTCCTTTGCGGTTCAAGATTTCGTCTTGCTAAGCATCGTTCGTGGCTTAACACTTAACCAAAGGCTTGCTGTCAGTTCACGATCTAATATCGATTCGCGATCGGTAACTCCTGCGCCGGGAAAAGCGTAATGATCTTCGCGCCGTTCGGCGTTAGAACAACTTCTTCTTCGATGCGCGCTGCCGACACGCCGTCGGTTGCGGGACAAAATGTCTCGACGGCAAACACCATTCCCGCCTTCAGCTCATACGGGTCCTTGAGCGAGTTAAGACGCGAGATCAGCGGACGCTCATGGAGCCCGAGCCCGAGCCCGTGACAGAAGTTAAGTCCGAACGCCGACATTTCCGTCTCGAAGCCGATGACGGTCGACTTAGGAAACATCTGCGCAACTTTGTCCGTTGCAACACCGGGCTTGAGCATGCCGATCGCGTCGTCCATCCATTGGCGTGCTTTCTTATAGGCATCGATTTGCGGTTTGGTGGCGCTGCCAACGGTAAAGGTCCGGTAGTAGAACGTGCGATAGCCCATGTATGACTGAATGATGTCGAAGTACGCCTGATCGCCCGGCCGTATCATGCGATCGGTGAAGTTGTGCGGATGCGGGCTGCAGCGCTCTCCGGCGATTGCGTTGATCGCTTCCACGCAGTCCGAGCCCATCTCGTACAGCCGCTTGGTTGCCATCGCAACAACTTCGTTCTCGCGCACGCCGGGCTTCAACGCCTCGAAAATATCCTGATACACGCCATCGCCCATGGCGGCTGCCATGTTGAGAAGCGTGATTTCGTCGTGGCTTTTGATTTCGCGCGCTTCGAGCATCACCTGCTGGCCATCTTCGACCTTGATGCCCAGGTTCTGCAGCGCGAACAAAAACGGTGGCTCGACGACGTCGATGCCGAGCGGCATATCGGCGACGCCTTCTTTCACCAGGATATCCTTGATTTCTTTTGCTGCTTCCTCGAACAAGCCCACGCGCGGATTGATGGCGCCGCGCAAGCCGACGTTGCCGGCAAGGCAATGGTTGGTGGGCAGCCACGGTGCGTAGAGTTTGTGGTGGCGCGCAGCCGAACCGAAATCCCATACGTACGGCTCGCCATTACCGGTGAGCAAACACCAGCGTGTCAGCTTGTCGCGCGCCCATTCGCCGATTACCGTGCTCGAGATATAGCGCATGTTGTACTGATCGAAGACCAGCAAGGCGCCGAGCTTGGACTTCGCGAGTGAGTTTCGAGTACGCGCGAGCCGATATTCGTGCAGCCGGCGAAAATCCACGCGCTCCTCGAAGTCGACCTGCATGCGGCCGGGTGCCTGCAGCGGCCGCTCCCAGCGATGGCCCGGATTGGCCGGATCGTATAAAGCGTCAGGAGCATTGCGTTCGCCGTTTCTTGAATTGATATCGGCAGCCTTGACGATTTTCGGCTCGACGGCTTTTGGTTTGCGCGCCATTGCTATCTGCTCCTTCTTCATTTCGACAAAGCGCCCAGTTGGACTGCAAGCCAGTCAGCCGTCTGGTCGCGATAGCGGTACCAGAGATTGTTCACGACGTGGTTGCCGCCCTCGATGATCGACAGCACGCACGGTCCTGACACTGCAGCCGCAAGCTTTTGCGCTTCGGTGACCGGCGTGAGACGGTCGTTCGTGCCTGCAACGATGTAAATAGGACAGGTGATGTTGTGTGCGACGTCCTTGAGTGACACACGCAGCGCGACCCTGCCCGCTTCTTCGAGATTCGCGCTGTGCGAGCGGACGCGAAACGCCTCCACATTCAGTTTAGGGCGCCCCTCGAAGCTCGCAGAGCGCTGAAATCCGCCCGATAACGCGACGCACGCCTTGATGCGCTTATCGAATGCCGCCGCGCGCGGCGCATAGTAGCCGCCGAATGACACGCCCCAAATGCCGATACGGTCATTGTCGACATCGCTGCGGTTTCCGAGATAATTCAGGACGGCACCGACCGGCCTCTCGTACTCGGGCGTAATCGGGAAGTCATATTCGGCTTCGCCCTGCCCCGGGCCGTCGAAGGCGAGCGTCGCCAGACCACGCATGAGGAAGCGGTTCTCGTAGTCATCCATCTCTTCTTTGGTGGAATCCAGGCCCATACACATGACCACCAACGGAGCCTTCACAGAATTGGCCGGCTTGCGCAGAATTCCGTACAGGCTTTTCCCTTCATACGGGATCGCGACGCGCTCACCCGGCGGTTTGAGCCATGGCAGCGCCTTGTTACGGCACTCGACAACCTTGCGATGCGCGGTTTTCATCTGCGCCATGTCGTTTACGAATAGAAATTTTCCAAAGTGATAGCACAATGCGGCGCGCGTCCAGTGCTCGCCTGCTGACAATTTGCAGTCCTCGGCGTACGCTTTGTCGCCGAGTTCTTCATGAATGGCAGCGCGCGCCGACCACGCCGCGCACCAATCGTCCCAGTGCTCGAGTTGCGCAGTCACTTCCTGAAAATCCGTCAGCGGCACGCCGTTCGCAACAAACCGCGGCGCCCAATGTGAGATTGCTGCTTCGACCTGCGCGTCGCGCTGCCTGACTACGGCGTCCATTTCACTCTTCCAGACTTTCGCGCGTGCGTTTGCTAAACGCCCAGCATCTCGAATACGCCCGGCGCATAACGATCGCCTGCGCGTGCGCCCGGTGCGAATGTATTCGTGAGTAATTCATGTTCGGATTGTGTCAGCGCCAGATCTAGCGCCGCCACATTCTGTTCGAGGTATTTCTGCTGTTTGGTGCCGGGGATCGGAATGATATCGTCCCCTTGCGCAAATAGCCATGCAAGCGCGACCTGCGCCGTCGTCGCGCTATGTGCCGCGGCCACCGCTTCGAGCGGCTTCAACAGCTCGAGATTGCGCTCGAGGTTGCCGGGCTGAAAGCGCGGCTGCTTGCGGCGCTTGTCATTTGGCGCAATGTCATCGAGTCTGCGCACCGTGCCGGTTAGCAGCCCGCGCCCGAGCGGCGCATACGGCACGAAAGCGACATCGAAGTCACGGCAGGCGGGCAGGATTTCCGGTTCTACATCGCGCGCCCACAGCGAATACTCGGTCTGCATGGCGGTAATCGGATGTACTTTTGAGGCGCGGTTCAGCGATTGGCGCCCAGCTTCACACAAACCGAGATAACGCACCTTGCCCTTGCGAACAAGCTCGGCCATTGCACCGACCGTGTCTTCAACCGGCACCTCGGGATCGACGCGGTGCAGATAATAAAGATCGATGACTTCGACGCCAAGCCGCTGCAAGCTCGCATCGCACGCTTGCGGCACGTAATCAGGACGCCCGTTATAACCTTTCTTGCCGCCTGCGAGATCGAAGTTGCCGAATTTCGACGCGATGATCACCTGCTCACGCCGGCCCTTAACCGCTTGGCCGAGCAGACGCTCGTGCCGGCCGTCCATGTATCGATCCGCCGTGTCGAAGAACGTGACGCCGAGATCAAGCGCGCGCTGCATGGTCGCAATCTGGACTGCATCGTCCTGTGCGCCGAAGTCGGTGGTGGTGCTACCCATGCCGAGGCCGACGGCGGAAACCATAAGCCCGCTGTTGCCGAGTCTGCGCATTTTCATTAGCTGTGTCCTGTGTTGAGTCCGGCGAGCGACCATTGCTGAACCGGCGCCGGCTCAAGAACGGGTTTGCCGAGTGCGGGTGACGAGACGAGATAGAGTCCAGTACCCGTGCCCACCCACATGAGATTGCGGTCCCATTCCACGAATACTGCGTCGGTGTCCCGGGGATAACTGAGGTAGTCGTCAAGGCTGCCAGGCTGCGGCGGAATGAAGTAACCGATGTTCCGCGGTTTTGTTGGCTGAGAGATGTCGAACATCTGCAATCCCGCGTTGAAGAATGAGTACGCCGTGAAGTTCGGGTGCGGCTTCCCCGGCGCCTTCATATGCGGCGGGTTATGCGACCCGAAACGGCCGCGCTTGTCGCAGAAATCGCGATATGGCGCGTCGGGCGGCGGTACGGGCACCGGCAGCTTCGCGAGCGGCCGCAAATTAGTCAGGTCTTTTACATCCACCACCCACAGCGGCTGGTACGGTTCGTTGCAATCGGGATTGAGAACTTCCGGATTCGTTATCACGAACCCTCGATCGAGCCGTGCGATATCGATCGTGTGAAACGGGAGCGAGCCCGCCGCCATTTTTGGGTAAAAGCGTCCAATCAGTTTCGGATTACTGATATCCGACAGATCATGCACCATCATCCCGAACGCCCCGTATGCGCTGTAGCCATAGCGGCCGCCGTCCTCGACTCTCTTCGGCACATACATCGGGCCATGGAGCGTCGTCCATGACTCCTTATCCCCGTACTCGCGCCATTTTCTGTACGCTTCGTCTTCGCCGTCGCGCTGGCCCGGCACCCACCAGTTCGCGACAAACTTCGGCTGTGTGGGATCCGACACATCGATGATCTGAATTCCGTTGCAGAAATAACGCACCGAGCTTTCCATGTGCGTGAAGCTGTTGTCCGGTGCGGTGTCGAGATATGCGTACTGGCCGCCGTCATAGTAATTACGATGTGTGCCCGAGCCGGTTTGCACTTCGCGCTTGGGGTCGCCCTGATCGCAGCTCCACTGCGATAGCGGCACGATCTTCGCGGGATCGGTCGCATCGTAGAAGCGCACGCCGCGCAGTCCCTTCTGGTTGATGTTCTGCTGGATCATCGACGGGTCGTCATACTTGCCGTGCGGCGCCTGCGGTGTCGAAAAGGTGCCTGCAACTCCGGCGCCCGTCATCAATATCCACTTACCGAGTTTGCGGTTATACGCAAGCTGAACCTGGTTGCCGACGTATCCTTTCTTGTTGAACATTTTCGGATTGAGCGGATCGCTGACGTCAATGACATCCCCGCGATTGAAGAGATAGCGACGGTCGCCGATGGCCATCATTTGCATTTTCGCCCCGCGTTCCTCGCCCGGATCGAAGTGCGCAAGCACACTTGTGTTCTTGCGGTACATGTTGCGATCAAGGTACTTGAGGCTCGTTGGCCGCGGATGCGGATGGCGGTTCGCCATGGCGGTGCCGACAAATGCCGGCGACGCGGCTGCGCTTCCCGCAGCGGCGGACAACTTTATGAAATCACGCCTCGTATATCGCTTGCTCACTGCACGCTCTCCTCGCTCTTAAATCAACGCTCATTCGGCTTTGATGCCGGCTTCTTTGATGACCTTGCCCCACTTCACGACTTCAGCGTTGACGAATGCGGCAAATTCTGCCGGCGTCATCACGGTGGTTTCAGCGCCTTGTGCAAGCAGCGCGTCGCGGGCTTCGGGCGACTGCAGGATCGTCACGACGTCGCGATTCACCCTGGTGATAATCGACTGCGATGTCTTCGCCGGCGCAAAAAGCCCGAACCACACGCTCGCTTCGATGCCGGGATAGCCTGCTTCGACCACGCTCGGTATGTCCGGCGCTGCCGCAAAGCGTTTGCCGCTCAGCACTGCGAGCGCCTTGATGCGGCCGGCCTTGGCCTGGGCGTTGATCGTAGTCGTCGACAGGAACGCAGCCTGCGTTTCGCCTGCAACCAACGCCGTCAGTGCGTAGCCCGATCCCTTGTACGGTATGTGTACGAGCTTGGCGCCGGTCATCTGATTGAACAATTCACCGGATAACTGGCTGCTCGTGCCCCCGCCTGCCGAGCCGTAATTTACTCCGCCGGGTTTTGCTTTGGCGTAAGCGACAAAGTCTTTCAGGTTGTTCGCAGGCACCGAACTGTGAACGGCGAGCGCAATGCCCGAATTTGAAACGAGTGCGATCGGTGTGTAATCGCGCACCGGATCGTACGAAAGATTTTTGTAGAGAAACTGGGGGCTCGCATGTGTGCCGATCTGGCCGAGCACGAGCGTGTAGCCATCGGGCGCGGCTTTGGCGCCAATCTCCGCGCCAATCAGGCCGCCAGCGCCCGGACGATTGTCGACGACGACCTGCTGACGCCAGCGCTCGCTGAGTTTGGCGGCCGTGAAGCGCGCGATGATGTCCGAGGTACCGCCGACCGAACCGGTAATGAGCCGCACCGGATGATTGGGATATGCAACGTCCGTGCCCTGTGATGCCGCCATTAACGGCGCAAGAGCTAGTACGGTCGCGAACAGCTTCGCTATAACGTTCATCGGCTGATTGATTACTGCGTGACGTGATACTGCAGCGGCAGCCGGTGCAGACATTCAGCGCCGTCGCGCGTGATGCGAAACAGATTGCCGAGCTGCAGGCCCGCGCGCTCATCGTGCGTGACGACATTGGGCTGTACAACGACGCACATATTTTCCTCGAACGTGAACTTCGGCCCGGGCGGACCGCGTTTGCCGGCCGACTCCCGGGTGCCGATACTCGGCGGCAGGAGGCCGATGCCGAAGCCGTGCAGGAAGCCGTCATTGATCGTGAAGCCCCGTTCCGCAATAACTTCGGCCGCATCGAGCACATCTTCGCTCGTGGCGCCGGCGCGCAGCGCTTTTACGCACCGCGAATACGACTCCAATGTCGTATCCCATAGCTGCTTGTAGAGATCGCCAGGCTCGCTTTGCAAGAAGATCGGACGATGCATCTGTCCCGAGTAGCCCCAATAACTGACGCTGATCTCGGTGTTGATCACGTCGCCGCGCTCGAGCACGCGGTTGGAAAGATTCTGTCGCGGCACGCACGCGCCGGCATTCTGCTGCGGTCCCGACGATAGATAGCAGAGATGCGGCAGACCACCGCTGCGCAGCGCCGCTGCTTCCACGATGGCGCCGAGCTCATACTCGCGCATGCCGGGCTTTGCCTGATCGATCAGCGACTGCAGCGCCGCGTCTGTGAGTGCGGCGCCTTTCTTGAGCCAGTCGATCTCCTCGACGCTTTTTACCAGGCGCAGACGCCGGAAAGCGCGCGTCACATCGCGGAACTGCCAGCCGGCGAGCTCGCGCTGCCATGCAAGATAACTCTGCACGGGAACGTCGCCCACATACCCGAGCGTCGCTTTACTCAGGCCGCTGTCGAGCAGATGCTTAGTAATCGAGAGTGCAGAGCTCGGCCCGCCCCACTCACTCCGAATAGCGGACGCTTCACGCGCGTTCGGCACATGGTTGAACGATTGAACGAAGATGACCGGCTCGTGCCGCGCGGTCACTACTACGTAGTTGTTGCGGTTGCCGAGGAAGCCCGCAAGATAATGGATGTCAGCATGGTTGTGGCGCGAGACGCCCGAGTCGCCGTATACCACGAGCGCATCGATACCTTCCGCCGCCATCAGCGCACGGGCAGCGGCATGACGCCGTGCGAACTCCGCTTCGGAAAATCGTGGATACAGTGCAGCGCTCATGCGTGTAGAAAAATTACCTTGGTTCGTCGTATCGATTAATCCGCTTTGATGCCGGCTTCGCGAATAACCTTGGTCCATTTCGGAATTTCCGCCCGCACGAATGCACCGAGCTCCGCCGGCGTTGACGGTGCGGCATCGGCGCCTTGCTTGAGCAGCACGTCCTTGACCTCCGGCTCGCGCAGCATCCCGGTGACCGCGTGATTAAGCTTTGTGATGATCGGTTGCGGCGTGTGAGCAGGCGCGAACAGCGCGAACCATAACAGCGCCTCCATGCCAGGTACGCCTGCCTCGGTCGCGCTGGGAATATCCGGCGTTCCGGGAAAGCGTGTCCGGCTCGACACTGCGAGCGCTTTTAGCTTGCCCGCTTTGAGCTGCGTGTAAGCAGTCACCGGCGACAAAAAAGAAATCTGCGTTTCGGCGCCGAGCAGCGCAGTCAATGCGAAACCGGCGCTTTTATAGGGCACATGCAGAATCTTCAGTCCCGTGACCTGCTTGAAGAGTTCGCCGGTGAGATGGCTCGCCGTGCCCGGGCCGGCCGATGCATAGCTGAGATTACCTTTTTGCTTGGCGTAAGCGATGAGCTCCTGCACATTGCTGACCGGTATGGACGGGTGCACAACCAGCACCGTGACACCGCGTGAAACCATCGTGATCGGCGCAAAGTCGCGCACCGGATCGTACGGCAGATCTTTGTACAGAGCGACAGCGCTCACGTGCGTGCCCGCGTGTCCCATGACCAGCGTGTAGCCGTCAGCCGCTGACTTTGCGCACACGTCCGTCGGTATCGTTCCACCGGCGCCCGAGCGATTGTCGACGACGACACTCTGTCCCCAGACTTCGGTCAGCTTGTGGCCAACATAGCGCGACAGATAATCGGCCGTGCTGCCCGGTCCCTGCCCCATGATACGAATCGGCTTGGTGGGATATGCGCTGCTCACGTCAGCACCGTATGCGGCGGCGGTGTAAGCGCCGAACATAACGACAGCGATTGTGTTCACTCGCCGTTTCACGACGTCACGCGCTCATGTCGGAGGCACACCCAACTCGCGCGCAAGCCAGTCCGCAGTCTGCGTCTGATACATGTAGCGGCGGTTGTTAACGACGTGGTTCCCGCCTTTCACGATGTTGAGCACCGTTCGGCCGGATGCTTCGCTGGCGATGCGCTCCGCGTTATGCGGCGGGGTTAGATGATCAAGCTCTCCACCGACGACGTAGAGCGGACACGTAATGTTCTTCGCCGCACCTTGCAGCGTCAGTGTCTGCGCGACTGTGCGCGCTTCCTCCATCGTCTTGCTGTGGCTGCGGACTCTAAACGCATCGCGTGATAATTCATTGCGCGCATCGAACACTTCGACCCAGCTATAAGGCCCTGACAACGACACGCAGGCCTTGAGGCGTTTCTCGAACGCTGCGGCGCGCGCGGCATAGTAGCCGCCAAGCGAAACGCCCATGATGCCAATGCGCGATGCGTCGAGATCAGTCCGGGATTCGATGTAATCCACAACCGCTTTCACCGGCACTTCATAGTCACCCCGTATCGGCAGGTCGTATTCGGCTTCGCCCTGTCCCGGACCATCGAAGGGCAGCGTTGCCATGCCGCGCGCGAGCAGGATGTCTTCGTAGAGCGCCATCTCTTCTTTGGTCGAATCGAGCCCGACGCAAATAATGACGACCGGCGGTTTAGTTACGCTTACCGGTTTGCGCAAAATGCCGTAAAGCGGCGTCTTGTCATACGGAATTGCAACGCGCTCGCCGGGCGGATCGAGGTGCGGCAGTGCGAGACCGCGGCACTCGACCGTCTTCTGATGCGCTGCTCTCATCTGTTCGAGGTCGTGCACAAACATGAATTTGCCGAAGTGATAGCACAATGCGGCTCGCGTGAGATGGCCGGCCGCGCTGATGGTAAAACCATCTGCAAGCGCCTGACGTCCCAGCGCTTCGTGTATTGCGCCGCGGGCGCACCAACCTGCACACCATTCGTCCCAGCGTGTCATCGACACTGTCACTGCTTCGAAATCGGCGAGGGGCACGCCGCTTGCGACGAATCGCGGCGCCCATGCGCGCACTGCAATCTCGATGCGCTTATCCCTGATCGGAGTATCCATGCTCAGTCCAATAAGTCATCGACCGCCGCAACGAAAAATCTGCCGGCCTGCAACCGTCCATGATTTGCTGCACACGCGGTTTCGCGGCATGCTCCCGGAAATACAATTTATCAATCGGCGCGCGCGCCGGAGTCCCGAACGATTTTTCCGAGTTTCACAATCTCATTGCGCACATACGCATCGAGTTCCGCAGGTGTGCTCGAGACGGGTTCGGCGCCTTGCGCCAGCAGCTTTTCACGGACGTCGGGCATTTGCAGCACTTTGACAATGTCCGCATTAAGCTTCGCGATAAGCGGTTTCGGCGTCGTAGCGGGCACGAGCACTGCGAACCAGGGATCGAAAACGAAGCCCGGCACTCCGGATTCAGCGACCGTCGGCACTTCAGGCAACGCGGTAGAACGTTTCGCGGTGCTGACTGCTAACGGACGCAGGCGGCCAGACTTGATGTGCGGCATCGCGAGGATCTGCGGCGCCCAGGTCAAATCAACGCGACCTGCGAATATCTCAGTGAGCTGCTCGGCGAAGCCTTTGAATGGCACGTGCACCATCTTCACGCCAACGGTGCTATTGAAGAGCTCTCCATTCAAATGGCTCGCTGAACCAATGCCGGCGGAGCCATACGTCAGTTTCCCGGGCTGCGTTTTCGCAAGCGCTATCAGCTCCTGCACGTTCTTTGCGGGCACATGCGTGCCTAGCGAAAGTACGTTTGGAATCGACGCCACTAATGTCACCCCTGCAAAATCTTTCGCAGGGTCAAACGGCAACTTGCTGTAAAGCGTGGCATTCACCGCATGACTCGCTGACACCATGAGCAGTGTATAACCGTCGGGCACCGACTTCGCGGCTATACCGGTGCCCACGACGCTGCCCGCACCTGCCCGGTTATCAACGACAAGCTGTTCTCCCCATACCTCCGAAAGCTTTTGACTCAGCACTCTCGCGAGCGCGTCGGTCGCACTGCCGGGCGTGAAGGGCACGATAAAGCGCACGGGGTGCGCTGGAAAAGTCGGCCCCGTTTGCGCATGTGCGGCGCTGAAAAAACAGGCGAGTAAAGCGCCCATGATGATTCTGTTCACGGCGAAGCCCTGCTGCTGATCACGATTCATTTGTCAATCCGCCCGTGCGCCGGACGCTTTCACCACTTTGGCGAGGCGCTCGACTTCGCCTTTGATGAAGGCATCGAATTGGGCGGGCGGCATGGCGTGCGGAGTTGCGCCCTGCACGAGCAATCTTTCCTTCACATCGGCGAGGCTGAGTATGCGCGCGACTTCCCGCGCGATTTTCTCTTTAATGTCCTTCGGCATCTTCGCCGGTCCGACCAACCCGGTCCAAAGATTGAAATCAAAACCGGGAAGGCCCGAATCCGCAATCGTGGGAAGGTCCGGCAATACAGGCGAGCGGGCTCTCGTGGTGACTCCCAGTCCGGTGACTTTGCCACTTTTGACGAGCGGCACTGCGGCGGTAATCGGCGCAAAGAAATACTGGACGCTGCCGCTGATCGTGTTGGTCAGCGCCTCCGGCGTGCCTTTGAACGGCACATGCACCACATTGATATTCGCGGCGAGCTTGAACTGTTCGCCGTTCATGTGTGTGCCGCTGCCGACGCCCGCGGAGCCATAGTTCAATTGCCCGGGCTTCGCTTTTGCGGCATCGATAAGATCGCGCACGGATTTAAATCCCAGCGCAGGCGTAGCGACCAATACGTTGGGAACGTCCGCAACCAGCGTAACGCCCGCGAAGTCTCGCACCGTATCGTACGGAAGTTTGCTATACAGGGACGCGTTCACTGCATGGCCGATCGACACCATCATGAGCGTGTGCCCGTCGGGGGTTGCATTGAGCAGCAGCTCGGATGCTATGACGCCGCCCGCGCTTGGACGATTGTCGACGACTACCTGCTGCGTCCAACTCTCCGCCATCTTCTGTCCGATCGCGCGGGCGAAGAAATCAGTGGCGCTGCCCGCCGAGAAGGGCACGAGCATGCGAATCGGCTTATTCGGAAAGTTGTCTTGCGCGCACACGCTGCCGCACGCAACTGCTAAACACGCAACCGATAACTGTTTCATAGCGACCGCCTTCCGGGTTCTTGACATGAATCAACTCGCTTACCACGAACGAAACGCAATCGCGGCGAACTTTCAATGATATCTTTTTTTGCAGCGGGACTGGATCTACTCAACCATCGCACGACCGCCTGACGACACTTCACTGCACGGAAATGCCGGCCTCCGCCACAAGCTTGCGGTATCGTGCGAAATCCGATTTGATCAACTGCGCAAATGCGGCGGGCGTACTCGTTACCGGTTCCACACCCTGCCGCGCAAACCGCTCGGCTATTTCAGGATTGCGCACGACGTCGCCGATTGCACGGTTCAAACGCCCGATGAGCGCAGCTGGCAGGTGCGCCGGCCCTGCGACGCCAAACCACGCATCGAACTGATATTCCGGAAGTCCCGCTTCCGCTGACGTCGGCACGTCCGGTAGTTGGGCCGAACGCTTGAGCGTCGTCACCGCGAGCGGGCGCAGACGGCCGTCCTTGACGCCTGGCATAACTGCGGAGATGGGCGACACATACATATGTACACGCCCAGCATACATTTCACCGAGGGCGTCCGAAAAAAGCTTGAATGGAATGTGCACGACATCGATATGTGCAGCCGACTTGAAAAGTTCGCCCGATATATGCGACAGGCTGCCGACGCCTGCAGAGCCGAAATTCAGTTGACCGGGACGGCTCTTCGCAAGCTCGATCAGTTCTTTAAGGGACCTGGCGTTGAATGCGGCAGGCACGACAACAAGGTTGGGCAGCGACGCGATCTGTGTGACGGGCGCAAAATCTTCGAGCGGACGATACGGCTCAGGCCGATGAATTATGGCGTTGACGAGCAGCGGCGGCGCCATGAGGATAAGCGTGTAGCCGTCAGGCGCAGACTTCGCGGCGACAACTGTGCCGACGACTCCGCCGCCGCCCGGACGGTTATCCACAACGAGTTGCTGACCGAGAGATTCAGTGACTTTCTGTCCGATCGTGCGCGACAGGAAATCGCTCGCTGATCCGGGCGAGAACGGAACGATCATGCGGATTGGTTTCACCGGAAACCGCGCGTCAGCATCTGCACCTTCGGCGATTACGGGCGTTATCAAGCTCGACAGTATTGCCAGTGCTCCGACGCAGCCCGCTGCTCCGGCGGCATGAGATGTCTTATCCTCCACTTCAAACCTTTGGTAATCCGAGCTGTTGCGCCATCCAGTCTGCTGATTGCGTGCGGTACTTGTATATGCGATTGTTCGCGACGTGATTGCCATCCTCGATCATCACGAGCTGCACGGGGCCCGCCGATTCACGGGACAGACGCTCTGCGTCCTGCCATGGCACGACGCGATCGAGCTTGCCGGCGACCAGATATAACGGGCATGTGATTTTAGCGGCGACGCCTTTGAGACTCAACGTAGCTGCGACCTGCCGCGCTTCGTCCTGCGTCTTGCAATGCGCGCGCACGCGGAACGTTTCACGCGTGAGTTCGGGCAACCCATCCCAGGCATCGCCCAGATCGTAGGCGCCTGACAATCCAATGCAGGCCTTCGCGCGTTTTTCGAAGGCTGCCGCGCGCGGCGCATAATAGCCGCCAAGACTCACGCCCCACAAACCAATGCGCGTGGCGTCTATGTCACGGCGTTGCTCGAGCCAGTCGATCACTGCCCTGACAGCAACTTCATAATCTCCGCGAATCGGAATATCGTATTCGGATTCTCCCTGACCGGGCCCGTCGAAGACGAGCGTCGCCAGACCGCGCCCGAGAAACAGCGCTTCATAACTGTCCATTTCCTCTTTTGCTGAGTCGAGGCCCATGCACATGACCACTACAGGCGGTCGCATGACGCCCTCCGGACGGCGCAGCACCGCCGCAAACGAATGCGCACCGAACGGAATGCGGATGTACTCGCCCGACGGGCGCAGATGCGGCAGAGCGAGCTTGCGGCACTCGACGGCATGCAGATGCGCCGCACGCATCTGCGCTACGTCGGTGACGAACACAAATTTCGCGAAGTGATAACAAACCGCCGCGGTCGTCAAATGCTGTGCAGCCGACAGCATGTACCCGTCAGCGAGTGCGGTACGCCCGATGTCCTCGTGCACCGCCGCCCGCGCGCTCCATGCGGAGCACCAATCGCCCCAGCGCGAAATGCCGGCGGTGACTTCCTGAAAATCGGTCAGCGGCACGCCGTTGGCAACAAATCGCGGCGCCCAATGATGGATTGCAGACGCAACCAGCGCATCGTGCTGTTGAGCTGATGATGCGTTCATGTCCCGACGGTTGCAGGCCTGGATCCTGCGCGTGCCTTTTTCAGGTATGACAGGTCCATGTATTTTTGCGCCGATGGTTTGGGCGTCGTGTACCCTTCGGCTTCCCAGACGATGTCGATCACCTGCCTCACCCCGCCTTCGCTGATAGACGGCAGCGGATTGCCCGCAATCTCGTCGTATGCGCGCCGCGCAGTTTCATCATCGATGTTCAAGCGTGCAGGCAGCAGTTGCATTGCCTCTTGCCGGTTGGCAGGATCTTGCAGCCATGAATACGCAGCATTGAACGCGCGGATATACGCAACCAGCGCGGATTCATTGTCACGCACCCACGCGCGGCGCGTCGCAGCGGTCGAGCCGGGATAGCTTGGAAAGTATTCGCCCGTCGTGCCGAGGCTTCCAAATCCGGTCGCGAGTAAATTGCGGTCGAACGGAGGATTGAGGAGGCTCGCAAACGTCGCGCCGGCTTTGAGCGAATCGAAACGTTCGCGGGAACCGCCAACCTCCCTGAATACATAATCACGTTCGCGCAGACCTTTGTCGGCCAGCAGTTTGCGCAGGAGAAGCGCATAACCGGTGCGCGCGCCATCCACTGCGATCTCACGGCCTTTGAGATCAGAGAAAGTCCTGATACCGGGAGCGACTACCAGCGACAACGCCGGCGCGAGCGCCTGCGCCATGAAAACCACCAGGTCGGCGCCCTGCTCGACGCCGCGCACGACGTGATCCGTCTGCTGAAAACCGATGTCGAACGCCCCGCGAGTAAGGTCCGCGAGCTGCATTGTGGAAGAGCCGGTGACCGTTATCTCGACATTGATCCCTTCACGCGCAAAGAACTGCTTTGCTTGGGCGACATAGAGAGGCCACGAATAAACGCCTTCAGAGATGATCGCATAGCGTATGGTCGGCGCTTGAATGGTGGACGCTGTCATGCCTGGCCAACTGGAAGGATGTGCATCATCAAGCGGTGGAAAAACGGACGATTGTTCAGACGATCAGTGATTTGGCCGCGCATCTGCGCAGCGGCAAGGTTACTTGCGCATCCGGCGCCCTGGCGGACGCTTCAACCTCGGGGTGCAGCCGGTGCGACAGGCGAACGATATCATGAGATACCGTTACATCACGAGCCTTCGCTGCACTAAACCGCCGCAATGAGACGATTCAAGGATATGGAAAAAGCGGCTGGCCGGTCGTGTAAAGGTGATAAAGCGCTTCGAGAAAGACGTCGATACGATCGTAATTGCGCCGGTTCGCGTATTGCGGAAAGCGCAGTTTGACGATCTCATCGCGGCTCATTCCGCGCGCGATTGCCGCCTTGACTTCGATCTGCACGTCGCTCAGCAATGCTGCTTCGTCAAGGACGTCCTGTTTCGTGCCGACGTCGCCATGACCCGGCAGGAACATGTCGACGTTGTCCATCGCGGCAATGCGTTTGAGCATGGCGATCCAGCCGTCCATCGATGGCGTAAACGACATATTCGACCAATTATTATTGGCAAACGGCCCGCCGACGTAGAGCGCGCGTGCGTGCGGAAAATACACGAGCGTGTCGCCCGGATTCTGTGCAGGGCCGAGATACATGATCTCTATGGAGCGCCCACCGAGCTTGATCGTCATGCGCGAATCGAATGTGACATCCGGCAGGACGGTTTTGACCTCCGCCGGATCGAGATTAAGCGACTTGAAAAACGCGAGCCGGCGCTTAAATTCCAACTGCTCATTTTTGATCATGCCTGCAACGACGTCCCTATGAGCAATGATCGTCGCGCCTGCCGCCTTGAACGCGGGATTGCCGTAGAAGTGATCGCCGTGTGCATGCGTGTTGATCACCCATTTGATCGGCTTATCGGTGATCTTGCGGATGCGCTCGATAAGATCGCGGCCATGCGCAGGGTGTTGACGCGTATCGATAACGAGGACCCCCTCCTCTGTTACCAGGACTGCGGAGTTCGAAGACAGATCGTCATAAAGAAAGTAGAGATCCGGCGCCACCCGCTTTAATTCGGTCGGAACGCCGGCGCGCATGCGAAAGTTATCGAGCTTGGCATCCGGCACGGCGGCATAGGCAATCGAGACGGCCAAGAGGGCGATGGCGGCGGATAGACAACTGCTGAACTGACGAACGATGCGATGTAACGGTATCGGCACGACTAATCCCATTTCGCGCTATTAACAAATCCGGTGATCTGCGGACGCTGCGACCTATAAGAAAGTATATCTTCTGTGAAATCACGGTCCATACCGCTCGTTTTGGTTCTGGCGTAATCTGCTTCCGTTAGTCCGCCGCGCTTAGCCGGCGAGGGCCTAAAAGTTACAGCGAGTTGGCGACGAATGGGCGCTGCAACAAAGCATCCACAAATTCTGTGGATAAGCTTGTGCAAAAGTATTGTTTGAATTCCGTGTGCCCACACGGCGCCTCAGTCCGAAACAGATTGCACATTTGTTACGCAGGCCGGCATCGCATCGCAGTCTTCTTCGCTTGAGGATTTCACCGCTTGCGCGTAGAAAGCGCGGCCAGCGTCTAAAATTTCACTTCAAGACGTGCAAGAGGTTGTTGAAGTCATCCGTCCACACCCGAAAATCGCCCGGCACGGTGATTTGCGAAGAAGCGCTGCGAATTTTTTCTGCATCGAGCAAGGCCAGATTAGACGTCACGAGCACCTGATCGGTGCTCGAAGTCCAGTAGTCCGCCCCGGTCTCGCTCTCTGGAAAATCGGAGATCAGCACCGCGCTCATCCCGAACTCGGACGCCAGGCTCGCAACGATCGGCGCGATATTGATGAACCGATTGGTGGCCTGAAACGCAAGCACGCCACCGGGCTTTAAATGGCGAAGATAAATTTCCATTGCCTGCCGGGTGAGCAGATGCATCGGGATCGAATCGCCCGAAAATGCGTCCATCGCCAGCACATCGAACTGCTGGCTCGGCTCGCGCTCGAGACTCA